>OGDU01000035.1_pt1 | contig 133593 bp, 132 predicted proteins | sample 1570371 | NCBI WGS metagenome assembly OGDU01 (sample SAMEA2581977, study PRJEB24529) | metagenome | biome: Human gut stool | place: China | collected 2011
CATCTACGGCTTCCAGATGTCACATGAACAGATCTCCACCATCACAGGCTGCGTCATGGAAGAGGTCGAGGCATGGCGGAATCGTCCGCTCCAGTCGTTCTATCCATTTGCTTTCGTCGACTGCATCTACGTATCGCTGCGCACGGAGTATGGCGTCCAGCAGGTGGCCGTCTATGTCATGCTTGCCTATGACGTCAACGGCTGCAAGGATGTCCTTGGCCTCTGGATCAACGAGACGGAGAGCAAGCATGCCTGGATGCAGATCTTCGACGAGCTGCGGGCTCGCGGCGTTAAGGATCTTGGCATCCTGTCCATGGATGGCGTGAGCGGATTGGAGGAAGGCGCCAAGGCTGTATTCCCGCATGCCACGGTTCAGCGCTGCATCGTACACCTCATCCGCAATTCCATCCGCTACATCCCACGCAAGCAGTGGAGTGCATTCACGAAGCAGCTGAAGCTCATCTATGGTGCCATCAACGTCAAGCAGGCCCGTCAGGAATTCGAGAAGTTCAAGACCGACTGGCAGGCTTATCCAGGCGCGGTCAGCGTATGGGAAAACAATTTCTCACACGTCGAGCAGCTCTATAACTATGGCAGTGCCGTGCGCAAGATCATGTACACGACCAATGCCATCGAGAGCGTCAACTCTAGCTTCCGCAAGGTGACCAAGAAAGGCGCTTTCCCCAAAGAGGATGCAGTCTTCAAGATTTTCTACCTACGCATCCAAGAGCTCTATAAAAAATGGAAGGGTCGTCACGTCGCAAACTGGGCGATGGTCCGGAACCAGCTGCTCATGGACGACAGGATGTCTCAGCTTATGCAGCAATACGATGTTGCTTATTGAATCGATTTACACAAAACTCTTGACACACCCAAAAGAAAAGGAAGGCCAAAAAGTTTTTAACAGTATAATTTAAATCATCTATTCTTTACGCTGTATAATATCAAATGTTATAATATATTAAAGCATAAAAGAAATATACCCATGGCCTAAGGGCACATGGGGAAGGAGGATGAAAGATAGATGAGCGTAAATCAAAGATTGGTTAATAAACTGACTGATAATTTATTTGACGGCATCCTTCAGCTTAAAACCAGGGATGAATGTTATGAATTTTTTGAGGATCTTTGCACGATCAATGAAATCCGGGATATGTCACAGCGCCTGGAAGTAGCAAGGATGCTTGAGGCTGGGGAAAAGTATGATCAGATCGAGAAGGAGACGGGGGCAAGTACTGCAACAATCTCAAGAGTCAAAAGATGCCTTAAGTACGGGGCTGACGGATATCTGACAGTACTTTCAAGATTGAATGAATTAGGGGGAAACAAGAAATAATGGATAAACTGAATCTTTCTCATGCAGGGTTTAAAGCATATGATATTCGCGGCATTGTGCCGGATGAAGTAAACGAAGAACTTGCTTACAGAGTAGGACGTGCCTATGCAGACCTGTATTATCCAAAAACCATGTGCATCGGCTATGACGTGCGCCCGAGCTCCCAGAAGATCTGCGAAGCTGCAAGCCGCGGATTGACTGACGGCGGTGCTGATGTGTATAACATCGGACTCTGCGGTACAGAAATGATGTACTTCGGCACATTCTTCTATAAAATGGATGGCGGATTCATGATCACGGCCAGCCATAATCCTTCCAACTATAATGGAATAAAAATCGTCAGACAGGAAGGCATCCCTGTCAGCGAGGATACAGGCCTTAAGGATATTGAAGAACTTGCTTTTTCCGGAGACTTCAAAGAGTCCGAGAAAAAGGGAACTGTTTATAAGAAAGAAATCATCGATGATTATGTAAAGCATATCCTGACATTTGTCGATATGAAGAAGATGAAACCGCTTCATATTGTTGTTGATGCAGGAAACGGCTGTGCCAATGTTGCATTTGCACCTCTTGAAAAATATCTCCCGTTCAAATTCAGCTATATTGACATGCAGCCGGACGGACTTTTCCCGAACGGCGTGCCTAACCCGATGCTTGAAGAATGCCGCAAGAAACTGGTCGATACCGTATTGAAAGAAAAGGCAGACCTTGGAATTGCATGGGATGGAGACTTTGACCGCTGCTTCTTCATTGATGAAAATGGCAAATTTGTCGAAGGCTACTACATGGTAGGCCTTCTGGCTGAATACTTCCTTCAGCTCCATAAAGGAGAAACCATTGTCCATGATCCGCGCGTCTTCTGGTGCACACAGAAGATCTGCGAAGAACTGGGCGGAAAAGCCGTCGAATCCAAAGGCGGCCATGCCTTTATGAAAGAGACCATGCGCAAAGTGAAGGGAATTTACGGCGCAGAAAACAGTGCTCATCACTTCTTCCGTGAATTCTCCTATTGCGATTCCGGCATGATTCCCTGGCTGATTGTTGCTCAGATCATGAGTGAAAAGGGGAAAGGCTTGGGAGAACTTGTTGCTGAAATGGAAGCTGAATTCCCATGCAGCGGCGAAATCAATCTTCCTGCCAACCATGTGAATGCTATCCTGGAAGCAATTGAAAAGAAATATACACCTGATGCTGAAAGAATTGATAAGATCGATGGCATCGGAGTTGATTTCAAAAACTGGAGATTCAATCTCCGCCCGTCCAATACGGAACCTTTGATCAGATTCAACATGGAAACCCGTGGGGACAAAGAACTCCTTAAAGAAAAAGAAAATGAAGTCATTGAATTAGTCAAGTCTCTTAACTGATTCGCCGTGACGATATAAAAAAGCAGGACCTTTCTGGCAAGACGAAGGTCCTGCTTTTTTATTTTTCTCGAAAGGAGGATATGGAGAATCTGAAAATAATTTATGCATTATATTGCATTTTATTACATAAAAGCGTATATTTATAAGCATAATTAGTCAAAGACCCATTTAGATACAGAAAAGAGGAGATCATTATGAAAAAAATTACAAGGGCAATTCTGACCGGAGCCGTCATTGCAGGCATGTTTATGGCAGGAGGGTGCGGCAATAGTTCTTCTGGCAGTTCATCGCCAAAAACCAATGAGAGCGCTTTGATGCAGAAAATCAAATCAAGCGGGAAACTGACTGTAGGTACAGCATCCGGATTTCCTTCTTATGAGTTTTTAGATACTTCAGCATCAGATGGCAAAAAGATTGACGGGATAGATATCAAACTGGCTGAAGCTGTTGCCAAAAAGCTGGGAGTCAAATTGGAAATACAGGATATGACATTCCAGTCGCTTTTATCCTCTCTTACCACGGGAAAAGTGGATATTGCTGTCTCTGCAATCAATCCGACTGAGGAACGTAAAAAGACAGTAGATTTTTCTGACAGTTATCTTGAAGGGAAACAGACGCTTCTTGTCAGAAAAGAGGATGCAGGGAAGTATAAGGCGCTGAGTGATTTTGACGGAAAACGTATCGGTGTACAGAAATCTACGATTCAGTAAAAGCTTGCTAATGAGCAGATCAAGAATGCGCAGATCGTGGCACTTCCCAAGGTCGCAGATGCACTTCTTGAGCTGAAGGCGGGGAAAGTGGATGCGGTACCTGTGCAGAATATCGTTGGAGGCCAGTATCTTCTGACAAATAGTGATCTTTCGGCAACAAATATTTACTTCAGCAATTACAGCGGCGGCGTTGCCGTTGCCGTGCCGAAGGAAAGTGCTGATGTCATTAAAGTGATTAATGAGGTCATTGCAGAAAACAAAGCCAATGGAAATATCGATAAATGGGTTGATGAAGTGACAAAGAAAGCCGTTGAGAATGCCAAGAAATAATGTGGATATAATATTTATTCACATATAAGGAGAGCAGAATACTGCATAAAAGTATAGATATGCATAAACACTTTATTTCATATCTATACAATAAAGGCGGAAAATGGTAATATGCACATAGGAATGGAGGGATGTATACATGAGAAAATCTTTAAAGCTGGCATTGATCGGTGCGGCAATTTTAGGTTCGCTGGCAATTGCCGGCTGTGGAGATAATTCCAAACCTTCTGGCGCGTCTAGTACACAGGAAAGCAAACTGATGCAGACAATTAAGCAGAGAGGCAAATTAATTGTTGGCACTTCTTCGGGATATCCGCCTTACGTTTTTGTAGATGCTGATTCTCCTGACAAGAAGGTCATTGGGCTCGATATTGAATTGTGCAAGCAGATTGCTGACAAACTCGGTGTCCAGATGGAAGTACAGGATATGGGATTCTCTGCGCTTCTTTCATCAGTGACTTCCGGCAAGGTAGATATTGCAGTCGGAGGCGTCAACCCGACACCGGAAAGAGAAAAGGCGATGGCATTCTCTGATATTTATCTGCCAACGGAACAGAAGCTTCTGGTTCTCAAGAAAAACGAACATCTTTACAAGGACATGGCTGATCTTGATGGCAAGACAATCGGTGCAGAGAAATCTACGACACAGGAAACGACGGCTCAGTCAATCAAAGGAGCAAACGTCATCGGACTTTCCAGTGTCCCGGATGCTATCCTGCAGCTGAAGAATGGCAAACTTGACGGAATTGTCGTGGAAGGCGTCGTTGCCAAGCAGTACCTTGTATTCAATGATGACCTTGCTTTGGCGGATGTACAGTTCCAGGGAGCTAAGAAAGTCTCTGCTGTTGCACTGCCAAAGGGAAGTGATGATGTATTGAAAGTCATTAACGGCATTATCAAACAAAATACGGAATCCGGACAGTTTGATAAATGGGTTGATGAATACAGTAAAATTGCAGTGGAAAAAGCCAAGAAATAATAAGCTGGACCTGACAGAGAGGAATGCAAAAGCGCATTCCTCTTTTTCATTTGTATGGAACCGTAATGATTTATTCATCATTGTGCAAGTAAATGCATAAAAGACAAGAAAATTTCATATTTATACGAATAATTATTGACATACGTGTATATTTATGCTACTATCTATCCATCACAAAGATGTATCCGGTTTGAAATCAGAATTATCAGAGAGGTGCTTAAAATGATGAAAAAGATAAATGCAATGAAATTGGCAATGCTCGGAGCAGCAGCTGTAGCAGCTTTTGCTATCACAGGCTGCGGTGGAAGCGATAATAAGGCAGCAAGCAAGCCGGCTCAGGCTGAAAGCCCGCTTATGCATAAGATCAAGAGCAGCGGCAAGCTCGTTGTGGGAACAGCTTCCGGTTATCCTCCATATGAATTCGTAGACACAAGTGCCGGTGAAAAGAAGGTCATCGGGATTGATATGGAACTGGCACAGAAGATTGCTGACAAGCTGGGCGTCAAGCTTGAAGTGCAGGACATGAATTTCCAGGCTCTTCTTTCTTCCCTGACAGGCGGTAAGGTTGATATGGCTATCGCAGGCATCAACCCGACAGATGAACGTAAGAAATCCATGGATTTCTCTGATAACTATCTTCCGACAGAACAGAAGGTAATCATCCGCAAGGCTGATGCTGACAAGTTCAAGAAGGTAGAAGACCTTTACGGCAAGACCATCGGCGTACAGAAATCCACTACACAGGAAGCTCTTGCCAAAGACCAGATTAAGGATGCCAATATTGTAGGCCTCGCACATGTTCCTGAAGTTGTCCTTGAACTGAAACAGGGCAAAGTCGATGCACTGGTTGTAGAAGGCATCGTCGGCGAACAGTATGTCATTTTCAACAATGACCTCATGTTCTCTGACATTAAATTCCCGAATGCTGTCAAGAACTCTGCAGCAGCCCTTCCGAAAGGAAATGAAGATGTAGCTGCTGTTGTCAACCAGGTAATCAAAGAAAACACGGACAACGGAAACTTCAAGAAGTGGACAGAAGAATACAGCAAGAAAGCAGTAGAAAACGCAGATAAGAAATAATCGGCTGTGAATAACGTATGAATCAATAGGAAAGGTCACCATGCACCAGATGTGTGGTGACCTTTTATAAGTCGCAAAAATGGTATATCATTACTGACTGCGGCATGCACGGATAATACTGAATGTAGTCAAGTTTTAAAACGTATGTTATAATGAGTCAATTATCCTGATACAGGGAAAATCAATAGAAAGAGGGAAGGCTAATGAGCGTTAAAACAGTTCCATTTAGTGATGAATTAATTCAGAATATTGCTGCCAAATACGGTACACCTTTTCATATCTACGACGAAAAGGGCATGTTAGATAATGTCAAGCGCTTTCAGAAAGCCTTTTCCTGGAATCCCAACTTCCATGAATATTTTGCTGTAAAAGCGACTCCGAATCCCTGGATCATGAAGAGCCTGAAAACGCTGGACGTCGGATCAGACTGCAGCTCTATGGCTGAACTTGTCCTTGCTGAATCGGTTGGAATCAAAGGGGGGGAAATCGTATTTTCTGCCAATGATACGCCTGATGAAGAATTCATTAAGGCACATGAGCTGGGCGCCATCATTAATCTGGATGATGTTTCAAATCTGGATGATCTGGAAAGACTTCAGATTGTGCCGGAAAGGATTTGCTTCCGCTACAATCCGGGTCCGGAACTGACCAGAGGCAATGCAATTATCGGGACGCCGGAAGAAGCAAAGTACGGAATGACTTATGACCAGCTCATGACCTGTGTCGACTGGGCTAAGAAGAAGGGCATTTCCTATATCGGAATCCATACGATGGTCATTTCCGCAGAACTTGAGCTTCCCGGTCTTTTAGGCACGATTTCAATGATGTGCGATCTTGCCAATGATATCAGAGACAAAAAGGGCATTACTGTCGATTTCATTGATTTTGGCGGCGGAATCGGCATCCCTTATCTTCCTGAACAGGAAGCAGTCGACATTGAAGGATTGGGAGAAGGCGCAAGGAAACTCTTCGAAGAAAAGATGGCAAAATTTGAAAAGACAAGAATCTGCTTTGAATGCGGCAGGGCCATTACCGGTCCGTACGGCTTCCTTGTGACAAAGGCTATCCACTACAAGAATATTTACAGGAACTATATCGGAGTAGATGCATGCATGGCTGATCTTATGCGTCCGGGCATGTACGGGGCTTACCATCACATTACTGTTCTTGGAAAGGCAGATGCACCCAAAGACCATGTATATGACGTAGTTGGTTCTCTTTGCGAAAACTGCGATAAATTTGCCATCCAGCGCAAGCTGCCGGAAATCGACATGGGCGATTTGATTGTTATCCATGATACCGGAGCTCATGGCCACAGCATGGGGTACAACTATAACGGCAGACTCCGCCATCAGGAAATTATGGTTCATGAAGATGGAAGCGTGCAGCAAATCAGAAGAAATGAAACATTGTTTGATCTTCTTGCTACACTTGATTTCCCGTCCCTGAAAGAAAATACAGCCAAAGTTGAAAAATAATTTTTTAAGAGATGTCTCTTTTTGGAGGCATCTCTTTTGTTTCTTTTAAGGGATTGATTATAGAAAATCGAAGAATATAAGAGTATAATCTGGACGTAAGCAAACGTTTATATTGAAACGTAAGGGGGCTTTAAATTATGTATACGTTATCAAATCAGCAGTTCAAAGGTAAAGTTCCACAGATTGATCCGAATGCTTTCGTTGCACCGGGTGTATTTCTGTCCGGTGATGTAAGAATCGGAAAATATTCCAGCATCTGGCCAGGCGTTGTTGCAAGAGGCGATGTCAACTACATTTCCGTTGGCGAATGCTCCAATGTACAGGATCTCTGCTGCCTGCATGTAGCAGATAATAATCCGTGCATCATCGGGGACTATGTTACAATCGGACATAGTGCCTGCATTCATGGATGCGAAATTGAAGACCATGTACTGATCGGCATGCATTCCACCATTCTGACAGGAGCAAAAATCGGCAGAGGCTCTATCATTGCAGCCGGAGCTTTGGTTCTGCAGAATCAGGTCATTCCTCCGAACTCGCTCGTTGTCGGTGTCCCGGCAAAGGTTATCAAGACCATTAACAAGATGGACAACATCCATGCACAGGCATTGAAGTATAAATGCGAATGGGCTATTGGATATGGTGTAAAACCGGATATCGATGGCGAACTCTATCACAACGAACCTATTGTTTAACAGGCAGTGATTGGACTGGAAGTCGTTTCATAAATGATAAGAAAGATGGCAATGCGGAAAACGCACTGCCATCTTTCTGTTTTCCCTTATTTTATCGTTTATGCGGCAGGCAGATGATTTGACTAGAGGATAGTGCGGGCTATATAATATATGACAACTATATAAAACGGATAATTATCTAATTATCAGAATAAACGGAAGGTGACATTATGCGAGAAAAGTATATTCCTCAGCAAATCGAGAAAAAATGGCAGAAGATTTGGGAGGATAACAAGGCGTTTGAAACTCACTATGATCCAAACAAGAAAAAATATTATGTACTGGAAATGTTTCCTTATCCTTCAGGAAACCTCCATATGGGCCATGTAAGAAACTATTCTATCGGCGATGTTGTTGCCCGTTTCAAGAAAATGCAAGGATTTAATGTCATCCATCCGATGGGATTCGATGCGTTTGGCATGCCGGCTGAAAATGCAGCAATCCAGCACGGAATTGCTCCGGCAAAATGGACTTATTCCAATATTGACAACATGACAAGACAGCAGAAGGAACTCGGTCTTTCTTATGACTGGGACCGCAAAGTTCTGACCTGCAGCGAAGATTACTACAAGCATACGCAGAAACTTTTTGAAATCTTCTACAAAAAAGGACTGGCTTACAAGAAGGAAGCCAAGGTCAACTGGTGCAACAGCTGCCATACCGTTCTTGCCAATGAACAGGTTGAAGAAGGGAAATGCTGGCGCTGCAAGAACCCTGTCGTAAAGAAAGACCTTTCCCAGTGGTTCCTGAAAATTACAGCTTATGCAGACCGCCTTCTGGCAGACCTTGATCACATGCCTGGATGGCCGGAACGTGTCAAGACGATGCAGAGAAACTGGATTGGCAGATCAACCGGCACGCAGTTCTCCTTTACTGTAGAAGGCATGGATGAACAGATTCCGGTCTACACAACAAGAGTAGATACCGTTTATGGTGTTACTTACATGGTGCTTGCTCCTGAACATCCGCTTGTTCCGAAATTGATTGAGAGTAATCCTGATAAGGCATCTCTTGAAACTTTCATTGAAAGAATGAGAAATGAAAATGATATTGTCCGTACTGCCGAAGATGCTCCTAAGGAAGGAATGTTCACCGGAAGTTATGCAATTCATCCGCTGACAGGAGAAAGAATTCCGATCTGGATTGCAAACTACGTTCTTTATGAATACGGCACAGGCGCTGTCATGGCTGTACCGCAGGGCGACCAGAGAGACTGGGAATTCGCTAAAAAGTACAATCTTCCGGTCAAGCTGGTTATCCAGAACAAGGAACATGACCTTAAGCTGGAAGACATGGATAAGGCATACGATACAGACGGATTCCTTGTCAATTCCGGCGAATTCGACGGACTGACCTCTGGAGAAGCCCGCGAAGCTATTACGAAGAAAATCGAGGAAATGGGAATCGGAAACGGCAAGGTCAACTACCGTTTGAGAGACTGGCTGATTTCCCGCCAGAGATACTGGGGCTGCCCGATTCCGATCATCCACTGCCCGCATTGCGGCAATGTCCTGGTGCCGGAAAAGGATCTTCCTGTAGTTCTTCCGGAAGATGTCAACTTCGTAGCCGGAGCTACCTCTCCGCTTGAGACAAGTGAAACATTCCTCCAATGCAAGTGCCCGCAGTGCGGTGCTGATGCAACCAGAGAAACCGATACAATGGATACATTCATCGATTCATCCTGGTACTTCCTGCGCTACTGCGATCCGCACAATACAGAAGAACCATTCAGCAAAGAAAAGGCTAACTACTGGATGCCGGTCGATCAGTATATCGGCGGCATTGAACATGCTATCCTTCACCTGCTGTATTCCCGCTTCTTTATGAAAGTGCTGCAGGATGAAGGCATGGTAGATTATCCGGAACCATTTACAAACCTTCTCTGCCAGGGCATGGTTCTCAAAGACGGCGGCAAAATGAGTAAATCTGTCGGCAACGTTGTTTCTCCCGAAGAAATCGTCGGAAAATACGGCGCTGATACAGCAAGACTCTTTATCCTCTTTGCAGTTCCTCCGGAAAAGGATCTCGAATGGTCCGATCAGGGCGTTGAAGGCTCTTACCGCTTCCTGAAGAGAGTATGGGCTATCGTAGAAAAGTATCAGGATTTCGTCAAGGAATCAAAAGGTGATCTTTCTGAAGATGAATTTGCACTCAGAAGAAAGCTTCATCAGACGATTTCCAAGGTTACGGAAGACCTTGACGGCAAATTTGCTTTCAATACGGCAATCTCCGCTGTTATGGAACTGGCCAATGAAATGTACCGCTTCAGCGAGACACATTCCGTCATCGAAGACAAGCTGGCAAAAGAACTTGTCCGCAACCTGCTGATTCTGCTCGCTCCATTTGTTCCGCATATCACTGAAGAACTCTGGAAGCAGATCGGTGAGAAGGAAAACAGTGTCCATGATGCAGAATGGCCGGTATGCGATGAATCAGCCCTCGTTGTTGACGAAGTGGAATTAGCTGTTCAGGTCAATGGCAAAGTCCGTGGTACCATCAAAGTGGCAGTCAGCATGGAAAAGGACGAGATTGCGGATCTGGCAAAGGGACTTGCTGAAGTGCAGAAATTCATCGAAGGCAAGACAATCGTGAAAATGATTGTGGTTCCTGGAAGAATCGTTAATATCGTAGTTAAATAAAATAACAAATTTAGAGAGATCAGAGACTGTTCCTGGTCTCTCTTTTGTTTTGCCTGCATATACATGTTACGGCCTGATTTATATTATGCTAGAATGAAATAAGATAAATCTTAGAGGGTGGCAATCATGAATATTACATGTGAAGGCAAGGAGTACCATTTCTTTGATGGCGCTACTCCGCAGAACTTATGGAATATCGTACGCGGCGCAAGAAAGCGCACCGATGCAGTAGTGGCTGATTTTAACGGAGATATTATAGATTTTCAGACGCCATTTCCAAGTGATGGAGCCGTCAAGTGGATATCTCTGGAATCCCCGAAGGCCCACCAGGCTTACCTCAGGAGCGCCATTATGCTTCTGGTGTGTGCGGTAAAAGAAGTCTACGGTGCAAAAGCGGATGTCAAGATCAAGCATTCTTTGGGGAAATCCATTTACTGCGAATTCAAAGACGGACATACGCCGCTCCAGAAAGAGCTGGATATCCTTTCAGAAAGAATGCGGGATATCGTCAAAGAAGGAAGGGACATTACCAAAATCATAGTAGGAAAAAGCAGAGCCATTGCCTTTCTTCGAATGAAGGGGCTCCAGGAGGATGCCGAGCTTCTTTCCCTGCTCGATATTGATCATCTGGATGTGGATCAGTGCGGAAAGGTCATTGATTACTTCTTCGGGCCGATGCTTCCAGATATGAGCTTTGTCAGGCAGTTCATCCTTCGTTCCTATGCGCCCGGATTCCTGCTGAGGATTCCGCAGCCTGGAGAGGAGGAATTGAAATTCGGTGAGGAAGATCCGTTGTTTGCACGCGTCTTTCTTGAATCCCAGAACTGGAGTGAATTAATTGGATGCCATAATCTGGCGGAACTTAATCATGCCATAGATACGGGAAAAATCTATGATTTTATTGCCATTGCCGAAGCGCTTCATGAAAAAAGGCTGGCTGAACTGGCAGATACGATCTGCGAGCAGAAACCCAATATACGGCTCGTGTGCATAGCAGGGCCTTCTTCCTCGGGCAAGACGACGTTCATGAAACGGCTGATTGTCCATTTGAGAGTGAATGGCGTAAAGCCAGTCATGCTCTCTCTGGATGACTATTTCCGGAACCGTGACGAGATGAATAAGGAAGACTGGGAAAGTCCGAAGGCACTCGATATTTCCTTATTTGAAAATACGGTATCCGCACTTCTTGAAGGCGGAGAAGTGCATCTTCCTCATTTCAACTTCATTACCGGGAAAAAGGAAATGAGTGAGGAAACAGTAAGTCTTGGAAAAAAACAGCCCATTTTAGTGGAAGGACTTCATGCGCTTAATCCTGCGCTTACATACTTCGTTCCAGGTTATCAATGCATGAGAGTCTATGTCAGTGCTCTGACGCAGCTCACAATTAATGATCACAACCGTATTTCCACCTCCGATACAAGACTTTTAAGAAGACTCGTGAGAGACGTCCAATTCAGGGGAAATGGGGCGGAGCATACGCTTGAGGTCTGGGACAGCGTAAGGCAGGGAGAGGGGAAAAATATCTTCCATTACCAGAACAGGGCGGATGTCGTATTCAATTCAGCTTTGCTTTACGAAATACCGGTTCTTAAGAAAATGGCCGAACCGCTTCTTCACGATATCAGGCCTGAAAGCGGAGCTTATGCGGAGGCGCAGAGGCTTCTGGAGTTCCTGCGGCCATTCCGGGAGCTGGATGCATCGGTCGTTCCGGATAATTCACTGCTGAGAGAATTCGTAGGATATAAGGGACTGGGGAAATCTTTCCTGAATCATTAAGACGCTGGAGTTTGCATAAATCGAAGCAAACTGATATAATAAAAATTGTAATAATGAAAATTTTCGATATGTCTGAAAGGGGTATATTTATGGATATTACTGACGTTATTGTGATTGGTGCTGGTCCTGCAGGTCTGAATGCTGCTTTATACGCTTCCCGCAAGGAGCTCAGCGTAAAAATTATTTCAAATGATATCGGCGGACAGATGCTCCTGACCAGTGAAATTGAAAATTATCTCGGATTCGAATCAATTTCCGGTTTTGATCTGGCAGACAAGATGGAAGCACATGTAAGAAAATACCCGGTTGAATTTATCACCGCGGCCGTCATGAATCTTGAAAAGAATGAAGATGGAAATTTCGTCCTTCATCTGGATGATGGAAATACCGTCGTCGGAAAGGTCTGCATTATTACAGCAGGAAAGCACAGCCGCACGCTGGATATACCGGGAGAAGCCAAATTTACGGGCCGCGGCGTATCTTATTGTGCCACCTGTGATGCTCCGTTCTACCGTAATAAGACTGTTGCCATTGTCGGCGGCGGGGACAGCGCTGTACAGGCTGCTGTAGAATTAGGACATCTTTGCCCGAAGGTGTACCTGGTGGTTAGAAGCCGCATCAAAGCAGCTGAAATCATGGTCAAACGCATGGAAGAACTGCCTAATGTAGAAGCTCTTATCGGTTATGTTCCTGAAGAAGTCAAAGGCGACAAGAAGGTGAATGCCCTTGTCGTAAAACGCAAGAGTGATGGAGAAGAGCGCGAACTTGCCGTCGATGGTGTCTTTGTAGAAGCAGGCGGAATTCCGAATAATTCCTATCTTCCGGAAGTTGTGAAGACCAACAGCATGGGAGAAATCATAACCAATAAGGACGGAGAGACAAACGTTCCCGGTCTTTATGCTGCGGGTGATGTCACAGATTGCAAGAGCAAGCAGATCATTATTGCTGTAGGAGAGGGGGCTGCCGCAGCATTAGCCGCTCATGACTACTTGCTGCGAAGCGGTAAATGAGGGTCACGAAGAAAATAAAGGCAGAGCAGCTGAGACGTCTCAGCATTGCTTATGCAGGTGAAGGGACAATGCTTAAATACACAAGTCCTTTTACACTGCTCGTGGCAGCCATACTTTCTGCCCAGTGTACGGATAAGCGCGTCAATATCATTACAGACAGGATTTTCCCGCGCCTTGATACTCCGGAAAAGATGGGAGCCTTGACGCAGGCGGAACTTGAGCGGGAAATCCATGACTGCGGCCTTTATAAATCCAAAGCAAAGAACCTTTTGGGAATGTGTCATATGCTCTCTGAGGAATATGATGGAAAAGTCCCGGAGGACTTTGATAAGCTCGTAAAACTTCCCGGCGTCGGCAGAAAGACGGCCAATGTTGTAAGAAGTGTCGTATGGGGATATCCTGCCATTGCAGTCGATACACACGTTTTCAGAGTGGCCAACCGTCTGAAGCTTGCTACGGGCACAACGCCGCTTGAAGTAGAGGAAGGCCTTCAGAAAGCCATCCCCAAAAAGGACTGGTCAGCAGCGCATCACTGGCTGATCTGGCACGGAAGGCGCGTATGCCATGCCAGAAAGCCTGACTGCGAAACCTGTATCCTGCAGGATGTATGTCCTTCCTGTACAGTCAGCGTTCCTCCGTGGAAAGGCTGATCCGGATATATTACAAGCATTACAAAAGCCATGCGGAATGCCGCATGGCTTTTCTTTTTTTATTGAATTTTAGAACATATTCAGTATTCCCTGGAAGTGGTAATAGTTAGTCGGGAGGAAAGCATCTACGAGTTTGGAAACGCCAGTCGGTTCTGGAGCCGTGAGGAACAGGAGGAATAAAGCGAGAACTGTAATTCCAATGGAGAGCAGATTTACCTTGCCTTTTCTGGATACTTCATAGTAACCGAAGAGGCGGAGTCCAAGTGCGCCGAAGAAAACGATGACCATACCGGAAAGAGAGAAGATGCCGAAAAGGATATTTGCCATCAGGAAACCTACGAAGAGAACTGGCAGGAAAATGAATGGCAGATTGTAGGCAATCGGTGTCGGATTGATATTGCGGCGCATATCATCGAGCCAGTCTGCGATATCAAATCCAAAAAGACCAAGGGGAATGAATGACAGGATAATGACCTTGTCCCAGATGGAAGAAAGACGGTCTCTGTCCTGTCCCAGCCACCAGAAGAAGAAACAAAGAAGAAGACCTGCAGCGCCGCCTAAAATATAGTAATAAGCAGCAGGAATGAATTTTACGCAGATCATGGATACGGTGACGAGTACAGAGCCGATGGCAATATAAGGAAGCAGCTGTGAAGTCGTCATCTGACGGTCATCTGGTACTTCTTCCTTCATCTTAGCCAGAATTTCCGTCATGAATAAGAACAGGAAAATAGCTAAAGCAGCGAACGGATAAAGGAAAAGGGAAATGACGATCAGAAGTATCGGGAAAAATACTCTGAATCCCCTGAAGACCTTCAGCTTTTTAAAGTTCAGCTTCTGGTTCTGTGTATATATGGTCAGCCTTAAAAATACCAGGTAAGTCAGCATAATGCCGATAGTTTCCAAAGGTTCACAGCCTAAGTACAATAAGCTGCAGAAAACCAGTATGGCGGTATTGGCACCTGTGAAACGACTGATCAGGGAACTGAAGAGCCCGATATTTAAAAACGCCACTATTGCATCAACAAAATTCAACGCATCCATCTCCTTCAAAATTAACAATTTCATATTAGTATAACTGTTAGGAAGAATTGGCGCAAGAGAGCAGGCTGCTATATTGTATAAATATAAAGATATATTTTATAAGGTAATAATACAGCTGTATGGATAGCGCATTAGAAAGAGAAAAATCCGGCCTGCTTCAGGATTATCTTTATCCGGTATAGAAGCGGGAAGAAAACTGCTAATATTGCACTTTTACTTGCCTTGTGAAAACTGTTAAAATAAAAAGCATAGAAAAACCTTATAAAAACATAGAAATGAACACAGGGAGGGGAATGAAGGCATGGACCATTTGATCATCGTGGATTGTCAGTATGATTTTATCGACGGTTCCCTGGCATGCAGCCACAGCCAGGAGGCAGTCAGAAATATTATAGCTTTTGCCAATGCAAATGATGTGAAATGCATGTATACATCGGACTGGCACAGCAAGACAAATAAATCTTTTAAAATTAACGGCGGTATCTGGCCGGTACACTGCGTCGCAGGAAGCAGGGGCACTGAAGTATCGGATGAATTTAATCAAATGAATGACGGCAATCGCCCCGGCAAAGATAATATTTTCTATAAAGGCAAAAATGATGATGTTGAGGAGTATTCGGCATGCCTTGCTGTAAACAGCAGCGGAATAGTATTATCCGAATGCGTTTCGCCTCATGTCTACGTCACGGGTATTGCAGCCGAGTACTGTGTCAAGGAAACCGTTCTTGGCCTTCTCGAAAAGGGGATTAAAGTAACCGTTCTTAAGGATTGTCTTGGCTATGTTTCTGAAGATGACTACAGTAAAAGCCTTGCTGATATGAAGGAAAAAGGAGCAGAAGTACTTTAATTTACGGGATTTACCAGAATACTAATCATTCGGAGTATTGGCATGACAGAAAAAACAATTTCAGATATAGGTGAGTTTGGTCTTATCAAATTAATATCACATGACCTGATTTACAGACCGGAGTTTGTTAAGATTGGGCCAGGAGATGACGGAGCTGTCTATTCTGTACCAGACGGATTTGATCAGGTCATATCAACGGATACCATGGTGGAAGGCATCCATTTCACCAGTGTGACGATGAGTGCCTATGATGTGGGCTGGAAGCTCTGTGCTTCAAACTTCAGCGATATGGCTGCTATGGGCGCCGATCCGATAGGGTTTGTCATTTCAGCCGCATTTCCTGAAAAGCTTCACGCTTCATGGGTTGAGCATTGTTATGAAGGAATCCGGGACTGCCGCAAAGAATATCGGGTTAATCTGCTTGGCGGAGATATGACCGGATCTGTTTCCGGTATTATCATGACAGGAACTGTGGTAGGCATAGTTCCAAAGGATACAGCAGTCCGGCGAAGCGGTGCTCGCAGGGGAGACGTTGTTTTTGTCACCGGACATCCTGGTGATTCTGCGGGCGGGCTTTATGCCCTGCTTCATGGAAATAAAGAATACAGAGGGCTTATCGAAAAGCATAAGCATCCGCGGCCTCAGATTGCATGGGGAACTCTTTTGCGGGAAGCGGGCGCCTCTTCCCTGAATGATATTTCTGACGGGATATCCAGAGAAATCAATGAAATTGCAGAAGCAAGCGGCGTTTCCATCAAAATCGACAAATCATTCATACCCGTTTCTGCTGAAGCTTTGGAATATGGCAGAAAATCGGGAATCGATCCTCTTTCCTGGGCCTTGGACGGCGGGGAAGATTACGAGCTTATAGGTACGATTTCAAGAGAAGATTTTGAAAAGGTAAAAAATCGTCCTGGCATAAAAAAAATAGGAGTTGTGACAGACAAGCCCGGAAAAGGCGTATTCCTGGAACAGGAAGGGCATCTGGAACTGCTTGAAGTGCATGGTTACGATCATTTTGGAAGGTAAAAATTAGGGAGGATTATTTATGTACACATTAGTAGTCATTCGTCATGGTGAAAGTGAATGGAATAAAAAGAATCTGTTTTGCGGCTGGACAGATGTAGACCTGACAGAAAACGGATTCCGCGAAGCTAAAGAAGCAGGGAAACTTTTAAAAGCAGAAGGCTTTACTTTTGATAGATGCTATACATCCGTTCTCAAGAGAGCTATCCATACCGCTTATTCTGTCCTTGATGAAATGGATCTTGTCTGGATCCCGGTTATCAAGAACTACCATCTCAATGAAAGACACTACGGCGCCCTTCAGGGATTGAACAAGACGGAAACAACAGACAAGTATGGGGAAGAACAGGTCCATTTATGGCGCCGTTCTTATGATGTATGCCCGCCTGCCCTTTCTGAAGATGATCCGAGAAACCCGAAAAACCAGCCTCCTTACCAGAAGCTTGGCGATGTGAAGCTCCCATTGACGGAATGCCTGAAAGATACAGTAGCAAGGGTAGCACCTTACTTTGAAAGCGTTATCAAGCCGGAAATTCAGAATGGAGAAAAAGTCCTGATTGCAGCGCATGGCAATTCCATCCGCGCACTCAGGAAGCATCTTGAAGGAATTTCCAGTGACGAAATTGCCGGGATGAACATTCCTACCGGAATCCCGCTCGTTTATCATCTGAATGAAGATTTCACGGTGCATGATGTTTCTTATCTTGGCGATCAGGAAGCTATTCAGAAGAAAATTACGGCAGTCAAGAATCAGTCTGCCAAGTCTAAATAAAGATGTAATATGATGTGAGAATCGGTGATCACGTAAAATTGATTGCCACAAGGGAAGTGTGGAAATGTCAATCATAACCGAAGGTTTGCATAAAACAAATACGATAAATTCCGCTCTTGTCCTTGAAGGCGGAGCGATGCGGGGGCTCTTTACGGCCGGGATTCTTGATGCTTTCATGGAAAGGGGATTCTACTTCCCAAAAGTCGTTGGGATTTCTGCAGGTGCCCTGCAGGGGCTCAGTTATATTTCCAGACAGCCGGGAAGAAACGTATCCGTCAATATCAGGTTTGCTCCGGATAAAAGATACATGGGGCTTCGTCATTTGGTTCGTGACGGCAGTTATTTTAACTTCCGCTTTATGTTTGGCAAGCTTGCTCATGAATATGTGCCTTTTAATTATGACAAGTTTGAAAAGGCTTCGGAAACGTTATATGTGGGCATCACTGACTGCCTTACCGGGAAACCTGTTTTTGTATCGAGTAAAAGCTGCTCCCTTTCCGAATTTATGGGAGTATGCGTCGCAAGCTGCTCGATTCCTCTTCTCTCAAAGCCGGTCAAGCTTGAGGGAAAGGAATACGTGGATGGCGGCGTGGGGATGCCGCTTGTGCCTTTCCCTGAAGATCTGCCATTTCCGTGCACAAAACCCGTATACATCCTGACAAGGGACATTACGTATCGAAAGAAAAAGATGCCGCATGGGTTCAAATCTGTCATGCGTGCTGCCTACGGCAGGACGTATCCCGCTGTGGTGGAGGGCATGTGCTCTATCCCGGAGCGGTATAATGAAAAGGTAGAAAAGATCATACAAATGGAGAAAGAGGGAAAAGTTTTCGTACTGCGCCCGGAATCTCCCGTCAAAGTGTCCCGCGTGGAAAAAGACACGAAAAAACTTCGTGCACTTTACGAAGAAGGCTATCAGATCGGCATGAAGCGGTTTGATGAGATGATGAGGTGGATGAGTGAAAAATAATGAAGCAGTATTTATAAGCACGAGCGAAGAAATGACGATGGAATTTGGCCGTTTCATAGGGGAACATGCTGAAAGCGGACTATTCATTGCATTGATTGGAGATCTTGGAACCGGCAAAACCCATTTTGTCCAGGGACTCGCCAAGGGACTGGGAATCAATGATGTGGTGAGCAGCCCCACCTTTACAATCATGAATTATTATGAAGGGGAGATTCCGTTAAAGCATTTTGATTTCTATCGTCTTGATTCAGAAGAAGATTTATACAATATCGGCTGGGAGGAATACAGCGAAGGCGGTGTCACCGTTGCAGAATGGGCAGACATGTTCCCGGGGCTGATTCCAGAGAGAGCCATATACATATATTTGTCAAACAAAGGAACAACAGAAAGAGAAGTCAAGGTTATCTGGGGAGAAGAAGCTCCTGATGCCATAACAAAGGAGATAGAGAAATATGCTTCTTGCCATTGATACATCATCTTTAGTTTTAAGCTGCGCTTTAGTAGAGGAAGGAAAGCTTGTCGCTGAATGGACACAGCAGAAAAAACTGACCCATTCAGAGCAGCTGATTCCATGCATGGACCTCATGCTGAAAGAAGTGGGCGTCAGCAAAAAGGAAATAACAGGGATTGCCGTTGCCAAGGGCCCTGGCTCATTCACCGGCCTTCGAATCGGCCTTGCTACAGCCAAGATGGCATCCTATATCTGGAACGTCCCGCTGGTCGGTGTTGATACACTGGAAGCTCTTGCCTGGAATATGTACGGCGCGCAGGCATTTATTCTTCCTCTTCTCGATGCGCAGAAAAATAATGTGTATGCAGCCCTTTACGGGGCATTTAATGAAATGTGGCAGGAAAAGCCTGAAGTGGCAGCTTCCATCGATTCTGTCATAGAATCAGCTGTAAAACATGGCGGTCCGGTCATCGCAGTCGGTGAATGTGCTGATAAATATAAGGATAAGCTGGTTTCTGCAGGTATTCTGCTGGCTCCGCCCCATAGCAGATGCAGCCGTGCGGGAAGTCTGGCCATGGCAGGAATTTCTAAATTGAAAAATGGCATGGCCGATGATCCGCTGACGCTTTTGCCAAATTATATCCGCAGGAGCGAGGCAGAAGTCTTATGGAAAAAGCAGCATGCCAATTCGTAATAGAAGAAGCACTTGCCTCTGATATTGCGGCCATATATGAAATTGGCAGGATTTGTTTTTCGGATGCATGGAGGAAAGAGACTGTCAATCATGATTTTCAGGGAACGCACAGTCATTACCTCGTTACAAGGACTTCGGAAAAAGTCATAGGCTATGCCTGCTTCTGGTACGTGCTTGATGAAGCGCAGCTGGTCAATATCGGGGTTCTTCCTGAATTTAGAAAGCAGGGGGTTGCAAGAGCCATTCTGGAAGCGGGACTTGATAAAGCTCTTGAAAACGATATGAAGACAATGTTTCTTGAAGTCCGTGTGAGCAATCATGGGGCACAGAATTTATATAAGAATTTTGGATTCCACGTTGACTGTCTTAGGAAATCGGTGTATGAACTTCCTGTCGAAGACGGGTATATCATGTCCCGAAAGTTATAAGGAGATAAAATGAAGATATTAGCATTCGAATCAAGTTGTGATGAAACGTCCTGCGCAGTAGTGGAGGACGGCAGACAAGTCTTGTCTGACATCATTTCAACACAGGTTCCGATTCATAAGAAGTTTGGCGGTGTAGTTCCTGAAATTGCATCACGCCATCATATAGAGGATGTGCTTCCCGTTGCCATTGAAGCATTGGAGCAGGCAGGATGCAGCTGGTCTGATATGGATGCCATCGCGGTCACGCAGGGGCCGGGTCTGGTCGGGGCGCTTCTTGTTGGAGTAGCAGCCGCAAAGGCGGTAGCCTGGGCTATTGACAAGCCTCTTATTGCAGTCAACCATATAGAAGGGCATATCTTTGCCAACCTGGTACAGTATCCCGATCTGGAACCTCCTTTTTTATCACTGGTTGTTTCCGGCGGTCATACCATGCTCGTTGTAGTCAGAGATTACAATCACTTTGAAATTCTCGGACAGACAAGAGATGATGCTGCAGGAGAAGCTTTCGATAAAGTCGCACGTGTACTTGGTTATCCATATCCGGGCGGACCGCACATTGACCGTCTGGCAAAGGAAGGGAACAGCAGCGCTATCCACTTCCCGATGGGACTCAGCAAGGGTCACAACTTTGATTTCTCTTTCAGCGGATTGAAATCATCCGTCATCAACTACATCAATACGATGAAAATGAAGAAAGAAGAAATCGTGGCAGAGTATGTGGCAGCTTCCTTCCAGAAGGCCGTTGTGGATGTCCTGATTGAAAAAGCGATGGAAGCCGTCAAAGTGACGGGTATGAAGACGATTGCCCTCGCAGGCGGAGTCGCAGCAAACAGCGAATTAAGGACCAGGCTTGAAGAGGAGTGCAGTAAACGCGGCATACGCATGTGCCGTCCGAGCCTGACCCTTTGCACCGACAACGGGGCTATGATCGGCTGCCGTGCCTATTACATGGCCAAAGCCGGCGAATTTGCCGATATGTCTTTAAATGCGGATCCGCGCCTGCCTTTTAATGCAGAACAGATCAAAATGTAAAGTACAGATTTATACATGCAGGATGGGAGATTAATATGCAGACACGCGGCATAGAAATGAGTCAGCTTTACACATTGATTCGTGATACGACGAATCTGACTGAAGTGCAGGCTAAAATTCTGGATCATGAACAGGTTGCCCTTCAGTTTGCAGCCGATATTTCAAAGAATCAGGTGTACTTATGCGCAAAGGGAAAGAATTCTGATATTTCAGTCATCCTGCTCGCTGTCCGGCCTTCCTATACGCACAGCCAGACTTTCTTCAAGGCGGGAGATACGTTTTTGAGGGATGAATTATCCATCGTCGAAAATGTTTTCAGTACGGGAAGAAAAGTCGCAGGCCGCATGGAGCTCGATCAGGGAAGGAAAGTCGCAGTTACAGGATATCCTATCGTTGATAATGCAGGCGTTCCATTTGCTGTCGTCTGTTTCGTATCCAGCTCGCTTGATCAGCAGCAGGTCCTGACAGATACAGGAAGCCTTGCGCTTCAGGTACCCTTTGACGGGAAGGACTATTATGGCATACGCCCGCAGGACGGTGTCATCATACTGGATTCATTAGGCCGCATCATTTATTCCAATGATATGGCTAATGATTTATACATGGTTCTTGATAAAGAGGCTGTCGAAAGCCAGGAAATTATCGGGCACACGATCGTACGGTTCCCGCTTGTCGATGAAGTCATGAAAACGGGACGGCCTGTTTTCGGCGATGAAGTTTCCGAAAACATGACGCTTTCGGCCTGGGGGCTTCCCATTATTTCTGGCGGCAAGGTGACAAGGACTGTACTGATCCTCACGGATGTTACTGCGATTCGTGAAAAAGAAAAGCAGATACTTGTCAAGGATTCTGTCATCAAAGAAATCCATCACCGCGTCAAGAACAGCCTCAATACGATAGCAGGAATGCTTCGCATGCAGGCAAGACGCGCCAAAGATCCGGATACGAAGGACGCCTTGAAGCGTTCAGTAAACAGGATTCTTGGCATTTCACAAATTCATGATATCCTGGCAAGCCAGAGCGGCGGACAGATCGATATGGATGTGCTGCTTGACCGTATCTGCAAATTGTCTGTGGACAGCCTGACGTTCTGCCCGGTGCGGGTAGTCCGCGAAAAGGGCAGTGATCCGCTGATTGTAGATTCTGAAAAAGCAGTTCCGCTGGCGATTGCAGCCAATGAACTCATCCATAATGCGATTGATCATGGCTTTAATGGTATGGACAAGGGGATTCTTATCGTCGGAACATCTCTGGATGAAGAGAAACTTCATGTTTATATTAAAAATAATGGGCATCCTTTATCGCCTGAAGTCAAAGACATGAATTCATCCGGCCTAGGACTTCAGATTGTAAGGAATTTAGTAGAAATAGAATTAAAGGGAAGCTTCGAACTGAGGAATGATGGAGAGTTCGTAACAGCTGATATTTATTGCTCGAGGGCATTGATGGGAGCATAGCAGAATGGCAGAAGTGTATAAAATCGTAATCGCAGATGATGAAGCACTCATCTGCATGGATCTTAAGGAAATGCTGGAAGGAGCAGGCCATGAAGTCGTCGGTGTAGGATCCGACGGGGTTGAAGCTTTGGAACTGACAAAGAAGCTCAATCCGGATCTTGTAATCCTTGATGTTAAGATGCCCAGGCTTGACGGTATCCAGGCAGCTAAAATGATTGCCCATGACAATCTGGCACCCGTTGTACTCCTGACAGCTTTTGGCGATGAAGACATCATCGAAAAGGCAAAAAAATCCATGGTTTTCGGATATGTAATGAAACCGGTCAGCGAGCGGTCTCTCTTTCCGGCCATCCAGATTGCAGTAAGCCAGTTCCGCCAGAAAAACGAGATCGTTCACCGGATCAAGGACATGGAACGCGAAATGGCTGCCCGGAAGATCATAGACCGCGCTAAAGGCCTTCTCATGGACTTCTATCATATTTCTGAAGATGAGGCTTACAGGAGAATGCAGCAGACAAGCATGAAAAGAGGCATTGCACTCTCCGAAGTCGCACAGAAGGTTGTGAAGGAAATCATGGCCAGAAAGAACAAATAGGCTGTAAGTTGTAGAAAGGAGATTCTTATTATGGAATTCACATTTTATGGACATGCATGCTTTAAAATCGATACAGGAAAGGAGTTGCTTCTTTTTGATCCGTTCCTGAGCGGAAATTCGCAGGCTGCTGTTTCTGCTGACAAGGTTGAATGCGATTATATCCTTCTTTCTCATGCTCACGGAGATCATTTCGGCGATGCAGATAAGATTGCCAGCCGCACGGGCGCATGCGTCATAGCGATTCCTGAGGTGATTTCACTCTTTTCAAAGAATGTCTCCAATTTCCAGCCGATGAATCTGGGAGGATCTTTTAAGGCGGACTTTGGAAAGGTAAAAATGGTGCAGGCTTTCCACAGCTGCGGAGCTCCCGGAGGCACGCCCTGCGGGTTCATCATACAGTTTAACAACGGGAAGACTGTTTATTATTCAGGAGACACGGCTCTCTTTGGAGATATGAAGCTGTTTGGCGAACTGTTTGATATTGACTATGCAGTCCTTCCAATCGGAGACAACTATACGATGGGACCAGACGATGCATTGATTGCTGCCAAATTTCTGAAGGCAAAATGCGTAATTCCTGTTCATTACAGCACCTGGCCAGTCATCGAACAGAATCCGGCTGATTTCAAGGAAGAAGCACAGAAACAGGGGATTGCAGTAAAAATCGTAAGACCTGGAGAAAGCCTGGAGCTGTAATTTTTTGATAAAAGAGGACTGCGTCTGCAGGATGCCGCCCTCTTTCATCATTTCCGGTGAATCCTAAGACGGATTAGGAAGCTGGATGCTTTGAATGGAAAAGGGTGCTACATGAATAATAAAAAACAAAAATTTTTCGAGTCGCTCTCAGTGCAGCTTAATTCATACATTGAGGCAGAGAAAGTGATCGACCAGTTTATTTCTAATGATATGGATGCTTTTCAGGGGAAAAGACTATTTCAGCATGCTTTAGGAAATACGGACAGTGATATGGAAGCCGTATTTGATCGGATCGTCAAAGCATATAAAGATGCAGCCGGCTATGGATATGGTGTCAGAGCATTTGGATTAATGAAATCCATGCATGACCATTTAACAAATCTCTTCAATGAATTCTCATCCTATCAGGATGAGAAAATGCCTGATGAAATGAATCTTGTCTGGGATCTTTGCAAAGCAGGTGCATTGGAAGTTTCAAAAGTTCTTGAATATACCAAAGGATTTGAAGAAAATAATTTGAAGGCCGAAGCCAGATGCCTTAAAATTCATAATTTCAAGAGCAGGGGAGACGAAGCTGTCAGGGATTCACTTGAGGCAGTTTATGGGATGAATAACAGTATAGACATCATTTACTGGAAAGACGTATTAAAGGAAATGAACGGCTTCTTGTCTGATATCGATCAATTCACAATCTGCCTGCAGAAACTCCTTGCCATGGAATAGGATGGAATGCATTTTTAATAATTTACAATCTGGGTGTTGGATTTTCTGATCATTTTGGGTATAATATAAATACATGGAGGAAATGCCATGAGATAGAATTTCTATCTGTTCAAATTGATGATTATTTCCCTGATTATCAATTGGGCTGCGGACTATGCATACTCCTCAATGATAGTCTTGCACAAGAAAAGCGGTTGATACCGCTTTTTTTGTTTGCCTGAAACGGAGCTTCATCCTTTTTATAACGTTTCCTGATTTTTGTGGAAGAGTCCAATCGTGTTATAATATTGGATATTTAGTAAATTCAGAATTTTGAAAAACGATTGTTTATAGAAGAGGAGAGGGTTTTGTTGATAGCAAGACAGATGAGATCATATGCATGGAACGATGGCAAAGAACTTCATATTGGCAGAGACTCTCTTGTCATGGGAGTTTTAAATATAACGGATGATTCATTTTCGGACGGCGGGAAATGGGATACGCTGGAAACTGCCATGAAGCATGCGAAGGATATGGTTGAAGATGGGGCAGCAATTGTAGACATAGGGGCAGAATCAACAAGACCGGGATTCACGTCCCTTTCGGCAAAGGATGAGACAGACAAATTGATGAAGATTCTTCCATCCATTTTAGCGTGCTCTCCGGTTCCTGTATCTGTCGATTCATACCATTATGAGACAATGGACGCAGCACTTCGGGCCGGGGCGCATATCGTCAATGATATCTGGGGATTCCAGTATGATGACGGCAGCATGGCAAGGGTAACTGCTGAATATAAAGTGCCGGCAGTCCTCATGCATAACCAGGATGGAGAAACATATGATGAAGATATCCTGGAGAGTATGAGAAAATTCTTTGACCGTTCCATTGATATTGCTGTAAGGGCCGGCGTAGAGCAGGATAAGATCATTCTGGATCCGGGAATCGGTTTTGGCAAAACGGCAGAGCAGAACATGGAAGTCCTGACACGTCTGGATGAACTGACGAGGGAATTTCCTTTCCCCTGGCTTTTAGGAGTAAGCAGAAAACGCTTCATCGGTGCAATCCTGGATCTTCCGGCACCTGAAAGAGATGAAGGAACCGCTGCGGTCAATCTCTGGGGGATTGGAAAAGGATGCTCCATATTCCGTGTTCATAACGTTAAAATAAGCGCCCGTGAAATCAAGGTATGGGATGCTTTAAATCATTTCAATCAGGAAAATTGACGATGGCAGGGTGTGAATGATGGATTATATTAAACTCAAAAATATGGCATTTTTCGGCTATCATGGCGATGAGCCGGAAGAGAAGACATTGGGACAGCGATTTTATATTGATGTCGTGATCGGCACAGATCTGTCCAAAGTCAGCCGGACCGATGACTTGAATGATTCCGTAAATTACGTGGAAGTTTTCCAGATTGTGAAGCGCGCGGCCGAAGGAGGCCCCTATAAGCTTTTGGAAAAACTGGCAGGCGTGATCAATGAAGAAGTCATGGAAAAATTTCCTCAGGTTGAAGAAATCGTGACTACTGTCCATAAGCCGGGTTCTCCCATTCCCGGCATCCTGGATGATGTATCCGTTACGATAAAAAAAGAAAGATAGGTTTGACGGTTTATCAAATGTTGAATTCATTGAAAAGGAATTCTTATATTATCTCGCTGGGATCTAATATGGGAAATTCAGCTGAGATTCTCTCTGGATCCGTCAGGACGCTGAATCAGGATGAAAGACTCAGGGTCCTGAAGAAATCATCCCTTTACAAGACCAAGCCATGGGGGTTGACGGAGCAGGCCGTTTTCCTGAATGCCGTAATTGAAGTTTCATGGACAGGGGAACCTGAAGAACTGATGGAATTTCTGCTGCAGGTGGAAAAATCATTCGGCCGTATCCGCATCAGGCACTGGGGACCAAGGACGCTGGATCTGGATATGATTTATAACAGTGAAATAGAAAGCAATACAGATTTTCTGAAATTGCCGCACCCATTTTTCTGGGAGCGGCCCTTTGTGTTGGTCCCTTTGGAAGAAATATATCCTGATTTCGTCTTTAATGGTGAAGGAATCCACCAGAGGATTCTGGAACTGGATGGATATAAGGATGTAGAGAAAACGGACATTGCATGGTAGGCAGGAGGTGAAATGATGGCAGAAAAAAATAAGATGATTGATGGAAAAGAAAATGCAAAAGAGGAAACTTCAGATTTGAACACAAAGGGGCCTGAGCTGGTTCAGATGATTGGAGACAGGCTGACATCCTTAATCGACCAGAACCATCCGGGAAAATCTGTAATCATCAACGGGATCAGCGGGTCTCAGAAATCTCTGGCGGCTGCGTCTCTCCTGGCGAAATATAATACGGCTGTTATTGTGGTTCCTACGCAGAAAGATATTTTCCGGTGGGAAGAAAATCTAAAGTTTTTTGTTCCCGATGCCAGAATATTTTCATTTCCTGTCGTGGAAGAGGCAGGTTTTGAAGGCACTTTTTCCAGTACGGAAAGGTTAAGGGAGCGCATGCGCTCCTTGTCTGCAATGATCAATGGTGAAAAGAGCATCATTATTGCGGCCGCAGTAGAAGCTGCGCAGAAAATTTCAGCTCCTTCTTCTATCAAGGATCATTTATATAAATTTGAGTTAGGCAGTGAAATCAAAAGAAGAGAAGTCCTGGAAGTACTGCAGGATCTGGGGTACGAAAGAGTCGATCAGGTTGAGCGGTCCGGACATTTTTCTGTCAGGGGCGATATCGTCGATATTTATCCGATCAATGAAATTCATCCGGTGAGAATTGAATTCTTCGGTGATGAAATTGACAGCATACGTCTGTTTGATGTAGACAGCCAGCGCTCCATCGAAACACTGGAAAGTCAAAGCGTATTTCCTGTTGCCGTAAAGGGCAGCAAGAATTCATCCGTTCTCTCTTACCTGGATCATGGGATCGTCTTTTATGATGAACCGCAAAGGGGTGAGGAATCCTTAAAGCAGTTCTTTAAGGAAGAAAAAGCCAATGCGGGCAAGGCTTTCCTCTGGAGCGAGCTCATTCATACAGCCCGGAAACAAACGAATCAGGAAATTGTATTCTCGCTTCTCAAGAGGGAACTGGAGGAGTTCAAGCCTTCGGTATACCACAATTGGAACGGGCAGGAGATGACGAATTATCAGAGGCAGATTCCCATTTTTACGGCCGATTTGAAATCCCTTCTGAATAAGAACTGGAAAACTGCAATCGTCATCCCGAGGGCCTCCGAGAAGCGCGAAATCGAGGGAATATTAACGGACCATCAGATACCCATGTCTCTTGATATAGAAGAGGGGAAAGTGGTTCTCCTTGATGGCGTCCTGACAGAGGGGTTTGAACTTTCCGATTTTAATCTGGCCCTGATTACAGCCGGCGATATTCTTGGCAGGCAGAAACTCAGAAAGTACAGTACAAGCGGATCAAGAAAGCAGATCCGTTACTTTTCCGATCTGAATCCGGGGGACTATGTTGTTCAGCAGGTACATGGAATCGGCAGGTACCTTGGCATACGCACGATTGAATTATCCGGTGTCCACAGGGATTACATTACCATCCAGTATGCAGGATCGGATAAGCTTTATCTTCCTGTAGACCAGATTGGTACTTTGGAGAAGTATATCGGTCCGGAAGGAGAAACGCCGCGCCTTCATACCATGGGCGGAGCCAACTGGAAAAAAATCCGCTCAAAGGCGAAAAAATCCATTCAGGAACTGGCTGAAAAGCTTTTGGACGTGTACGCGAAGCGTGAACTGGCAAAGGGTATTGCCTTTGCGCCGGATACGGCAGAACAGGTTGAATTTGAAGATTCATTCCCTTATGTCGAAACAGAAGATCAGGAGAATGCTATTTCCGTCATCAAGAAGGCTATGGAAAAGCCCACACCGATGGACATGCTTCTTTGCGGGGACGTTGGATTTGGAAAGACGGAAGTGGCGATGAGAGCCGTTTTTAAATGTGTCATGAGCGGCTATCAGGCTATGGTTCTGTGTCCTACGACGGTTTTGTCAGAGCAGCATTATAAAAACTTCAAGTCCCGCATGGATTCCTTTGGCGTCAATATTGCGGTGCTGAACAGATTCACAAAGGCTTCTGAAAGGACAAAGATCCTCCATCAGCTTGAATCCGGCGAACTGGATGTTGTCATTGGGACTCATTCTGTCCTGAACAAAAAGATTAAGTGCAGGAGACTGGGACTGCTGGTCGTAGATGAGGAGCAGCGCTTCGGTGTCGTACAGAAAGAAAGAAGAAAATCACTGGCAGAGGGAATCGATGTATTGACTCTTTCGGCAACACCGATACCAAGAACGCTCCATATGAGTTTGACAGGACTTCGTGATATGGTCACGATCACAACGCCGCCTCCTGGAAGACATGCAATCCAGACCTATGTTAGCGAGTACGATGATTCCATTGTCATTGACGCGATTCTTAGGGAAAAGGAACGCGGCGGCCAGTCATTCTTTGTCTACAACAGGATTGAGACGATGCCTGCCATGCTGGATCATCTGAAGAGCATACTGCCGGATACGATATCGATTGGAGTTGCCTATGGCCGGATGGATGGTGCAGTCCTTGAAAAAGTGATGCTTGATTTCTATCAGGGAAAGCATGATGTCCTGCTTTGCACAACCTTGATCGAAAACGGGCTGGATCAGCCAAATGCCAATACGATGCTGGTCTATGATGCAGACAAGCTTGGACTTTCCCAGATTTATCAGATGCGCGGAAGGGTAGGGCGTTCCGATAAAATTGCACGTGCCTGGTTCTTCTATAATAAGGATAAAGTGCTTAGCGAAGTTGCAGAAAAGCGTCTGAACACCATAAGAGAATTTACTGAACTCGGGAGCGGCTTTAAAGTCGCCATGCGCGATCTGGAAATCCGCGGGGCAGGCAATCTTCTGGGATCTGCCCAGCATGGCAATATCGCAAGCGTCGGGTTTGCAGCGTACTGCTCCATGCTTGAGGAGGCTGTGCAGCGTCTGATGGCAGAAAGAGAGCATAAGCCCCCTCCGAAGAAACTGCCGAATACCACTATCGAATTTCGTCAGGATGCGTACCTGGATTCCAAGTACATCAGCAATGAAGAGCAGAAGATGGAAATTTACAGAAGACTGGCATCCGTGGAAGATGAGAAAGAGCTGGCGGATTTGATCGATGAGGCAGTCGACCGCTATGGAACCCCGACAGAACCGGCCGAAAAACTGTTTTCCATTTCCCTGGTCAGAATAAAAGCCAGGAAACTTGGAATAGGGAGTGTCATTGACGAAGGGGATTCCATGCTTCTTACATGGGCGGATGAGGATTTCATGCGTGGATGGAATCCCAACCTTCTGCCAAAAGCGCTTGTTCCATACCTGCATTTCCTTCCGGGAAATCCGGCAAGGCTGAGAATTAGGAAGGCAGGAATCAAGGGCAGCCCCATGAAATGGCTTAGCGGTTTCCTGGATGAGCTGATGAGCGAGATCCATCATTCTTCCCATTAGATTTGCAGTGCATAGAACTCTGCATTTACGGGATTCTGCTTTACATTTATTAGCAAATCTGTTATGACTATATGAGTTATGTTTTTTTGAGGGGCTTTTCCATATTTTTTAATCAGGTGAAAAATGCGTAAAAATTCGTTTATCCAGGGTGCGTTGATCTTGACGGTAGCAGGGATTATCGTCAAGTTCATTGGGGCATTCAGTCGTATCTATCTGTCAAGACTTCTTGGCGGCGAAGGGATCGGGCTCTACCAGATGGCTTATCCGATCTACCTGCTTTGCCTTTCGGTATCGTCAGCAGGTCTTCCTGTGGCTATTTCAATCATGGTTGCAGAAAGAAACGCAGTCAACGATTACTTTGGCGGGCAGAAGGTATTCCGTATATCGCTCGTGACATTGGTTTTGACAGGACTCTTTTTCAGTCTCCTGCTTTTCTTCGGGGCCCAGTGGCTGGTCGACAGTGAAATTGTCCGCGACCAGAGAGCCTATTGGTCACTCCTTGCTTTGTCCCCGGCTGTTTTCTGTGCAACGCTTCTTGCGACGCTAAGAGGTTACTTCCAGGGTCTTCAGCTGATGACACCGACAGCTGTTTCACAGATACTTGAACAGGTCGTCCGTGTTGTTGCCATGATTCTTTTCGCCGTCGTCCTTCTTCCTTATGGACTGGAATACGGAGCTGCCGGCGCAACCCTTGGTGCAGCACCGGGTGCTTTTGTCGGCATACTGACACTTCTTGTTTTCTACTACATGACCCGCGGATGGAGAAATGAACTGGCATCTGAGCAGGATCCATCTATCAAGCCGCAGAGTGTAAAGACAATTATCAAAAGACTGCTTGTTCTTGCCATTCCTGTATCGCTGGCAAATATCATGCTTCCGATCGTTTCATTGATCGATCTTTTCATTGTTCCAAGAAGACTTGAAGTTGCTGGTTTTACGATTGAACAGTCAACAACATTCTTCGGCTATCTGACCGGCATGGCAACGGCTCTTGTCAACATGCCTACCATCGTTACGGCATCTCTGGCAGCAAGTCTTGTTCCTTTCGTTTCGGAAGCTATCGCGCAGAAACGCGGCGACATGGTACTCAAAAGAACAGATACCGCGATGCGCTTGGCCAATCTGATTACCATTCCTTCCTTTGTCGGAATGTGTGTGATTGCCACACCAATTTCTGCCATGCTTTATGCAACTCCGGATGCTGGTCCGTGCATTGCAATCATGAGCTTTGGCATTTTCCTTCTTGGCGTGCAGCAGGTAACAACGGGCGTTCTGCAGGGGATGGGCAAGACTGCCATACCTTTCCTGAACATGGTTGCCAGCGCGTGCTGCAAGATGTTCCTTTCATGGAACCTCACGGCTCTCCCAAGCTGGGGCGTTTTAGGTGCGGCATGGGCAACAAATGCAGACTTTGGCATTGCAGCCATTCTCAATCTGATTTTCCTTTATAAATACAGACATTACACGATGGACATAAAGCATACGGTCAAGCTCTTCATTGCAGCAGCCGTTATGGGCGTGGTTGCTTATGGCTCTTATCACGCTCTTTACAGCCTGATTCGCAGCAATACGCTTTCTACCCTGATTGCAATTGCCTTGGGCGGAGTTGTCTACCTTGTCGGTATCGTGCTGATTCGTGCTGTAACTCCTGATGATGTCAGGGAAATCCCAAAGATCGGCACACGTCTGGCCGCTATTGTGGAAAAGATGAGTTTCAAAAAGTAATATATTGCTTAGGAATGAAAGCATAGTAAAAAGACCGCGGAAAATCCGCGGTCTTTTTACTATGCAGCTGATTTAAATGACGCGGCTGGCATTTGCCAGGCAGCGTTCTGTTTCGGATACGATATCTTCAACGATTTCCTGTACGGGCTGAATCTTTGTCAAATGGGTCAGTGACATGCCGGCGAGGATAAAGCCGTTTTCTGTGTCGCCTTCAATGGCACCTTTTCTGTTTGTCCCTCTGGAAAGTGCAGTCAAGGTGCTCAAAGGAGCACCGCTGTATTCTTCCTGCAGATACTTATCAGAGAACTTATTTCTTAATCCTCTGACACTGTCTCCGGTAGTGAAGCCGCAGACGACAGAATCCGTATCGTTGGCATTGATGATGGCCTGCTTGGCATTGGGGTGAAGCAGGTGGCATTCCTCAGCAAGAAGGAAGCGTGTACCCATCTGGACACCTGAAGCGCCCATGATCAGAGATGCCGCAACACCTCTTCCGTCCACGATGCCTCCGGCTGCAACCAGTGGAATCTCGATGTCGGGAAGAATGTTTTCCAGGAGAGCCATGAGTGTCACTTTACCGTCATGTCCGCCTGCTTCCATGCCTTCGACGATGATGGCATCAGCTCCGGCATCCTGCACACGCTTGGCAAGCTTTGCATTTGGAACAACCGGAATGCATTTGATGCCTGCATGATGAAGAGGTTCAAACCATGGGAGGGGATTGCCTGCACCAATGGTTACGAAGGGGACTTTCTCATCACAGATCACCTGAGCAACATCATCGACGTTTGGCGCCTGCAGCATTAAATTGACGCCGTAGCATTTCCCGTTTCCCAGAATGTCTTTGGCTGTCCTGATACTGTCCCTGACTTCATCTGCAGAGAATCCGCCCGAGCCTATGACGCCTGCGCAGCCTGCATGATTCATTGCAGCCGCCAGCACTCCGTCTGAAATATAGGCCATTGCACCCTGAATAATGGGGTAATCAATACTGAGGAGCTTCGTTAACTTTGTGTTCCATGACATAATATCCATCTCCTTGCGATATGAAAATACCGGATTAAAGTGAAATTTCATAATGGACTTTGCTTGATGCCTTATGAAGACCGGTTTATTATTCTTTTCCCATTATACCTGCTTTATGTGAAATAGGTAAGTTTTAAGCCCTATCATGCGGATTACCGGAAGACAAATGCATAATGAATGCATGAAAGTAACCCTTTGGCTGCTATGCAATGCGCAAATTTCATGTAATGAGAAAACATAGGAAAATATCTGCCTGAAATGAACCATGATGAGGAAATGATATAAAAACGGATAAAGGCTTTGATTTTAGAAGAGAGTCAATGTGGAAATATCAGCCTTTCCTGCACGTAAAATATAGGAATAAGTATATATTACATAATTTTAATGCACATTATGGTTAAATAATGTATACTTAATTATAGAATTAACGGCAGTTGTTGTAGTATTATTAACTGCGTGATATACTGTAAGGGTAGAGTTCAGGCTTTTCTCTATCCCTAATTTCATAAATATATGATACGGAAGTGATAAAGGTGGAAGGGGACTCCTTAATGATGCTTCTTGTGCCGGAGATGATGATTGAAGCACAGGAGCGGTATGAAATCCTCAGACAGATCCATGCAGCACAACCGGTCGGAAGACATCTTTTAACCGTACAGACGGAATTGTCAGACAGCATTATTCGGAAACACATTGAAGAAATGGAGCGGACCGGGCTTTTGGTTTACAGGCCCTCCGGGATCAGTTTGACCAGCAAGGGTGAATCACTCCTGGAGCCGCTTTCCCATTATTTCCGGAAAAGTCCTTTTTCCGATAAGATGGCAGCATCTTTGCAGAAAATCTTATCGATGAAAAAGGTCATACTGGTGCGGGGAGATTCTGATGAGAAGGAGTCAGTAAGAGGTGATATAGCCCAGGAGGCCGCCTTGGCCCTGATTCGTCTTATAAGAGATGATGACATAGTGGCAGTGAGCGGCGGAGCATTGATGGCTGAACTGGCGGAAATGCTCCCAAAGCTTCACATGAATGTGGATGTTTTACCGATCAGAAGAGGATTTGGCAGGAGAATAGATTTTTTACCAAATAATGTGGCAGCTCATATGGCTGAAAAATTAGGAGGGAAGTATCACATCCTTCAAATACCGGATGGATTGAGTCCCGAGTTTTTCTACAAGCTGAAAAAAGAATTGCCGCAGATCAATCAGACAGAAGAATTGTTTTCAAAAGCGGGTATATTGGTTACTGGTATAGACAGTGCAGAGGATATTAAGAAGTATCACGAACTTCCATCAGATGTAACGAGGCGGCTGGAAAAGGAAAATGTATCCAGCGAAGCTTTGGGACTATATGTCAATGCGGAAGGGAAAATCTTATATCGCCTGTACAATGTCGGCATTTCCAGGGACGATATACCAGCAATACCACATATATTAATTACTGCAGGCGGAAGTCATAATGGGGAAGCGATCCTTGCTGTGGCAAGAGCAGGAATACGCGGAGTCCTCATTACTGATGAAGGGGCCGGCAGAAAAATACTTCAACTAGTTTCAGGTGAAAAAGCGACAACAGGAGGTTGCAAAGATCATGGTTAAAGTCGGAATTAATGGATTTGGCAGAATTGGAAGACTCGTATTTCGCGGCATGCTGAAGAGGGACGATCTGGAAGTCGTTGCTATTAACAATCCAAGCGGGGTTGAAACAGCTGCTTACCTTCTTAAATACGATACTGTTCACGGAAAACTTGATGAAAAGGTAGAAATTGACGGCGACGATTTGATCATTGAAGGCAAACGTGTTCATGTTTTCCAGAATCGTGATCCGGAGCATCTGGACTGGAGCAAGTATGGTGTTGAAATCGTTGTAGAATCCACAGGCAAGCTGAAAGATAAAGTCAGCGCCGGAAAGCATATCAAGGGAACTGTGAAAAAGGTTATTATCACAGCACCGGGCAAAGATGATGACGCAACGATTGTTATGGGCGTCAATGAAGAAACATATGACCCGAAGGCAGACAATATTATTTCCAACGCTTCCTGCACGACAAACTGCCTCGCTCCGATTGTAAAAGTACTGCATGAACAGTTCCACATTGTACGCGGACTTATGACAACCGTTCATTCCTATACGAATGACCAGGCTATTCTTGAAAAAGCACACAAGAAGGATCCAAGAAGAGGCCGTGCTGCTGCAGAAAACATTATTCCGACTTCCACAGGCGCAGCAAAGGCAATCGGCATTGTCATTCCTGAAATGAAAGGCAAACTGAACGGACTGGCTATCCGCGTTCCGACCCCGGACGTATCCCTGGTCGATCTGGTTGTTGAACTGGAAAAGACAGTTACAAAGGAAGAAGTCAACGAAGCATTGAAGAAAGCCGCTGAAGACGAATTGAAAGGAATCCTTGCTTATACGGATGAACCCCTTGTATCCAGCGATTTCCGCACAACAAATGTAAGCTCTACCGTTGACAGCCTGCTCACCATGGTTATGGACGGCAATCTTGTCAAAGTTATTGCATGGTACGATAACGAATGGGGTTATTCAATGCGTATTATTGATCTTGTAGCTTATGTTGCATCGAAAGGACTGTAATGATGAACAAGCAGACAGTGTATGATCTTAAGCCTGAAGGAAAGGTTGTATACATCCGTGTCGATTATAATGTTCCCCATGATAAAGAGGGGAATATTCTGGATGACCGCAGAATCCGGGCTACAATTCCAACAATTCAGTATCTTCTGAATCAGGGCGCAGCCATTGTCCTGGCCAGTCATATGGGAAGGCCGAAGGGCGAATATAAAGCAGAATTATCTCTCCGTCCTGCTGCAGCCCGTCTGGCAGAACTTTTACAAAAAGAAGTCAAATTCATTCCGGACTGCATTGGACCCGAAGCTGATCAGGCCAAAGAAGAACTGAAGCCGGGCGAGATTATTCTTCTTGAAAACTTAAGATTCCATAAGGAAGAAGAAAAGAATGATCCGGATTTTGCCAAAGCACTTGTCAAAGGATGCGATCTGGCTGTTAACGATGCTTTCGGCGTATCCCACCGTACACATGCATCCATCGTAGGCGTTGGCAGACTTTTGCCTATGGTATCCGGCCTTCTTCTTAAAAAGGAAATTGATTTCCTTGACGGCGTCATTGAACATCCGGAAAGGCCATTTGCTGCGATTATAGGCGGAGCAAAAATCAGTGACAAGATCCAGGTTATTGCAAACCTGATGGAAAAGGCAGATGTCATCCTGATTGGCGGCGGCATGGCGAATACATTCGTTGCAGCCCAGGGTTATGACATGGGCGAATCCCTGCAGGACAAAGACCGCTTTGATTTGGCAAGAAACCTTATGAAGAAGGCAAATGATCTTGGATCAAGCATCATGCTGCCGGTTGATTTCATGGCAGGTGATTCATTCTCCGCTGAAGCAAAGACAAAGGTTCTTTCGGCAGAAGAATTCTCCAGCCCGTGGATGGCGCTTGATATCGGTCCTAAGACCATTGATCTTTATGTTGAAACTTTGCAGAAAATGAAGACTGTCGTTTGGAATGGCCCGATGGGCGTTTTCGAAATGGAACCATTCTCAAAGGGAACCTATGCAATAGCTAAGGCTATGGCATCCCTCAATGCGACGACTGTCATCGGCGGAGGAGAATCCGCATCGGTTGTTGATCTGCTTGGAATCGGAGACAAATTCTCTCATGTATCGACAGGCGGCGGCGCTTCGCTGGAAATGCTTGAAGGAATGATTCTTCCGGGCGTTGCAATCCTTGCTGACAAGGAGTGATAATTTGAGGAAAAAGTTAATTGCAGGAAATTGGAAGATGAATCAGACGGTGACGGAGGCAGGTCACTATTTTGAAAAGTTTAAAGTAAAAGCCAGGGAAGATGTAGATTTGGTTTTCATTCTTCCTTTTACCGATATTCCAGTTGCCAAATTTTTTATAAGCAGATCATCAATCGGTCTTGGCGCACAGAATATGTATCCGGCGGAAAGCGGAGCTTTTACCGGAGAGATTTCACCTCTTATGCTCAAGGATCTTGGATGCACGTATGTCATTTGCGGACATTCTGAAAGAAGAGAGATCCTGGGAGAGAGCGATGAATTTATTGCCAGGAAAGTAAAATGTGCACTGGATCACGATATAACTCCGATTCTTTGCGTCGGTGAAACAAAGGATGAACATGATGCAGGGAAAACAGAGGAGAAAATAGAAACACAGGTAAGGGCAGCTCTTGAGAAAATCCCCACTGATAAGGTTTCAAATGTTGTTATCGCTTATGAACCTATCTGGGCGATCGGCTCGGGCGCAGCGGCAACTGCAGATGAAGCAGAAGCGGTTGCAAAGCTGATTCGGCAGATTGTTAAAAATATTGCCGGGAAAAAAGTTTCAGATCAGGTGCGGATTCTCTATGGCGGTTCTGTCAATGCCGGAAATATCAACGATTTTACTGGAGAAAAAGATATTGACGGCGCTTTGGTCGGCGGGGCCAGCTTAAAACCAGAAGAATTCATTTCTATTTATCAGAAAGCTTGAGAAATCATTTTTATTAAAGGGACAGATGAAAGGGTATAGGTGGAGTTAGATTATGGCAGTCATTACGGATCTTCATGCAAGAGAAATTTTAGATTCACGTGGAAATCCTACTTTGGAAGTCGATATGTCACTGGAGGATGGGACATTTGCCCGCGCCGGAGTTCCGTCCGGTGCTTCTACCGGTATCTTTGAAGCCACCGAACTTCGTGATGGAGATGAGACAAGGTATGGCGGAAAGGGTGTTCTTAAAGCCGTAGATAACGTAAATGGTGAAATTGCAGATGCCGTTATCGGCTGGGACGCAAGTGATCAGAGAGGGCTGGATCATATTCTGATCAACCTTGATGGAACCGAAAACAAGAGCAGACTCGGTGCAAATGCCATTCTTGGCGTATCCCTTGCTGCTGCTCATGCTGCAGCCAACTCATTTGGACTTCCGCTCTACCAGTACCTTGGCGGAGTGAATGCACACGTACTGCCTGTTCCGATGATGAACGTACTTAATGGCGGCGCTCATGCAGACAACAATCTTGATATCCAGGAAAGCATGATCATGCCTGTCGGAGCTTCCAGCTTCAGGGACGGCCTTCGCATGTGCGCTGAGGTATACCACACTTTAAAAGCTGTTCTTAAGGATAGAGGACTTTCTACTGCAGTTGGAGACGAAGGCGGATTTGCTCCGGATCTTCCGTCCAATGAAGCAGCTATGGAACTTCTCTGCGAAGCTATCGAAAAAGCAGGCTATACTGCAGGAAGCGATATTGTCCTTGCTACTGACGTTGCTGCATCTGAACTCCTTGGCGACGAAGGCTTATACCATTTATCCGGAGATCATGCAGCAAAGACCGCTGAACAGATGATTGAATTCTACGATCACCTGATTTCCGAGTACCCGATTGTTTCCATTGAAGACGGGCTTGGAGAAGAAGACTGGGAAGGATGGAAACTTCTGACAGATTCACTGGGAGACAAAGTACAGCTTGTTGGGGACGACCTTTTCGTTACCAATACAGAACGTCTTTCCAGAGGAATTGCAGAAGGCGTTGCCAACTCCATTCTGATTAAACTGAATCAGATCGGCACGCTGACTGAAACATTTGAAGCCGTACAGATGGCACAGAGAGCCGGTTACACAGCTGTTATTTCCCATCGATCGGGCGAAACGGCAGATACGACAATTGCTGATCTGGCAGTTGCTTTGAATGCAGGACAGATCAAGACAGGAGCGCCGTGCAGATCTGAACGAGTTGCAAAATACAACCAGCTCCTCCGCATTGAAGAAGGACTTGATGCAGATGCCTGCTATGGAAGCGAAGGGCTTGCCGGCAAGCTGCGTATATTTGAAAAATAAAAAAACGGAGCTGTGACAAAATGCGCAATCATTTTGCCACAGCCCTTTTTTTATGCATCATATACAGCATGTCAATAAATTAGTGCAATCATTATGAAGAAATGATACAATAAGACGGTATAAAACGTTAAAATTATTTGGACCATAAATTACAAAGGAGAGACAACATGAGTAAAGTATTTGTTATCGGTCATAAATCACCGGACACAGACAGTATAGCTGCTGCCGTTTCCTATTCCTATTTGAAAAGACAGCTTGGCGTTGATGCCGTAGCAGCCAGAGCAGGGGAACCAAACAAAGAAACAAAGTTCGCACTTGATTATTTCAAGGTAGAAGCACCTGTTTTACTGGAAAGCACTGCAAGAAAGAATCCGGATGATGAAAAGACAAAACTGATTCTTGTCGATCACAATGAATCCAAGCAGTGCGTAGACGGCGCAAAGGATGCAGAAGTCCTTGAACTGATCGATCATCACAGACTGGGTGATTTTGAAACCGAAAATCCGATTTTCATCCTGATCCGCCCGGTAGGATGCGTAAACACCGTTATTTACGGCCTTTACAAGGCAAATGGAGTAAAACCGTCCAAAGAAGTTGCCGGAATGATGCTTTCTGCGATCATCTCTGATACAGTTCTGTTCAGATCCCCGACTACAACAGATGAAGACAAGGCTGCAGTCAAGGAACTGGCAGAAATTGCAGGCGTCGATTATGAAGCTTACGGCATGGAAATGCTTAAGGCAGGCGCTGACATTTCTGATTACCCGGCAGAAAAGCTTGCTCACAATGATACCAAGGAATTTGAAGCAGGCGGAAAAGTTTTCAGCTGCGGTCAGATTTCTGTTATGGATCTTGAACCGATCGAAGCCAAGCGCGCAGATATCATGAAAGTTCTTGAGGAAACCAAGGCAGAAAAACAGTATGAAGCTTCCTACCTGATGGTTACCAATATTCTGACAGAAGATACATATCTCTGGTTTACCAGCGGCGCTGAAGCTGCAGCTGAAGAAGCTTTCGGCAAGAAAGCGGAAGATAGATGTGTATATCTTCCTAAGGTCATGTCCCGTAAGAAACAGGTAGCTCCGTTCCTGTTAAAAGTATACGGAAAATAATTGATTCGATGAATGTAGGAAGAACTCATTTTTGACAGGTACAGTCATTTATGGGTTCTTCTTTTTACACTAAGGAGATTTGAGGATTTGTCTAATTATTTAAACACATTAAACGACCAGCAGTTGAGAGCGGTAAAGCAGATAGACGGACCAGTCCTGATCCTGGCAGGGGCCGGTTCAGGCAAGACGAAGTCATTGACCTGCAGGATTGCCTACATGATGGAATCGGGAATCAGTCCGTCTGAAATTCTGGCAATCACTTTCACAAACAAGGCTGCCCAGGAAATGAGGGAACGTATTCATGCTCTTGTGGGGCCTTCTGCTGACAAAATCTGGATGTATACATTTCATTCCTTCGGCGCAAGATTCCTCAGACGTGAAATCAGCAATTATCCTCCATATAATGATAAATTTACGATTTATGATTCGGATGATTCCAAAACACTCATAAAAAATATACTTAAGGAACTGAATCTGGATGACAAGCAGTTCCAGCCCAATATCATTCAGGCGCATATATCTTCAGCAAAGGGCCAGCTGCTTGAGCCGAAAGCATTCCGCGCGCAGGTTGGATCGAACTTCTTTGCACAGAAGGTTGCCGATGTATATGAATCTTATGACAAGCATCTGAAGCAGAACAATGCGCTTGACTTCGACGACCTGCTTTTCATGACGACAAAGCTCTTATCGATTGAATCAATCCGGAGACGCTGGCAGGACAGATTCCACTATATTTTGATCGATGAATATCAGGATACGAACCATGCACAGTACCTGATGGCAAAACTTATTGCAGGAAAGAATCAGAATATCTGTGCAGTCGGTGATGCTGACCAGAGTATTTATTCCTGGCGCGGCGCCGATCTCAGGAATATCATTGATTTCCAGCAGGATTATCCGTCTGCCAAGGTGATCAAACTTGAACAGAACTACCGCTCGACGCAGACGATTCTGGATGCGGCAAACGCAGTCATTCAAAATAACTCCGGAAGACCGTCCAAGCGGTTATGGACAGAAAACAACCAGGGCAAGCCTCTTATCCTCTATACAGCTTCCGATGAGCACAGTGAAGCTGATTTCATCGTAAATACGATGAGAAAAGAACACAATGAGGAGCATCAGCTGTATGGAAATATGGCTGTCTTGTACCGTATGAATGCGCAGTCGCGAGTCATTGAAGAAGCGCTCGTAAAAAGCGGAATCGGATATACGATGGTCGGAGGGACGAGATTCTATGACCGCGCAGAAATCCGTGATATGCTTGCATACCTCAAGCTGGTATCCAATCTTAAAGATAATGTCAGCCTTATGCGTATCATCAATGTCCCCAAGCGCGGAATAGGGGCGGCAACCGTACAGAAGCTTTCCGATTACGCCAACGAAAGAAATACATCCATGTTCGAAGCAATGATGGATCTGGACGGGCTTGATGTCTCTTCGTCTACGAAGACAAAGCTCCAGAACTTCATAGCCATGATGTTTGAGTTCCTGAATGCATCTACCGAGACGAATGTCTTTGGCCTGCTTCAGAAAATAATGACGGATACGAAGTATCTGGAACAGCTGCAGGAAAGCAAGGATCCGCAGGTACAGAGCCGTGAGGAAAACCTTGGTGAACTTCTCTCTGTTGCCAAGGATTTCAATAATGATAATCCGGAAGGCGGAGTATCAGATTTCCTTGAAAAGGTTGCTCTTGTCAACGATGTGGATACGTATGAGAATGAAAATGACAGAGTGACACTGATGACGATCCACAGTGCCAAGGGACTGGAATTCCCGATTGTATTCCTGGCCGGAATGGATGAAGGCATATTCCCCGGCGTCCGTTCTCTGATGGATGAGTCCAAACTAGAAGAGGAACGCCGTCTCTGCTACGTGGCTTTGACCAGAGCAAAGGAAAAGCTGTATTTATCCAATGCCCATATGCGCACGATGTATGGTCAGATCAAGCCGCACCTTCCCAGCCGTTTTATTGATGAAATTCCTCAGGACCTCCTGACGCATGTCGAGTCTGATGAACGGCAGGACAGGGCTTTCCAGGCAAGAAGGCGGGAGACGGCCAGCAGAGTCGATTATGCAATGTCGGAAGTATCCGTTGTGAATAAGCCAAAACCGCAGAAAGAGCCGAAACGCTATGACTGGAAGGTAGGAGATACGGCTGTACATAACCTCTGGGGGAAGGGGAAAGTCGTTGCAGTTATGGGATCGGACAGCAAAATGATGCTGAAGATTGAATTCCCGGGAAATAAGATTCGTCAGGTCATGGTTGCATTTGCTCCAATAACGAAAGGAGAATGATTATGGTTCCTGAAGATGTGCGAGAAGAAGCCGAAAAACTGAAAAAGGAGCTTCGTCATCACAGCTACTTGTACTATGTATTGGACAAGCCTGAAATTTCAGATTATGAATTTGACCATATGTACAGAAAGCTTGTAGACATAGAGGCAAAGTATCCTGAGCTTGTTACTCCGGATTCTCCGACACAGAGAGTCGGGGGAAAGGCAACGGATGATTTCCAGAAGGTAAGATTCAGGAAGCCTATGCTGAGCCTTGCCAATGCGTTCAGCGCCGATGAGCTCCGGGATTTTGACCGCAGGGTCAAGGAAGGGCTTGAAACAGACCACGTCCAGTATATTACGGAGCTCAAAATCGACGGGCTCTCAATGAACCTGATCTATAAAAACGGCGTTTTGACGCAGGGGCTGACAAGAGGCGACGGAAGAGTCGGCGAAGATGTTACAAGCAATGTAAAAACGATTCATACGATTCCGCTTTACATAGAAAACGCTCCGCCATATATGGAAGTCCGCGGAGAAGTTTACATGCCGAGAAAAAGCTTCATCATGCTCAATGAAGAAAGGGATGAAGCCGGACTCATGCCGTTTGCAAACTGCAGGAATGCAGCAGCAGGTTCCCTGCGCCAGCTTGATCCGCATGTCACGGCTGCCCGCAATCTGGCTTTTTTCGCGTATACATTAGGCGACATTGAAGGCCTTGAAATTTCCTCGCAGGAAGAGCTTCTGATGAAACTTTCCGAATTCCATTTCCAGGTAAACCCGAATTATAAGAAATGGGATTCCATTGAAGGAGTCATCCAGGGCGTCAATGACTGGGAAGTCCGCAGGCATGATCTTGGATACGACACTGACGGAATGGTTATAAAAGTCAATGACTTTGCGCAGCAGGAAAAGCTTGGCGCAACCGTCAAGGATCCGCGCTGGGCCATGGCTTACAAGTACCCGCCGGAAGAGGCCGAGACTAAAGTTGAAAAAATTGTCGTAACTCTTGGAAGGACAGGAGTCCTGACACCATCTGCCGATCTTGAACCGGTCCATCTGGCAGGGACAGTCGTAAAAAGAGCAACCCTCCATAATATGGATTTCATTAAAGAAAAGGATATCCGCGAAGGGGATTACGTAAAGATCTACAAAGCCGGGGAAATCATTCCGGAAATAGACCGCGTGCTGAAGGAAAAACGAAATGGTTCTGAAAAGCCATTTGAAATTCCGGAAGTCTGTCCGGTATGCGGAAGCCCTGTGGAACGTCCTGCCGGTGAAGTCGCTTACAGGTGTACAAATCCGAACTGCGGCGGCATAGTCCGCGAAAAGCTGGTGCATTTTGCCTCCAGAGATGCCATGAACATCGAGGGGATGGGGCCGTCAGTGGTCGATAGCCTTCTGGCATACAGGCTTGTTTCTGATCCCGGTGATTTCTACAGGCTTACTCAGGATGAGCTTGAACAGATTGAACGGATGGGAGAAAAGCGTGCCGGAAACCTGATTGCAGCAATAGAAAAGAGCAAGGAAAGCGGATTGGCAAAACTGCTCTTTGGCCTGGGCATCCGTTTCCTTGGTGCAAAAGGTGCTGAGCTCGTAGCCGGAAAGTACCATACCATGGAGGAGCTGGAAAATGCCGGCACAGATGATATCCAGAGTATTGACGGAATCGGCAAGGCAACGGCTGAAAGTTTGTACAGCTACCTGCATGATATGGAAAATATGAAGGTACTGGATAAGCTTAAAAGCGCAGGCGTCATGATGGAAGCAGCCGTCGAAGAGGAAACAGGAAGCGCCTTTGAAGGTGAAATGGTCGTGCTGACAGGAAAATTATCCAGCATGGGGCGGCGCGAGGCAGGAGATCTCATCAAAAGCCAGGGCGGCTCTGTCCAAAGTTCCATCACGAACCATACGACCCTTGTCGTAGCAGGGGAAGACGCAGGAAGCAAACTGGACAAGGCCAGAGAAAAAGGAATCCCTGTCCTTAGTGAAGAAGAATTTCTGGCAAGACTTGGAAGAGCGTAATGAATGTTTCCGCATTCTTGATGCATAAGAGGGAAAAAGGATGCAGCAATGCTCTTCTATAACAGATCAAAGCCTTATTTATACGGTTTTTCCGTATCTGTGATATAATTGAAAAAGGTTTTTTCTGGTTAAAATACAGGATAAGGAAGTGTACTATGAAAATCACAATTGAGGAAGCCAAGAAGATTGCGCTTCTTTCCAGATTAGAGTTTTCTCCGGAGGATCTGGAAAAAATGCGTGAATCAATGAACAGCATTCTGACTCATATGGAAGAACTCAGCCAGTATGATACGACAGATGTTGCGCCAACGGTACATGCAGTGGAACAGTATAACGTTATGCGTGAAGATAAACCACATCAATCCTTCACAAATGAACAGGCACTTATGAATGCGCCTGAAAGTGAAGATGGATATTTTAAAGTACCAAAAATTATTTAAGCGGGAGGTGCGGCTTTGAATTTCACAATTCATGACTTGCATGCACAGCTGGTCAATAAGGAAATATCAGCTGTTGAATTAACAAAGAAAGTTATTGCGCATCGTGACTCCGTCGAGAAGGATGTTCATGCATATCTCTCGCTTAGCGATGCAAAAGCTCTGGAAAAAGCGGCTGAAGTTGACGCCAAGATTGCAGCAGGAGAAGAAATCTCTGATCTGGCGGGCATTCCGGGAGCCATTAAGGATAATATCTGCATCAGCGGAGAAACCTGCACAGCTGCATCCAGGATGTTGGAACACTGGGTTGCTCCCTATGATGCCACTGTCATTGAAAAACTTAAGCAGCAGGATTTCATCTCTATCGGAAAGACGAACATGGATGAATTCGCAATGGGCTCTTCTACAGAAAATTCCGCTTTCGGACCGACAAGGAACCCATGGAATCTGGATTATGTTCCTGGCGGCTCCTCCGGCGGCTCTGCTGCAGCAGTAGCTGCAACAGAAGCAGTCTGGGCCCTTGGTTCTGATACGGGCGGATCCATCCGCCAGCCAGCTTCCTTCAATGGCATCGTAGGTCTCAAACCTACCTATGGGCTTGTTTCCAGATATGGCCTTCTGGCTTTTGCATCTTCACTCGATCAGATTGGCGGTTTGACGAAAGACGTAACCGATGCTGCCATTCTTTTAAATGCGATTGCCGGGTATGATGCAAAGGATTCCACCTCCATTCCTCAGGATAAAAAAGATTACAAGAAAGCTCTTGTGAATAACGTGAAGGGAATGAAGATCGGTGTCCCGAGAGAATTCTTTGGCGAAGGGATTAAGCCTGAGACCAAAGAGGCTGTTAAAAAGGCACTGGCCTTCTATGAGAAGGAAGGCGCTGAGCTTGTCGATGTCTCCATCCCGCATATTAACAGCGGTGTTTCTGTTTACTATATCATTGCTCCTGCAGAAGCAAGTTCCAACCTTGCCCGTTATGACGGCGTAGGCTTCGGATATCGTGCAGAAGGCAAAGATATCATTGATATGTATATCAAGACAAGAAGCACGGGCTTTGGCGAAGAAGTAAAGCGCAGAATCATGCTTGGCAACTATGTTCTGTCAGCAGGATATTATGATGCATATTATCTGAAAGCGCTGAAGGTACGCACTCTCCTCAAACAGGAATTTGATGAAGTATACAAGTCCTGTGATGTGATTGCAGCTCCTTCTGCATCCGGGACATCATTCAAGTTCGGCGCATTCTCTGATCCGCTCTCCCTGTACATGGAAGATATCTGCACGGTTCCGGTCAACCTGATCGGTGCTCCGTCCATCAGTATCCCGGTCGGATTCCATGAAGGAATGCCTCTTGGCATGCAGCTGATCGGCAAGCCGCTTGGCGAAGAAACAATTATTCAGGCTGCATATACTTTTGAACAGTCTCATCCTGAATTTACCCAAATTGCACCGAAAGGAGAGATTAAGGCATGAAATATGAAGCAGTGATTGGCTTGGAGGTTCATACAGAACTCCAGACAACAACGAAAATCTTCTGCGGCTGCAAAACATCATTCGGCGCTGAACCAAATACAAATGTATGCCCGGTTTGCTTAGGGCTTCCAGGCGTACTTCCTGTCCTGAATAAAAGAGTACTGGAATTTGCAGTACGTGCAGGCCTTGCCCTGAATTGCGAGATTTCCCGCTTCAGCAAGTTTGACCGCAAGAATTATTATTATCCGGATCTTCCGAAGAACTTCCAGACATCGCAGTTCGATCTTCCAATCTGCGAAAGAGGCCATCTTGATATCGAAGTAAACGGAGAAAAGAAACAGATCCGCATTACAAGAGCACATATGGAAGAAGATGCCGGCAAGCTTGTTCATCATGGAACATCCATTACCGATTCCGACTATTCCCTTGTCGACTATAACCGTACAGGTACACCGCTTCTTGAAATCGTTACTGAACCCGATATGCGTTCTGCCAAGGAAGCTGTTGCATACCTTGAAAAAATGCGCGCTATCCTGCAGTACATCGGTATTTCCGACTGCCGCATGGAAGAAGGAAGCCTTCGCTGTGATGCGAACGTTTCTGTCAGACCTGTCGGCCAGAAAGAACTTGGCACCAAGGCGGAAATCAAGAATATCAATTCCTTCAAGGGCGTAGAAAAGGCAATTGAATACGAAGCGCTGCGTCAGGCAGAAATTCTTGAAGACGGCGGAAAGATCATTCAGGAAACAAGAACCTGGGATGAAAAGGAAGGCGTCACAAAGAGCATGCGTACCAAGGAAGAAGCGAACGATTACCGCTACTTCCCGGAACCTGACCTTGCACCTTTCACAGTTTCTGAAGAATACATTGAAGACATCCGCAAAACTCTTCCAGAACTTCCGGATGAAAGACGCGAACGTTACATCGCAAACTTCGGCCTGTCCTCTACGGATGCCCAGTATATGACAAACGACAAGGATACCTCCGATTACTTTGAAAAGGTGGTCGCAGCAGGCGCAGATCCCAAGGTTTCCGTAAACTGGATCATGGGCGAATTTGCAAGCCAGCTTTCCAATGCAGGCATAGAAATTGCCAAAGCCCCGGTTACACCGGAAAATCTCGCCAAACTTCTGGCTCTGATTGCTAAGGGAACCATTTCCGGAAAAATTGCCAAGAAAGTTTTTGCTGAAATGTGGAAAGACGGAGCAGATCCGGAAGAAATCGTCAAGGCACAGGGCCTTGTACAGATCAGCGATACAGGCGCACTCAAGGAACTGGTTGTAAAAGTCATTGCCAATAATCCAAAGGCAGTAGAAGACTTCAAAGCCGGAAAGAAGAAAGCTGTCGGTGCTCTGGTCGGACAGATCATGAAAGAAACAAAGGGCAAGGCAAATCCAAAAGTAATCAATGAGTTGCTGAATGACGAACTTAAAAAGTTATGATAGATGATAGAAAAAGCGAGAATGTTGAGCCTAATCAGGAAGAACCGAAAGTGATGTCTGATCAGGAAAGAGACAATTTTCATGGGCTGACATTAAATGAAGATGGGAGACGGGATGATCCCGAGGAGGATACGGAAATCCGTATTCACTTTGTGGATATAAAGAAGATTTCTTTATGGAAGAAAATCCTTTTTGGTGCCGCCTTTGTCATTTTTGTTGCCATTGCTCTCGTGATGGCATGGTTCTTTATGCTCGGCGGCGCAGCTGTCTTTGCTTTAGGTCTTATTATTTATTTGCTGAAAAAGTACATATTCTGATAAAAAGCTGCCTGCCGGCGGGCAGCTTTTTAGGTTAAAAGGGTACGGTTTTGAGGATTCGTCAAATATATTCAAACATTTAGAAAATAAAATAAACCATCTATATTGAAAAAATCAGATATGCATGTTATAATACTTCCAGAACGTCAAAAGTATTTTATTTAGAATTATTCTAGTAATTATATGATCAAGGAGGAATTGTACTATGTCTTTAAATGGGAAGAAGATTAGCGAATTCAAGCTTCAGGCTTATCAGAATGAAGATTTCATCGAAGTAACCGATAAGGATCTGCTCGGCAAATGGAGCGTCCTGTTTTTCTACCCGGCAGACTTCACATTTGTATGCCCGACCGAACTGGAAGACCTGGAAAACAAATATGCTGATTTCAAGAAGATCGGCTGCGAAATCTATTCTGTTTCCTGCGATACCCATTTCGTCCACAAAGCTTGGCATGAATCTTCTGACAGAATCGGCAAGGTTGAATATCCGATGATCGGCGATCCGACCGGCAAGCTTGCTAAGGATCTTGATGTATACATCGAAGATGCTGGCCAGGCAGAAAGAGGAACCTTCGTCATCAACCCGGACGGAGAAGTTGTACTCTATGAAGTAAGCGCAGGCAACATCGGACGTAATGCTGATGAACTGCTCCGCAAGGTTGAAGCTGCTCAGTTCGTTTACGAACACGGCGATGAAGTTTGCCCGGCAAAATGGCATCCAGGTGAAGAAACCCTGAAACCATCCTTTGACTTAGTCGGCAAATTATAATAAAACGGAGGCATCATGGAAAAATTTTATGATGCCATAGTAGTAGGCGGGGGGCCAGCTGGGCTCTCCGCCGCTATTTATATGGCGAGAGCGCGTTTCAGAGTCCTTGTAATAGAAAAGGAAAAAGTTGGCGGGCAGATTACAATTACCGCAGAAGTTGTCAACTATCCGGGGATATTCTCCACGAATGGCGAAAAACTTACTGCTGAAATGGCTCGTCAGGCAAGAGCATTCGGAGCAGAGTTCCTGAATGCAGAAGTGACCGGAATGGATGTAGATGATGATTACAAAGTCGTTCATACCTCCAACGGTGATTTCAAAACACTGGGAATCATCTTTGCCGGCGGCGCACATCCGCGTCTTGCCGGTTTCAAGGGAGAAAATGATTTCCGCGGCCATGGCGTGGCATACTGTGCAACCTGCGATGGCGAATTCTTTACAGGAAAGACCATTTTCGTTGTAGGCGGCGGTTATGCGGCTGTCGAAGAAGGGCTGTTCCTTACAAAGTATGCCAAGAATCTGATTGTTGTCGTAAGAGGAAATGATTTCAGTATAGAATCTGCAGCTGTGGAAGAGCTGAAAGATAATAAGAATACAAAGATCCTTTACCATACACAGATTGAGGAAGTAAAGGGCGATAGTGCTATCCGCAAGGTTGTCCTTAAAGACAGACAGACCGGAGAAGAAACGGTATATGAAGCGGATCCCAGTGATTTCTATGGTGTATTCGTATTTGTAGGATATGCTCCTGAGAATGCCCTTCTCAAAGGGAAAATCGATCTCGATGAAAAGGGATACGTTATTACCGACCGTGACCAGAAAACAAATGTTGACGGCGTTTACGCAGCTGGTGATATCTGTGTCAAGAACCTCAGACAGGTTGTAACAGCTGTATCTGACGGTGCAGTGGCTGCAACTTCTCTGGAGAAATACCTGGGAAGCCAGTTCAGAAAACTGAATCTGAAGCGTACTTATGTAAAGAATCCGGCTCCGAAAGAAAAGAAGCAGGAAGCTGCTGCTGTTGCAAAAGCGAAGCCGGAAGCCTTCCTTGATGATCAGACAAGACAGGCTCTTGCTCCTGTCCTGAACCGTTTTACGAATCCGATACTGCTGAGACTCTATAAAGATGATTCGCATCTGTCCCAGGAAGATGAAAAGATGGTTCGCGAACTTTCTGAGATCTCGGACAAGGTTAAGTTTGAGATTATTCAGGCATCTGAGGGAATGGAGCATACGATTGCCATCTGCAATGCAGAAGGCGAAGATCTTGGCCTGCATTTCCACGGAGTTCCTGGCGGACATGAATTCAATTCCTTCATTCTTGCCATGTATAATGCCGCAGGACCTGGACAGGATATCGGAAAAGATGCAGAGGCAAGAGTTGCAGCCATCAATGAAAAGAAGCATCTGAATATTGCAGTTTCTCTCTCCTGCACGATGTGCCCGGATCTTGTTGCCGCAGCCGAACGTATTGCTGCAGGAAATAAGAACATCACAGTTGATGTCTATGATCTGGCTCATTATCCTGACATGCAGCAGAAATATAACATCATGAGTGTTCCCTGCATGATCGTTAATGACGATGATGTGCATTTCGGCAAGAAGAATGTAACGGAACTTCTTGATATACTCCACGCTTAAGATGGAATCTTGCAATTGAAGGCAGTCTGACGTATATTCGTCAGGCTGCTTTTTAATTTAGTATCTACCCTTTTAGCTTCAATTGATCAGTTTCCTGATATAAATTGAAATATATACTACACTTTTAGCCAAAATATGATACAATAAGTTTAAATATTAATATTATGTATACTGTTTTGGAGGCATGAAATGAACAGACAACTTTCAATGGAATTCGTAAGGATTACCGAACAAGCTGCATTGAAGAGCGGACGGCTGATGGGAACCGGCGACAAGGAAGGGGCTGACCAGGCTGCTGTCGACGGAATGCATGAACAGTTCGCAAAGACACCGGTTTCCGGTACTGTTGTTATCGGGGAAGGCGAAATTGATGAAGCCCCGATGCTTTATATCGGGGAACATGTAGGTGCAGGCGGAGAAGAAGTTGATATTGCTGTCGATCCGGTAGAAGGAACGAATCTGGTTGCCAAAGGACAGGATGGAGCCATTGCAGTACTGGCTATTGCTCCTAAAGGATGTCTGCTTCATGCTCCGGATATGTATATGCAGAAAATCTGCGTCGGACCAAGAGCAAAAGGCCGTATCGACATCAATGCTTCCGTAACAGAAAATCTGAAGAACGTTGCTGATGCAATGAACAGAGAGATTTCTGACCTGACAGTTGTTATTCTTGACAGGGAACGTCATGAAAGCATTATCGGAGAAGCCAGAGAAGCAGGCGCAAGAATCCGTTTGATCACAGATGGTGATGTAGTTCCTTCTGTAGACTGCGGTATTCAGGGAAGCGGCATTCATATGGTACTGGGCTCCGGCGGAGCACCGGAAGGCGTTCTTGCAGCTGTAGGACTTAAATGCCTCGGCGGCGACATGCAGGCAAAACTTCTGCCGCATACAGAAGAAGAACTGACAAGAATGAAGAAAATGGGAATCGATGATCCGAACAAGGTGCTGACCCTGGATGATCTGGTAAAGGGCGATGACTGCATTTTCTCTGAAACTGCCATTACAGACTGCGCACTCCTGAAAGGTGTAAGATATTTCGGAGATGGTGCAAGAACAAGTACCCTCGTTCTCCGTTATAAGACCGGAACTGTTCGTTTCGTTGATACCATCCATCGTTTCGGTGATAAGAAACCGGCAGTCCGCCTGTGGTAATAATCATCCGGATTTATTAATTTAATAGATTAAGCTAAACAGGAAAGCAGCCATGAAAGCCGCTTTCCTGTTTTACGTAGAGCGCCCTTTTCTGCAGATTGAAATCTTCTGATCAGACTGATTTCCTTCTTTATCTTTTATTTAATGGCATAAGATTGCTTTATGTTGTAAAATAAAAGATACGATTTACTAAAAGGGTATTTAAGCAGATCGCTTACTATGGAAATGAAAAGGGGTTTCAACATATATGCATGAAATTTTAGACTGGATCTACTCAATCGTAGTGGCATTGTTCCTGGCAATGCTGATTCATATTTTTCTCTTCGTACCGACAAAGGTATCAGGGTCGTCCATGTATCCGACTTTGACAAATGGAGAGTATCTCATTGTTTCAAAAATCAGCCACGTACTTAGAGAAACTCCGAATTACGGGGATATCGTCATCATAGACAGCCGGACCCACAGGGAAAGATCCTGGATGGATGATCTCACAGAACCGCTTGATAATTACATTGCCATTTTCGAGCATAGTACTCAGGGTCATAATATCTGGGTCAAACGCGTTATCGGAAAACCGGGAGACAAGCTGGAATTCCATGACGGACACGTATATAGAAATGGTGAAAAGCTGGATGAACCATATATCAATGAACCAATGGAATTTTCTATGGACGGATCTTATACTGTTCCTGAAGGCGATGTATTCGTCATGGGGGACAACAGGAACCACAGCTCTGACAGCCGTTTCATCGGGCCGGTTCCGATCGATCATGTCCTTGGCAAGGTATGCCTGCAGCTGTAACCCGGTCAGGCATACTGCCTCCATGCGTTTTTGATTCATGAAATTCCCTGTGATAAGATGATTGCAATCATCGGGCGGTTTCAATGATAAGTTGTACAGATGGAAGATTCTAAGGATAATAAGAAGGGAAGTTTGTTATGGCACATTGCAATGAAAAATATTTAAACTTGCAGAGCGCTTGTCTTTTTGATGAAATCAATGAAAAACAGAATGCATACAAGGAATCTCATCCTGATGCAGATATTATTTCGCTGGATATTGAGGATGGAACACAGCCGCTTGCTCCATCTGCTGCTGAAGCCATGAAAAAGGCTGTAGACGAGATGTCCCGCGGCGGGACGTTTCCCGGCTGCGGCCCGGAGCAGGGATATCTTTTCCTGCGCGAAGCTATTGCAAAAAATGATTTCCAGTCCAGAGGCTGCGATATTTCACCAGATGAAATTTTTGTCAGCGATGGTGAAAAATATGACATTGAGAATATGCAGGAAATTTTTGCTGAAAGTGATATCGCTGCAATAACAGACCCTGTATATTCTCCCTATGTTGACAGCAATGTCCTGGCCGGCCGCGGCGGGAAATTCATCAACGGCGCATACTCGAAGCTTGAATATCTTCCCTGCTATGAAGAATGTGATTTTAAGGCAAATCTTCCGCAGCATGATCCGATGATCATTTACTTATGCTCGCCGAATAACCCGACAGGAACCGCTTTGAACAAGAGCAATCTTACGATGTGGGTGAAATACGCAAAGCAGACTGGAGCTGTCATTTTCTTTGATGCTGCTTATGAGGCCTTTATTACTGAGCCAAATATTCCGCACAGCATTTATGAAATCGAAGGAGCCAAGGACGTTGCGATTGAATTCCGCTCTTATTCCGAAACGGCAGGACTCACAGGTCTTCGCTGCGGTTACTGTGTCGTTCCGAAGGAATTGATGCTTGAAACAAAGAAAGATGACAAGGTTTCAGCCAATGAACTGTGGAAATGCCATCAGCGTGCAAAGTTCAAAGGTTGTTCCTATATTGTTCAGCGCGGGGCAGAAGCATCCTATACGGAAGAGGGTAAAAAGCAGATTCAGGCTGCACTTGCTGTTTATCGCGAAAATGCAAAGATCATCATGGATGCCTGTGAAGAATCCGGTCTCAATGCATATGGCGGTATCAACAGCCCGTATATCTGGGCAGCTGTTCCGGAAGGAATGACAAGCTGGGAATTTTTCGATTTTCTGCTTGATAAGGCACAGGTGATCTGTTCTCCGGGATCCGGATTCGGCCTGTGCGGTGAAGGCTTTATCAGACTGACAGCTTTCAATACTCCGGAACTTACAAAAGCAGCAGCTGAAAGAATGAAGAAAGCCCTGAAAGAATTATAAAAATGATTTTGCCCGGGTGGATTGGGAAAGTATTTTAGTTTGTTTGAAAGTGGGTTGAAAATGAGTACAAATCTTCAAATTGGTATTGTCGGCTTGCCTAATGTCGGCAAGAGTACATTATTTAATGCGATCACGAAAGCCGGAGCAGAAGCTGCAAACTTCCCGTTCTGTACGATTGAACCAAACGTAGGTATAGTAGAAGTACCAGATCATCGTATTTACGATCTGGCAAAAATGTTCAATCCTAAAAAGATTACACCTGCTTTTACCCGTTTTGTCGATATTGCAGGGCTCGTCGCAGGGGCATCTAAAGGTGAAGGCCTCGGAAACCAGTTCCTCAGCCACATCAGGGAAACCGATGCGGTCGCTCATGTCGTACGCTGCTTTGAAAGCGGGGATATCACACATGTCGAAGGTACTGTGGATCCTGTGCGTGATATGGGTATTATCAATACAGAACTCTGCCTGGCAGATCTTGAAAGCGTCGAAAAGAAGAAAACGAAAGTAGCAAAACTTGCTCAGGCGGGGATCAAGGAAGCAAAAGCTGAACTTCCTGTCCTGAATAAAGTATTTGATACACTGCAGGAAGGCATTCCTGCAAGAACGCTCGATCTTTCTGAAGATGATCTTGCTGTCATCAGGGAACTGAATTTAATCACATTGAAGCCGGTGCTTTATGTCCTGAACATTTCAGAAGATGACATTGCCGATCCTATGAAGAATGAGTATGTCAAGAAAGCTTCAGAGGAAGCCGAGAAGGAAGGCGCTAAGTGGATTCCTATTTCGGCTGAGATCGAAGAAGAAGTTTCAGAACTCGATCCGGAAGAAGCCAAGATGTTCCTGGCCGATTTGGGCGAAGATGAACCAGGTGTCAACCACTCGATCCGCGCTGCCTATTCCATGCTGGGCCTTATCAACTTCTTTACCGTCGGACCCGATGAATGCCGTGCCTGGACAGTAAGAGCAGGAACGAAAGCTCCTAAGGCTGCAGGAAAGATTCATAGTGACATTGAACGAGGCTTTATCAGAGCAGAAATCGTTTCTTATAATGATTTAATGCGGTACGGCTCGTATGCGAATGTCCGTGAAAAAGGACTGCTCAGGGTAGAAGGAAAAGATTATATCATCCAGGATGGGGATGTCGCTTATTTCAGATTCAATGTCTGACATTCAGGCATAAAAAAACAGCTCTGCGTTGCATGACTGACGCAGAGCTGTTTTTTATATAATCAATCGGCCTTAGGTTCTTCAAAGACACTGTTTTTGAAATAGAAGTAAATGAAAAAGGCTGCTGCAATGACGAATCCGATAAGAGCAGTGATTTGCGCACTCTTGAGATCCAATGCATAGGTTCCGTAATCTCCGCGGAAAAATTCAAGAAAGAATCGCAGGAGGGAATAAAGCATAATATAAAGGCAGAACGTCGTGCCTTTGGGGTGCTTGAAGCAGGAGTACCAGATCAAAAGGCAGAAAATGATCAGGTCTCCCTGACATTCCCATACTTCAGCCGGCCAAAGGGGCTGAGGGCCATACGTCTTGTACGCCAGAGTGGTCGCCGGGTACAGGATTCCGTATCCAAGCCCCGTGGGATGGCCGAATGCGTCCCCGTTCATAAAATTGGCGATCCTGCCAACCGACTGGCCAAGGATGATGGCAGGCGTAACTATATCTGCAAATGGAAGGATCGGTATATTTTTCTTCTTTAAGAAAAAGTACGCAGCAACGCAGGCGAAAATGACACCGCCTTGTATAGCCATGCCGCCCTGCCAGACATAAGGAATTTCCGTCAGATGATCATGATAGTAATCCCAGTCAAAGAAGAATACATCCCAGAGCCTGCCTCCTATAATGCCGAAGAAAGCGATGGTCAGGCCTAAATCAAAAATGCACTCCTCCCATCCGGTTCTGCTCTTTTTCAATAAGAAATAAGCCATGATGCAGCCAAAGATGATGGCGAGTGAAAAGAAAATGCCATAAAACCGTATGGGGAATCCCCCGATGAAAGTTAAATATTGATGCATGAATATGCTCCTTCTTAATCTATTTTGAAATTGCTTTGATGGACTATAGAAATATTATACTATGTTCATTCCATAAATATAAACCGTGATTCTTTAATGAATGACTAATAATGAACAGCGGCTGGATGATTATCCCGCTTTTGAAATATAACACTTAATGAGTCAGGCAGAGATATTAATCAAATGAGGGCATCTGTCCAATTATTCTTTAAGATTTCTTTAAATTTTTAACTGACGATGTGTTTCTTAACGATTAAAACTTGAATTTGATTAAAGCTATGGTATGATGAATATGAGAGAAAAAATAGAATTCATTAATAACATATTCATCTTTTTCGCAGAAAATAAAAATAATAATAACTACTAATAATAACCGGGATGAATCAGTCCCGCTGCGAAGATGTCTCTCGGCTTTTTTGTTATTTGGAGGAACCTAAAATGAGAAACTGTGTATTGATTCTTGAACCAGATGCAGGTGTGAGCCGGTTCATGCAGTTAAAACTGGAAGAAGAAGGGTTCAACTGCCTGACTGATAATACCGGGGATTCTGCTGTAGATCTGGCAGGCCAGCGCCAGGTCGATATTATTCTGCTTGATCCGGATTCAGCGCCAAGAAACGGAATGGAACTTCTTGGCAAAGTTCGCGAAATCAGTTCCATACCGATCATATACTTGTCTTCAGACAGCAGCGTTGATACTAAAGTCGCTGTTTTGAATGCAGGGGCAGATGATTATATTACAAAGCCATATGCAACGAAAGAACTGGTTGCAAGAATCCGTTCTGCCTTAAGACGCCATGAAGAGCCAAAAGTTGTAACGGATCCGTCCTTTACTATCGGCGATCTTTCCATTTACCCGGATCGTCATGAAGTCCGCGTTGCCGGGGAAGCAGTGGATCTGACAAAGAAAGAATTTGATTTGCTTCTGTTTTTGGCAAAGAATAAGAACAGAGTCCTGAAGAGAGAAGAAATACTGGAAAAGGTCTGGGGCTATGGTTATGCAGGGAAGACAAATATCGTTGATGTTTACATCAGGTACCTGCGCAGCAAGATTGATGAAAAGATAGGAAAGAAGTACATACATACCGTTCGCGGAATCGGCTATGTAGCAAGAGATTGATATGATAAAACAAGTAATCGTAGTTGAAGGAAAATCAGATATAGCAAGAGTAAGCATGGCTGTAGATGCGGACATGATTGCAACAGAAGGTTTTACGCTTCGTCCGGAGGTAATTGAGAGGATCCGCCTGGCTTATGAAAAGCGGGGAATTATTATCCTGACGGATCCGGATGGCCCCGGGGAAAGAATAAGGAAACGTTTGATTAAGCTCTTTCCAAAGGCATTGAATGCTTTTGTACCAAAAGATGAAGCATCCACAAAGGATGATGTGGGAATCGAGGATGCTTCTCCTGAATCGATCAGGAAAGCATTGTACAAACTCCGTATCAGCAGTCTGGAAGACTCCCGCTTGTTCTCAGAAGAAGACTTATTTAAGGGCGGACTTATCGGAAAAGCCGATTCTTCAGCAAAAAGGGAAGCAGTTGGTGCTGTTCTTGGTATAGGGTATGGCAACGCAAAGCAGTTTTTAAAAAGATTAAATCATTATGGTGTTACACGTGAAGAGTGGGAAAATGCTTTGCAGGTGTGCCAGAAGGAGAGTTTATGCTAGATGCAAACTTAGCTGACCGGAAAGTGGTTCAGTATGTCATAAATCGTTTCGGGATTCACGCAAAGCATAGATTGGGACAGAATTTTCTCGTCCGCCCGGATATTGTAGCTGCTATAGCGGATGCGGCTGAAATAACACCGGACGTTTCTGTTATGGAAATAGGTGCAGGCATTGGTACGCTTACACAGGCTTTGGCAGAAAGAGGATCTGACGTCATTGCCTTTGAAGTGGATCAGAGTTTGAAACGTGTCCTTGATTCGACACTGGAAAAATATAAGAATGTCACAATTATTTATGAGGATGTTCTGAAGGCTGATCTCAAGGGAATTTTAGGGGATAAAGAATGGCACTGTGCGGCAAATCTTCCGTACTATATAACAACGCCTATACTCTTATCTCTGATTCATTCAGATCTTCCCATTTCCCTTTTTGTATTTATGATGCAAAAAGAAGTAGCCGACAGGATTCTGGCAGATCCGGGAACAAAGGACTATGGTGCGCTTACACTGGCTGTACAGTATTACTGCACGGCGGAGAGGGTCCTGGATATCCCTCCGACAGCATTCATCCCGCGTCCTCAGGTTACTTCCACTGTCTTAAGGCTCAGAAGAAGAAGCGAGCCTGCCGTTTCCGTCAAAGACAGCAAGCTTCTCTTCAGCTTGATCAAGATGGGATTTGCGCAGAGAAGAAAGGTCTTTACGAATGCCGTTAAGTTTGGCGGCATACCTAATGAAATCAGCAGGAAGATTTTCGAGGTGACGGGGATCGATGGCTCAAGAAGAGGGGAAACATTCTCGCTTGAAGAATATGCAGACCTTGCTGATGCCTGGTATGACCTGATTCATGATTAATCGTTTCGCTTATTGAACATTTGGTTCTATTTACAAATAAGTTCTTAAGGAATATAATAAATATCAAATATGACATGATGATGAAGAATGGTTTCTTTTGATGCTGATCAGAGACCTGGCGGCTGGTGTGAGTCAGGGCGGAGAAAGAAGCTTCCACTTCGGAGTGGCCGGTGATGAATCGGACGGCTGGTGACCGATAAAAACCATGAGCTGGCTTTTATGCAAATTGGGTGGTACCGCGATGAACTTCGTCCCATGTTGGGATGAAGTTTTTTTATTTGATCATCATTTGCCGTATATGCCAATTTAAAATTTTATTGCATTGGAGAGTGTTAACTATGTTGGATATGAAGTTCATTAGGGAGCATGCTGAGGAAGTAAAGGAAAACCTGGTTAATAGACATAATCCCTTCGATTTGGATCACGTTCTTGATCTGGATCAGAAGAGAAGAGAACTGCTTCAGCAGACAGAAGTATTGAAGAGCCAGAAAAACGCTGCATCCAAGATGATTGCCCAGGCAAAAAAGGAAGGCAGGGATGCTTCCAAGGATATTGAGGATATGCGCGAAGTAGGAAAAAAGATTTCTGCCATTGACAGCGAACTGGCATCTATTGAAGCTGAACTGAAGGAACTGCTGCTTCATATTCCTAATATGGCCGATAAGTCTGTTCCTGTGGGCAAAGATGATTCTGAAAATCCGGAAGTCAGACGCTGGGGAGAAATCCCGACCTTTGATTTCCCTGTTAAAGCCCATTATGAATTAGGCGATACCCTTGGAATCCTGGATTCTGAAAGAGCAGGAAAGGTTTCCGGAGCTCGCTTCTATTTCTATCTGGATGGTGCTGCACGTCTTGAAAGAGCTGTTTATAATTTCATGCTGGATGTCCACACACAGGAAAATGATTTCATCGAAGTCATTCCTCCATACATCATCAACGGAAACTCCATGCAGGGAACTGGCCAGCTTCCTAAATTTGCTGATGACATGTACAAAGTCGAAGGCGAAAACATGTACATGACACCGACCGCTGAAGTTCCGCTGACCAACTTCTTTGCTGGAGAAATCATCGATGGAGATAAACTTCCGGTGCATTTTACAGCACTGACACCATGCTTCAGAAAGGAAGCAGGATCAGCAGGCAAGGATACACGCGGCCTGATCAGACAGCATCAGTTCCATAAAGTGGAAATGGTTAAATACTGCAAACCGGAAGACAGCTGGGACGAACTGGAATCCCTGACAAAAGAAGCTGAGAAGATCCTGCAGCTCTTAAAATTGCCGTATCATGTCGTCTGCCTGTGCACGGGAGACATTGGATTCTCCTCGGCTAAGACTTACGATATCGAAGTCTGGATGCCAGCGCAGAATAAGTACAGGGAAATCTCCTCCTGCTCCAACTGTCTGGATTTCCAGGCCAGACGCGCTAATATCAGATTCCGCAGAAAGACCGGAGAAAAACCTGAATTTGTTCATACATTGAATGGTTCCGGACTGGCTGTCGGACGTACTGTAGTTGCCATTATGGAAAACTATCAGCAGGCTGATGGAACAATCAGAGTACCGGATGCATTGGTTCCATATATGAACGGGGTCAAAGTTATTGGTCAGAGAAAGAATTCTGGCAAATAAAAAGTAAAAGAGCAGAAAAATCAGCGGGATGCAATCTTCCGCTGATTTTTTTGTTCTCCTGACTGGTTCCGCTGAGGAATTTTTCGTGAATGTGTAAATGAAATCGCGGCAGGCCTAGTTACCATATTGATTTTTATGTATAATTAATCTTAAGAGGAGGTGATTTGAGTTGAAAAATCTTAAAGTTCTTCTTGCTTTTTTTATCTCTGCATTCATGCTTCCCTGCACGGTTCTTGCCAGTGATGGAGGAGTGGCGGCGTCGATTATTAAAGATCCAGTTGTGGATACTTTATTTTCAATCATCATCATTTTATCCATCGTGATCGAGATAAAGACGGCAGGTTTTTCCGGAGGAAGCCTTATAGCCATTCTGGCGGGCCTTATCCTCATAGGAACGAACTGGTACTATGAAGGCGGGCAGTCTCTTGAATTTGCGCTTTATTTCGGCGGCATCGCATTGATTATTCTGGATATTCTCGTGATGTATACGGGCATATTCATAGGCGCCGGTTTCATCGCAGTTATGGCAGGTCTCTTTTTTACTTTTGGCGGAAACATGACGGCTCTTTATATCCTTCTGTTTGCAGTACTGGCTTCCTGTGTCGGGGCTTATTTCCTTTTCAAATACCTTCCCGACAACCACATCTGGCAGAAGATTACACTTCATGCCAGACAGACGAATAAAGAAGGTTACTTATCTTCCTCAAAGGACCTCAGCTCATTTGAAGGAAAGTCCGGGATCAGCGTCTCAACATTGAGGCCCACCGGAAAAATTTCAATTGACGGGGATATTAAAGATGCAATTTCCGAGAACGGGTTCATTGAGAAGAATTGCGAAGTCCGTGTAGTGAAAGTTGAAAACAATTACTTGATTGTAAGAAAAGCATAGCAAGGCTGGCCTTGCTTGTATTCCATTAGGAGGTACTTATGGATCCTTTCGTTTTCCCTGTGGGAGTTTTAATTCTGGCTGTGCTGGCCGGTTCCATCTTCTTGCATTTCGTCCCGGTCGGGCTGTGGATTTCTGCCCTGGCTGCCGATGTAAATATATCCCTGTTTAATTTGGTAGGGATGCGGATCCGCCGCGTTGAGCCAAGGATGATAGTTCTTCCCTTGATCAAAGGAATCAAGGCGGGATTGTCCTTAAACAGCAATCAGCTGGAAGCTCATTATCTGGCTGGCGGTAATGTTGATAATGTGGTGGATGCATTGATTGCAGCACACAGAGCACAGATTGCTTTGTCCTTTGAACAGGCAGCAGCTATCGATCTTGCCGGCAGAAATGTACTGGAAGCCGTGCAGATGAGCGTTAATCCGAAGGTCATTGAAACACCGACGATTTCTGCTGTTGCAAAAAATGGCATCGAACTTAAGGTAAGAGCAAGGGTCACTGTTCGTGCCAATATCGATCGTCTCGTCGGCGGTGCAGGTGAAGCAACGATTATTGCCCGTGTCGGTGAAGGCATCGTTACAACGGTAGGCTCTTCTGAAAAGCATACCGACGTTCTTGAGAATCCGGATCATATATCCAGGACAGTGCTTGGAAAAGGCCTCGACTCCGGCACGGCTTTTGAAATTCTCTCCATTGATATAGCTGATGTGGATGTCGGAAGAAATATCGGCGCACAGCTCCAGACTGATCAGGCTGAAGCTGACAAGCAGATTGCACAGGCAAGAGCAGAGGAAAGAAGAGCGATGGCAGTTGCCAAAGAGCAGGAAATGCGTGCGTATACGCAGGAAATGCAGGCAAAGGTCGTAGAAGCGCAGGCAAAGGTGCCGCTTGCACTTGCCGATGCTCTTAGAGCCGGAAATCTTGGAGTCATGGATTATTACAATATGAAGAACATTGTGGCCGATACTGAAATGAGAGAAAATATTGCAGGCAGCAGTGAGAAGAAAAACTGATTCTGCCATTATAAGGAGGTACACTGCAAGTGAATGAATACTTGATTGAGCTAATGTGCATCCTCGCCATAATGGTCTGGCTGATCCGGCGGTACCCTTTTGCGCGACTGTCCGCGGTGTTCTTAGAAAATGGAAATTCATCCAGTCTGGGCTCTTTCAGGAAGAGGGAAGGAGAAAGCCATATAGATCATACCGTCCATGTAAGCTACTTCAAGCACGGATCTTCCGGTGCAGAGGACGGCCTGGGGACACCGGATGAGGATTATGATTACAAGGCGCTCAGGAAAAAGATCCTTGAAACATGGGGACAGAGCACGCCTGAGGGAAATGGAGAGGAAGATAACACTTCTCCTGATACAACGTCTCCGGATAGTTCCATCGGCCGGAAAGCCCAGGATGAGTCCTCTCAAAATGAAGCGCCTGTTCAAGATCCTGAGCCTGTTAAGAGAAGGAACGTATCTGAGCCTGAAACAGCTCCGGCTCCAAAACGTGAATATGAGCCCGCCCGCGTAAAAACAGTTCCAGAGATAAAAACGCCGCTGCCGGAGAGAAAGATGCCTGACAAGGCAAAGGCACATGTGAAGAAAAAGATTGCTGAACCAGCTCAGATGGAGGCCAGCAGCAACCCGGACAGTGAAGGCTTGATACCTAGACGCTGGTCGGAAAAAGATGCACAGCGATGGATGGTATACGATGCAGTTTTCGGGCCTCCCAGGGGAAGGGCAGGATGGAAATACCGCAGATAATTGATGGGCCTTGCTGCCGTGCATTTTGGGGAGGTTTATGGATACTTTCAAAGAAGAGGTATATGGCAAAATCCAGTGGGAATGCTGCCGTGCGAAGATTTATATAGTAGCTATGTCCTTGTTTTATGTTTTAATCTGCGCAACGATTATTACATATGCCATGGAATATGGAAATATTTTATATGTAGTGGCAGCCTGTGTATTTTGCTTTTCTGTATGGAGAATCAACAGGCTGCACACACCGGTAGCACTCGTATGCGAGAAGAAGCTCCTCGTATCGGTTCCATGGTCATTTTTAAATTCGGACTTCGACTTTTCTTTCAAATCTTTATACATGCCTATAGAATATTCAGAGATTACGGGTGTTTCCAATTGCTGGGATCATCTTTATATAGGTGCCAGAGTAGCAGGAGGAATCGTGGGCCTGCCTGTTCAGATGTCATGCGTTTCCAGGAAGGATAAGAAAAAATTTAAATTCTGGATCAGCAAAAAGCAGGAGGAAAACAGGCATGTATCCAGACTGACCTTTTAATCATGGATAGGGCAGAGACTCAGGCGGGTCTGTTGATTTACAAAAGACCTTATGATACCATATAAAGCATATTCATGATTTTAAGAGGTGAAGTTGAATGGCTGCTAAAATTACATACACGATACAAAAGGAATTGGGCGATTTGTCAATTGCGCCTAATGGATGGAAAAAGCAATTGACTTACACAAGCTGGAATAACCGGGAAGAGAAATTTGATCTGCGTTCTTGGAATGAAGATCATACAGCTATGACAAAGGGAATTACGCTGACTAAGGAAGAAGCCCTTAAGCTGCGTGATATACTGAACGAAATTGATTTCGATGAATTGTGATGAAACCTAACAATATGCCAAGCAGGTATTCCGTAAGGAGCGGCCTGCTTGGCATATTGTGCATTTAAATATAAATTAAGGTATGCTTTCTACATTTCTTCGCAAAGGGTCATATTATGGAACTGGGATTTCTAAAAGATAATCCAAGAAGCAGTAAGGCAATGCTTACTTGCGCTATTGGTCTTGCAGTTAACTTTATATTAGCCTCCGCCAAAATCTTTGCCGGCTGGTCGAGCGGTTTCTTATCTGTTATGGGAGACGGGTTTAACAATTTAACAGATATGGGATCAATCATTTTATTGATGATGACCTTCTATTACGCTGCAAAACCCTCGGATAAAGAGCATCCATTTGGCCACGGGCGCCTGGAATACATCAATGCTACCGTTATGGCTGCCATTATCCTATATGTCGGCATTACGCTTTTCATAGAATCAGCGCATAAGATTTCCAATCCGACAGATACGGAATATTCTCTTTTGATCATTATCAGCTTAACACTGGGCATCATCGGAAAATTATTTCTGGCATGGCAGTATAAGAAGACAGGGAAGGAGATCAAATCTGAATCATTCAATGCTTACAGCGCGGATTCTTTGTCAGACCTCCTGTCCACCTCAAGCGTCTTGGCGGCAACTTTAGTCGAGTCTTTCTTTCATTACCATATTGACGGATACATGGGCGTATTGATGTCGCTGGTCATCCTATGGACAGGATATACGATTATGAAAAAAGCGGTGAATTCAATTATGGGTTCTACGCCGGATCCCGAGATTTATGAAAGCATAAAAAACTGCATCCTTGGATGCAAGGGCGTGTATGGTGTGCATGACCTGATTGTGCATGATTACGGTCCTGAAAATCATTTTGCTACAGCGCATATAGAGCTGGACAGCTCATTGACCTTTATGCAAAGCCATGAGCTTTCAGAAAATGTCACGACTGTTCTGCGTGAAAAACTGAATATCCAGGCGGTGATCCATGCCGATCCTAAAGCGGTATCCAATCCAAGGGAGGCAGAATATCAAAGAGATCTGGAAGCTGCCATTTACCGATCGGGACTACCGCTTTCCTATCATGACTTTTTTGTTCAGGAAAAAGAAGGAGAAATCGATCTTTCCTTTGAACTGGCGCTGACAGGCTACTGTAAATTGAATGATGGGGAAATTTATCATGCAATATCTGATGAATTAAGGAAAATCAACCCGGCCTATCATATCGAAACGATGATTGACAGAAACTTTATCAGCGGAAAAATCTATGGAAATGATTGATAAATTATCAAAATTGATCGGATGCTGAATAACACTTGCTGATGATTTTATGATAAAATACATAATGGAAATCTAACGAATATATGCATCGCTGAATCGATGATGCATGCAGATTCTTCTAGCAAAAAGAGAGTCTATACACGTATCAATGAAACTATGTTTTATGAAAAGTCATCGTAAATATGTAAATATTTAAGGAAGTGTGTGTATGAAAATAAAAAAGTACACAGTTTTAGCGGCCTGCCTGTTGGTTTTTGGAACTTTCAACGTATCTTATGCTGATTACATGATGGGTTCCCATGGGAATGATGTCAGGATCCTTCAAAGACGTCTTGCTCTCTATGGACTGAATGTAAAAGCAAACGGCACCTATGACAAGGCAACATACAAGGCTGTCGTGAAGTTCCAGAAGAAAAGGCATCTGACAGCGGATGGAATCATCGGCCCTGCCACTTATAAAGCATTGACCGGCTATTCTATGAAAACGGCTTCAAAAACCGGCTCAGATGCTCCCGCTGCCGTAAAGAAAAGCAGCAGTGCCCAAATCCAGAGTACGGGAATCAATGATTCCCTGGTACAGTGGCACAGCTCGGTGATAACAAACAGCACTGTTAAGGCGATTACAGAAGAAGCGCAGAAGTACATTGGAGTTCCGTACCAGTTCGGCGGTACGACGCCGAAAGGATTTGACTGCTCAGGTTTTATTCAGTATGTTTTCAACCGGAAAGGGATTGTCCTTCCCCGGTCAGCTGACGAGCAGTATACTTCCGGGAGAAAGATTTCAGTGAACGCACTCGAACCCGGCGATCTTGTTTTCTTTAAAACGTATGATCAGGGAATCTCGCATTCCGGATTGTACTTAGGGGACGGATATTTCATCAGCGCGACCTCGAGCAAGGGCGTGGCTGTAGCAACGATGAAAAGCGGCTACTGGCATGACAGATATGTCGGCGCAAACAGGGTTCTGTAACGGGATCGCGCATTTTAGCTGGCAATCGTCATGAAATAACTGAATCAAGAAGCGGAAAATAAAGTAATGTTGAAATAAGGCTGTAGATTTTTTGTTTTGCTACAGTCTTTTTACAATGATAGATGAATACTAAATTTATGAATATTAATGGATGGTGCAGCTCTTATGAAAATAGCCATGATCCAAATGGAAGTTGACTCAGGGCAGAAGGACAGAAATATACGGCATGCATTCCAGCTCTTGGAACAAGCAGTTCCAAACAGTGACGTTCTGGTGCTGCCGGAATTGTGGACAATCGGATATGATTTTCACAATTTAGATAAAAATGCAACAAGGCTTGGGGACAGTTTGATCTCTGGATTATCCTCATTTGCCAATTATCATCATGTTACTTTGGAGGCGGGGACGCTTCCTGTAGAAGTCAATGGCAAGATCAGCAACATGGGGATCGTGTTCGGCCCGAATGGGGAGATCCAGGCACAGTACAGCAAGCGTCATCTGTTTTACGGATATGAGGAATCAAAATTGATGGTTCCCGGAAACAGTTTGATGAATACTGAAATCAACGGTGTCAAAACCGGAATGGCTGTCTGTTATGAGTTCTATTTTCCGAGAATGTGGAGAAAAATGGCAAAGAGCGGAGTGACATTAGTGCTGGCTCCGGCTTCATGGCCTGCCGTCCATATTCCTCAATGGGAAGTCCTTACAAGAGCCAGGGCTATAGAGAACGGGATCTGCGTCTGCGCGGTCAATATGGCAGGAGAGTACCACGGGCTCAAGCTTGGCGGGCATTCTCTCTTTATTGACCCGACAGGGAAGGTAGAAGCGGAAGCAGGAGATGGCGAGGAAATCCTTTATGGAGAGTATGATGAAATCCGGTACAGGGATTTAGGAAAGCAATTGGCGGTCATACGCTTATAAGAATGATCTTATCATTCCGTTTCTCAAAGAGATTGGGCTTAATCACGTGAAGTATGCTAATCCATATTTGCATGGATTAGGCAAGTCATATATAATGAAGGGGCAATTAATTAAGGGGGTCTATCATGAAGGGCAATGATATTCGCGAGTCGTATCTTTCGTTTTTTGAAAATAAAAAAGATCATCTTAGATTAAAGAGTTTTTCCTTGATTCCTAAGGATGACCCGAGTCTTTTGCTGATCGGCGCCGGAATGGCACCATTAAAACCGTTTTTCACAGGCAAGGTTGAACCGCCGAGACATAGAATCACAACAAGCCAGAAGTGCATCCGCACTGGTGATATCGAAAATGTAGGATATACTGCAAGACACCATACATTTTTCGAAATGCTGGGAAACTTCTCCTTTGGCGATTATTTCAAGAAGGAAGCTATTTCCTGGGCATGGGAATTCCTTACTGAAGTAATCAAACTCGACAGCTCCCGCTTGTATGTTACAATCTATCCGGATGATAAGGAAGCTTATGATTACTGGCATACGATGATCGGACTGCCGGAAAATCATATTTATCCTCTTGCCGATAATTTCTGGGAAATCGGTGAAGGCCCGTGCGGCCCTGATTCTGAAATTTTCTTCGATCAGGGAGAAGAATTCGGAACAGACCCGGAAAATCAGATGGGCGGAGACGGTGATCGTTTCCTTGAAATCTGGAACCTGGTATTCAGCCAGTATGACCGTCAGAAGGATGGCTCCTATCTTCCTCTGGCAAAGAGAAACATTGATACCGGTGCAGGTCTGGAACGTCTTGCAGCCGTACTGCAGCACAAGAAAAACAATTTCGAAACAGACCTGTTCTTCCCGATTATTGAAGAAGCATCTACTCTCTCCGGTGTTTCCTATGGAAAGAGTGTACCGGGCGATGTTGCATTGAAAGTTATTTCGGATCATGCCAGAGCCATTACCAATATGATTGCTGACGGCATTCTGCCTTCCAATGAAGGAAGAGGTTATGTACTCCGCAGAATCCTCAGACGTGCTGTACGTTTCGGAAAACTGCTTGGCATTCAGGATCCATTCATGGGTCATATGATCGATGTAGTCATCGATATGATGAAACCTGCCTATCCGGAATTGCTGGATAAACAGGCATACATTAAGAAAGTAGCTGGAATGGAAGAAGAAAGATTCCAGACAACATTGAATGCGGGTATTGATCTTCTTTCCGAAATGATAGAAGATACCCAGAAACATAATGAAAAAAATATTTCCGGGGAACGCGTTTTCAAATTATATGATACCTATGGATTCCCATGGGAACTAACACAGGAAATCGCCGCTGAAAAGGGACTTTCTGTTGATAAGGCCGGTTTTGAAGCTGCAATGGCTGAACAGAAGGAAAGAGCAAGAGCAGCCCGCGCTAAGGTTTCTGCCAAGGTGGCAACGCCTGATACGACAAAACTGGATATTTCTTCTTTATCAACCATTGATGAAGACGGGACAACGAAACTCCTTCTCGTAGGCAAAGATGGCAAAGAACTTGCTTCTGCCGCAGATGGTACAGAAATCACAGCAATCCTTCTCAATACTCCTTTCCACGCTGAAGGCGGCGGACAGATTGGTGATACAGGCATCATTACCGGAGCTGAAGGTTCCATTATTGTTGAAAATACCAAGAAGCTTCCTGATGGAATCACTTACATTATCGGTGAAGTTAAAGAAGGCATCATTCGCGCAGGCGAAGAGGTCAATGTAGTTGTAGACCGCGACAGACGTGAAAAACTGGCCAGAAACCATACGGGCACGCATATGCTGCAGGCTGCACTTAGAAGAGTACTCGGCGATCAGGTCAACCAGGCAGGTTCCCTGGTACTTCCTGACAGACTGAGATTCGACTTCACCTGGCCGGAAGCGTTATCTGCAAAGCAGATCAGGGAAGTTGAAGATATCGTCAATGCTGAAATCATCAAGAACACATCAGTGTCCATTAATGAAATGCCGATTGATGAAGCTAAAAATCTGGGAGCGATGGCTCTGTTCGGAGAAAAATACGGCGATATCGTCCGTGTCGTTTCCGTTGGTGAATTCAGCAAGGAATTATGCGGTGGTACGCACGTATCCAATACCGGAGAATTAGGATCCTTCAGAATTATCGGAGAGTCCGGTATCGGATCCGGTGTCAGAAGAATTGAAGCTGTCACAGGCTGGGCTGCTTATGAAATGATGCAGGAAGACAGAAAGCTTATCAATTCTGCTGCAGATGCATTGAAATCAAACAGCACAGGGATTCTGGAACGCATTGAAAAACTGCAGGCAGAACTGAAAGACGCTGAACATGAATTATCCGCCCTTAAGAAAAACAAGGTCCAGGACGAGCTGAAAGAATTGATTCAGAATGCTGAAGTTAAAAATGGTGTTTCCATACTGGGTGCAGTTGTTCATGTTGATAATATGGATGAATTGCGTGAAGCTGCAGATTTTGTAAAGGCCAAGCTTCCTGTTTCTGCAGTCATACTCGGCACAGCTGCAGGTGATAAGGTCAATCTGGTAGGCATGGCTTCACCGGATGCAGTCAAGGCAGGCATCCATATGGGCAAGGTTATTTCCCAGGCTGCCAAGATCTGCGGCGGTGGCGGCGGCGGAAAGCCAGCTAATGCGCAGGCAGGCGGCAAGGATGTATCCAAGCTTGCTGATGCTGTAGCCCAGGGAGTTAAAATTATTTCTGGAATGCTTGATTAAGGAGGGATATATATGTCAGTCTCTGATGAAACAATTTTATTTAATAAAAATGCCGACGAAGGTGAAAACACACAGGCATCTATGATTTTGCAGGAAGTGTATGCTGCTCTTAAGGAAGCCGGGCATAATCCAACCGTTCAGCTTGTCGGATATTTGGTATCTGGAGAACCGACATATATTACCAGCAGGCATGATGCAAGAAAGCTTATCTCAGGCATTGAAAGAGATGAACTTGTAGAAGAATTAGTCAGATTCTATATAAAGCATAAGGGTCTCTGATATGCGTATTATGAGTCTTGATGTTGGTTCTCAAACGATCGGCGTTGCTGTAAGTGACCTTTTTGGCTGGACGGCTCAGGGAGTTGAAACCATCCGGCATACTACGAGAGAAAAGGATTTCGCAAGACTTTGGGAGCTCACGGATCAGTATAAAGTGGAAGAGTTCGTATTGGGCCTGCCTTTAAACATGAACGGTACTAAAGGTATGCGCGCTGAGCGTACTGAAGAATTTGCCCATGAGCTGGAAGAGGCCTTTCCTGACATTCCCTGGAGATTCTGGGATGAAAGGCTTACAACTGTTATGGCGCAAAAAGAGCTGATTGCTGCGAATGTGAGCAGGAAGAAGCGGAAGAAAGTTATTGATAAAATGGCAGCAGTAGTTATTCTCGAGGATTACCTGCATTATCTCGCTCTGAATGGCGGGAAAAAGTAAAGGATGCATTATGGAAAATAAAACCGAAGAATCAATCATCGTGACAATCGACGATACGGAAGGGAATTCCAGAGATTTTGTGCAGGATATGGTAATACCGTTTGACGGCAAGGAGTTTGCCGTTCTGGTATCGATTCCTGAAAGCATGGATTCTGAAGAAGAACCCGATATCATATTAGCCAGAATTGACAAGGATCAGGACGGAGAAGTCGTTTACGTATCTCCAACTGATGAAGAATATGACGCTGTCGCTGAAATCTATAGTGCCATGTAATTATCATTAAATGGCATAAATTGAAATGGCTGATCACTGAATGTTAGATTTTGTTCTGACAGGCAGAGGTCAGTTTTTTTCAATACCAGGAACTGTACCTGGCCCCAGTCACTTTTCTTCAGGAAGAATGACAGGCGCTTTTGGGTACGTATCTGAAAATAAGCGTCCTGGTTTCAGAGAAAGTTCAAATTCTAGATAAATCAAAGCAACTTTTAAATGTTGCGGCTTAGATTTGTGTTAGAATAAAGAAAATTTGTGTTTTATCAGGAGGAATCATGGGAAAGCACTTTTCTTTTATACATTGTGCCGACTTGCACTTAGGCGAACCATTTGGAGATGTACGCCTTGGCGGCAGTGGTCCATGGAATGAACAGATCAGCAAATCGACCTTTAAGGCATTTGAGAAGGTTGTGGATGCTGCGATCGATAACCGGGTAGATGCTATTTTGATTTCCGGTGATGTATATAATAGTGATCATCATAGTCTGGCAGCGCAAATGGCCTTTGCCCGTGAATTGTACCGTGCGGCTGAAAATGGCATTGAAACTTTTATAGTACATGGAAATCACGATCCGGAAGAGGCCTGGCGTGCCGATATCCCGCTGCCGGATATGGTGCATATTTTTTCCTCCAGCGAAGTGCAGGCTCTGCCATTGATGAAAGATGGAGAAAAAGCTGCAACTATTTATGGAATCAGCTACAAGACAAGACATGTGGGGACTGATCTCGCTCAAGGATTTCATCATAATCCGGAAGACGGATTTGCAATCGGCATGCTCCATACAGATGTTGGATCGGCATCAGGGAATTATGCGCCCTGCACGATTGAAGAACTTAAGAATTCCGGGATTGAGTACTGGGCACTGGGTCATATACACACAAGAAAAACTTTGTCAGTAAAACCGTATGTCGTGTATCCCGGCAATATCCAGGGACTTAACATAAGTGAAATAGGGCCGAGGGGCTGTTACCTGGTCGATGTGGGCGCCTATGGGACTGTAACGCTGAAATTCATTGAATCAGACGTTATACGATGGATGGATATGGTCATAGATATATCCAATTTAAAGCAGATTGGAGAGCTTATTACCGAAATATCCAGAAGGAGAGCCGGCCTTAAGGAACTTACAGGCAGACCCAGCATGGTGCGCATTGTGCTTACAGGAAGCGGTCCTCTCCATGAGATGGTATCAAGCGATGATGGGCAGGAATATATTCTCCAGACATTGAATGAAAAAGAGCAATTCAGATTCCTTTTTGCATATTTCATTAAAATCGATGATAATACACGCCCGGATATCAACCTGAAAGAAAGAAGACAGATACCAGATATTGTTGGCACATACCTTCGTACGTATGATATCTGGAATGATCTCCCCGCCGAGGAAAAGAAAAAAGCATTAAGAAAAATCGTTGAAGAACAGCCCGAAATCATGAGGTACAGCAAGTTGGTCAAATCACTCAATGATGATATTCTTGTCCGTGCTTTTCGAAAGGCAGAGCTCTTAGGCGCTGAGATGCTGACTGAGGAGGAAGCAAATAATGAAGATCATTGATTTGCGGTTGGATCATTATGGCATATACAGGAAAGCATCCTGGAAGCCCTCTCAAAATTCGCTCAATGTCATTATGGGAGAAAATGAGAGCGGCAAGACCACCATGCTCCGTTTTATCCGTGACATGATATTTGGTTACGGCAGAGGAAAGTGGCAGGGCAAGACAGGAAGTATTGAATTTGTCAGATCGGATGGACAGGAATATAAAGTCATCCGCGATGAAAAGGAACGCTGGTTTGAAAATTCAGACCATGTAAAATTTGAGGAAGAACTTCCTGCCCTGTGGTGGCATGGCCTGAACCGTTTCATGTATGAAAAAATTTTTGCCATAGGTCTTGAAGATCTGCAGGGCTTGTCCTTCTTGTCCAATGATTCTGTAAGAAGCCGTTTTTTCATGCTGCAGGGCGGAGATAAAATTTCTACAGTGAAGAAACTGGCTCATGACAATAAGGAAAAGCTGCTGGTTTCTTCCCCGCAGGGAAAGAGAAAGATTAATTTGCTGATCGGGGAGCTCGATGATGTCAGCCAGCAGCTCGATGCTTTGGCCAATCAGGAAAAAGACTTTTCCGATCTGCAGAAAAAGCAGGATCTGCTGAAGAAACAGATTGAAGAACTTCAGCAAAAACTGAATGCGGATAAAGAGAAAGATAGAACATTAGAGAAAAGGCTGGGCGCCTGGGAATATTATAAAAGGGCCTGCGAGATTAAAAGACAGCTGGATTTATCCATGCAGGTCAAAATGTTCCCGACGAACGGAAAAGACAAGTGGAACGAGATCATGAACCGTATGAAGAGCATTCATGATCAAAAAGAGTCCCTGCAGGCAAAGCTTGATGAATATACACCGATTGAAAAAGAAAAAGTCATTCCCTGGGCGGGCATGGCAGACGAACTTGAAAAGCTCTATGTAGATATCGGACAGTGGCGTCAGACAATAGAAGATGCAGATCGTCTTGAAAAAGAGCATAAGAACTGGGAAATTGATTTCGTCAACATGGGTTACCAGCTGCCGCTCTGGGATCATCCGCTGGATTTAAAGGAACCCTGTGTCAATGTCAATTGGGAAGAAGGCCGCCGTTTAGCACAAAGTGTAGGCGTCAGGAAAAACGAGCTGTATTTTTGGCAGCAGAGAGAGCCTGAAGTTGAACAGCTGGAAGATGAGCCGGAAAATTTCGATACGGAACAGAGCGAAAACGAGTGGAAGAACTTTGAGGAAATGGCCAAGAGCCTTGAAGGAATCCTGCATCAGAGAACGGATATCAATCATTCGATAGAAGAAGCGCAAAGCAGAAAAGACAGAAAATACACTGTCTGGTTCTGGATCGGCATATGCCTTATTGCAGCCTCTGCGGCTTCCGTTGTTGCTTTCTATATGGCCATGATTGGTTATGCAGCTCTTTACGGAGCGGCAGCAGGAATCGTTCTTGGAGCGGTTGCGCTTATGGTCAACAGCCATATTGTGAATAAAAAAGCACATCTCCTGCAGAAGTATAATGATGAGCTGGCCGATCTTGAAGCGAAGCGGAAAGACATTGCATCCCATTTCCCCGGCCAGGTTCCTGAATCCGTAGAGGATCTCCAGGCTTTCCAGAATCTGGTCCAGCAGAAGCGGACTGATTTCTATAAGGACCAGGCCCGGCGGCAGGCTGTTTCATGGAAAAGGGAAACCGTGCGCAAGCAGCAGGCCCAGCATGAAAAGTGGGTTACAGAGGGCAAAGAGCTCAATGAAAAAGCACAGCAGATCAATACGGAGTGGAGCAAATGGCTGAAAGCCAATAAACTTCCGGAAACGGATGCTGAAAATTTGTCCCTGCTCCAGGAACAGTGGCAGAGAATTTTCTCTGAAGAGGGGAAAGGAAAGATCCTTGCACTTCGTCTGGAACATATTGATGCAAAGCTCGATGCTTTTGCCAAGAGGGCGGTATCTATCATCCGGTCCTCCGGTATTGATTATCCTGTGACACCGGACAGCATTGCCGATATTTATGAAGAGAATCAGAGAAGAATGCTTGAATGGCAGGGGATTCTTGAGAAAAACCGCCAGCATGAAGCATATCAGAAGGAAATGGCAAAGCTGAATGATTCCTGGAATTCCTGCCAGAATGAAGCGAAAGTGCTGATGGACCTGGTCAATGCAAAGAATGCGGAAGAGTTTGCTGAAAAGGTTGAAGCATATGAACACCATGACCAGATTTTGAAGGAGTGGAAAACGGTTCAGCAGGATCTTCGCCTGTATGCCGGAAGCGAAGAGAGCTTCACTCAGTTATGGGATTCCCTGAAGACCGGGCAGTATGATGACTGGATGAGCGAGCATCAGAAGCTTTCCAAATGCATTGCCGAGGAAGACAGCGAACTCGGTGAACTCCGCAAGAATCAGGGCGCAGTTGAGAATGAAATCTTCAGGCTGGCCGATGACAATACCATCACTGAAACTCTTCAGAAGAAAGAAAAAATCGAGGCTGAACTTAAATCAGCACTCGAGGAATGGCTTGTCTATATGTATCTAGAGAAGGTTCTGGAAAAAACGCAGTCAGCGTATGAGTCCGGCAAGCAGCCGAAGATCATTGAAAAGGCGAATGGTTTCCTGCGTGAAATGACTCACGGCAGATATACATTGACGGTTTCCAGTGATGGAAAAGATATTGGGATTATTGACAAGGATAATCAGGTGAGGGATCCTAAAATCTGGTCCTCAGGAACAGGAGACCAGGTTTATCTGGCGATCCGTCTTGCCATGGCGTTGTCATTTGGTGAGCAGATTGAACCGCTTCCCATTGTCCTGGATGATATTTTCGTCAGATTTGACGAGAAGCGTCAGGAAGATACCCTGCGTTTCCTGATGGATCTCGGAAAGACACAGCAGATCTTCCTTTTCACCTGTCAGGCACAGACGATGAAGATTGCAAAGCGCATCGGGGAAGAAAAAAATACGGGCAAGTTCATCTATCTCAAATCAGGTGAGATATTTGAACTTGCCCAGGCATAAGATCGTTTAGTATCTGTGCTGTTGAATACCGTACTTGGTAGACTAGATAAGTTTATTGAAGTACGGTATTTTTTTTATGAAGTAAGTGATGATGATTCCCAGCGCATAAGCGAGGCATATCCAGATAACAGCATCTATGAACGGGATGCGGGGCAGGTATGCAAGCATTTTTCCGAATATGGGATGTGTCAGATTGCGTGTTATTTCCTCAAACAGCATGACACCAAAAGAAACACTGCCAAGGAAAATCAGCCTGTTTCTCCAGGCATCAGAAATGGTATGGGTAGAGAACCACCATTTTGAAAAGCAGAATACAAAAGCGGTATTCAGGAAAAGGAAGCTGTCATAAAATCTTTCGGAAATCGCTTCTGTAAGGCCGCCTGCGATAATTCCATGATAGTAAGTCATTCCGGCAGCTATTACGCTGCCAAGGAGGGCGGCTAATCCCAATTTGAAAAGATTTCTGGGTGTGATCCAGGAATCCGGGAGTACATGCTCGATCCAGTATCCGATCAGGAAATAAAATGTCGGTTCACTGACCGCAAGAAGGGGGTTCAGGAAATAATTGATTTCTGCTGTTCCCTTGAAAATCAGCATGGAAATAACTGGGATGCACCCGACGAAGACCAAATTCAAAAGGATCAGGTACAAATAAAGTTCCTGCGTCATTGCGCGGACCAGCTTTCGCCAGATTGGGAGCATGAGAAGGAAGGAAACATAAATATACAGGAAATAATAGGCCGTTGCCATGGTAGAGGAGTAAGTCATGGTGAAAAATTTGGCAATATGTCCTGTGATGGAAAGAGGCAGGTTATGATAAAACCAGACATAGTTGATCAATGAAAAAACAAAAATAACCTGAATAAAACGCCAGACTCTTTTTTTGAATATCCGCGAAATGGATTCTTCTTTTTCCAGCAATAAGGCACCGGAAATCATGAAAAATATAGGGACCGCCGTTTTTACCCAAAATGGTACTGCGATATAGAGGGGAAGGAAAAATGATGCAGGTCTTTCTAGATATAAAGAGAAGCCTGAGGTGGAAGTATGTGTAAACATAACGAGCCAGATGCAAAGCGCTCTTAAAAATTCAATATGGATCTTTTTCTTTTTGGCTGCACCTGCCATAGTATCTTTTACGTTATTTACGCTTTGTGAGTTCATGTGATTATTCTCCGCTGTAAAATCAGCAAAACCATTCAATTGACGAATATAAACCTGCTTATGCCAAAGGCATAATGCCGCACCCGTCAAACTGCTTTAAAAATCAGCTTGTGCTGCATATACATTTTAATATACCATAGACTATTATACCTATGTGCGGAAAGTAATAAAATTCCCGGCTGATAAAATTCCAAAAAAAGCTATTATGCCGGGGCGGATTCCGTATCAAATGAATTGTTTTTGAGGCTTGCAATTATAACAGTTATTTGTTAAACTATACAGGCATGAATACGCATGTCTGTGGATTTCACATCTGTGCCTAAGGGTGGCTGTGAAAGAAGAAGCAGGCAGAGGTTAATAACAGGAGGTTATATTATGGCAGTTGTATCCATGAAACAGTTACTTGAAGCAGGCGTTCATTTTGGTCATCAGACCCGTCGTTGGAATCCGAAGATGGCAAGATTCATCTTCACAGAACGCAACGGAATCTACATTATCGACCTGCAGAAGACTGTAAAGAAAGTTGAAGAAGCTTATGCTTTCATTCGCGATGTTGCAGCAAAGGGCGAACCGGTTCTCTTCGTAGGAACAAAGAAACAGGCTCAGAACTCTGTAAAGGAAGAAGCTACACGCTGCAACCAGTTCTATGTCAATGAACGCTGGCTCGGCGGCATGCTGACCAACTTCCGCACAATCCAGACCCGTATTGCACGTCTGAAAGAACTGGAAAAGATGTTTGAAGAAGGCGCCACTGCTCAGTATCCGAAGAAGGAAGTTATCCTGATGCAGCGCGAACTTGAAAAGCTCGAAAAGAACCTTGGCGGCATTAAAGATATGAAACGTCTTCCGGGAACAATTTTCATCATTGACTCCAAGAAAGAAGAAATCGCTGTTGCAGAAGCTCATAAGCTGCACATTCCGGTTGTTGCAACCGTTGATACCAACTGCGATCCGGACGTTATCGATTTCCCGATTCCGGCAAACGATGATGCTATCCGCGCAGTAAGACTGCTCACCAGCAAGATTGCTGATGCTGTTCTTGAAGGACGTCAGGGCCAGCAGGAAGAAGCTGCACCGGCTGAAGAAGCTGCTGTTGAAGAAGCAGAAGCAGAAGACAAGGAATAATTATTTATTAAGGCTCTGCGGATCCTGCTGATCAGGATCCGCCCTGTCCTTTTTTTCATTAAGACAAACACCTTATTTTATGATGGAGGTCATACGATGAACATTACAGCTAGCATGGTCAAAGATTTACGTACCCAGACCGGGGCCGGCATGATGGACTGCAAGAAGGCACTTGTTGAAGCTGAAGGCGATATCGCAAAGGCTGTCGACATTCTTCGCGAAAAGGGATTATCCCAGGCTGCTAAGAAGGCAAGCCGTGTTGCTGCTGAAGGCGCTGTTGGTTCTGCTGTTTCCGAAGACGGAAAAACAGGAACCATTCTGGAAGTCAACTGCGAAACTGACTTCGTGGGAACCAACGAAGACTTCAGAAATCTCGCTGCATCCATTGCAGACCAGATCCTGGCAGTTAACCCAGCTGATGTTGAAGCACTTCTGGATTCTGAAATCGACGGAAAGAAAGTACGCGATCTTGTTACTGAAGCAGTTGCAAAGATTGGTGAAAACATTTCCGTTCGCCGTTTCGTTCGTTATGAAAGTGCTGAAGGCAAGGTATACAGCTATATCCATGGCGGCGGCAAGATCGGCGTTCTCGTTGAGATGATCGGTGCTGATGATGAACTTGGCAAGGATATTGCAATGCAGGTAGCTGCTGCTAATCCGTCCTATCTGGACAGGACCCAGGTTTCCCAGGCTGAAATTGACCATGAAAAGGAAGTTCTTGCTGTAGAAGCTAGAAACGAAGGCAAGCCGGAAAACATCATTGAAAAAATGGTTATCGGCAGAATTAATAAATACTACAAGGAAGTCTGCCTTGTAGATCAGGAATTCATTAAAGATGGCGATCTGACCATTTCCAAACTCCTGAAATCCAAGAATGCTTCCGTAGTACGTTTCGCTAGATACCAGCTCGGTGAAGGCATTGAAAAGAAGCAGGATGATCTGGCTGCAGAAGTAGCAAAACAGCTGAACCAGTAATAAAGTAAACGATGAGAGAACACTGAATTTTTTGGTGTTCTCTTATTTTGTAAATGAACAAAATATTATATAACAGTGCCAATTAGCAATTTTCCCAGTATTTATCGAATATTTTTATCAGACGGCAGACAGACGGCAAAAATTTCAGCTTCCGAAAATTTCTTCTATGTATCCATCGGCCTTCTTCCGGATGTCCTGGGTGTAATGGATGTAAGTGTTGTAGACTGTCGCCGGGGTATCACCCAGCACGGCGGCCACCAGGTTGATGTCCTGTGTTTCTGAGAGCAGGAGGGTGGCGAATGTGTGCCGGAGGGAATGCATGTGCATCCCTGGCTTGAATCTTGAAATTGCCCGATTGAGGGAGAGCTTCTTCCGCTCGAGCTCCGGGAGAATTCTCCCGTCGATAGAGCGGGGACTGCTCTGATTCCACTTCTGAAGTGCGGCAGCCAGCCGGGCGGTAAGGTGTAATGTTCGGTAGCTGTTGCGGCTCTTTGGCGGCTTGAATCCTTTGCTCCCGTCTTTTCGGGTGCCCCATTGTTTATTGACTGTTATGGTCCTTTTGAAGAAATCGATGTCGGACCAGGTAAGGCCTGCAATTTCAGCAAAGCGCATCCCGGTATTTAAGGAAATAAGCACGGCAAGGCGGAACGCCGGATTGTCTATAGATTCCACCAGCTGACTGGCTTCTTCTTTCGTGAACGCTTTTATTTTCTTTTCCCGCTTGTCCTTTTCTATGTCTACGGCAAGGACCGGGTTATCGGGGCGGATATGGTAAGTGCGTACGGCGTAAGAGAAGATTGTTTTTATTTTAGCCAAAGTTTGATTTCTGGTGCTTATCTCCAGCTTACCCGCGAGCGCGTTGTAGGCGTTGATGACTTCCCCTTCTGTAATGTCATGGAGCGGTTTATCTGCGATGGTTGGCACTCTGGCGATGGATTGACGGTATAAAATTGCGGTCCCGTACTCAATAGAAGTCTTCTTGTCTCGAAGGAAAACCTTTTCTGTGAAGTCACGGAGGGTGATGTCTGCCAGCTCCGGCGAGGCTCCGCTTTCGGCTTCCTTCCTGGCGGCGGCCAGTAAATCATCCTGGGCGGCGCGGGCCTCTTTCTTTGTCTTGAACCCCTGTCGGGATTTCTGCCTCCACTTCCGGTTGATTTTATATGAGAGGATGAGGCAGATGCTTCCATTCTTTTCCCTGGTGGAAAAATGATATTCCATGAAAAAATCAGCTCCTTTCTGCTGAAAGTGGGCTGATTTTAGGGTATAATTAAGTTGGTAATCAGACCACAATATGTTGTACCGAAACATTAAAAGCGCGATTACTGGCGTCCTCTGGCTCGAGGGGGCGTCTGGCACTGCCTGATCTAATCCATCAGGCGGTGCCTTTTCTATTGGCTTATTTCAATTTACCGGTGATTATGTCATAGGCATATTTTGCGGCTTCTTCTCTCCCATAGAAATACTCTATCATTCTGGCGATAAACAGCTGCGGGCATAATTCAATAGATGAGCAAATATCTTTAAATGTAACTTCCAAAAATTCAGGGGGATATGTGCTTCTTAATTCCGGATGGGATAGCAGCAATTCATAGAAATACTCTCCCTTCTTTTCCCAGACAGGAGAGAAATCAATTTCATGATGTTCTCGTGCTACATCTTTGAAAAATTCCCTAATAGATTCTTCTTTGGTATATGGCCGCCCTTCATCCTGGCAGATTCTGGTTACCATCCCACAAACCCCAGCGAAATATCTCATAGCATGATTATGCAGCCGTACCCACGGCCTTTTCTTGTAATACCAAGCGCTATAGATTTTAACGGCGGAAAAAAGAAACACGAAAATCGTTAAGGCTCCTAATAGGCCATAGATTATATATTTCATGACTATTCACCTCACCACTTATGACGTGATTCCACGACTTTCCCGATAATCCGCACAGGCAGAGCCTCTATCTGCTCATTGCTGTAGAAATGGGGCTGATACACTTCGACGTTGAAGCCGATGAGCATTATCCCGGTTTCTGTCTTTTTAATCTGCTTTACTGTGGCCTCATCTCCGTTGACCAGGACAATGGCCGTATCCCCACTATCCACGTCCTCCTGCTTCCGAACGATGACGATATCCCCTTCCGTAAGTTTCGGCTCCATGCTGCGACCTTTGATTCTCAGGGCGAAAAACTCTCCGCTGGCGGCCATCTTGCGGGGAATTTCTTCGTAGTCCTCAATTTCTTCTATAGCCTCCAGCGGGATGCCGGCAACGATACGGCCCAGCACTGGGATGCGAACTCCTTGGCTATTGTTTTCGTTCCCATTTCCGTCCATTAAGAAATCAATCGAAACATTTAGCGCTTTAGCAAAGGCAGCAACTTTCTTTTGCGTTAAATCATTTTCGCCGCTTTCTATTTTGGCTATTGTAGAGCGGGACTTATAGCCAAGCCTTTTAGCTAATTCATCTTGCGATATTTGGGCCTTCATCCGAGCCTGCTTTATATTTTCTCCTAACGCCATTTTTATCCACTCCTTTATCGTTCAAATCGCTGACTTTATTCTATATGTAATGTTCTGAAAAATCAACATTCGATTAATTTAATAAAACTATGTTGATTTTTTAGAACGATAGTATTATAATCGAGACGTGATTAAAAATCACGAATAGAGCGATATTGAAAGGAGGTGAAATTTATGACTAATACGAAAATGTTAGAGGCGGCTATTGCACTCAGCGGGCTTCCTAAAAACATTATTGCCGAAAAAATAGGGATTTCTCGCTCCGCTTTTTTCAAGAAAATGCGGAACGAAAGCGAATTCAAAGCTACTGAAATAGTTAAACTGCAGGAACTCCTTGCGCTTACGACCGAGGAAAGAAACCGCATTTTTTTTGCAAAGTGTGGTGATTAATAATCACACTTGCAGTAGGAGAAACAACATGGAATATATTCAAATCTTTAATAGCAAAGAATTTGGAGATGTAAGAGCTCTTGAGCTGAATGGAGCCCCGTGGTTTGTAGGAAAAGATGTTGCTGAAGCATTGGGATATGGCGCCGGAAAGTCACTCGCAAATGCCGTATCCAAGCATGTTGATGAAGAGGACAAAGGGGTCACCGAAATGATGACCCCTGGAGGAGTGCAGAAGGTTATTATCATCAACGAATCCGGCCTCTATAGCTTAGTCCTCTCTAGCAAACTCCCGTCAGCCAAGAAATTCAAGCACTGGGTAACCAGCGAAGTGCTTCCTGCTATCCGGCGACACGGGGCTTATATGACTGAGGAGGCTCTTGAGAAGGCAATCACGGAACCTGACTTCCTGATTAAGCTGGCAACGAACCTCAAAGAAGAAAAAGAAAAACGCCTGGAAGCAGAACGGCAGATTGAGGCCGACCGGCCAAAGGTCACTTTTGCTAATGCTGTGAACGTCTCTAAAGATGGGATGCTCCTTGGAATGCTGGCAAAGCTGCTCCATCAGAACGGCGTAGATATCGGGCAGAAGCGCCTATTCCAGTGGATGCGTGATAAGGGATATTTGATGAAGAACGGCACGGATAAGAATATGCCGACACAGAAGGCAAGGGAACTGGGGCTGTTCAAGGTCAAAGAACGTGCCATTGATAACCCGGATGGCTCTGTCAGGCTGACCCGCAAGACACTTGTAACCGGGAAAGGGCAAGAATATTTCATCAACAAATTTCTTGGTGCCTAAGGAGGCGACTGAAATGGCCTGCAGAACATTTTCCACCGCCGAGGTAGCCACACTGTTCGGCATTTCTGCCGATTCCGTCAGAAAGATGGAGCAGGATGGCATTCTGCGGCGGCTGAAGGTGCCGGGCATCCGCTACAGCCGGAGTGAGGTGTACGCCGTCCTCCGGGAAGGAGCGGAGACCTGCACTGTGGCCTCCGTCCGGAGGCTGGAGGAGAAAATCCGCATGAAGGATGCGGAAATTGAAAGGCTCCGCGGAGCTCTCCGCACGATTGCGGAAGAGGCGCGGAGCCAGGAAGGAGGAATAGGATGAGAATTAAGTGGAAGAAAATCATGGCCACGCTGGCCATTCCGGCAGCCATTGCGGCCGGGACTTATGCTTATGAGCCGTCCGCAGAGCTCATCGAATACCACGTTGAAGCAGACAGGGGAGATACCATCTGGAGCCTCTGCGCCAGGGTAGCAAGTGATGAGGACTGCATGGAGGAGCTTGTTTACCGGACAATGAAGGAAAACCACATCACGGACCCCAGGGAGCTCCAGCCGGGCCAGATGATTGTGATTCACGTTAAGCCGATGAAAGGAGGTGAATGAAGATGAAAGCATTAACCAACTGCCCATCATGCCCATTCGTTAAAGCATGCCCCATGGTAGAAGAGCACCAGCGCCTTCCCAGGGATGATGGAGGCCTGGGACTTTGCCCGAAGCTTCCGGAAATGAAACTCCTCCGGTGCCGGAATTGCCTGTTCTGCCATATGTCGGACGGAATTGAAAACGGGCATCCGGTTTACAACTGTGCGGCCATGCATTACAACCGCATCCAGCTGGACGGGAAAATCCCAAAGACAACACCAAGGGATTGCCCGATTAAGGAGGCAAAGAGAAAAGGCCTCTGACGTCTAGCACACGTCAAAGGCCAAAGGCGGAAAAAGAGATTTCCCGCCATCATTTTACCACAGAAACAGGAGGAAAAGTAAATGTTAGAAATTAACGAAGAATTGTTCAAAGCCAAAAATGGCGGGGAGTATTCCCGCAATGATATCAGCAATGATTTTGCTATCCCAGGTGAAATCACGGTAACCGTCACACTCAATGAGTACAGGGCCCTGGTTTCAGCAAACGCCATTTCTGAGAAAAGAAGCTCTGAACTGAATTCAAAGCTCTATGATGAACAGGCTAAAGCCAGCGCCCTGAAGAAGGAGAGGGAAAAGCTTGTTAATGAAATCGCAGAGCTGAAAGTCAAGATTTCTGACCTGCTCATGGAAAAGAACACGCCTCCTCAAAATGATAATGGCGAAGAAGAAGAGGAGGTGGAATAATGGCATATCGCGGCTGTGACCTCATCCTTTCCTGCCATGATGCAGAGACGGACCACGCAAAGTGGCTCGAGACCCGCAACGCGGGCATTGGAGGCAGTGACGCCTCCGTCATCATGGGATTGAACCCTTACAAATCGCCGTACCAGCTTTGGCTTGAGAAAACAGGCCAGGCGGAGGCGCCGGACCTGTCCCATGTCCAGGCGGTGTACTGGGGGAGCAAGAACGAAGCCAATGTTGCCGACTGGTTCCAGGAAACCACCGGCAAAAAGGCACGCAAGCTGGGCACCCTTCGGAGCCGGGCCTATCCGTTCATGTTGGCCAACGTTGATAGGGCCGTCATGGGAGAAGAGGCGGGCCTTGAAATCAAGACCGCCGGCGTCTCCCAGGCGAAGAAGTGGAAGGGCGACGAAATCCCCGACGCCTACTATTGCCAGTGCCTGCACTATCTGGCAGTGACCGGCGCCGACCGGTGGTATATTGCCGTACTCATTGGCGGCAATGAGGCGCTTTACAAAACAGTGGAGCGCAATGAAGACGACATCAAGGCCCTCATCCAGGCTGAGGAAGATTTCTGGAACCTGGTAGAAACGAATACCCCGCCGCCGGTGGATGGCTCTCCCAGCTGTGCGGCTGCTCTCTCCGCCCAGTACAAAGGCGGAGACCACAACCTTACCATTCTGCTCCCGTCGGATGCGGACGGCGTGATTAAGTCACTCGAGAGTGACAAGGCCATTATGGAGGCCCTGAAGAAGCAGATTACCGAAAATGAAAACCGGCTGAAGGTGATCCTGGGAAATGCCGAAGAAGGCTCCACGGACCATTACCGCGTGTTCTGGAAGTCTCAGGCGGGCCGCTCTTCGGTGCCGCTGGCCAAGATTAAGAAGAATGCCCCCGACATCTACCGGCTGCTGGAGGATAAAGGCTACATCACCATCGGCAAGCCTTCCCGCCGTTTCAGCATCAAAGCCAATGACTGAGGACGATTTCAACCGGCTCCAGGTGGGAGACCCGGTGCACTGGGACGCCCGGGAGTTGAACGGCACAGCGGCAGACATACTACATGGATTCTTTGATAAAGCAATTCTGATTTCTTCCGGTGACGTCCTCATATGGGCGTCTTGCCGGAATGTTGAGAAAGGAGAAAAACACTATGAACACGAAAGGCGGACTTACAGAAAGAAAGGCAAGCATGCAGCAGGGAGGAAATACTAATACTACAATGCAGGGACTGATTCAGGCCATGGAGCCGCAGATCAGGAAGGCCCTTCCTTCGGTCATCACTCCGGAGCGTTTCACCAGGATGGTGCTGACGGCACTTTCATCCACTCCGAAGCTGCAGACATGCACACCTCAGAGCTTCCTGGGCGCCATGATGCAGGCGGCCCAGTTAGGCGTGGAGCCTAACACGCCCCTGGGACAAGCGTACCTCATCCCCTATGGGAATGTGTGCCAGTTCCAGCTGGGCTACAAGGGCTTGATTGACCTGGCGTATAGAAGCGGCGAGGTGAGCTCCATCCAGGCCCATGAGGTGCATGAAGGTGATGAATTTTCCTTCGAGTATGGCCTTGAACCGAAACTGAAGCACATCCCTGCTCAGAAGGACCGCGGCAACGTCATCATGTACTACGCCGTGCTGAAGCTGAAGAATGGCGGAATCGGATTCGAAGTCATGAGCCGTGAGGACGTGGAGAAGTTTGCCATGAAGAAATCCAAGGCCTACCGCTCCGGCCCATGGCAGACGGACTTCGACGAAATGGCCAAAAAGACCGTACTCAAGAAGGTTCTGAAGTACGCACCTCTTAAAACGGAGTTCGCCCGGGCCGTTGCCACGGATGAGACCGTGAAGTCTACCCTCTCCGACCACATGGCCGATGAGCCCAATGAAGTGTTCACCACCATTGACAATGAACCGGAGACCGCTCCCGAAGAGGCTCCCCAGGGAGTGAATCCCGAAACCGGGGAGGTGAAGAAATGATGGCGGAAACTCTGACGGATAAAGAAAAGGCCGATGTTTTGGCACAATGCAAAAACATTCTGGTTAGTGCAGGATTTGACAATGTGGTCATCCTAGCCAATGAAGGCGGCACTGATGGAGATATCCGCATTGCCGTCCGAACAAATCCCGCATTATTTAGGTTCCTTCTGGCGATCTATTTCATGGATGATTGTATGTCTCGCATGGTTACGAATGATTCAAGGGGAAACTACTTATGGGACTTATGGGACCCTTTCTGTCATAGTGTATTGGCTTCCATCGTTCCGGAAATTCGGAAAATTGAAAATACGATGAAGTACTAAGGAGCCGCGGACATGGCAGAAGGAAATTGGATAAAACTGTATCGCAAGATGGTGGACGATCCTATTTTCGTCAACTCGACAGGCCCGCAGGTGAAGGTGCTCCTGACTGTCATGTTCCTGGCTGCCTGGACGCCGAAGAAGTGGGATGTGCTGGGCCACGAATTCACCATCCATCCCGGGGAGGTTTTCGTCAGTACTCGTGACCTGGCAGACCGGGCGGGCGATGGGGTGAGCCATAAGGTTGTACGCGGCGCGCTGGAAAGATTTGAAAAATTAGGTTTTTGGACACTCAAAAGGGCACGCACCGGAACCCTAATACACATAGTAAATTGGCGGAAATATCAGCTTTATGAATGTGTAGAGGGCACAGGCGAGGGCACAGCGAGGGCACAAGCAGGGCACAGCGAGGGCACAAGCAGGGCACACGAAGGGCACAGCAATAAAAAAGAAAGTAAGAATAGTAAGAATGTAAGAAGTGAAGAATATAATACCCCCCTACCCCCCAAAGGGGGAAAGGGAGGGGTGATTTCCATCTTCGAGAAGTTTTCCGGTGACAATCAGGAACTGCTCAGCGCTCTGAAGGAATGGCAGGACATGAGGAAGAAAATGAAGAAGCCGCTTACTGAAAGGGCGGCAGAGCTCAATCTCAATGACCTGCAGAAGCTTTCCGAAGGCGATGAGCGGCTGATGGTTTCCATCGTGTTGCAGAGTATCAAACGCGGGTGGCAGGGTTTCTACGCTTCGAAAGAGGCGAAGGCCCCACAGGCTGCTCCGCAGAGTAATGGGAGTGTGGAGGATTTAATCAATGACTTATCAAAATTCGCAGATACCCTCCCCGAAGATAACGGCCATTGGGATGCTTAGGGCCGCATGGCCAAAGTTTACAGATGAGCAGGCAAGGCTCTATCTGCTGATGACGAATGACATTCCGGAGCCCATCCTTGTGAAGGCCATTGAAGCCCTCATCAAGGAATCGGTCTTCCTTCCGACTGTGGCGGAAATCCGGAGCCGTGCGGAGGCCCTTTACAAGGCCGCCCAGGGCGAGGAGCCTCCGGACGCCGGACGTGGATGGGGAGAAGTGGTGCGGGAGATTTCCCGCACCGGTTACTACGGCAAGCCGAAAATCAGGGACCACACGGCGGAGGAGGTGGTCCGGCGCATGGGATGGAAGGGAATATGCTCCTCTCCGGCGGATGAGACCGGCGTTCTGAGAGGCCAGTTCATGAAGATGTACGCCATGCTGCAGGAATCCCGCAGGGAAGAGCGCCACAACATGGCGCTCCTGCAGGACGGCAAGGTGAAGGGGTTCATCGCTTCCCTCTCCGGAAGCATGGCCCTGGAAGGAGGTAAAGGATGAGGAGTGAGCTGAGGCGGAAGATGCGCGGAAGGAAGAGGGCGGAAAGGTTTGCAAAGACCCTTTTCCACTTACTCACCTCTTCCGAGAAGATTATCCGGAGGCTGAAATACGGCATTTCTCCCAGCGTCCCTCTACGGATGCGGGAGTACATCAGGTCCAGAAACAAGCTTTCCGGACATTACAGAATCTGAAGGAGGAATTGATTATGACGAACTATGAAGCGATAAAAGCGATGGACATGCATGGACTGGCTGGATTTCTGTCAAGTATTATGGACGGCCAAAAGTGCCCCGCATCAGAGAAATTTTGCGACGGCCAGCGTTGTTGTGTTGATGCCATTCTGAACTGGCTGACTGGAGAATGTACGGAGGTTATGTTGGAATGGCTGACTTATGAACTTGTTGATTTAGCCAAGGGAGGGAATGAAATGGAAAATCGTAACATTGAGTTTCAGGGCAAAGGAATTGATGTGGACGACGAGCCGGGTGAAACATCTGATATGATTCATCATCCGGATCACTACACCTGGAAGGGCACAGAGTGTAAAAAAGTAATTGAACTTATGACCCGTGGCCTATCTGGAGCGGAAGCCTACTACATGGGTAACATTATCAAGTATTTGTACCGCTATCCGAAGAAGGGCACGCTGGAGACGGACCTTGCCAAGGCAGCACAGTACATGGAATTTCTGAAGGAACATTTTGCAAAGAAGGAGGAAAGCGGACATGCTGAATGATAACCAGTGCTTTATCAGCGGCCGCCTGGGCCGTGACCCGGAACTGAAATACACCCAGAGCGGGAAAGCGTACTGCCGCCTCTCTGTGGCGTGCTTCTACAAAGTGAAAGAAGAGGAGCGCACGGACTGGGTGCCGGTACAGGTATGGGGGCCATTGGCGGAAAACTGCGGGAGCAACCTGCAGAAGGGACAGCGCGTGATGGTAAGAGGCCGCTATTCCTCCTCTTCTTACGAGAGCCCGCAGGGAAAAAAGTATTTTACCCAGGTGGTGGCGGATCTGGTGGCTATCTGTCTTGACGTGAGCCCCTACGCCAACGGCGGCCAGGGTAACAGCCAGGGAAACGTCCAGTGGGGCGGCGGCCAGAACCAGCAGCAGGGACAGCCGCAGGACCGCGTAAACTTCGGACAGTTCGGCGAGGTCAGGGACGAACGTCCGCCTAAAGATGAAGATTTACCGTTTTAGCAGGGAGGAAAAGGTAGAAAAATGATGAATCAAGAAAATCAAGAAATTGAATATATTGATGAAAATGGGCATCGGATTCTGCCGGCAGGATTCGATGTAAAAAAAGCGGAGCGGATTATGGGAAACTTCCTGAATTACCACAGCCCACGGTACACAACGTTTTCAGAAGTGGCGTCTTCCTTAATCTTATCCGGCACGGGATATGATGGCGGCACGTCATCCAACTACTTATGCAATTTGTTGGGTGTAGACGGCGGAGACATGGCCACGCTCAAAAACTGGAAAAGGAGGATTAAACGGTGAAAACGGCATTTAAAGCGATTTTTGAATGTATGGAAAATGAACACGCTGGAAAGATGGACAAAATACAAGAACCTCGCCCGACGGGCGGCCGAAGCATTGGAGGCGTTGGCGGCATTTTTAGAAGACCCGCAGTGGATGAAACAGACGGAAATACCTTTTTAAGGAGGCCTGGGCCGTAATGCAAATAGACATTGAACTGAAGAAGACCATGCACATGCTTGAGAAGCAGAAGATCCTCAGCCGTCAGATGGAGGAAGATATGAAGAAGCCCAGGGAGGAAGACACGCGGCTCTGCAAAGAATGCATTGTGCTGCACAGAGAAAAGGAGGCCGACGATGGGCAGAAGGAACGGAACGAGAAGATTTAGCAGAAGGCACGGGAACCGGGACGACGGAACCTGGGCCAGCGGGCTCATGAATGAACTCCATCCGAAGGAAACACTTCCGGAGAAGCCGTACGAGCTCTCTGCCAAGGACCTTGAGCCTGGAGGTAAGGCGGCCGCTCCTCCCCCTCCCCGCGTGACGGCCAAGCCCGCCAAGCCATACACCAGGCTCTTCGAGCCGCCGGAGGGAAACTGCGCTTACTGCGGCCGCCCTCTCCGGAAAGGGGAAGGCCACTGGGCGATTGATGAATGGGGGCAGATGGTCAGAAAATGCAATGATTCCCGTTCATGCTACGAACACATGGGCGAAGATAATCGAAAATCGCTTAAAAGGGCCCTCAGACGATTTGGGCCGAGAGGGGGTATATAATTGTACTTTTTCGTCGAAGGAAGACCGCAGGGGAAAGCACGGCCACGATTTTCGCAAAAATCTCACACCACCTACACGCCGAAAAACACCGCTGACTATGAAAAGAGAATCCGGAGCGCTTTCCTGGAATGTCAGGGGGAGTGGCAGAAGCTCCCATCTGACTGCTACGCTTTTGTGAAAATACAGGCCCAGTATCCCATTCCCCAGTCGTGGAGCAAGCGGAAAAAGGAGGAGACCATTGCCGGGCTCATCATGCCGACTACAAAGCCGGACGGCGACAACATCTTGAAAGTGGTGCTTGATGCTTTGAACGGCCTGGCATACGATGATGACAGGCAGGTGGTGAAAATGTGCATTATCAAAGTTTACGGATCCAACCCGGGCCTCGTGGTCCAGGTGGGTGAGTACAAAGTGTAAGGAGGGACATTGTGGGAAAGCACGGAATGAAAGAAAGAGTAACAAAGAACCCGGATCCCACGTTTTCGGAGGTTCTGGGCATCTTCCGGGAGGAGGCCCGGGAAATCAAAGAGAAGCAGAAGGCGGCGGATGCTTTTGCCTGCATGAAGGCGGTGCGCTTTTACCTCCGCGGAAATGGCTTCGAGCTGGCGGATGATCTGGCCATCAGGGACGTCTACACGAAACGTGTTTTCCGCTCCATGGTGCCGGCTTCCAAGCTGGCGCCCAGGCCGAAGGAAAGGTGCTAGCGGATGACGGAAGAAGAAGTTAAACTGTTTTTTGACAAAGTGCGCCGCTGTCAGAATCTCTATAACTCTATCGTCTACGAACGTGACCACATAGAAGAAGACCTGGCGGCGGCGAAAGCAATCGACTACAGCAAGCCCCACGTTTCCGGCGGGACCTCCTCCGACCTGGCTGATGTGGTGATGCGGATCCACGCCGAGAAAAATGACTGCGTGCGGGAGCTAACCATGAGAATCTGGGAGCTGGAGTGCTATAAAGAGGACGCTATCCGGATACTCCGCCTGCTCAAAAATCCGGACCAGGAATCACTCATGATTGACCGATATCTTCGGAATCTGTCATGGAAGACCATTTTCCGTGCGCACCATATCGAGCGCACGGAGGGATTCCGACGACACCAGAAGGCTATCCGCTGCATCGCGGAGGCACTGACGCCACAGCCGCCGGAAAAGAAAGAAGAAAAATCCCCGCCGAAACAAAGTGGGGACTAAATGGGACTGCTACATCTGCTATAATGCTAGTGTAGGAAATCAGGAACAGGGATTCGGATTTCTCACGGAATAGAAAAACCACATGCTCGGCGGCGTGTGGTTTTCTATTGCTTATTTTTTGTAAAGACGTTCCATTCCGGCCCTGGTGACGAGCCAGACGTTTTCGGATTTCCGGCATTCTTCCGGCGTAAACCGGGGAGGCGTTCCGTGCTGGCCAGTGCATGCCTGGCGGACGGTCACTGGAGAAACCCCGTAGATTTTTGAAGCCTCATTTAATGTGAGAACATCGTCAAGATTGATTTTCATTCTTCTGCTCACATTTTCCCGTCGCATGAATACGTGCCGAAATCACGCACTCCGGAAAAATCATGAATGTAATAGAGGTCGTCGTCAGTCGGGGACCCGGTCCAGCCATTAATCCGGCAGCAGATGCCGTCGATAACAGTGAACCCGCGCCCGCAGTTCCTGGAATCTTCGACTTCACTGCGGGAAGCCCTGCCGGCGATGATGTTGCCGGATGCGTCATAGCAGTGGTCATCAACCCATTCGTTGCGATCTGCTGCGGATGCGAACGCCAGGAAAATATAACCGTTATTTCCACCGAAGGAATCGAAAGAAATGTGACCGTAAACGTTGTACCAAGCATAAGATTTTCTCATTTTAATCATCCTCTCTGATTAACTCTTTGGGATTCGCTCCCTTGAACTGTCTATAGCTTACATCAACATCGGTGTAATGTCAAGAGAGATTTTGAAAATTTTTTGATTTTTTTTCGGAAGGAGGCGGATGGCATGGCGGCCGAAGACAGATACCGGAGATTTGTAATTGAATATTTTAATTGCGGCGGTAATCAAACGCAGGCTGCTATCAATGCTGGATACAGCCCGCGAAGCGCTTACATGATCGGCAGCCGTCTGATGAAAAATGATAAAGTTAAAAAAATTATGGAAGAATATAAGGCAGACATTTATGGAAATCTGCGTACCAGAATGGCCGCCGGTGCCGTGAAGGCTTATGACACTATCTTAAGCATTGCTACGAATCCGCATGCAGACGACCGGGACAGGCTGGCGGCGGCTAAAGACGTCATGGACCGAGCTGGATATAAGCCGGTTGACAAGACGGAGGTTACCGGCGGGCTGTCTGTAACTTTGGAGGTGGACGATGACGTCAACGCGCAGGATTAACTTCATCAACGACTTAATCAAGCCGACCCCACGGCAGCGGAGCTTTATGCAGACTGTTAAAGATAACACCTATATACTTTACGGCGGCGCGGCAGGCGGAGGGAAGTCGTACATTCTCCGCTGGGAGCTTGTTTATCTCCTGCTTGAGTGGTACAAGCACACCGGAATCAAAGGAATTCGGGTAGGCCTCTTTTGCGAAGACTATCCTTCGCTTAAAGATCGTCAGCTCTCCAAAATCCGCATGGAGTTTCCGGGGTGGTTAGGGAAATATAGAGAAACTGACCACGATTTCATCCTGTCCGATTCGCTAGGCGGCGGCGTCATCTGCTTTCGTAACCTCGATAAACCATCTAAATACCTTTCTTCTGAGTTTGCGGCCATCGCTATCGACGAACTGACACTCAACGATCAGAGCGTTTTTGACTTTCTTCGCATGCGCCTCCGCTGGGTAGGCATTGATGACACTAAGTTTATAGCCGCTACTAACCCGGGCGGCCGCGGGCATATGTGGGTTAAAACCCTATTTATTGACCGCAACATGCCGCCTGAAATGCAGGATTTTGCTTCCCAGGTGGCATTCGTACCGGCCACCGTGGACGATAACCCGCACATCTCCGAGTCTTATAAAGCACAGCTGGACACACTGCCGGAGAAGCTCCGAAAGGCCTACCGAGACGGAGACTGGAACATCTTTGAAGGCCAGGTCTTCGAAGAGTTCCGGAACGATGAACACGTCATTCATCCCTTCCCAGTTCCCGCAGACTGGCCGCGCTACCGGTCCATGGACTGGGGCTACACAAAACCATACGCTATATATGAGTACGCAACAGACTATGATGGCGTGGTGTACGTTATCGGAGAGTGGTACGGATGCAAGCCCGGTACGGTCAACACAGGGACGCAGGAGACCGCCCGGGAGGTGTCCAGAAAGGTCAAGCATCTGGCTGGAGCCTTTGGCATTGCGGACCCTGCTATCTGGCAGCGCACAGGACACGACGGGCCGACCATCGCTGAAATCTTTGCTAATGAAGGCGTTCCTTGGACACCGGGGGACAATGACCGAATGGCGGGGCTTATGCAAGTGCATATGAGACTTAAAGAGCATAAGCTTAAAATCTTCTCATCCTGCCACCATCTCATTCGTACTCTGCCGGCGCTGACATACGACAAGCACAAGGTGGAGGACGTGGACACAGAGGAAGAGGATCATGCTTATGACTCTCTCCGATATTTCCTGATGTCCAGGCCGATGAGCCCGGACATCAGCGAAGTACGCACGATTGATAAGTATAGACCGGTAAGACCGGACAGGGAGGAAGGAACTGCATGGGGCGTGTAATCCCAGATTTATCGTCTATCAAATTTGTTAGCCAGAGAGGCCTCCGGGACTATGCTTTTAAGGTCCTCAAGGGCGAAGTAGGCGAACATGTGAATAAAGGTGTGATTATCCCGGGAAAGTACACAGATCAGGAGCTCCGGGCGTTCGTTGAGCAGATGCCGGATTGGCAGCTCAGGCAGATGTACGACCTGATGTATGGTTCCGAAATGGTGGAATGAGGTGAGAACATGACAGGATTAGAAGAAGAAAAGGACCTTCCTCAGCAGCAGGCTGGCGGCTTTGATTTCGAGGCCGCCAAAGAGCGAGTAAAGGAGGCACTCCGACTGTCGGAGACCTGGCGAGACTACGCTAAGCAAGATTATGAGTTTGTTCAGGGCAAGCAGTGGACTGACAGCGATCTGAGCAATATGCGGAGAGCCAAGCGCCCCGCTATTACTATCAACCGCATCCGGCCTATTATTAATCTCCTCTGTGGCTATGCTGCCCAGAACGAGACGGAGCCGGATTTTCTCCCACGCTCCGAGGAGGACGACCGGGTGAGCCGCGTGGCCAAGGGCATCACGAAATACGTTTTTGATAAATCTAAATACCAAAAAGCCAAGAAAAAGGCCTTCCGCGATGCCGTCACCTGCGGCGTCGGCTATTACTGGACAACCTATGCTTTTGACTACAAGAAGATGGATGGCACCATCAAAATCGAAAACGTCAGCCCCTTTGATGTGTTTATCGACCCGGAAAGCGTGCAGGATGACCTTTCCGACGCCGCGTTCTGCGGCCGCTACACATGGGAGTCTCCGGACAAGCTCTGCCTCATCTATCCTGATCATGCCGACGAAATCCGCACCATGGTGCATGACTACGATGAGACCGAGCTGGAGACTGTGGAGACAACTCCCCTCTGGTACTCGCAGGAGCTTAAAAAGCTCCGTGTTGTGCAGTACTGGTACAAGCAGTACTGCTCCAAAAAAGTATTCACGGCGGGCTCTGAAATCATATCTGACCCCGCCTCTCAGGAGTATATGGCTCTTCTGGCCGCCGGAGCCCAGGCGCAGAACGTGCCGGATGAGCACATCCGATATGCGACCTTCTGCGGCGATGTGCTGCTGGAAGAAGGCGAAAGCCCATACAGTCACGGAAAATTCCCGCTGGTGGCCCAATACTGCTACAAGAGTGGATGGGAGAGCGACAAGGACGAAGGGCTGGAGCCTGCCGGCGTTGTTCGTGACCTGAAGGACCCGCAGAGAGAACTCAATAAGAACCGCTCTCAGCGGATGCACATCGTGGATAAGCAGGCTCTGGGCGTCCGTTACTGGCAGGGGCAGGCTGATGCCAAAGTAAGGCGTGACATCAAAGAGCAATCTACAACACCGGGGGCCAACATCTTCCTCCCGCCGGGCCTCTCGTTCACCGATGGCCTGCCGGCATCGCAGGACATCGGAAACATCGAACTTGAGCAGCAGTCAAGTAATGACTTCTACTCCATCTCCGGCGTTACTCCGGAAAGTCTCTCCGGCTCTGTGGGCCAGATGAGCGGAAAGGCCATCGACCTCCGGCAGACTGTGACGACCGTGCAGACGGCTGAAATCTTCGACCATGTGAAGGATGCAGAGCTCCAGATCGTTCAGATTCTTTGGGGCGACAAGGGTGAGCCGGGCCTTATTCCACAATTCTTCAATCGCGAAAAGGCCCTCCGCATTCTGGGAGAGGACGGCAAGAAGGAATTCATTCAGGTTGAGCCGGGTATGGGTCAGGCTATGACGGTACAGCCGCAGATTAACCCAATGACCGGAGCGCCTGTGCTGGATTCGGACGGCGACCCCGTGGCCAAGGTGCTCTATGACCTTTCCTGCTTTGATTTCGACATCGTGATTACTACGAGCTCCGCCAGCGCAACCGCACGCCAGGCTAACCTGTATCAGCTTCTGGACGCTAAAAAGGCAGGGGTTGACATTCCCATGGACATCATCCTGGACTTCATGGACTTCCCCGAAAAAGAGGCGGTCAAGAAACGGATGCAGGAACAGGCCGAAGCGCCAAAGGTTCCGGATGTCAAAGTCTCCGGCACGCTGGACCAGCTGCCGGCCGAAGCGCTTTCCCAGGCTCTGCAGTCTATCGGCGTGACTATCTCTCCGCAGCAGATCATGGCGGAAAGGATGGCGCTGAAGGGAAAGGCTCCGGCTCCGGCTATCTCCGCACCTCAGCAGATGCCGCAGGGAATACCTGCCGGACTGCCGCCTAACATTCCAATGAATCAGTAAGCACGATACGGGACACTCGACCCGGCTAATGTCGTTAAACCAGCCGCCCGTATCTTCGGCCCAAGCAATGCCGTGAAACCGCTACATTTGCGTCCGGCGAACGACGTTAAACCGCAACAGGAGGACATTTATGTTTGACAAAGACGAAGACAACCAGCATATGACCAATGCAGCCGATTTCGGATTTACCGAGGACGACCTCAAGGGCTTTGTCCAGGAACCGAAGCAGGGGGACGCCTCTGTAGGGGAACCGAAGGCAGAACCTCAGCAGGCCGCCCCACAGAACCCAGAACCGGCTGCAGACGATGAACCGGAGCCGCAGGCAGAACCACCGGCCCAGCCGTCCGACGACCAGAACGTCGATGAACCTCAGGATGGTGCTGATGGCCATGGGGACCTGGGCAAGGCGCTGGCTGAAGAAAGAGCCCGCCGCAAGGCGATTGGCGATGAGCTGAACCAGCTCAAGTCTCAGCTCTCACAGATGAGGCAGGCGCAGACGCAGGCACAGGCGCCGGCCGTTCCTCCGAAGACCAGGCAGGAGATTCTCGCCTATGCGAAACAGGAAGCGGCCCGCCGCATGAATCTTTCGCAGAAAGACATTGAGGACCTTATGTTTACTGAGCCCGCCAAGTACGAGGATTTCGTCCGTCAGCAGGGGGCCATTGCATGGGAGCAGGAAGAGCAGGTCCAGCATGCCATGCAGCTCAGACAGCAGAACGTGAATTTCGTCCAGGCTAATCTCTCCAACCTTCCGAACATCCAAGCGATTTATCAGAAGGGAAACGAGATGCTGAACGACATGAAGCGGGGAGAAGCCAGAGAAATTGATGAAGCCTATAGCCGTGTAGATAACGGCGTGGGCACGGAGAAAGATTTCAAAGTGCTCCTCTCCTTCCGAGATAAGATTATCGCGGCAATGCAGGGCGCTCCCGCCGCTGCAGGTGCTCCGGCTCCGGCCAATCCGGCTCCCGCTCCGCAGGCATCCAACCCGCTGACACAGGCGGCAGGACTGCCTAAAGCGGCGTCCCTTACCGGAGCCAATCCGGCGCAGCCCAAACTGTCTAATGAGGACATACTCCGGGCTGTGCGTGAAGGCAGGGAAAAGGACCTGCCAAAGGACATCCAGCGTGCTATTGATGAATACTGTGGTTAAACAAGAAAGGATGTAAGCTATCATGGCTAAAGAATTCCAGATTCCTTCTGCCCTGGTACCGAAGGTATGGGCAGCAAAAGTATGGCGTGAAGGCAATAAAGCCTCCTATTTTGATAAATTCACCTCCACCGACGGCTCCAAGCCGATTCAGACCAATAAGGACCTGAAACGTGCGAAGGGAGACAAGGTGACATTTGGTATCGCTATGAACCTCACCGGCGACGGCGTGACCGGCAATAATGCTCTGGTTAATAACGAGGATACCCTCACCATGTACGATTTTTCCGTCACCACCGAACAGGTGAGAAACGCAGTGGCTCGTTATGTGGGCGATGACAATAAGTCTCCCTACGAAAACCTGCCGCTCATTAAATCTGCACTGGTGCAGTGGCTGGCTGACTGGAAGGATAATACCCTCATCGCCAAGCTGACCGCTTCCCCGACTACAGGCGAAGTGATGGGCACTGAAGCCTCCATCACTGCGGATAATAAGCTGACCTGTACGATGATTTCCACTGCCAAGCGTAAAGCTATGCTGCACGCTCCGAAGGTGAAGCCGATTAAAATCGAAGGCCAGGATAAATACATCATGTTAATCGGACCCTATGCGGCTCGTGACCTCAAGACCGACACCGCATGGCTGGAAGCGCAGGAACATGCAGGCATCCGCGGCTCCAATAACCCGATTTTCACTGGTGCCCTGGGCGAATACGACGGCGTGGTTCTCTACGAATACGAAAGAGTATCCACCACCAAGACCGGTGCCTCCAGCGCCAATGTGGTGCATAACCTTCTCCTGGGACAGCAGGCGGCCTGCTATGCGGTCACCCATGAACCTGATGCCATCAAACAGGTGGACGACTATGGCAACCGCGAAGGCAACGGCATTTCCTTTAATGCCGGCATCGAAAAGGTTGTTTTCAACGGCAATGACTACGGCGTAATCCAGGTTATGACCGGCGGCGCTGCAGACTGATTTTCATTAATTTCATATAGTTTCGACGTTCAGGGAGTGGCGATTCGCCTCTCCCTTTTCGTTTGAAACGAAATTGCAACGGAAGGAGGCGGGAACATGACCATCAAACAGTTAATCAACCGGGCCTACATGCAGGTGGGAGACACTTCCCACGTCAACTACACGCCTTTCCAGTTTCTTGAATACTACAACGAGGGCAACCAGCTCCTCTGCCATCTCATCACCAAGTACATGCCGGATGAAGCAGTGGATGATTCGTACAAGGAAATCGATGACGAGAGCGGATGGGACAATTTCGAGGAGACCATGCTTGTGAATTACATGGTTACCAGAATCCTGAACCTAGATATGGCGGCCCTGCTGCAGGAATGGGAGAACTGGATAGCCGAAAAAGCCCGCTCTGAAGGAGGTTCCAATGTAGTGATAGCAAGGGGGTACTGGGATTATGACGGTGAACGAACTGATTACCACCATCAACCTTGATACGAATGAAATCCTGGATGATGAGGCGGAATATATCCCGTATATCAATACGGCAATTGATACACTCTCTATGATTCTGGCGCCCATGCATGATCCCGAGGTGACTTCCTGCCGGGATGTAGCCAACAATGACGCAATTCCCACCAATTTCCTCCAGTTCATGCCGGTTTCCGGCTATCCCATCACAATGAAGAACGGAACGTTCCAAACGTACGACGAAAAGACGGTGCCGGACGTGTACTATTCCATCAAGAAGCCGCACATTGCCAGCATGGACGATGCGGTGCCTTTTTCGGAGATGTACACTTTCGCCCTGGTGCAAATCGTCTCCTACCTGGTTAAAAAGAAATCCCTCATGATAGATTTCGCCAATGCGGATAATGCATTCATCCAGCAGCTGACGGAAGCCATCAAGGGCGCAAGGGCAAGGTGAGGACATGGCACAGGTATTCCAGACCGCCAGCACGCAGGGATTTCCCCTGGGCATCGACTGGAGCAAACCGGCCGAGGCGGTAGACATCAGGGCTCTGGTACAGGCCCATAACTGCGAGTATTCCGGCACTGACGGCGCTCTGCAGACGGTGCCGGGCATCCGCATCTTATATACGGCGGATAAAGACATCACCTCTATCTACTACGACGTGAACAGAAAATGCTGGTATTTCACCAGTGATGGAAAGATGTACAAAACGGAGGACTGGAAGAGTGCCACGGAGCTGGGGGCTCTTACCGGAACGGACCGGCCGAGGTACACGACTTTCGGCGGCGACGTACTTGTCGCTTCCGGCGGCAAGCTGCAGGACGTAAGCGGGGCAGGAGACAGTATTACGACCGTCACGGATTCGCCGGATGCCTGCAATTTTGTGAGCTCCAATTCCGGCTCCGTGATAACGGCGTCCACATCGGACCACCGCCTGCACTGGAGTGCCATCGGCGACTACACCAGCTGGACCAGCGACAGCAACAATAGCGCATCGGCCCAGTATGTCGACGTGGGCTACAAAGACCAGGGCTGTATTATCTCCGTTTCCTTTCTGTCAAAGGCCATCATTGTATACAAAGAGTACGGAAGGGCCTACCAGGTTGTGGGAAATCCGCATAGCGGCACGCTTGCCGTCTATCCGCTGTCGGAGACGGCGTACTGCTCCGGCTCTTCTGTTTCGCTGAATGACCATTCTTACTACATCGGAAATGCGGGGCTTATGTCCTTCATGCCGACGAATACCTACGCGAACATCCAGCCGGAGGAAACGGGGCTCAACATCAACGCCCAGCTCATCCGCATCACGGACAAGACGGCGGCCATGTGGTACGTGCCCACAAGAAAGCAGATGTGGATTCTGCCGTCGGAGAAGTCGGAGTACATTTTCATCTACCACTACCTGCCGCGCTTTGCGGACGGCCGAGGCGTGTTCACCACCCGGACGCTCTCCCATGCTCTCCACGACGTGGAGAACCTTGACCATGATGTGTACATTGCCTACGGCAATAATATAGGCATCCTTGACGAGGCTATTGACACGGACGACGGGAAGCAGATAGAGACGGCAGTCACGTCGGGGAACCTTCTGGCGGAAAAACTCTTTATCCTGCTGATGAATTACACATTCGTAACGTCTAACAAGATAGCAGGCTACGGCACGGTGGAAATCTCCAATAAGAAAGCCAAGGCGCTGCAGTTAAAGGTTTCGGAAAAGAGGCTCTATGACGACACGGGGCCGCTTTATGATGCCAACACGGCGCTGGCGAATGAATCGTTTACGAAACTGCTTAAGATTGGCGGCGGGCCGAACCGGTCACTGCAGATTAAAATCTACATCGCCAAGGGCTCCGTGGCCATCCGGCAGTTTGATTACGCCTATTCGGAGGTTTAACACTCATGAATTACGCAGAAACGTACCCCTTGAACGTAACGCCCCAGGGGGATTCTACCCGCTCTGCCGTGGAGAAGAACCGAAAGGAAATCCTCTCCCTGGTAACGGCGCTGAATTCCCAGCCGAGCGGAGCAGTGGGAGGAAGCCGCCAGCGAGTACTTTCGGCGGCCATGCTCTCCGGAGCGTGGAATTTCCTTTCCTCCGACGGCCTGGCGGTGATTATCAACGGCTCTGTGACGCCTGTCATTATGAGCTTCGCCGACGGCTGCGGGGAAATCGGAAACATCGATTACATCGGCGTGGTGCGGGACAAGCTTTCCGCATGGCAGCTCCCTGCCAATAACACCAGCTATCTTTACATCGAGCGCTCTGACGCAGGGGCTCTGACCTACGGCTCTACCACCATCGCGCCGGTGGAGCAGGACAGTACGCCATCCGCCGGAACCAATGACGTCGGCCTGTGCTGGTTCTCCACGCTTGAATCCAAGATGTATGTATGGACCGGCTCCGCCTGGCAGCATAAGGTTCGGCTCTTCGTGGGCACTGCCAAAACGGACGGCTCCACGGTGAATAGCATTACTTACAAGGAATACCCTCAGCAGCTGGCACCTTCCCTCCAGCAGAAGCTGAAGGAAATCGAAGCAGAGGCCACGAAGAATGAAAACTGCATTTCAGCAATTAAAATCGGCGATGTGACAGTGACGGCTAACGGCCACCAGGACACCTTCACAATCACGGCGGAGGGGCTTATTGCTCTCTCTGCAGATTCAAATACAAGGGCCATCAAGCTCTCCACTCCGGACCTCTCCAAAGTGTACGCCCAGGCCAAGCTGGACGCCCATCCGGTGGGCTCCATCTACGAATCAACGGACAGCACTTCCCCGGCCACGCTCTTCGGCGGCACGTGGGAGGCCATGGATGCGGGCCGAGTGCTGGTGGCACAGGGCACGGCGTCGACCGGCACCACCTTCACCGCAGGGGCTACCGGCGGAGAGGAAACGCATAAACTCACCACGAGTGAATTACCTGCTCACAATCATTACTTCTCAGGGACAACCAGCGAATCCGGATGGCATACACACACGTTCCCTCTTTCCGGTTTGCACGGCGCATCTGCGCACGTACATGATTCAGACAACAGTACATCGGAAACCTTTACAACACCGGGGAGCGGGAACCATACGCATACTTTTTCGGGCACAACCGCCACCGCAGGCGGGGATGCTTCGCATAATAATATGCAGCCTTATGAAGTCATCTACCGTTGGAAAAGAGTTGCTTAAGCTGTTCTCCGCCAGCGATAAACTACCGTGTATGGCGGGAGGTTATTGTGCGATTCACCCCCGCCAAAGGTCCCTGAGCCTGTAAATGAATGAATGTGATCCCCCGCATAATCCGTATAGCCTATTTTTGATTCCCCATTACCGAAAGCGGGTTGTGGATTATCATTTGAAGATTCATCTTCATTTGTAGAAATTGAATGTCTATGATTACCTGCTGCGTTGGTAGTCCCCGAAACGGTTACCTTTGTAACCGGTAATTCACTCGTGGTTATTCCAATAAGGAGTGACAAATGAACATTGATATTTTTAACAGTATTTCCCAGACAGCCGCCAGGCTTGCAGACCAATGGGTTTTCAAACTGGCGGCGTCGTGGATTATCGGGATAGAGCTCCATCTGGGGCTCTTTTCCATTTTCGCCATTCTTGTGATGCTTGACCTCTTCACCCGATGGATAGCGATTTCTTACAAGCGCCTCTATGATGCGGGCCTGCCGGATGACCTTTACAGCTCCGTGAGGGGGATCCCCGAGGCCCACCGGGAAGGGCTTATCTCTTCCTGCGTCATGAGGCGGCAGTTCTGGTCCAAGATGCTGACCTACCTTCTGCTGGTAATGGCGGCAGTGCTGGTGGACAACGGCCTCATGCTTCTGGGCAGGAGCGCCATGGCTACCACGCTGGTGGTGACTTACCTTTCCATGACGGAGCTTCTTTCCATGGCGGAAAACCTGGATGAGGCGGGTGTTTCGGCGCTTCATCAGTTGACTGAAATCTTGAGAGGACGGCGGGGAAGATGAAACTGGATTCACTGCATGACATGGTGCGGGACTATGCACGCCGCACCGGCGAGCGCGTCAATTTTGACGGCTTTTACTGGGACGATGAGAAGGGCGGATTCCATGACGGATACAACGAATATTTTAAATACTTCCCTCATGTGGGATTTGTCTTCTGGTCCATCGTGGAACATGCCGGAAAGCGGTATTTCTCTATTAACCAGACCTATGGGAAATTCCATGAGATGTGCCCTTACATGAGGGAGGTGATGCACCTGAACGGCCTCACGGAAATCATCACGAGGACCACCAGGCCGCCCAAGGTGCACGAGCGCCGGTGGGACATGAAGCACCTGAAGGAACTTGACTACACCTTTCAGGGGCGCCGCTACCACGTCATGCTCAGTGATATCACCCATCTGAACTAATGAAAGGAGAAAAATCATGCTGAAATTTGATTTACAGCTTTTCGGAGGCGGGAAGAGATCCAAGGTTGTGAGCACCTCCGCCAAGGTGCCGGAGGCATCCAGCGAGGAAAAGCAGGCGCTTTCCAACGAAATGGACTGGCTCTCCAATGCCCTGGGCGTCTCCAAAAACCTCATGAACCTGGCGAACGGGCAGATTAACAACAATCAGGTGACGCCGGATTATAACGGCCTCCTGCAGAGCGCCCTTTCCGGCACCCAGCAGGCAGGGCAGACGGTTTCCGGCCTACTTCCGCAGGTGCAAAGCGGCGTGACCGGCGCCAATGATGCCAACAACGGCTACATCAACGGCATCGGCAATGCCATGGAGACCTACCAGGAAGGGAACAAGTATTTGGATAGCGATTACCAGAAGGCTCAGGCAAACAATGCGGACACCATGAGCGGCCTTCTCTCCGGACAGCTTCCTTCTGCCTACGCCCAGAACCGGCAGAAGGCTCTGCAGTCTGACCTTGATTCCACCATGGGAAGCACTCTTTCCTCCCTGTCTGACAGGGGAATCATCAATTCCTCCGTGGCAGGGCAGGCCATGAATGATATTTCCAAGAACGCCGCCAACTCCCTGGCATCCAGCTACACCAATGACATGAACACGGCGTCAGGCCTTGCAAATAATGCCTACAACAACCAGCTGAACGGCCTCAACGGCAGGGCGGGCCTTCTCTCCGGCCTCTACTCCGGCCAGCTTTCCGGCATCGGCCAGCAGTCAGGACTTACCGGAAACAACGTTTCCAACATCCTAAACGGAGCCAATGCCCAGGGAAGCCTTGCGGGCCAGCAGGCGAGCCTTGCCAACCAGCCGATTAATACGGCGGCAGCCGCCCAGAGTAACGCCGCATCTACTCCCCTCAACTACTTAAATTCGGCCGTGGGACTGCAGAGCCCGAACCTCAATCTCTATAACAGCATGAGCGGCCACCGGTACGCAGCCGCCACCCCGGGGCAGACCTACGTCCAACAGGGAAGCGGCGGATGGTTCGGAAACCTTCTGGGCACGGCGGCCAACGCTGCAGCAGCCTACTACGCCTGCTTCCCGGCAGGCACATTGGTGGCCACGGGGTATCAAGACGTGCCCATCGAAAAGATGAGGGAAGGCGATACCGTGGTCATCCAGGGCGGCCATCTGGCCCATGTAAAGAAAGTGCATGACATGGGCGACCAGGTGACCTACAACGTGGAGACGGTGCCAAGCATCGACGGCACAATCAGGAAGGTAACCACTACGGCCACCGAAGCGTTCCTCACGCCGGAAGGCAGGAAACCGCTCTCCGCATTGAAGGCAGGCATGAAGGTATGGACCGTGGACAGCTTCCGCAGACTGGCCCACGTGACAAAGAACAGGGCGGCTGAAAGGGTGTATGAACTGGAACTTGATGACGATAGCGCGCTCTTCTACGCTAACGGATTCGCTGTCGAACCGCTGACCGCCAAGGATAAGGCGGCCAACGGGAAGGCTGATAGAAAGGAGGAGAAATAACATGGCAGTTGCTTATATTCCTGCAGATAACATGGGTGTCTGGCAGTCTCTGGGGAATGCCCTGGGGACTTACCTGGGAAAGCGGGCTTCAGACATCCAGAAGACCCATGAGGCGAATGAATACGCTAATGCATGGTTCCAGAACCTTACCGGCTCCCAGCCCCAGGAGGCCAAGACCATGGCGGACTATCTTCCCCAGGATACAACGCCGACGCTTCCCCGCCTTTCCGGCGGCGGGCTTTTAGGAAATGCCTTCTCCGGAGTACAGAACGCCATGCCTTCCATCACGGCCAACGCCCAGCCCATTACCGGCACCACCACCAGCGGTGGCACGGTTCCCACCGGCATTCTGAGCGGCGTTTTCGGAAATGGCCAGAATGGAATTCAAAACGGCGCAGGAGCGTCGGCAGGAAACGAAGGTGTAACTATACCCAATGCCCTTGCAAACTCCGCACAGAGCTATATGGCCCAGCCCAATTTCAATTCTGCGTCTCAGGAGCAGACGCCTTCTAACGGAGAACAGGGAGGAAACGATCTCCCCTCTGCCCCCGACCGGCAGGCCATCCGTCAGAAGAACATGGCAGACAACGGCGTAACCTACCGGGACCTCTACGTCTCCACTGTGAAAGCCGGGTACTCCCCGGAAGAAGCGAGGGCCATGACACTCGCCAGGGTGAAGCAGGATGAGGACAGCGCCTACAACGCCCAGAGCAAAAAGTACGTTTCTAAGGTGTTGAACCCCATGAAAGAGCAGATTCTGAACGCCCTCATCTTCGCGAAGGGCAATGACGGCAACACCGTGGTGGATACCTACCGCCCTTCCAAGCTACTGGGCCTCATTCCGGCCATCAACCGCTACAACGAAATGGCGGCCAACGCAGGGGCCCAGGGGATTGACCTGAACAGCCTGAACAGCATTTCTAAGCTGACCAAGCCGGATTATAAGTACATGCAGGGGAAGAACGGCCACATTGTCCGCATTAGCGGGGATAGCGGGGATGTCACCGACGCCGGAGATTTCTCTGATCCGCGAGACCAGTACATCAGAACGACTGCAGGATTCTGGGATGTGAAGAACAGAAAATTCATCACAGACCCTGCCACCATGAAGAAAATTGATATTGACCAGCAGAGAGCCAACGCACAGGACAGGGTGGCCAACTCCAACATCGCCATGAACAACTACAGAATGACAAATCCTTCAGGAGGCGGCACCAGCGGTCTTACTTCTCAGCAGATTTCTTCTCTGCGCCAGCTGCACATTAGATGGGTGAAGGACAATCCTGACAAGGATGAATCGGACAGCCCATACTACTCTCCCCTCATGAGCGCGCTGCCTTTCACCGGCGGCTCTTCTGGCGGCCAGCAGGACCCGGTGGACGCCAGAATCGATGAACTCCGGCAGCAGGGGTGGTCCCCTGAAAAAATCATCGCAGGGCTGAAGGCTTCCGGAAATGATGCCTATGTATCTCATGTTTGGTGAGGTGATTTAGATGAACTATGGAGAAACGGGATTCGATGACCTGGTGAACTATAGCCAGAACACGGGGAGCGACCTTTCCGGAGCCGGCGATACCGGCTTCGATGATCTGGCGAACAATTCCCCGGCCCAGCAGGATGATTCTATCCTGGGCAAGCTGAAATCTTTCGGGCAGGATCTCTATGACCAGGCAGACAGGACTACCACGAATATCGAAAACGCCCTCCCGAACTACATTGGGAAGGTGGAAAAGGCGGCTGACGCCTACGGGCAGGAGGTTTCCCAGTCGGCCACCCGTGCTTATGAGGCACGAGCCGGAGGAGAGGAAATCAATGATGAGGACCCGACAAGCGGTTATGAAGGGCAGAACTATGACACGGCCAAGGCAGGCCTTTACGATGCGGCCGTGGGCACTCCTGCCGGTTATGTGGCCATTACTCCCTTCGTGCCGGCGCCGGTACGCGGGGCGGCTGGCCTTCTGGCGGCGCCCACCATAGTGAACGGCACCATGAACGCCTATGACCAGAACGTAGCCAATGATGACGGCACTCCGGTGGTATCCACTGCCAAGCAGACGCTCCTGGACCCTGTCATCGAGCCGGTGAAGGAAGCGGTGACACAGCCAGGGAAGTACGTGCAGGAAATCGTGGACAACCCTCTCAACGTGTGGGACAAGGCTTTCCTGCCTTATTCCATGGCAGAAGGTGCCGTCAAAGGCGGCGAGAAGCTGGTTCCGGACAGGGTAAAGGAAAAGGCAAAGGCCGGGATGGACAGCGCCGTGGATACCATGGACGCTCTGGGAAGAGACCTCCGGGGTGAGGATGTTTCCAGGGGAGGCTCCACAGGCTTTGACGACCTGGCAAACAACGGCGAGGGCGTGAAGGCCATGAGAAGTGACGTATACGACACCTTTGGTGCCGTTGAACCGGCTTCCCGAGGTGGTTCGACAGGCTTTGACGACCTTTCCAGAGCGTCGAATGATAACGCCGCATCCTATGACGCTCCTCCTGCTGATGTTTCCGCTCCCGTGTTCAACGTGGCAGGCGATGCTGACTGGGCGGGCATGAATAACTCCACCAAGGCGGCGTCCAATGAGCTGGTGAGCCGCTGGAACCAGGCCCACCCGGAAGCGCCTGTCACCATGACAAGCGGCAAGCGTTCCGGAGACGGCACCTCCCACCACGATGCGGGGGAAGCCGTGGATTTCGTCTCTGATGCCTTTGAGGGAGAGGCAGGGCAGCCGCTCCGTGATGAATTTGGCCGCATGGCCAGCGACATGGGCCTTACTCCTTTCGATGAGTACAACGGCAGCGGTAATGAGGCCTACGCCAGAGGCGAGAATTTCCACGTCTCTGTGCCCAAGGACTGGCAGGGAAGCAGCCGCAGCGTGGCCGATATGGCGGATGATACGGGCTATGGATTCGATGACGGCATGAGGGACGCTTCCAACCTGGCTGATGATTCCGACGGCGGCATGTACGAAGAGACCGGCGACATGGCCACGGATGTATACAACCGCTACCGTCAGGACGGCCTGACGGACGCCGAGGCGGCAGGCATGACGGGAAACATTTCCCAGGAAAGCGATTTCAATACCGGAGCTGTTTCCAGCGACGGATACGGCACAAGGGCCCTCATCCAGTGGGACGGCGACCGCTACGCCCGATTTGAGAAGTGGTGCGAGGACAATGGCCGAGACCCTTCCGACTGGCGGGCACAGGTGGACTACTCCGTAGAGGAAATGAAGACCACGGATCCCGACGCCCTCCGCCGGATGCGGGAGAGGGGCGACGACCTCACGCCGGAGGAAGCGGCCCAGATTATCCGAGAGGACTATGAAAGGCCGGACCCTGCCCAGGCTAATGACGCCCGCCGCATGGACGTGGCCAGAAGGGTGTATGACCAGGGCGGCAGGCGGCAGAGTGCGCCACTGGACGATGGAGAGGCCTCCCGCTCTTCCGGCAGCGAGGATGACGTCATTGAGACCGGAGACAGGGGCGGGAACCTCAATTTCGATGAGCCTGCTCCTTCCGACAGAGCGCAGGTCATGAGGGATGCTTACGACCCGGTGCAAGACCACAAAGAGGCACAGCTGGAGATTATCCTTCGAGAAAATCCTATGCAAGATGACTATCACACAGGAATCCGCTCCGTGAAGGACATCAATACGGCAGAAGAGGCTTTCCGACAGGCTATTGAGGATGGAGAAGGTACAAATCCGGATTTTACTACAGATATGATGGAGGATTCACTTCGAAGCGGCCATGTAACTGTTTACAGCTCCGGACCTATAAAGAAAGGATCTTTCATCACTCCCTCCCGGATGATGGCAAACGATTATGCAGGAGGCGGCAGAATCTATTCCAAGCGTGTACCGCTGAAAGATGTGGCGTGGATAGATGACGCTGAAGGCCAGTATGCGCCTGTAAAAGTCTCCAGCACTTCCCGCGGAAACATCCAGGCTATGAGAGACACCTCCCAGCCGCTCAGCCAGGCAGACCTTTCCCCCAGATTAAAAGGGGAAGCTATCCGGGATGACGCTTCCCGCAGGTATGACGTAACTGGGGAAGGCAACGCCCAGACTATCCAGCGCATGGATACCATCCGCAGTATGCGAAGCGATGTGGACTACACGGCCCATGAGGACAACGGCGTGCCGGTCACCCGCCAGGGCATCGTGGACTACGTGAACCGGCTTTTCAATGCCACCATCCGCACCGGCCGCCTGGAGAAGGGGGCAAGGGGCCAGTTTGATACGCTCTCCCACGTCATCCGCACCCAGAATTTCGCTGAGCCCCGTGTTATCGCCCATGAACTGGGCCATTTCCTGGACGAACGTTTCCACTTCTCCGATGCGCCAGAATATGCAGGCGAGCTCCTGCATCTGGTGAAGGACAGATTCGAGAACGGCTATGACAATCTGGATGTTTCCGGAAAGATGGCGGAAGGCTTCGCTGAATTCTTCCATGACTATGTGACAGACCGGGCCCAGGCCAGAAGGAACGCACCGAGATTCTACGACTACTTTGAGAAGAAACTGCATCAGGACCCCAAGCTGACGGGGGCAACGAATAAGCTGACCAAAGTCATGTACCAGTGGAACCACCAGGGCGCCGTGGCCAGAACCAAGGGCCATATTTCTTTTGCCTCCGACTCCACCGGTTTCCAGGGGCTGAAGAACATGCTGAAGGATGGAACCTTTGGAGAAGCGGGAAAGAAGGCATGGAGCCGCCTCTATACGGAGGGTGTTGATGAGCTCCATCCGCTGGCGGATGTGGTGGCGGCCGTGGAGAAGAGAATCGGGAAGAAACTGCCATTCTCTTCCAACCCCTTCCTGAATGCCTGGGCGGCCAGAGGATGGGCAGGGAAGGCCATCACGCTCCTGCAGCATGGAGACCAGGAAAGGGGTATCCCTTCCCTGAAGGGCATTTTCCAGAAGGTGGGCAAGGACAAGCTGAAGGATTTCTCTGCCTTCCTGGTGGCACTCCGTGAAAAAGACATCTACGACTTCAACAGCAAGCTGCAGAAGGGGGAAGAAGGGGCCGCGCTGAAGGCGACCATGGACCCCATTGATGCAGGCATGACCATCCGGGAGCTGGCGAAAAAGCATCCGGAATTCGTGGAGGCCGCCAAAGAGCTCTACCGCTTCCAGCAGCATCTGATTAATGAGCTGGTGAATGCGGGCATGCTCTCTGCCAAAGCGGCGGCGGACATGCGGAAGCGGTGGCCGCACTACGTTCCCTTCCAGCGCATTGTGGACGGCATCGATGCGCCCAGCGTGGGCGGGAAGAAATTCGTGAACGTGGGGAACACCATCCAGAAGTTTAAAGGCTCCTCACGTGACATCGTGGACCCCCTGGAAAGCGTCATTTCTAACACCTTCCGTGTGGTGAGCGCCATTGAGAGAAACAAGGTGGGCCAGTCTTTTGTGAAGCTCTCCAGGATGAAAGGCATGGGCGACCTGTGTGAGGAAGTGAAAGGCACGCCCAGAGCCACGGACAGCACTTTCTACGTCTGGGAGACCGGCAAAAAAAAGACCTACGCCACCTCTCCGGAGCTGCTGGACGCCCTCAAGATGACTAATCAAGAAGGAATGAGCATGCTGGTGAAGGTGCTCCGTGTTCCGGCGGGATGGCTCCGAAGCGGTGCCACGCTGTCCCCGGAATTCATCCTCCGCAACCCAGTGCGAGACATGGTTTCCGCTTCTCTCTATTCCAAACATGGATTCATTCCCGTGTGGGACACCGTGCGGGGGCTTTCCCTCTATCTCAAGAAGGGGAAAGAGTACTGGGATTACATGAACAGCGGGGCGGCGCAGTCGGCCATGGTTTCCCTTGACCGTGACTATCTCCACGGCCAGATGAGGGACCTCCTGAAGAAGAAAAGCGTGCTCTCCATGTGCGCCAATCCCATCGAAGCGCTCCGGGCTTTTTCCGAAGCGACGGAAATGGCCACAAGGCTGGCGGAATTCGACCTGGCAAAGAATGGCTACACCGGCATCGGAAACAGGCTCTTCGGGAAGGATAGAAAACCGCTTTCCAACACGGAGGCGGGCATCGAGGCCAGAGACGTGACACTGGACTTTGGCCGTCACGGGAAGAGCACCCAGAGCTGGAACCAGATGGTAGCTTTCTTTAATGCCTCTATCCAGGGCACGGACAAGATGATCAGGGAGTTCAAGGAACACCCCGCGCAGATGACCATGAAAACCTTCATCGGCATCACGCTCCCCTCTGTGCTGCTGTGGTACCTGAACAAGGATGACCCGAGATACCAGGAGCTCCCGCAATGGCAGAAGGATATTTTCTGGGTGATTCCGGGCAAGGACACGCTGTACAAGATTCCGAAGCCTTTCGAGCTGGGGATTCTCTTCGGCACTGTACCGGAGAGAGTGATGCAGTATATGTACGACAAGGAAAAGGGCAGGAATGGCCCTGGGTTCAAAGGACTGGGCGAATCTATCACTAGCAACCTGCTTCCGAGCGCCATCCCAACCGGATTTCTTCCGGCTGTTGAGTGGATTTCAAACTATTCCATGTTTATGGGCCGCAACATCGTTCCCCTTTCCCAGTCGAAACTTCCGGACCGCCAGCAGTATGGCCCCTATACGAGCTATCTGGCACGCAAGGTGGGAAATGCCTTCGACCTGTCCCCAAGGAAGATAGACAACGCCATCCAGGACGTGGGCGGCAATCTGGCGGCCCTGGGAAACAGTATCATCGACCAGGCGGCAGGGCTGGCAGAGACAAGGCCTGCCAAGAGGGCCAGCGAGATGCCCGGCGTGAGAGGATTCACCGCCACGCCCTACGCCTCTTCGGACAGCGTGCAGCGGCTCCGTGATGATTTCAGCCAGCAGGAAAAGCTGTACAACGAATTCAAGATGACCAAGCAGAAGCCGGAAGGCTATGATTCCGCCAAGTATGTGCGCTATAAGAATGCCATGGACGCCATGCAGTGGACTTACAAGGCACAGAAAAAGGTTATGGATTCCGACCGCCTCAGCAGCGAGGAAAAGCGGGAGCGGATTGACCGCATCAAGATGCAGCAGACAAATATTGCCAGAAGGGCCCTTGGACTTTCCAAAGTTTCCAACGATTAGGAGGAAAAATTATGAAAGGTGTAGACGTTTCTTATGCTAACGGCCATGTGAATTGGTCAGACGTGGCAGCGGCAGGCTTTGAGTTCGCCATGGTGCGGCTGGGCTATGGCCATGGTCACATGGACGAAAATTTCTACGAGAACATCAACGGAGCCATTGCGGCAGGGCTGAAGGTGGGAGTATATTTCTACTCCTACGCCGTGACGCAGGAGGATGCGGGCTATGAGGCAGATTTCCTGGTACAGACCCTCCAGGACTGCGGTCTTACGGCTGAAAAGCTCCCCATGGGGGTATGGATTGACGAAGAGGATGCCGACGGCTGGCGCCGCAACCATGGGCTTGATGTGTACGGTGACAGCCAGCTTGTCACCAACATGGCCACGGCCACCATCAACAAGCTGTGGGATGCGGGATTCACTCCGGCAGGGGTGTACATGAATTGTGACTGGAAGGAAAACGTTATCGACATGGAGCAGACCGGAGGCGCCGGCCTCTGGCTGGCCCAGCCGGGGGCTTCCTCTCCGGATTATGACTGCATGCTCTGGCAGTACACTTTCACGGAAAACATCAATGGCCACGAGTTTGACGCCAACATGGTGATGGGAGGTTTTGACAATGTTTAAATTAATAGGCGACAGCATCAACATCACGAGAGGCGATACCGGCATGCTCCAGCTGGAGCCCGCCCTTGACGGGGAGCCCATGGAGAAAGGCACCTATACGGCGGTGCTCTCCGTGAAGGCCGACATGGATGATGAGGCCTACCTCCTGCAGAAACAGGCTGATGATGACGGCCGCTTCTTCTTCAGCCATGATGACACGAAGGACATCCCCGAAGGGACCTACGTTTATGACATTGAAATCCGGAGCGGCGGGCAGGTGTGCACCATCGGGCCGTCCAAGTTTAACGTGAAGGGAGATGTGACCCGGGATGACTGAGAAAACATTCACTGCGGCTACCATGAAGGTAAAACTGACATCGAAGCAGACACTTTCAGCCAAGCTGACGGCAGATGCACGGATGACCGGGAAAGTTTCCCTCATGTTCAAGGGCGACAAAGGGGACAAGGGAGACAAGGGGGACACCGGCGAAACCATCGCCTCCGCTTACTGCAACCCCGACGGCACCATGGTGCTCACCATGGATTCCGGGCGGCGTGTGGCCACGAACCTCCAGCCGCTGACGGACAGCATTGGTTATGCGGAAAGTGCCAAAGAGAGCGCTGCCGCGGCAGCAGCTTCCCAGCAGGCAGCATCCGGGAGTGAAAGTGCGGCGGCTTCCAGCGCATCGGCCTCCGCCGCCTCCGCTTCGGAAGCGAAAACGAGCGAGACGAACGCCAATACCTCCGAGACCAATGCGGCAGAAAGCGAAAGCGCCGCCGCTTCATCGGCCAGCGCGGCGGCGTCCTCCGCATCCGCGGCGTTCTCTTCCCAGATCGCCGCAAAAACCAGTGAGACCAATGCCAAGACGAGCGAAACCAATGCGGCGGCTTCGGCCTCTGCGGCGGCGGCTTCCGCACGGACACAACAGGCGGACTGGACGGAGACGGACAGCACATTCCAGAGCTTTATCAAAAATAAGCCGACCAATCTGCTGACTACCAACACCACGCAGACCATTACAGGAGATAAGGAATTCACCGGAGCGGTAACCATGGCCACGGGAAAGATAACCACAGTGAACGCCACCATAGTCGATGCAGATATTGCCAACGCCACATCTCTCTCGGTCACAGGCTCCACGTCTGTCCCCACGGCCAACGCTGATAACAACTCCAATACCGTGGCGAATACGGCCTTTGTGAAAACGGCCATTGCCAATCTCGTGAACGGCGCGCCTTCCCAGCTTGACACGTTGCAGGAGCTCTCTGCGGCTTTGGGCAATGACGCCAACTTCTCCGCCACGGTGGCAAAAGAAATCGGCGAGAAGCTGGACAAGGCAGGCGGCACCATCACGGGGCCCATTCTCTATGGTAAGACGCCGAACGATGGTTCTGAGCTTCCGAACAAGGCGTATGTGGATGCCGCTATCAAGTCGGCGGTGGATGCGGCGGTGACGAGCGTCACGAAAACACTCTCCGATAACATGCATGCTCAGTATCCTGTGGGTAGCTACATCTACTCTGATAAAGCTGATAACCCCGCTACCTACCTGCCGTACATGAGTGACACCACATGGGTACAGACGGCGGAGGGTCGTGTGCTCATCGGTGCGGGTACTGCGGACAGCGGGACCACTTATACTGCGGGGGATACGGGGGGCGAAGAGAAGCACCAGCTCTCCGTTGAGGAGTTACCAGAGAGAGTCGCCGTAGGATTCCACAGTTATGGGCAACATCAAGGTTATGCGATTAACCCATTTTCATCCGGAACCTTATCCGACAACTTATGGGGATACTGTAACTTGCTGGACGCAAAAACGTACGGTTTATACAGCGGAGATTATGGAAGGCCTATGCCAATAATGCCTTCATACACAGTTGTGCATATCTGGCTTAGAGTTTCATAACCGTTGAGGAAATTCCGCCTCACAATGTAACATTTATGATTTATGGGATATTGGGTACAAACAACCAGCTCCCTCCTGGAGGCTCAAGCTGGATGCGTTGGGAGAACATCGCTTCCGGGACCAGCGTAAATGGTGCAGGCTCATATTTAATGTCAACGCCATTAGTAGGAGGAGGCGGTTCCCATAACAACATGGAGCCATATAAAGTTGTCTATATATGGACTAGGACTGCCTAACCGTTGATGAATTAGCACGATGCTCCCCGAAATATGACTTTAGTTTTAACGGCGGTAGTGCTCAAGGAGTGGCACAATGGGGGATATGTCTCACAAGTACTCCAACGAATAAATACACTGATTATTTCCCATTGGATTATGGTTACATTGGAAAAGACCAACCGCACAATAATATACAGCCGTATTCCGTTGTCTACATCTTCAAGCGGACCGCCTGAAAACATAAACTACTTGGTATGGCTGCATAATGTTGTGTGATTGGCCACCACCGAAAGACAGTTTTGCGGAACAGTAAGTTACATAACTGTAGGTTCCGTCTCCTTCAGTCGCATAGGTTTTACCTTTTTGTTGGTTAAAGTAAGAAAAAACGCCAGTTGCAGACTCTTCGAATAATCCGCCATTGGTTCCGTTTCTCCCACCAATGCTTCCGCTGACAAGCGGTAACTCATCAACGGTTATGCGGTGCGGCGAAAGATATAAACTACTAAATATGGTGACATAGTGTTATGTTCTTTTCCTTCACCAAATGGAATAACTAAATCATTGTCATTTATTGTTTTATATGGTCGATAATTATAGCCGTAACCCCATTTAAAATAATTGGTTATAGTAGATTGCGTAATTTTGTCATCTTGCACTGAAATAGTCACATTAACTTTCGGTAGTTCCTCAACGGGCAAAAGTCAAGAGGGACAAGGTGGCAAAAGGTGGCAAAAGAGTACAAATTTTGTACTCTCCATGTCACATGTCACTCACAAGTCAAGCACATACGAACGCCCACGCCGCCGAACTTCTTCTGCTTCCCCCTTCAGCGGTTAAGCACAAGTCAATCACACTTTGTTAATGGCCTTTTTCAAATCCGCCAAGGTTTTATGGGTATAAACGCCTTTTGTCACTCCCGTTCGGGCGTGGCCGAGTATCATCTTGACGGCCGTTTCATTAGCTCCTGCCCTGTCCAGCATGGTGGCCAGCGTGTGGCGGCACTCATGGGGCGTGTGGTGCATGTTCAGCTCTTTTATGGCGTGGTCAAAGAGGCGGCGGAAGGATTCGTAGTTGTCACAGGGGCAGATTTTTCCTCCCGCTTTCCGCTCTGCCAAGATGGGCAGGATTTTCTTGTGGATGGGAATTTTTCGGATTCCCGCCAGCGTCTTGCTCTTCTTGATGTTGATGTACTGCTGGCGGAGATTCACGTCACTGGCAGACAGGGAAATGTATTCTCCCGCTCTCATTCCGGTGTAAATCAAGATGAGCACGTCTTTCACGCCTTTCACCGTATCAACAGATTTCCATAGTTTCCCTATCTGGCGGGCGGTGAATGGCCTTTTGATGTAAACGGGAACGTGCTTCGGAAGCTCCAGAAAGCGGCTGAGGTCCGTTTCCACAATTCCGTTCTTCATGGCGTACTGAAAGAGCTGGCTCAAGAGCACACGGCATTTCTTTTTCGTGCAGTATCCCCCCGCCTCTATCGAATCAAGGGCAGACTGAATCTGATGATAGGTCAGACGGGCGAATGGCAAAGAGTGGAGGGGAGAAAGATGTTTATAGCTGATTTCATAGGCAGAGCGGGAAGAGGCTCCGATGGCTTCAAAGTGGCGGCGGCTCCATGCATGGTAGAGCGCAGAGAATGTGATTTCTTTTCCCGGCGTCATGCGGTTCACGCTGACGAGGAAGGCGAAAGCCTCTTCTCTGTTGGCAAAGTAGCCAAGCGGGCGCTGGCGGCCGTCTATCGTCTTTTTGACAACCCACGGCCGCCGCCGGTTCCCCGTGAGCTTGTACACCGTTCCATATCCATTGGGAAGTTTCATTTCATCCAATTTCCTTTCTATTCTTGAATGTAGGAGGCTAAAGAATGCCTGATTTCAAATTATCCGATACGGCCAAGAGCTGGATTATTCCCATCCTCCTCACGGCTTTTCTGGTTTCGCTCTACTTTACCGGGCGATACTTTTATGAAAAATACCAGGATGAGAAGCCGAAGGTCATGACCACGGAGGAAGTGCATGATCCGGCCAAGGTGGCCAAAGAGATCCATGTCACCACTCCGGCTGCACAGACCATCGTGAGGGAGATTGAACGCTCCGGCAGCTCTACTCCGCAGATAACGTACTACGTCACGGCGCCGTCTGTAGAGAAAGGGGCGGAGACGGTGGCGAAACAGATTGAGGAAAAATCTCCGGAGGCTCCCGCCAGCGTGCTGCAGAATTCTGACCGGACCATCGTCACACCGAACGAGGAGAAGCAGAAGGTGGACGTGTATAAGATTTCCCTTCGGAAGGCCCACAAGCTGAAGGCGGGGGCAACCTATGTAGATGGACACGCCTACCTGTCTACCGGCTACCAGGCGGGAAAGTGGGAAGGGCTGATTCACTTTGACAACCGAACGCTGGAGCCTAAAGGTGGGACTATCACCTATACTGTTTTTGAGTGGTAATGAGTTACCACAATTAGATGATTTAGGAAACTGTAGTAAAAATAGGAAAAATAGGAAGAGCCGCCTCCTCTATCAAGGGGAAGCGGCTCTTTTCCTTTGACGGCAAAAATACGGCAAAAATTTCAGCCCATTTCAGCCTATTTCAGCGGATTATAAAATTATGGCAATGATTTAAAATGCCCGATAAATACTGATTCAACGGTTTTCAGCCTATTCTACTCGCACATGCCAATGATTTATTATATAATAGAATAGTATGGTTAACTTGATGGTTGACTCGTTTTGCTTAGGAGGACAATAGGATTGGCTACGGAAAAAAGAAATTATAAAAGAGTAATGCTGAAATTATCTGGTGAATCTCTCGCCAATGACAAAGGTTTTGGTATTGATCCGGAAGTAGTTTATCGTTTAGCTGGTGAAATTAAAGAAGCATGCGAAACAGGAATCGAGGTTGCTGTAGTAGTCGGCGGCGGTAATATCTGGCGCGGACTGAAAGGCAGCCAGGGCGGCATGGACAGAGCATCAGCTGATTACATGGGCATGCTTGCTACCGTTATCAACTCAGTGGCTCTTCAGGATGCTCTTGAAAAGCTTGGCGTCAGCACCCGCGTACAGACCGCCATTGAAATGAGACAGATTGCTGAACCGTATATCCGCAGAAAAGCTATCCGTCATCTGGAAAAGGGAAGAGTTGTTATCTTCGGTGCAGGTACCGGCAACCCGTACTTCACAACAGATACGACAGCAGCACTCCGCAGTGCAGAAATCGAAGCAGATGTTATGCTCATGGCTAAGAAGCAGACCGACGGCGTATATGATGCAGATCCGAAATTCCATCCGGAAGCAAAGATGTTCACGCATCTCACCTATAATGATGTTTTGCAGAAACAGCTGGCTGTTATGGATAACACAGCCATCACTCTGTGCATGAACAATTCTATACCGATCGTTGTATTCAATATTGATGTACCAGGAAATATAGTCAAAGCATGCAAGGGTGAAACCTTGGGCACTTTAATTGAGGGGGAATAATTACTATGTATGAACAGGAAATGAATCAGCTTTCCGAAAAGATGGACAAGTCCATTACTGCATTGAAAAACGAATTTACAACAATCCGTACCGGCCAGGCTAATGCCAGCCTCCTCGACAGGGTTTTCGTGGAATATTATGGCAGCCGCACACCGGTTACACAGGTTGCATCTGTGACTGTTCCGGAAGCAAGACTCCTCGTAGTGCAGCCTTGGGATAAAACTTTGCTGAAAGATATTGAAAAAGCAATCCTTCAGTCCGATCTCGGGCTGGTTCCCATGAATGATGGCAATCTGATCCGCATGGCCATCCCGCAGCTGACAGAAGAACGCCGCAAAGAACTGGTCAAGATCGTTAATAAAAAATCTGAAGAAGCTAAAGTTGCAATCCGCAATATCAGACGTGACGGCAATGATTTCCTGAAGAAGGAAGAAAAGAACAGTGATGTTTCCAAGGATGTCATTAAGGGAATGGAAGAAAAAGTCCAGAAATTGACTGACAATAAGATCAAGGAACTGGAAACCGTTACAGAAAAGAAAATCAAGGAGATCATGTCTGTTTAATCAGCATTCCATTGATTAAAAACCAAATAAAACAGATTCTAAGGAAATCGTATCTTCATGGTACGATTTCTTTAACTGATATGGATTTTTAGCGGGCGCGGCAGGAAAGCTTCATTTACAAATCATGAAGCATCAGTACTGCCGCAGTGCTAAAGTCTGATTACAGCTTTATTGATAAGGAGTTATTGTATGAGTGAAAAAAAGTCATTTCCAGAACACGTTGCGATTATTTTGGATGGAAATGGACGCTGGGCCCAGAAAAGAGGACGGGAGAGAACCTATGGACATCAGATTGGCGCTGCCAATGTGAAGAGGATTGTCCGTTCTGCTGGAAATATGGGAATAAAAATACTCACTCTTTATGCTTTTTCGACAGAAAACTGGAAACGGCCTTCTATCGAGGTCCGGTTTCTCATGAAACTTTTTAAAAACTATCTGATCAGCCAGCTGCGCGAATTGATTGATGATAATGTACAGGTTCACATTGTAGGAGATACCAGCGTGCTTTCGGATTCTTTGAGAAGGGAAATTGAAGAATGCGAGAAAGATACGGCCAAAAATGATGGTTTGATACTGAATGTGGCCATCAATTATGGCGGCAGGATGGAAATTGTCCATGCTGTCAAATCAATAGCCGAAAAGGTAAGAAATGGGGAACTTCTTCCTGAACAAATTACGGAGGAAGATGTTTCCAGTGCGTTATACCCTTCTGATCAAATGGATGTCGATCTTCTCATCAGAACGGGAGGAGAGTACAGAATATCGAACTTCCTTCTTTGGCAGGCTTCCTACAGCGAGCTTTATTTCACACCTGTTTTATGGCCTGATTTCACTGAGGAAGAGCTTAAGAAAGCTGTTGACTGGTTTGAAGGTAGAGATCGCCGCTTTGGCGGGCTGACGGAGGAAACCTGATGAAAGTAAGGGTTATTACTGCAGTTATCGGGATTATTGCTGTATTATTGCTTGTTTGGCTGGGAGGAGTGTTCTTCTCAGGCGCAGTTCTGGCTGTTGCCCTTCTTGCCGTACATGAATACAATAAGATGCTGAAAAATATCAATGTTCATGTGGTGGTACCTCTGATTGCAGCCGCACAGCTGGTTCTGATCGGGGCTGCGTCTTTTGGATCACTGAAGGTCTTTCTCGGAATGATTCCGCTTTGCCTGGTTCTTTTGCTCTGTCCTATCCTGAAGCTCAACCAGGATAAAATGACATCATTGATTTATACAGTATTTGGATCATTTTATTTTGGGATAGGCTTTGGCGCGCTCATTCTGCTGCGCCGCAATGCTGATCTGATTACGCAGTCTTCTTTATGGATGGAACCGGGAATTTTTCTTGTCATGTTTGCTCTTGTTGATACATGGGCAAGCGACTCTTTTGCTTATCTCGTCGGCCGCCGCTTTGGCAGGCATAAAATGGCACCGCATATCAGCCCGAATAAAACAGTGGAAGGACTTTTGGGCGGAGTTGCCGGATGTATCATCCTGGGGACTATTGTTGCATGGGCCTTTGGGTACAATGTTTTCTACGGGTTTATCATGTCATTGATGGCTTCAGTCATGGCACCGATAGGAGATTTGTTTGAATCCTACATGAAAAGAGCTTGTGACGTTAAGGATTCGGGACAGATTCTGCCGGGGCATGGTGGTATGATGGATCGTTTCGACAGTATTCTTTTTGTAGCCCCCGTATTTGTCTCCACATTAATACTCTTTGCTCATTAAAATGAATTTCTAAATAAGGGAGACCGTATGAAGGAAATAGCAATCTTAGGAAGTACAGGTTCTATTGGAACACAGGCACTTGAAGTGATCAGACTCCATCCGGACCTTTTCCATGCACAGGTTTTGGCTGCGCATGTCAATGTTGAGCTGCTTCTAAAGCAGGCACATGAATTCAACCCTTCTGCTATCGTAATAACAGATAAGGACGCAGGAGAAAAATTCAAATCATCATATAATGGCAGCGCTGAAGTCTATATCGGCGATGGGACGCTGGAAAAAGCCGCCGTACGCGATGACGTCGACATAGTCCTTGTTTCAGTCGTCGGTATCAATGGCCTTCTTCCGACTCTGGAAGCAATCCGTGCGGGTAAAGAAATTGCCTTAGCCAATAAGGAAACTTTAGTGGCCGGAGGCGCGCTGGTCATAGAAGAAGCGAAAAAGCACCATACATTGATCAGACCTGTTGACAGTGAACATAGTGCTATATTCCAGTGCCTCCTCGGACAGGACATAAAAAAGATTCATAAGCTCATATTGACATCTTCCGGGGGTCCTTTCCTGGGAAAGACCAGAGAGGATCTGGAAAATGTATCGCTGTCTGATGCATTAAAACATCCTACCTGGCATATGGGCCAGAAGGTTACGCTTGATTCAGCCACCATGTTTAACAAAGGGCTGGAAGTGATAGAGGCTCATTGGCTTTTTGGTGTTGATTATGACGATATCGATGTTGTCATTCAACCGCAAAGCATCATTCATTCGATGGTAGAGTATATCGACGGATCGATTATCGCGCAGATGGGAAATCCGGATATGAGACTTCCTATCCAGTTCGCATTTACGTATCCGAAACGAATGGAAACACCTTCCCATGAATTCATGGATTGGAAGAAATTATCTGCCATCAAAATTTTGCAGCCTGATTATAAGGTGTTCAGATCACTTAAGCTGGCCTATCAGGCTGGCAAGGCAGGCGGTGATATGACCACTGTCTTCAATGCAGCCAATGAAGAAGCAATCAAAGCCTTTATCAGAAGTGAAATAAAATTCCTTTCTATTTTCGACGTTGTAGAAGAAGTTCTGGACAATTGGGATGTTCATGATATTCATTCCATTGAAGATGTAATAAGCGCAGACAAAAATGCACGAATCGGCTCCGCATCTGCCATCCAGAGGTTCAAATGCTGATTCACTATATTCTTGCGCCTATCTTTGCACTGACTGTCGTTATTCTTTGCCATGAATTTGGCCATTTTATCTTAGCCAAGTGGACGGGAATGCAGGTGGACGAATTTTCGGTGGGAATGGGACCGCGTATTGCTAAGATAAAATGGCATGACACGGTATATTCTCTTAGAGCGATTCCTATCGGAGGCTTCAACCGCATAGCCGGAATGAATGATGATAATCAGGGAAATCCCAGATCATTTTCGAGCAAATCAGTTTGGGCCAGGTCAGCGGTTGTTCTGGCAGGCGCTTCATTCAACGTTTTACTGGCATTTTTCATTTTTGCCGGTGTTATTTTTGTCTCCGGATATAGTACCGTATCCAGCAGTCCTGTTATTGGAAATGTGATTTCCGGCATGCCTGCTGAGCAGGCAGGACTGCAGGCAGGGGACAGAATCATATCTGTAAATGGAAATCCTGTAGAAGCGTGGACAGATGTAAGCCGTTCGACTTCGGATTTAGGAGAAGGAGAAGCGGCCCGTGTCATTGTTTCAAGAGCGGGCAAATCTGAAGAATATGATATAATGCTACAGAGAAGTGATGACGGAAGACTTCTGCTTGGAATTGCTCCGTCCATTGAAAAGCATACGGCCTCGTTGTCAGATGCAGTATCCATGGCTTCAAAGTACTGCATCAATGTCTTGAAAATGACCGGTCAGGGGATTTATGCAATGATCGGCGGCAGTACGGAAGGCATTGCAGGGCCGATTGGCATTGCAAAAATGTCCGGTGCGGCTGCCAGTGCAGGTTTCGGTGCACTTCTCCTGTTTACAGCGGTTTTAAGTTTGAATATAGGATTGCTGAATCTTCTGCCTATACCGATCCTGGATGGGGGACTGTTTGTCCAGATCCTTGCAGAATCGGTCATCGGACACAAAGTGTCACAAAAGACCGGCTACTATATCCAGACGCTGGGACTATCCATAATATTGATGATATTTATTTTCGCGTTGGTGAATGATGTTTCAAATTTTTAAACGAATCAGGTGATTAAATGACCCATGAAAATACTCGGCAGGTAAAAGTGGGAAACGTGCTTATCGGCGGCGGCGCTCCTGTTGCCATTCAGTCTATGAGCACATTCAATCCTGTAAATACTGAATATGCCGCAGCGCAGATCAATGCCCTGCATGAAGCAGGCGCTGATATTGTCCGGGTGGCAGTTCCGGATAAAAAAGCGGCTGAAGCTTTAAAAGCTCTTAGAGAGAAAGTTTCTGTACCTCTTGTTGCAGATATCCATTTTGATTACAGGCTTGCCATTACGGCAATGGAATCCGGCATTGATGCGCTGAGAATCAATCCCGGAAATATAGGAAAAATGGAAAATGTCATAAAGGTAGTCGATATGGCAAAGAAGGTCCATATTCCTATCCGTGTCGGCATCAATGCAGGGTCCCTTCCGGAAAAGATACTCGACGAATTCGGCGGGCATCCAACCGCAGAAGGCATGGTAGAAGGCGCATTGACACATGTACGTATCCTTGAGCAGGAAGGTTTCAGGGATATCGTCATTTCTGTGAAATCCAGCGATGTTCCGATGATGGTCAAAGCGAACAGGATACTGGCAGATAAGGTAGAATATCCGCTTCATTTAGGCGTCACAGAAGCAGGGACACTTTATCGCGGCACGGTCAAATCCGCAATCGGTATCGGTTCGCTTCTTCTGGACGGCATTGGAGACACCGTACGCGTATCTTTGACAGATGATCCGCTGAAAGAAGTAAGAGCTGCCAAAGAAATATTGAGCTCTGTCGGAATCCAGCAGTACGGGCCGGTTCTCATTTCCTGCCCGACTTGCGGCCGTACACAGGTCAATTTGATCGATATGGCCAAAGAAGTGGAAGAAAAGATCAAAAGATTCAAAAAACCTATTAAAGTCGCAGTCATGGGATGTGCCGTCAACGGCCCGGGAGAAGCAAGAGAAGCTGATTTCGGAATTGCAGGCGGCGTAGGAAGTGGCCTGGTATTTAGAAAAGGCAAGGTCATCAGAAGCGTACCGGAAAATGAATTGATTGATGCGCTTATGGAAGAAATTGAAAAATTTGAAAACGAAGGGGAAAATTAAATGTTAGCATCTAAACTGTACAGTCCTACATTAAGAGAATTACCATCTGACGCCGTAGTTATGAGCCATAAGTACATGCTTAAGGCAGGTATGATGAGAAAAATCGCAAACGGCACTTATGCTTATCTGCCGCTGGCATTCCGCTCAATCCAGAAGATTGAAAACATCATCCGTACCGAAATCAATAAAACCGGTGCGCAGGAAATCTTAATGCCCATTATTCAGCCGGCAGAAATCTGGCAGGCTACAGGACGCTGGAATGTTTATGGCGAAGAGATGTTCAAATTGAAAGACCGTCATGGACGCGATTACTGTCTTGCTCCGACACATGAAGAAATGGTTACCACACTGATCCAGATGGATACCAACTCTTACAAAAAGCTTCCGGTATCCGTTTACCAGATTCAGAATAAGTACAGAGATGAAAAACGTCCCCGTTTCGGTCTTATGAGAAGCCGCGAATTCATTATGAAGGACGGCTATACATTTGATGCCGATGAGGAAGGCATGAATAAGCAGTATGAGCTGATGTATGATGCTTATACCAGAATCTTCACACGCTGCGGACTGAAATTCCGTCCGGTTATTGCAGATTCCGGTGCAATCGGCGGCAATGCATCCCATGAATTTGAAGTTCTGGCAGATTCCGGCGAAGCAGATATTGTTTACTGCAAAGATTGTGATTTTGCAGCCAATATCGAAGCCGTCAAGCCTAATACATTAACATCGGACGTCAAAAATGACAAAGAAAAAGAAATCGTTCAGACTCCAGGCCAGCATACAATTGAAAAGGTATGCAATTACCTCCATCTGCCTGTGAAATCTTCCGTAAAAGCAGTTGTTTATAAACTGGATGACACAGTAGTTCTCGCTATGGTAAGAGGAGATCATGAAGTCAACGAAGTACGCCTGCAGAGCATTTATAATGCGATCAATGTAGACATGGCATCTGATGAAGACCTCAAGGCATGCGGACTGACTGCCGGATACATCAGCCCGATTGGTTTAAAAACCTCTGAGCACTTTGATATTATCTGCGATGCTTCCGTTATGGAAATGCAGGATGCATGCTGCGGCGCAAATGTTAAAGATGAACATTACATTCATGTCAATCCAGCTAGAGACTTTGGCAATGTGAAGGTGGATACGATCCGTCAGATTGATGCAGGTGATGTCTGCCCGCACTGCGGAGGAAAGATCGTACTGACCAAGGGCATTGAAGTAGGCCAGGTTTTCAAGCTTGGAACAAAGTACAGTGAAAAACTGGATGCGACATTCCTTGACAACAACGGCAAGTCCCGCCCCATGTTCATGGGATGCTATGGCATTGGCGTAACACGTACGGTTGCAGCTTCTATTGAGCAAAACCATGATGAAAATGGTATAATCTGGCCAGTAGCCATTGCTCCTTACGAAGTGGTTATCGTACCTGCCAATAACAAGTCAGAAGACGTAATGAAGGCTGCTGAAGGCCTCTATAATGCACTTGAAAGCAGTCAGGATGAAATCGTATTTGATGACAGGGCAGAAAGAGCCGGAATCAAATTCAAGGATGCGGATCTGATCGGATACCCGCTGCGCGTCACTATCGGAAAGAAGTGGCAGGAATCCGGATGCGTAGAAATCAAGCTCCGCCGTACTGGTGAAGTATTTGAAGTTCCGTATGAAAACTGCGCAGAAAAAGTAGAAGAACTGCTTAATTACCTGCGTGAAAATAATCTGTAAGCATTGAACTGCCCGAGCAGAGGAGGGGATTTTATGGATTTAAATGAGTCAGAACTTAATGATCTGAGGAATAATATTCGTGAAATTGATAAGGATCTGGTCAGCTTATTTGAAAAAAGACTTACCCTCTCAAAGGCAGTAGCAGCTTATAAGCTGAAAGCAGAGAAGCCGATTTTCGATGAAGCACGGGAAGAAAAAAATATAAGGGAAGTTTCAGAATTGCTTCAACATGTATCGGAAAAGCAGAATTTTATCAGATGGTACACGTTGTTGATGGATATCAGTAAAGATATACAGAAAAAGTTGATTCTAGGAGAGAAAGATGACTGAAGAGATTCAGGGGATTGTAAAAAAGACAATTTTTTCCAGTAAGGACGGCCGTTTTTGTGTTTTTCTGATTGAAGAAAAAGAAAGCGGCAAGACTGTTACTGTCTCTTTAAATTCTGAATTACCCTATATCGGTCAACATGTATTGCTGCGGGGGTGCTGGTTCAAGCACCCCCGTTTTGGGTTGCAGTTCAAAGCGCAGCAGATGCAGGCATTTGTCCCGGAGAAATCAGAAGAAATCAGAAAGTATCTTTCTTCAGGCGTTATAGCAGGAATTGGTCCGGCTATGGCCGATAAGATCGTTGACTTTTTTGGAGATAAAACACTTAAGATCTTTGAAAATAATATCGATGCATTGCTGGATGTGCCCGGAATCGGACCGAAAAGCTTGAAGAAAATCAAAGAAGCCTATGATGAGGTGGCAGGGCTGCAGGATATCATTCTGTTCCTGCAGTCTGTCAATGTTTCAGAAAAATTCGCAGCAGATCTGCAGACTCTGTATGGAGAAGATCTGGATATCATTTTGAGAGAAGATCCATACCAGCTCCTTCACGACATACCGGATATGCATTTCCAGGACGTGGATAAGATTGCTCTGGCAATGGGCGTATCCGAACTGTCTGCTGACAGGATTTCTCATGGCATCAAAAATGCCCTGTGGTATGAATACAGCCGGGGAAATTCCTGTGCTCCCAAGGATCAGGTCTATCAGGAAGCAGCGGCCATGCTTGGACTTTCATATGATTCCGTAAGTACGATTGCTGCTGATTTTACGGGAAGAGATAAGCCTGATGAGCTGATACATGAAGGCATATCTTACTTTTACCTGCCTTTCCTTTATGAAGCAGAAACAGATTCAGCAAGGCGGATCAGAAAACTTCTGGATATGGAGCCTGAAGGCAGATCCGTTAATTTATCTTTGGAAAGGTTTGAAAAATCGAACTTTATTACTCTGGAAGATGAACAGAAGGATGCTGTAAAAAAATCGCTGGATTTCGGGCTGGTTGTCATTACCGGAGGACCCGGAACAGGAAAGACGACACTTGTGAAAGCAATTGTATATGCGGCTGAACAGTGCGGCCTCAAGGTCAAATTAATGGCGCCGACCGGACGCGCGGCAAAAAGGCTGTCCTCATCCAGCGGACGGGAAGCCGAAACCATTCATAAAGCTCTTGAAGCCGAGCTTCACGAAAACGGAGAGGCATACTTCAACAAGAACCAGTCAGATACCTTATCCGAGGATATTATTATAGTTGATGAAGCATCCATGATGGATGTCGTCTTATTCCATTCCTTGCTGAGCGCTTTGAAAGAGGGCACGCATCTGATTCTTGTGGGAGATGTGGATCAGCTCCCTCCGGTAGGGCCGGGAAATCCTCTTAAGGCAATTATTGAAAGTGAAATGGCGCCGGTCGTGAGATTGAATCATATATTCCGCCAGGAGGAAGGAAGCGGAATCATTGAGAATGCTGTCCTGATCAGAGAGGGGAAATACTGCTGCCCGGATGAAAATGGCGATTTCCAGATCTTATATACAGATTCTGAGGATGATGCTTTCCATAAAATAATGACCCTGTGCTGGCACTTCCACTATGCCGATGAAGATAATAAGCTGAAAATGCAGGTACTTTCTCCCATGTACAAGGGTGCATGCGGAGTCGATCATCTGAATGCATCCATTCAGAAAGTGGTGCAGGGCAGTGATCATCTTCCATTTCCATTTGCTGTAGGTGATAAGGTCATGCAGCGCAGAAATGATTATGAGAAAAAAGTGTACAACGGAGATGTCGGGATTGTCTGGGCGGTCAATGAAAACAAACTTTTTGTAAGATATTATGAGAAGGAAATAGAATACACCCGCGCTGAGTGGGGAGACCTCCAGCTTGCCTATGCATCGACCGTGCATAAGAGCCAGGGAAGCGAATATGATACCATCATTTTTGCATTGCTTCCGGAGCAGAGAATCATGCTTCAGCGCAATTTGCTTTATACCGGAATTACGAGGGCGAGAAAGAAAACTATTTTAGTGACGACGGAAAGCGCACTTTCCCAGGCAATCAGCTCGACACGCACGCAGCATAGATACAGCCTGCTTCTGCCCTTGATCAAAGGGATGAACCATGAATAGGTTTATAGAAATGGCAGCCGAGCTTCTGTATCCCTGGTGCTGTCCCGGCTGCGGAAAGCTTACCAGCTATAAGACAATCTGGTGCGGCAGCTGCATCAATGATACATGGAATCCCCGTCTGATCAATTCATCAGTAACGGACCATTTAGACGGCTGCTATACGCTTTGCGATTATCACAGCGGGATGAGAAAATGCATACTGCAGCTCAAGTACAACGGAAAATCAGAACTTTCAAAAGCCTTTCCGCCCCTGCTTGACAGATTTCCCTGGTGGGACCGGATGGAAGACTTTAAGATTGTCATTCCGGTGCCTCTTGCATCAAGGAAGATGAAGGAAAGAGGATACAACCAGGTCGATAAAATGTTCCAGAAATGGATGGAAAGTGCAGGGAAAGAATATTTCCCGCAGGGGCTCGTACGTCTGCGCAGGGGTGAGACACAGTCACTCCTTACACGCGTGGAAAGGTACAAAAACATAAAAGGAGCTTTTCATATCAATAAAGGGATGGACGTGAAAGGCAGGAAGATCCTTTTAGTTGATGATGTCTATACAACCGGCGCTACTATGGAAGCGGCTGCTCACGAGCTCAAACTGGGCGGTGCAGAGAAGGTAGTCGGAATGACAATTGCCAGCGGAGCCATATAGAATCAATGCAAATAGTTTATCTAAAAGGAGTAAAGCCATATGAAGTTGGTTAAAGGACCAGAAGCTGAAAGAGTGACCGGCGGGCTGTGGAGGCAGTTTCTGATTTCTGAAATTGCAGGAGAAATCATGCTTGGCGAAGTGCAGGATCATCTGTATGTGGAAGATCTGGACTTTAAAGGCAGGTCCAAGGATAAAGTCGTAAGGGATTCGGTGGAAACCGGTTTCCTTGATTTGATCGATGATGCGACAGAACGTCTCAGCTTCTATAAAAAAGAGCTGGAACCGTATTCTGATATCACTGAACTCTTAAGCGAAAAAGAACTCAAGCGAGCGCTGTTTCATATGATATCAGGGCATACGCATTGCTTTTCCTCGTCAGTCATCACGGATAATCCCTATTACCAGTGCATCAAGATTCCTACCGTTGAAAAAGATCATATCCTTTTGACGATGAATGATTACCTGCCGGGAGAGTTTATCCAGACGTATCATGATAAACAGCATTCGGATAATGTGTTCATGCATGCTGAGGCTGGATTCTTTGACGATAAAGTCAATTTCCCGGTTCTTCTGGAAAACGGAGAAGTCTGGATGAGCCTCGTAATGAGTGAAATAGAGTCTATGGAAGAGCCTCTCCGTCTGGCGAGGGGAAAGGTAATCACATATGGATTGGGTCTTGGGTACTATGCATTCATGGCAGCGCAAAAGGAAACAGTCGATTCAGTCACCATCGTTGAAATGAATCCTTCCATCATCAAAATATTCAATGATGTTTTGCTTCCGCAATTCCCGCATAAAGAAAAAATCCACATAGTACAGGCAGATGCATTCGACTACGCAGACCATCAGGCAGACGGTGAATATGATATTGCTTTTGGCGATTTCTGGTCCGGTGTTGAAGAAGGGCTTGAATTCTATCTGAAATTCCTTAAGAAAACAGAAAGAATCAGAAAGACCAGATTTGATTATTGGATTGAGTCCTGCTTTGCGGAATATTATTTCCGGCCGGTTCTTATGCATTTCTTCATGCGTGAAATTTTTGGCAGAGATGAGGCTCTTTGGGAAAATCAGCACCGTATAAAGCAAATTCAGAAACAATTTGAGAAATTCTTATATGACAAGGAAATCGAATTAAATTCGGCAAAGCAGTTTGAAGACATTTTCAAGACGCCAAATGTGGTTCAATTAGTTCGTGAATTTGTCATGCATTATTATCGATAAAGGGGACCAAGGTGAATTTAAGTCTAAAGGTATTAGCGGCAGGCATGCTTCTTCTGATGCTGCCGGTTCATTCATGGGCTGATGACCCGAATACGAAAATAAAAGTCAGCGGAGCCAAAAATGTAACAGTACTGCTTAATGAAGGCGTATTATATGCTTCTCCGAATACGTTTGAACTAGGGAAGAAGTGGGATGTTTCAGAAGAAAAAAATAAAATATACGTCAAGCTGAAATCAGGTGCAGGCAGGCAGGAATCCGTCCAGATTCCATCCAAGATAATTTCAGGCAAACCATATGTCGATTTTGGATACTTTGCCGGGCAGTCTGGAATCACTTATAAATATGATGAAAAACACAAGAAAATCACGTTGAAAAAGGAAAGCCGTGATTCCGGGAAGAAAGAAGAAAAGAAGTCCCGGCAGGTCATCATATGGGATCCGGAACATGAATTCAGCACCAGCAGTATAAAAGACGCAGGTAAAGACAATGCAATCATAATTTCGCCGACCTGGGGATCTTATAAAGATGTTTCTCAAAATGATTTTGTTCCCGATCTGGTGTATTTGAAGGGGATAAAGGATAACGGATTTAATGTACTGCCTTTGATCCATAATGATTTTGATATTCCCGGAACATCTGCCTTTATGCATGATTCCAAAATGCAGGAAAAACTGATTTCCCGCATAGATGCGATTTCCGAGGTATATGATCTGGGCGGATATAATATTGATTTTGAAAATATGAAGCAGGAGGACAAGAACCTCTATACTGACTTTATCAAGAAGCTTTCCGGCGCTATGCATGAGCAGGGGAAAATGGTAACAGTAGATGTTACTGTGTACAATGAATGGTCTCCTACATGGAGCTTGTGCTATGACAGAGAAAATCTTGCAAAGGCAGCAGATTATTTAGTCATTATGGGTTATGACGAGACGCCTGGGAACAGCACAGTTCCCGGATCTGTTGCATCTTATTCATGGCTTGATGACAGCATCAAGGTTTTAAAAAAGAGCGTACCGGGCGAAAAAATGATTCTGGGGCTTCCGCTTTATACAAGAGTCTGGGTTAATGAATCCGGCAGGTGGAAATCAAGGGTGCTGACCCTGAAATACACAGACCAGTTCATAAGCCGGCATAAATTAAGGCCTGTATGGAATGACGAAGAGAAGCAGTATACTTCCTCCTGGAAAGAAAAAGGAACTGCCTATAAAACATGGTTAGAAGATGCAAAATCACTCGAAGACAAAATGAGCCTGGTTGGCAAATACGGGCTTGGCGGTACAGCATTCTGGCGGTATGGCTTTGAAGCTGAAAATACATTCTCTGAGCTTCTGAATGTAAAAGAGAATCAGGAGAAAAACGGTAAAATCGATATTGATAATTTCTCCCTGCATGACTATTTGGCGGAGAAAAAACAGAAACTGCAGGAAATGCAGGAATAGTAAAAAACACCGGGCAAAACCAGCCCGGTGTTTTTTCATTGTGTTATCTCAAGCAATATATTTAAGAAGAATGTGGGAGCTCCCATTAGCGTTCAATGAATTTATAAAACATATTATTCCTTTCAATGACATAGTTCTAAAAAGGAAACCGAAGATGAATCCCTGAATATCAGATTTCAATCTTTTTGCGCTTGAGCCATGCATCCATGTAGGTGCATTCTGATTTCATTGAATAGTTGTTGCTTCTGATCCAGTCATAAAAAGCCTGAGCCAGCTGCGCAGCCAGTCCCCGGCCGGAAAGTTCATCGGGAACTATAGTATGAAGAACGGTAAACTGGTTATTTCCGTCCTCAGAGTATTCCAAATAGCATAAACCTTTTAGATCCTCTATTTTAAAACGATGTTCCTGCATATCATGAATGACTACCATATTATGAACCTCCTGTCGTTATAAACCAAAGTTTGAAATTAAAATATATCGATGGTTCTCGCTAATGAGAATTAGACTATGCTATAATTATTATACTAGATGAATACAGTAATTACATAGATTTATTGAAATTTTATAATTAATAGAAAATATTCAATTTATTTTGCCGGATGTGTAACTATGGCTGCTTTTACATCCGCGAAAGGAGATTCATATGCCCGCAGATATTTATTTTCTGAATCACAGCGGATTCATTCTGAAAATCGACGACATAGTTCTCGTTTTTGACTATTATAAGGATCCCTTGCAACATGTGGAAAAAATGATTACAGATGGCAGAAATAAAATTTACTTCTTTGTCAGTCACTTCCATGGGGATCATTTCAATCCATCCATCAGCCGGTTTGAGGAATATGCTGATGGATACATCCTGCATGGGGATTGTGATCTCTATTTGAGAGATGCAGGGAAGATGCATCTGATGGACGTGGGAGATTCTTATTCGAATGAGGATTTCACCGTTAAAATGTATGGTTCGACGGATGCCGGCGGATCGTTCCTGATCCATTGTCATGGAATCACCATCTTCCATGCAGGTGATTTAAACTGGTGGCATTGGGCAGGCGACTCTGATGCTGCCAATCTGGATGCCAGAAATAATTATTTTGCAGAATTGGAAAAACTGTCCGGGGGAAAAGTGGATATCGCCATGTTCCCGGTGGATGCTAGACTCCAGGTGGCAAGGGAGTGGGGCGTTAAAAAGTTCCTGAGCAAGGTTGAATCCGGTTTGCTCATTCCCATGCATGCTTTTGGAAATGTCTGGGCACCATCCTATGAATTCAGATGGCTCTTTCCCGATCAGAAAATATGGATACCTCAAAAGGACGGAGATATGTTCAGGGAGGAATAAATATGGCATCTACATGGATTTATGTGATGTGCATCATGCTCTTCGGGAGCTATATTCTTCAGCTTGTTCCTCTTATGTTTTATCTTTCGGTAGTTTTAATTGTAAATTGCGGAGTACTTGCAGCTTCTTACTTCCTGTTCAGAAGAGATCCCCTCCTGAATATGAGGGAGAATATGCTCTTCATGCTGGGACTGACCGTCATCAATATCCTGACAGATTTAGGCATAATGAGTTATTTTATGTCCTGGGTGGCCTTTGGTGCGCTTCTGCTCTGGTCACTTCTAGGCGGCGGAAGAGGAGACTGAGGGGAAAAGCGCTTAGGATGCCATATGTTTCAAATACGGTACGGTATTTTTTGGGGGAAGAACTGCCCGTAAAACAGCGGTGTTTACAGATGCCCGCCTTGACAATGAAAACTAAAGAATTTAGAATTAATATGTGTCAAATTGGCAAGATTATTTTAATTTGTTTGCCTTTTATCAGGATGGATCGTTTTTGTTTTATTATCAGATGATAATTTTAATATAACTATCCAGATGATCTGGTCTGGAGCTTACAATGCAAATGACGGATATGACAAGATAAAGGCAGTGTTTCGGAATGTCTAATGAAAAAATATTGGAAAGAAAGAGGTGAAGTATTTGACACTAGATGAAGTTTTACTTTATGTGATTTTGGGTTGTATTGTTGCTGCAGTTGTCGGTATCGGTGTAGGATATCTCCTGAGAAAGAGAATTGCAGAAGCGCGCATTGGATCCGCTGAAGAAAAAGCAAAACAGATTGCTGATGATGCAAAGAAAATGCTTGAATCTGCATCAAGGGAAGCAGAAACTTTAAAGAAAGAGACCCTTGTTCAGACAAAGGAAGAAATTCACAAGCTGCGTGAAGACGTTGAGCGGGAAAGCAAGCAGCGTCGTGACGAGCTTCAGAAGTACGAGCAGAGACTTGTCCAGAAGGAAAATAATCTTGACTGGAGAAGCGGGAATCTCGAACAGCGTGAAGCACAGCTGGATAAGAAAGAAGTCCAGATTAAAGCGCAGAAAGACAAGGTTGAAGCTTTATATAGCCAGCAGGAAGCGAAACTGGAAGAAATATCCCAGTTATCACGTGCACAGGCAAAGGATATGATTATTGCCCGTGTAGATGAAGAATTGACGCACGAAAAGGCAGTCAGAATCAGAGATGCGATTGAAGAAGCCCAGGCAACTGCTGATACAAAGGCCAGAGAAATCATAGCCGGTGCTATTCAGAGAAATGCAGCTGATACGGTTTCGGAGACAACCGTTTCTGTAGTGGCGCTTCCGAATGAAGAAATGAAAGGCCGTATCATAGGCCGCGAAGGAAGAAATATACGTGCAATAGAAACTCTTACCGGCGTAGATCTTATTATTGATGATACGCCTGAGGCTGTTATCCTTTCCTGCTTCGATCCAATCCGCAGGGAAATTGCCCGTCTTGCTCTTGAGAGCCTTGTAAAAGACGGACGCATCCATCCTGCAAGAATCGAAGAAGTGGTTGCAAAAACAAAGAAAGACGTTGAAAAGGAAATCCGGGAAGCAGGCGAGCAGGCAGTTATGCAGTGCGGCATCCGCGGAATGAATCCGGATCTGATTAAGATTCTTGGACGTCTGAAGTATCGTACTTCCTATGGACAGAATGTGCTGCAGCATTGTATAGATACCTCCTATTTTGCAGGTATCATGGCGGCAGATATCGGAGCAGATGTGGATCTCGCCAAGCGCGCGGGCCTGCTTCACGATATTGGTAAGGCAGTGGACAGGGAACAGGAAGGCACCCATGTTGAACTGGGTGTTGAATTGGCACAGAAGTTCCATGAACCGCCGCAGGTCATTAACGCAATAGCTTCACATCATGGAGATATGGAACCAACCTGTATTGAATCTGTTCTGGTTGCCGCAGCTGATGCAATTTCCGCTGCCCGCCCTGGAGCAAGAAGAGAAACCCTGGAAAACTATATCAAGAGACTGACAAAGCTTGAAGATATCGCAAAATCGTTCTCCGGTGTTTCCAACTGCTATGCAATCCAGGCCGGCCGTGAATTGAGAGTCATTGTAAAACCAGAAAAGGTAAGTGAAGATCAGGCTACTATTCTGGCACATGATATTTCACAGCGTATCGAAAAGGAACTGCAATATCCTGGTCAGGTCAAAGTCGTAGTGATTCGTGAAACAAGAGCTACAGACTTCGCCAAGTAATTTAAGCTATATAAGAGACAGCAGGAGCATAAACCTGCTGTCTTTTTATAATTTGTTTAATTTCAGGAATAAAGATTTATATTTTTACCTAAAATTGCAAGTTCAAATTGAACACCTTTAACCAAATAATTTAAGCTGCATAG
>OGDU01000041.1_pt1 | contig 122710 bp, 101 predicted proteins | sample 1570371 | NCBI WGS metagenome assembly OGDU01 (sample SAMEA2581977, study PRJEB24529) | metagenome | biome: Human gut stool | place: China | collected 2011
TTGTTCCGACGCGTCTGCTTCTGGAAGAAGAATTCGCCGAGCCTTTTGGCGCCGAAATTGCCGGCGATGCAGAAAGCATCCGCACAATGCGACTTTGCGATACCGTTCGCGATCCGCGCGTGCTTAGTCCGGTAGCCGTAGGTGTTGTGCACTTCCAGCTTCGGATGCGACGCCTTCAGGCGGTTCAGAACTCCCCACCGCATAATTCCCATGAAAGTTTCCGCACGGAACGACCGACCGCGCTTGGCCTTTAGCTTGATTTCTCCGCGATGAAGTGCCTTATGGCACGTCTCACAAAGCGTAATCAGGTTGCCGGGCGAATCTCCACCGGTACGTCTGCTTTCCAAGTGATGAACATTGAGCACCGGATCCTTCGATCTGCCGTAACAATGCTGACAAACGTGCCTGTCTCTGAAAAGAACATACTCGCGGACGTTCCAGAAGCCGAGCTGCTCGCCCTCTTGGTACTCTTTCCCTGCAATGTCTGGATTCTTCAGCAGCTGCATGTCGAAGGAAGCCGTTTCCACGCTGATCTTCGTGACCGGCAGCAGTCGAAGAACCGCTTCTATGCGCGACAAGTGCGCGTTGATTCGGTTTTCAACTGACGGAGCAAGCCAGCCTTTGCGCTTGGTGCGGATGCGGTTGTCGAACCTCGGTGCGCGGTAGCGCGTTTTACGATTTCGACGAGATCGCCGTAATGCAAGACGAGCAGAGAGCTGATCGGTGATGTCCTGACGGAGCTCGACTTCGGATGCATAAAGTTCAGCCTTTTCCGTTGATGCGGACAGTCCGACATGTTTGTACCCGGCGTCAACACCTAGACTCACCGGCTGTTTGGACTCACCCGTTGCAATCGTGAGCTTTATAGTGAAAGGCGTGCGCCTTACCACAATAGCTTTCTTCTCTTTAAGCAGATGGCGCGCTTTTGCCGGTGAACAAGGCATCAGCGGCTTTCCGCGTTTGTTTAACACAACGATAATGTCCCAGGCGTCCATTAGCACCACGACCTTCGCCAAATTAAAGGCAGCGAAGCAAGTTTTCAAAATAGTAGTCACTTAATTGGTACGGCGGATGCTTGCGAGATCTTTAACAATTAATCAGCCGCCAAATGCAGTAGTGAGGGGCTCCAGAGCGATTCTTTCGAATCTCAACGGCATCTTAAGTGCCACAATAAAGTTTTCCACAACTTAAAAAGGAGCCCCTCATGACTAATGATATTCAATTTTCGTCTTTCTGTGGTATCGACATTGCAAAGTCTGTAATGCAGGTCTACAAAGTTTCCTCCGACGGCGTTGTTTCTAATAAAGCTGTTAAACGAGCTGATTTTCTAAATGAATTTAGAAACATTCCTCCTGCTCTGATCGGAATGGAAGCTTGCGGCGGCTCACAACATTGGGCACGTGAGTTGCAAAGTCTTGGTCACACGGTTCGTCTTATGCCGCCAAAGTTGGTAAAACCGTACGTAACGGGGTTAAAGAATGATAAAAACGATGCACGCGGCATCTATACAGCTCTCGAGATGAGCGTGCGTGAAGTACCGGTCAAATCTGCGGCAATCCGAGACCTGGCACTGCTGCAAACAATGAGAGCCAAGCGCCAAAGAGAAAAGGTCGCGAAAATCAATCACATCAGAGGTATCTTGACTGAATACGGGCTGGTTATGGGAAAAAGCCTAAATGCATTCTTAGCTAAGGCCGGGTCTTTAATTGTCGAGCTAAAGGATCGAGCTGACGTAAGCCCATATGTAGTTTCTGAGCTGATCGCCCTTTTCGAAGAAGTTAAAGAGGCGATAGCGAAAATCAAAGAATTGGAAACGAATATTGAGTCCATCGCAAAGACCCTCAAGCAGTATGACCTATTCCGATCTGCGCCGGGAGTTGGACCGATAACGGCAGCGACGATGTTGGTTTTGCTCTGTAATCCAGCAGTTTTTAAGAACGGAAGAGAATTTGCCGCGTATATAGGTTTGGCACCAAAAAGCTCCGGAAGCGGCGGTAAAAACTTTGTTACTCACATTCCCAAGAAATGTGAATGTAACAATGAGGTCAGGACTCTTCTAGTTCAGTGTGCTCATTCCATCTGCAGGTGTAGGCACAAATCCGACTGGGTTTCTTCAATCTTGGCGAGAAAGCCAAAAAAAGTCGCCATTATTGCCATTGCAAATAAGCTTGCCAGACAATTATGGATTATGGCTAAAAAAGGAGAGAAGTTTGAAAAACGCTTCATCTTAGCCGCCGTATAGAGATACCTACAAAAAACACCGCTGAAATTTTCCGATGTTAAACCGGTTACGCCGGCCCCTGAATGACCTGAAGAGTATTGTTGTCCTAATAGACAGGAACACAAAATAGGATCAGGGGTTGGTACTTCATCATGGCCGCCGCTCAATGAACTATGGTGCGGGAAATTGGGGCCGAATAAGAACACAGCAGCTATCTGCTCTATCGATAACCGAACGTCAGAAATGAAAGCGGAAAAAACAAGTTAAATAACAGAATTCCTCTTAGCCATTTAAGTTAAAGAGGCTTGGAGAAGATTTGTCTGGAAAGTTGGCGCACAAGTGTTATTGCTGTTGTCCTCAAAGGTTCGGAAAGACCTAACAATATTTGTAAATCAATCGGTTACCGACGATGTGAAGTGCCTTAAAAGGATCCGAAATCGAACTCTTCGGTTGGCAAAAAATGTGCCGAATAAGAATACGGAAGCAGTTATTAGCTTTGAACAAAGACTTTCACTTGACAGGCCTGGGACATAAGAAATACTCTCCACGGTGACTTTGGCATGTCACTGCGCCAAGGTGCGCCCGTGGTTGACTTGTTTAAAGAAAAAATGCCGGCGACGCTCGAGCTTGCATTTTTCTCTGCAATGGTAGCTACGCTCATCGGAATTCCGTTGGGAGTCTTTGTGGCTCTGAAGAGAAATTCGATTTGGGCAAGCTGGCTGATGGGTTTATCGCTCGTTGGAATTTCTCTTCCGACATTTTTTATCGGTATTTTGCTGATCCTCGTGTTTTCGGTTTGGCTGGGATGGCTTCCGTCCTACGGAAGAGGAGAGACGGTTGCATTTGGCTGGTGGACAACCGGCCTGCTCACCGGAGATGGTCTGAAACATATCATCCTCCCCGCGGTGACTTTGGCGATCTTTCAAATTGCTCTGGTGATGCGCTTGGTACGCAGTGAAATGCTTGAGGTCATGCGCACGGACTACATTCGCTTTGCGCGTGCCAGAGGAGTTCCAAAACGAAAAATCTTTTTTAGACATGCGTTGAAAAATACGCTGCTGCCGGTGATTACGATCACAGGACTCCAGATCGGCGGCATTATCGCCTTTTCGATCGTGACCGAAACCGTTTTCCAGTGGCCGGGCATGGGCCTGCTGTTTATACAGGCGGTTCAGTTTGCAGACATCCCGGTCATGGCAGCCTACCTCTGTCTAATCTCTCTTATTTTTGTCGTCATTAACCTCATTGTTGATTTGCTCTACTTGGCAGTAGATCCGAGGCTGAAATCAGACGCAGCAAACAAGGAATAGAAAAAATGAACAGCGTTAATTTGGATAAATATTCAGATCCCTTTTTCCTCGGAGAAACCAAAGAAGAACTGCGCCGAATTCGTCAGGATTTTCACGTCCATCCTGAAATCGGCTTGGTGACACCGAGAACCTCACGCATCATTGCTGACTTACTAAAGGATTACGGCGTTGATGAAGTTCACGAAGGCGTCGGTGGAGACGGTGTCGTGGGTGTCATTTACGGAAAACTTCCGGGAGAAGCTTCAGTCGGCCTGAGGGCGGATATCGACGCGCTGCCTTTAAAAGAATTGTCCAACCATGACCACGTTTCTCAAGTCGAAGGCGCAATGCATGCCTGCGGTCACGACGGTCATGCGGCAGCACTTTTGGGCGCCGCCAAGAAACTTGCTTCTGAGAGAAATTTCGGAGGTAAAGTGGTTTTGGTTTTCCAACCGGGTGAAGAGGGCTGGTCCGGCGCTAAGCACATGATGGAAGACGGACTTTTCGAACGCTTTCCGATGCAGGAAATTTATGCCTTCCATAATTCATCCGCGATTGAACTGGGACGAATTGCGTTGAACTACGGAGCAATGCAGGCGGCTGCCGACGCATTTACGATCGTCGTAAAGGGCAAGGGCGGCCATGCTTCTCGACCGAACTTGAACCACGATCCTGTGATTGCAGCAGCACACATTATCTTGGCACTCCAAACAATTGTGTCTAGAGAAGTGGATCCCTTGGAGACAGCGGTAGTTTCGTGCTGTTCTCTTCAAGCAGGCGATCCGCGTGCGCAGAGCGTGTGCCCGGACTCTTGTCAAATCGTCGGCACTGCTCGAACCTTCTCTCCCGAAGTCAGGGATTTAGTAGAGAAAAGAATCGGTGAGATTAGTGCCTCTATTGCTGTGGGCCTAGGCTGCACAGCCGAAACCGATTACGGACGTTTTTATCCGCCCTGCATCAACACGCCTGAGCAGGCAGCCTTCATGGCTGATGTAGCTGCCGGTTTTGTCGGTGAAGAAAACGTTGACCGCAACTATCCGAGAATGGCGGGCGGAGAGGATTTTGCCTTTATGTTGGAAAAAGTCCCTGGCGCCTATATTCGCATCGGTCAGGGCGGCGCGTCGGCACACAATCCGTACTTTGATTTCAATGATGAGATCCTGCCGCTGGCTGCAAGCGTGCTGGCGGCAACGGCCGAAAAACGACTTCAAAAATTAAACGGCGGAGGCAATAGTGCTGAGTAAAAACAGCGGACGGCCGTCTGCGTTCAGGCGCTTTCTGGAAAGCGACCTAATGTGGAAGTTTCTGCATTCTCCGGCTGCGATTATCAGCTTTGTAATTTGTGCCGGACTTCTGCTCTCTGCTTTCTTTGCAAGCTGGATTGCGCCCTATGATCCGTTTGATCTGACGGCATTTGATCTGTCGGACGCCTTTTTGCCTCCGGCCTGGATGGAGGGAGGCAAGTGGCAGTTCCTGCTGGGAACCGATGATCAGGGAAGAGATCTGCTTTCAGCTATTCTGTACGGCCTTCGGGTCTCGTTAGAGATCGGCTTGTCTTCCGTATTCATTTCTGTCGCCCTAGGTGTCTCTCTCGGTTTGATTTCCGGCTATGCAGGCGGAATCACGGATGCGGTCATCATGCGTTTCTGCGACGTGATGCTGAGCTTCCCGGCGATTCTTCTGGCACTGCTGATCGACGGAATTATCCGAGTGATTCTTCCCGAGAATATGCATGATCAGGCCGCATACGGCGTGCTTATTTTTGCGATTTCTCTTTCCGGCTGGGTGCGCTATGCCCGCACGGTCCGAGGTGCGACGTTAAGTGAGAAGAAACGTGATTATGTTCAGGCGGCTAAGCTTTTCGGCGTGAGCCCCACACGAATCATGTTTACGCACATCCTTCCCAACGTCTTAGGTCCGGTCTTGGTGCTTGCCACGGTTCAGGTAGCATTGGCGATTATTACGGAAGCAACCTTGTCGTTTCTGGGTGTCGGAGTTCCTCCGACGACGCCGTCTCTTGGTACCTTGATTCGCATCGGCAATGAGTTTTTATTCTCGGGCGAATGGTGGATCACGATTTTCCCCGGCGTTGCACTTATTCTCTTTGTGCTGTCCGTCAATATGCTGGGGGACTGGCTGCGCGACGCTCTTAACCCGAAACTTCAGTAACTCTTATGAATCATCAGCCGCTTTTAGAGGTTCGGAACCTCAAAGTAGAAATTCCGACAAGAAAGGGAACTCTGATTGCTTTAGAAGATGTCTCTTTTAGTTTGAAGACCGGAGAGATATTAGGTGTTGTCGGGGAGTCCGGGGCCGGCAAGTCCATGGTCGGTAACTCCATCATCGGTCTGCTCGGAAAACCGGCACATATCACTCACGGAGAGATCCTTCTGGAAGGAAAGCGCATCGACAACCTGTCCGATGATGAAATGGAAAAGATCCGCGGCAAAAGTATCGGCGCGATTTTCCAGGACCCGTTAACCAGTCTGAATCCACTTTTTACGATCGGTGATCAATTAATCGAAACAATCCGTATTCACTCCAATCTGAGTGAGAAAGAGGCGAGGGAAAGGGCCATTCGTCTGTTGGAGGCGACCGGCGTGCCGGCTGCGGACAAACGAATGGACAACTATCCTCATCAGTTCTCGGGAGGCATGCGTCAGCGCGTGGTCATCGCTTTAGCGCTTAGCGCAGATCCTAAGCTGATCATTGCCGACGAACCCACGACGGCGCTGGATGTTTCGGTGCAGGCCCAGATCATCGAGCTTCTTAAGAAGCTTTGCGAAGAAAACGGAACAGCGGTTATTTTGGTGACCCACGATATGGGTGTCATCGCAGAGACGGCGGATCGCGTTGCTGTGATGTATGCGGGACGGCTCGCTGAGATCGGTCCTGTGGAAGAAATGATTCACGACGCAGAGCATCCATACACGATCGGTTTAATGGGTTCGATACCGAAAATCGGAGACGAACAGGATCGGCTCTCCCAGATCCCGGGCGCCATGCCGCATTTGACCGAAGTTCCGTCGGGATGTGCGTTTCATCCCCGCTGTCCGCTGGCAGAGGAACGCTGCATTCGTGAGCGCCCCGGCCTTCAGCCATGCGGCAATAAGTTAGTGGCCTGCTGGAAGGCAGGTCGTCAGAATAAACGCATGCAGTTCCCGCAGGAACCCTTCACCATCAGAGCGCCTGAGGATATGCCAAGATGAGAAACGATAATGTAAAGTGCACTCAGTCCGTACTGGTCAAGGTGCAGGATCTCAAGAAATACTTTGATGTATCGCCTTCCTTGCTCACACGAGTGGTTGAAAGAAAACCTCGGGCGCTGCTTAAGGCAGTGGACGGAGTTTCCTTTGAAATTCGCCGAGGCGAGACATTAGCCCTGGTAGGGGAGTCCGGCTGCGGAAAATCGACCACTGCACGAATGCTGGTAGGGTTGGACAAACCGACAGCAGGTACGGTAGAAGTCGATGGGAAAGACTTGTACGCGTCTCGAGGAAAAGATGAGAAACTCGTGCGCGGGAAAATTCAGATGATTTTCCAGGACCCTTATGCGAGTCTCAATCCTCGCTGGAAAGTCGGACGGATCGTCGCGGAGCCCATCATCGCGCAAAAGGTTATTAAAGATCCGAAAGAAATCGAAAACCGCGTGAATTCCGTTCTTCATCTTGTCAATCTTTCAAAAGAAGACAAGGACAAATATCCGCACCAGTTTTCCGGCGGTCAGAGACAGAGAATCTCTATCGCGCGAGCAATCGCCATTCATCCGGAGTTTCTCGTCTGCGACGAGCCGACCAGTGCACTGGATGTCTCCGTTCAGGCCCAGGTGCTGAATTTGATGCAGAACCTGCAGAGAGAGGTAGGCTTAACTTATTTGTTTATTTCTCACAATCTTTCGGTTGTGCACCACATCAGCGATCGCGTCGGCGTGATGTATTTGGGGCGCCTGGTTGAGCTAGCAGATAAGCGAACGCTCTTTAACGAACCTCGACATCCTTATACGAGGATGCTTTTGGACGCCATTCCGGATCTGAGTCAGACGCATCGGAGACGCACGCCGATTTCGGGCGAAGTGCCTAATCCGCTGTCTCCGCCCACAGGCTGTCCGTTCCATCCCCGCTGTCCGCTTGCCAATGAACGCTGCCGCAAGGAAATGCCGCTCAGACAAATGATTGATTCACACGGGTCCTTTGCGGAAGTTGCCTGCCACGCAGCAGAAGAAGGCAGGTTGTAATTTTTCTTTGCGGCCGACGGCACAGACGTAAAAAAGAGAAATCCACAGTTTTTCAAACTTGCTAAACTTAAAGTTTCAAATTTGCGTCTGTGCAGATTGTTATCGTCGTGTAAGCCTGGAATGATTTATCGTAAAGCACTCACATCCGAGTTATCTAATACCGCGGGAGGAGCATTTACTGTGCTCTTCTCGATTGTCGTTACTATCGGGCTTGTACGAATTTTGAACCAAACCGCAGGCGGCCGTTACGACACAGGTTCTATCTTGGAAGTGGTCGCTTACACTTCTCTGATTAATCTGCCTGCGCTTATCTCCCTAGCTTTATTTTTAGCGGTCTTTATGACCTTGAACCGTTATTGGCGCGACAGCGAAATGTTCGTCTGGTTTTCTGCCGGCGGTTTGAGTCTGACTTCCTGGATTCGTCCGGTTCTGCGCTTTGCGCTTCCGGTTGTTCTTGTCGTTGCCGCTTGTTCGATTGCCGTTTCTCCTTGGTCAAGAGCTCAGGTTCAGGCCTATCGTGATCGTTTTGCTCAGAAAGAAGACATCAGCAAACTTTCTTCTGGCCGATTCATCGAGGCAAAAAGCGGCCGTCAGGTCTTCTTCTTAGAAGGTGTCGATCAGGAAAAGGGCAAGGTTAAAACGCTTCTGATGGTGGAGCTCAAAAAAGACGGCTCCCGTTCCGTGCTCGTTTCCGACCGCGGTCATATTGAAAACAAACCGAACGGAGATCGTTACATTGTTCTAGACGACGGCCGGAAATACGATACAAAGCCGTCGGGTCTCGGAGCATCGGTTTCCGACTTTAGGGAATACGAAATCAGAATGGATAGTTCGCCGTCAGAGGTCGGTGCGAATAAAAAGCTCAACGCCATGCCGATCGAGGATCTGATAAAGAGAACAGACAATCGGGCAGCTTCCGAGCTGTTTTGGCGAATATCCTGGCCTCTTGTCGCGCTGAATCTGGCACTGCTTGCTATCCCGCTTTCCTATAACAATCCGCGCTCCATGAAGTATTACGGACAGACAGCAGCCGTGCTGATATTCATCCTTTACCTGAATGCGCTGTCGATTTTCCAGACTTGGATCACACAAGGAAAAGTCGGCATATTGGGTGCGACTTTGTACATGAATGTTCCGGTCGCGGTTCTGACCACCTTCCTGTTCTATCGCCTAATGACGATAAATCAAGGGCGTTTTGATGCTTTCATTTATTGGTTGCAGAAGCCCTTCAGAGCATTAGCAGGGAAGTTTAAGCGCAAGAAGGAGACACCATGAAAATCGTCTCCCGAATGATTTTTGCCCAGATCATGAAGAGCTCCCTGTTTGTTCTTCTGACTCTGGTTGCTCTGTTTGCCTTTTTTGACTTGATCGGCCAGTCCGGCAATATCGGCACTTCTTACTCGATGGGACAAGCGTTCCTGCTGACGGCGCTGATTCTGCCGACGCGCTGCTATGAAGTGCTGCCGATTGCCGTGATGCTGGGCTCCATTTTTACACTCTCGCGACTTGCCTCAACGAGCCAGTTTACGGTCCTGCGCGTTTCCGGCATCGGACCGTGGCGATTCTGCGGCATGCTTTTGATGCCCGGTATCGTCCTTGTAATCTGCGCTTATCTTCTCGGAAATCTGGTTGCGCCTCCGGCTCAGCGACTGGCAAAAGAATTCAAACTGGATATCAGCGGCTCAGCTTTTACCGGCAAAGAGCTTGATTCCGGTATTTGGGTTCGCGACGTCCAGCGCAATGAAGCGGGCGAGCCGAAGAAAATCAGTTTTGTAAATGTTCAAAGACTCCGTCCGGGCGAGGCTGCCTATGACTGGGTTATCTATGTCTTTGATCGTCCCGATCATCTGACGTCGATTGTGACGGCTAAGAGCGGTACGTATTCCGAGCAGGAAGGTTGGGTTCTCCACGACGTGGTTGAAGAAACCGTGCCGACACTTCCCAAAGAATCCAGAGAACAGACCCAGGCGAGGGTAGAGCGGAAGGTTATGAAGTCGATGGTCTGGGGCAAGAGCTTAGACGGCAACATTTTCGGCCTGCTGATGATTAAGCCCGAAGACATGTCTCTGCAGGAGCTTCATTACTACATCGAATATCTGAAGGAAAACGGACAGACTTATAAGCGCTTTGATACGGCGTTCTGGTCCAAGGCCTTCTATCCGCTGGCAATCTTAGTCATGCTGCTGCTTTCGATGCCTTTTGCATACCAGAACGCCCGAGCGGGCGGTATGGCCATTAAGATTTTCTGCGGCATTATGATCGGCATCTTCTACTACGCGCTGAACAATCTCTTCGCGTTTATGAGCGCGTTGGACAGTGTGCCGTCCATTATTTCGGCGATCCTGCCCTCGGTCATGATGACGCTCGCTGCCATTATTGCCATGTGGTACGTGGAGCGAAGGTCCTAGCAACAGATACAGCAAAAGCGCCGATTCGGCGCTTTTACTGTTGCAGGAGACTGAAAAAATCAGTCTTTTTCTTCCTTTTCTTCCTCTTTTGTTCGTTCTTTGATGTCTTGAATAATGCGTTCTGCTGCGAGCATATCTTCTTCTTTACGGAGGTTCTCTGCAATGACGCAAAGCGACTTTTCAAGGTTATCCAGTTCTTCCTGACTCAAACCGACGAGCGCTCTGTCCTGCATGCGCTTCATATTGGTTTTCAGGCCTCGTTCAATATCGCAGCCCTTTTTCGTTAATTTGACATATTTGCAGCGAAAATCGGCGGGGCTGTTTTTACGCGTAATGAACCCCTTCGCCTCGAGACGCTTCATCAAACCAGTAATTGTGGGGTGAGACAACAGCAGCGCGGCCTGAACGCTTTGCTGGGTTACCTCATGTTTACGGTTTTTGAATAGAAACATCATGACGCTTGCCTGAGATGAGGTAATCCCCAAAGCATCAAAATCTGCATTGCGGCACCGCTCCATCTGGTTATAAACGTAACGAAGGACTTTCAAAACGCCTTTCTCGTACTGATCACTCACTTTAAACTCCCACCTTTAGAGCGAGAAAACTGCGTTCACTCACCCTTATGAATGAACAAATTATATGAATTAAAAAAATAAGCGTCCTCTGTGGGACGCCTATAGTGGGAGAATGAAGAAATCAGATTACGCAGATTGAGTTTTCTTCAGTTTTGCCGTTTCCATGAACTCCTTCAAGGCTTCGGCTGTGTGGGTTGAAGCCCTGAGTAAACGCTGGGGTGGGCCGGCAAAGACATTTTTACCGCCTTGACTGCCCCCTTCAGGACCCATATCGATAATCCAGTCGGCTTCTGCGATCACATCCAGGTTGTGCTCAATGACAATCACCGTGTTGCCGGCATCCACAAGTCGATGCAAAACTTTTATCAATTTATCGACATCAGCCATGTGGAGTCCGACGGTCGGTTCGTCAAGAACGTAAACCGTTTCCGGCAGCTTGCGGCCGCCCTTGCGGATGTCATCCTTAACTTTGGAGAGCTCGGTGACGAGCTTGATACGCTGGGCCTCACCGCCCGAGAGCGTCGGAGACGGCTGACCCAGAGTCAGGTAACCGAGGCCCACGTCCTGCATCAGTTTCAGCGGATGAAGAATAGACGGGACCGAGGCGAAGAACTCAACGGCTTCGTCGACTTCCATCTTGAGGACTTCGCCGATGCTCTTGCCTTTCCACTTCACTTCTAAGGTCTCTTCGTTAAAGCGCATCGAGTCGCAAACGTCGCAGTGAACCTTCACATCCGGAAGGAAGCTCATTTCCAAGGTTTTAATGCCTTGGCCTTCGCAAGCTTCGCAGCGGCCGCCCTTCACATTGAAAGAGAAGCGGGAGGCGGTATAACCGCGAGCCTTGGCTTCTTCAGACTGAGCGAAGAGTTTGCGTATGTCGTCCCAGAAACCGATGTAAGTGGCCGGGCACGAACGCGGAGTCTTGCCGATCGGCGTTTGGTCTACTTCAAGGATGCGGTCAACGGTTTCCCAGCCTGAGATGCCTTTGCAGCCTTCCGGCGTCGGAACGGACTTACCTTTCTCGCGAACCAAGGCAGCCATGTTCTTTAAGAACACTTCGCGGGCCAAGGTCGACTTGCCGGAGCCCGAGACGCCTGTCAGGACGGTGAGACGTTTGAGCGGGAAAGAAGCGGTCACATCCTTGAGGTTGTGAGAATTGGCTCCTTGAACGGTAATCATCGGATCGGATTTCAGCGTACGGCGCTTGGCTTTGCAGGTATGCTGCAGCGGATGCTTCAGGTAGTAGCCGGTCAAAGACTTCTCGGATGCTTCAATATCTTCCACCGAGCCTTGCGCAATCAGCTGACCGCCGCGAGTACCGGCGCCCGGTCCGATATCGATTACATGGTCGGCACTGCGAATCGTTTCCTCATCATGCTCTACTACCAGCAAAGAGTTGCCTTTGGAGGTGAGTTGCTCGAGCGCAGACAGCAGAATCTTGTTGTCACGCGGATGCAGACCGATGGTCGGTTCGTCTAAGACGTAGCAGACACCCTGAAGGTTTGTGCCGAGTTGAGAAGCTAAGCGGATGCGCTGAGCTTCACCGCCGGAGAGCGTCGGAGCCGAACGATCGAGATTCAAGTAGGAGAGTCCGACTTCTTTTAAGAACGACAAACGAGAGCGGATTTCCTGCAGTGCATCACGAGCGATATCGGCTTGACGGCCGGTGAGCTCAATCGTGTTGAAATAATCTGCCGCCTGATCAATCGTCATCGCAGCTACTTCCGCGATGGACTTGTCATTGAAACGGACGTTGAGCGCAACCAGATTGAGTCGCTGACCGTGACAGTCCGGGCAAATGACCAGTTCTTCGGACATGGCTTCGGCCGTCAATTCACCGGTGTTCTCGTCGACAGCAAGCGCATTTTGGAAGGGCTTGAAGCCGTTGCCCATGCAGGTCGGGCACCAGCCGTGCTTGGAGTTGTAGGAGAACAAGCGCGGGTCAAGTTCAGGGAAGCTCTTCTGGCAGTTCGGGCAGTTGGAGGTCGACGAGAAGGTGCGTTTTTTGCCCTTTTGTTCGATATCCAAAATTCCTTTGCCGAAGTCCAGCGTGACAGCGACGAGCTGTTTGATCTCTCCTTCGTTCTCCGGCGTGACCTTCACCGTGCCGGTAGGCAGATCAATGTTGTGTTCTGTGAAACGAGACAAGGAAGGGAAGCGGAGTGTAGAGACTTTTTCCCCGTCCACAATCAGGTGCTCATAGCCTTTGTTTCTTGCCCAAACCGCCAGGTCCTTGTAGAAGCCTTTACGGTTTTTGACCAAGGGTGCGAGGAAGGTAATTTCCTTACCCTTATAAGTCTTCATGATCGAGGCAAAAATCTGATCCTTAGACTGCTTGATGACCGGCACATTGCAGGTCGGGCAGTACTGGGTGCCGAGCTTCACATAGAGCAAACGCAGGAAATGATAAATCTCCGTCATTGTGGCGACGGTGGATTTCTGGCCTCCTCGAGAGGTGCGCTGTTCAATCGCAACCGTCGGCGGAATACCGTAAATCGCGTCAACGTCCGGCGCGCCTGCGGGCTGCACCATGGATCGAGCAAAGGCGTTGAGCGATTCCAAATATCTGCGCTGACCTTCGTTGAAGATCAAATCAAAGGCCAAGGTGGATTTACCGGAACCCGAGACGCCTGTGACGACGGTGAACTTGTTGCGCGGGATCTGGAGAGACAAGTTCTTCAAATTGTGCTCACGCGCATTGACGACCGTGATGGCATCTTTGGGGTAGGACAGGGCCTTCGGTTCTTCCTGCGGCTTGAAGTCCGTGAAGTAAGCGCTCGGATTTTTCTCTTTGAGGGCCTTGTTATAAGCAGCTAAAGCCAGTCCGGTCGGTGTGTCCTTGATGCGGAAGTCTTTCGGCGTACCAGCAAAGAGTTCGCGTCCGCCGCGCTCACCGCCTTCCGGTCCGAGCTCGATAATCCAGTCGGAGGCGTTAATCACGTCAAGGTTGTGTTCAACCAAAAGAACGGAGTGGCCGGACTGAACGAGTTCCTGCAGGGACTTCATCAGCTTGAATACGTCGTCGAAGTGCAGGCCGGTCGTGGGTTCGTCAAAGATAAAGAGCGTGTGTTTGCTCTCTCCTTTGAGGGCATCAGCGAGGTGCTTGGCGAGCTTGAGACGCTGGGCTTCGCCGCCGGACAAGGTCGGAATCGGCTGGCCGAGCTTGAGATAATCCAAGCCGACTTTAACGAGCGGCTCAAGATTACGCACGATTTCCTTGTTCTCTTTGAAGAACTCAATCGCTTCAGCGATCGTCATGTCGAGCACTTCGGCGATGTTGGCCTCTTTGCCGTTACGAGACAGCTTGACCTCGAGGATCTCATTGCGGTAGCGGGTGCCTTTGCATTCCGGGCAGCTTAAATACACGTCGGACAAGAACTGCATTTCGATGTGTTCAAAACCGCTTCCGGAGCAGGCGGGGCAGCGGCCTGTTCCCGAGTTAAAGGAGAATGTTCCGGCTTCATATTTACGCTTCTTGGCTTCCGGAGATGCGGCAAAGAGACGGCGGATGGTTTCGAACGCACCCATGAAAAGTGCCGGTGTGCTTCGTGTCGTTTTACCGATCGGAGACTGATCGACGAAGGAAACGTCGCTGATGTTTTCGGTTCCGAGGAGCTTCTCAAATTTGCCCGGGGCTTCCGTGGACTTACCTTTGGCTTTCATCAGAGCCGGTACCAGGATGTCCTGAACCAGCGTGGACTTACCGGAACCCGAGACGCCGGCAATACACACGACTGAGTGCAGCGGAATGCGGATGTCTAAGTTTTTGAGGTTGTGCTCGGAAGCGCCCAGCAGAACCAGCGCCGGGTTGGCCGGGTTGATGCGTTTTTGGGCGGAATGCGGGAAGGTTCTTTCACCGCGGAGGTAGGAACCCGTGAGCGTACGTGCCTTTTTGAGCTCTTCGGGCGTGCCGTCAAAGACGATTCTGCCGCCGTTGGCGCCGGGTCCGGGGCCCATATCAATAATGCGGTCGGCTGCGAGCATGACTTGAGGATCGTGTTCCACAACGACTAAGGTATTGCCGGCGCGGCGCAGACGCTTCATGACGGAGTTCACGCGATCCATATCCTGAGGATGCAGACCGATAGAAGGCTCGTCGAGTACGAACAAGGTGTTGACCAGCGAAGTGCCGAGTGCGGTGGTCAGGTTAATACGCTGAACTTCTCCGCCGGAAAGTGTGCGGCTCTGACGGTCAAGATTGAGATAACCGAGGCCGACTTCCGTGAGGTAACGCAGGCGGGAGCGGATTTCGTCGAGCAGCATGCCGCAGCCTTCTTCGAGTGCCGGAGAAAGTTTGAGCTCATCGAAGAAGATTCTGAGTCGTTCGATCGGAAGCAGCATCAGATCACGGATATTTAATCCGGGCAGATCGCGAAGAATAGCGTCGGAGAAAGTAGCATTGGCAGGACGCCAGCGCTGATGAGAGCCTAACGCATGATCGGCGTTTTCTTTGGTGCCGATGCGCCAAAGAAGCGCGTCGGGTTTGAGACGAGCGCCGTGGCAGTCCGGGCAGGCCGTATAGCTGCGATAGCGGGAGAGCATGACACGGACGTGCATCTTGTAGGCTTTCGTTTCGAGCCATTCGAAGAAATGCTTAATGCCGTACCACTTCTTAGAGCGGAAGCTTGTCCATTTCGGATCGCCGAAGCAGACCCAGTCCTTTTCTTCCTGAGTCAGATCACGGTAAGGCTTGCTGACATCCAGACCTCGTTCGGCGGCATAACGCAGGAGGTCGTCCTTGCATTCGGAGTAGCTTTCCGTATTCCAGGGTTTGACGGCACCTTCTTTAATGGAGAGGCTTTCGTCGGGAATGACCAGACCATAGTCCACGCCGATGATTCTTCCGAACCCGCGGCAGGTGTCGCAGGCACCTAACGGAGAGTTGAAGCTGAAAGTCGAATCATGGGGACGCGCATAGGTAATTCCGCACTCAGGGCAAGTGAGTGCAGCGGAGAATTTCCAAACTTCCTCTTCAGATCCGGGAACGCGGACTTTGAGTTCCATCAAACCTTTGCCGAGACGAAGCGCGGTTTCGACAGCTTCAACGGCGCGGCTGCGGGGAACCGACGGTTTAAAGCGGTCGGCAATGACCTCAATATCCGAGCCGTTTGTTTTGTCCTGAGAAACGACAGTGCAGCGTGTAAAGCCCTGAGCCTCCAAACCGGCAATGGCCGTTTCGGGAGGAAGAGAGGCTGGGACGTGCACATGGAAGCACACGCTTAGGCGTGCGTCCGGAGAAACGTTTTCTAAGCGCTCGGCGATGTCTTCCCAGATGTCCTGAGGGCTTTCTTCACGCACGGGGCGGCCGCAGCAGCGGCAGTAAAGTGAAGAAGCCTGAGAAAAGAGCATCTTCAGATGATCGTTGATCTCAGTCATCGTGCCCACGGTCGAGCGAGAGTTTCTGACCGGATTGGTCTGGTCAATCGCGATAGCGGGCGGCACGCCCTCGACTTTGTCGACCTTCGGGCGGTCCATACGGTCCATGAACTGGCGAACGTAGGGGCTGAAGGTTTCGACATAGCGGCGCTGGCCTTCGGCATAAAGAGTGTCAAAAACCAAAGAGGATTTACCCGAGCCGGAGACGCCGGTGACGACGGTTAATTTGCCGTGTTCGAAAGAAACGTCGATATTTTTTAAGTTGTTTTGTTTTGCTCCGCGGACGGAGATAAATTCTTTTGCGTTGTTCTTAGTCTGCATGTTCTTCCAAGTTAACGGAGTAGGCCGCCTATAGTGGAATCCGAAGGTGAGTTTTAAAGACGGCACTTTGGTAGCGTCAACTATACTCTCGTTAAGATTTCAAGAAAATCAACGAGTTGTGAGGAAATGTTTGAAATCGAAACGAAAAGAAACGCAAACGGCAGGCAAAAAAAATAAACCCGCCTCGGCATTTGTCGGGCGGGTGTCGGACTCAGTGAAGAGTCTTCGATTGCATCAAGCAGAAAAGAGGATTAATTGCCTCTGCGCTTTGCAGCATTGTCTTTGACTTGACGGGCCAAAGAGTCAAAAGCAGCGCGAACGGCTGCGTGGGCATCTTCGTTCTTCGTGTTCATGATGAATTCGTGGCCGGGAGCGTTGAGAGAAACGCGAACGCTGCATTCTCTGCCCTGGTTCTGGTGGCGCCCTTCGCTTTCAACAGCGACGCGGCAACTGATCAGATCAGCATCAAATTTGTGGAGTCCTTCGACTTCTTTTGCGATTAAATTTTCAAGAGCTTCGGAACGATCGATACCGTGGAAACTAACTTGCAGTGGAAGCTTCATATAATCCTCACTTTCTTTTTAAAACTTCTACCCCCAATTGTTTCATATTTTTCGAATAATTGTTAGGGATTTTTAAATTCCCAATTTTGGAGCAAAATAGAAGAAGTTGTGTTTTCACCGAATTTCAATGGAAAATAAACGAAGTTAATCAAAATTCGGTGTTTAACTAAGAGAAAACCCCTCCTTGCTTAATTCTCTAATTCTCGCATCCGCCTCTGTTAAGGCGTTTTAGACTGCAAAAAAGGACGGATATCGGCATTTTTTAGACTGAATTCGTTCAATAAGGCACAAAAGAAATCAATCTCGGCAGATTCTTTTACAAGAGCGCGAAGAAAATTCGGACATCGGGCGGCGGGTTGTGTTAGTTTGACATTACTAATCCGGCCGTCTCTCTGTTTCGGGGCCGGAAAACCGATCAAAGTATTCAATGAGGTTCGCCCGAATGCATGGAACCACAGAATTAATAGCTTCTCTGGACTTAGGGACGACAAGCGCCCGTGCGATTATTTTTAATGCAGAGGGGCGCCCTCTGGCAGCGAGTCAAAAACCTCTGACTCAGTATTTTCCGCACGACGGCTGGGTCGAGCAGGATGCCGAGGAAATCTGGCAGAAGCAAAAGGAATGTTTGTTAGGCACCTTGGCTGATCTTAAGCTGTCCGGGTCTGGACTTCGGGCGTTAGGCATCACGAATCAAAGAGAGACCACCATCGTATGGTCCAAGAAGACCGGAAAGCCGATTTATCGCGCGATTGTCTGGCAGGACAGGCGTACTGCGGCTTTTTGCGAAAGGCTTCACGACAGCGGATTTGAGCCTTTAATTCATGACAAAACCGGCCTTTGTTTAGACCCGTATTTTTCTGCGTCCAAGGTTCGCTGGATATTAGACAATGTTGAGGGTGCAAGAGAGAAGGCTTTAGCCGGAGAGCTTTTGTTCGGCACTGTCGACAGCTGGCTTATCTGGAACCTGACAGGCGGTCTTGGGCATGTGACGGATGTCTCGAATGCTTCGCGCACGCTCTTATTTAATATTCACAACTGCCGCTGGGATGAGGAACTGCTGGATATCTTCGGCATTCCCGCGTCCATGCTGCCTCGCGTCGTTCCGAGCTCAGGTCTCATCGGCAGGACGGCGCCGGCAATCCTCGGCGCTCCTATCGATATCTGCGGCGCAGCCGGCGATCAGCAGGCAGCGACGTTCGGGCAAGCGTGCTTTAAGCCCGGCATGACGAAAAATACCTACGGTACCGGCGGCTTCCTCCTTATGAATACGGGTTCGACGCCTAAGTTATCCGACAACCGACTTCTGAGCACTATCGGGTGGACGATTCCGGGTGCTACCAGTTATGCCTTGGAAGGAAGTGTTTTTGTGGCCGGTGCAGTTGTCCAGTGGCTTAGAGAAGGCGTAGGGCTGATTGACACGAGCGCTGAAATCGAGAGTTTGGCACGGCAGGTCAAGGACAACGGAGGCGTTTATTTAATTCCGGCTTTTGTCGGGTTAGGCGCGCCTTATTGGGATCCTCATGCACGAGGATTAATGATCGGTCTGACTCGTGGAACGACTCGCGCGCATATTGCTCGGGCTGCATTAGAATCAATAACATTCCAGTGCAATGACGTACTTCGGGCAATGATGAACGATGCCGGCGCGCGGCTCACCGAGCTGCGGGTTGACGGCGGCGCTTCGGAAAATGATCTGATGATGCAGTTTCAGGCAGACATTTCCGGCGTTCCGGTCGTGCGTCCAGAAGTGGTTGAGACGACGGCTTTGGGTGCGGCTTATCTGGCTGGACTCGGCTGCGGAGTATGGAAGAGCACGGAAGAAATTGAAAAGTTATGGCGGCGCGAGCGGACATTTGAGCCGACGATGTCGCAGGATCAACGAGAATTTTTAACGACACAATGGGGCCGGGCAGTGGCGCGGTCTAAAGGATGGGAGCAGTAAGAATGGACTTCAACGCAAAGACTAATCCGGGGCGAGAAAGCCGTCTCCAGCAATTGGAAGAGGACAAAGTCTGGGATGTGCTCATCATCGGCGGCGGTGCGACCGGCGCCGGTATTGCGGTTGATGCCGCTGCTCGCGGTTTTTCCACGGTGTTGTTCGACACGCAGGACTTCTCCGAGGGCACTTCCAGCCGTTCCACCAAACTGATCCACGGCGGCGTTCGCTATATGAAGAATCCCCGCGACTGGAAGCTGGTTCGCGAGGCGATGATCGAACGCAAACTACTGCTGGGCAATGCACCGCATATCGTTCATCCGGAACCGTTCATTCTTCCCTGCTACGAAAACTTCGAGCGCGAATACTACATGGCCGGTCTCTGCCTTTACGGCGCCATGGCTTACGGCGGCTACGAGGTCGGCAAGACCGAATTCCTTTCCGCGGCCGAGACCATCCGCCGTCTGCCCGGCGTCAAAGCCGACGGCTTAAAGGGCGGCGTCCAGTTCTGGGACGCTCAGTTCGATGATTCCCGTCTCAATATTGCCTTAATGAAAACGGCGGAAGCCCGCGGAGCACTTTTGCTGAACTATGTGCCTGTCGTCGGATTTGAAAGAGGCTGCGGCGGCGAAATTACCGTTGTGAAGGTCAAGGATAAATTCAGCGGCAAAGAATACAGCGTTAAGACCCGCATGGTCTTTAATGCGGCAGGCGTCTGGGCGGACGAAATTCGCCGCATGGTTTCTCCGGACGTGAAGCCGTTTATCCGCGCTTCCAGAGGCTCTCATATTGTTGTGAGTACGGATCATTTCGGCGGCAAGACCGGCATGTTTATTCCGAAGACTTCCGACGGACGCGTTCTTTTCTGCATTCCCTGGCACGGCGTCCTTGAAATCGGAACGACGGACAAAGAAGAAAAGGACATTTCTTTCAATCCGGAACCCACGGAAGAAGAAATCGAATTCATGCTCGAGACGGCCCGCAAGTATCTGGCCTATCCGATCTCGCGCAAGGACGTCCTAGCTTCATTTGCCGGACTGCGTCCTTTGTTCAATCCGAATGCCGGCGGCTCGACCGCAGCTGTTTCCAGAGAACACTCGGTGATTCCAGAATTTAAGAACATGATTACGGTGACCGGCGGCAAGTGGACGGCTTACCGCAAGATGGCCGAGCACGCGATGTCCGTGGCGGTGGACCAAGGCTTAATTTACAAGCGTCCGTGCCCGACGAAATATATGTCGATCTATCGCGACAACGAGTTCAACCCTGATGAAATTGAAGCCGAGATCCTCAAGGGTACCCTGACGGATGAGCAGCTGAAGGCATACGCAGTGCATTGCCGCGATACGCAGTTTGCTATGACGCCTGAAGATGTTCTTTATCGTCGTCTGAGAATCGGCCAGATGAATAAGGCCAAGACAGAAGAACTTCTGCCGAAGATCAAAGACGTTTTTGAAGCTGAAGCTTCCGAATAAAAAGATTGGCCGAGCAAAGATTGCTCGGCCAAATTGCAAAAAACTTTATCTGCGTGTTATCAAGTTGAATTGACTTGATTTTTTACGTATAATCCTGTCCTCTCTGTTGGAGCGTTGTCCTTTCGTCATCGCTCGTCCGTTGTAAATAATGTCGTCTCGGGAATTAATCCGCCCGAGCTTAAAGATAATTTGCGGCGCATTTGTATGCGCCAAATTTATAGGTGAATAGTAATGAAAACCTTCTCGGCCAAGCCGCTTGAAGTGAAGCGTGAATGGTACGTGGTTGATGCAACCGATAAGGTTGTCGGCCGCCTTGCCGCTGAAATCGCTCTCAGACTCCGTGGCAAAGACAAGCCTGAATACACACCGCACGTCGACACGGGCGATTACATCATTGTTGTCAACGCTGACAAGCTCGTCATGACCGGTGCTAAAGCTGAAGACAAGAAGTATTTCCGTCACTCCGGCTACCCCGGCGGCGTATATGAGACCACTTTCCGTAAGATGCAGGAAAAGCATCCCGGCCGTGCTCTCGAAATCGCAGTTAAAGGCATGCTTCCGAAGGGCCCGCTTGGCTATGCCATGTTCAAGAAGCTCTTCGTTTATGCCGGCAGCGACCATAAACACTCCGCCCAGCAACCCAAACAGCTTGAGATCTAAAAAATGATTGGAAATTACAACTACGGCACTGGCCGCCGCAAGAGCTCCGTTGCTCGCGTCTTCATGAAGCGCGGCACCGGCAAGATCGAAATCAACGGCCGTTCTCTTGATGAGTACATCCACCGCGAAACCGGCCGCATGGTCGTTCGTCAGCCGCTCATCCTCACCGACAACGTCGAAACATTCGACATCAAAGTCAATGTTCGCGGCGGCGGTGAATCCGGTCAGGCCGGCGCTATCCGTCACGGTATTACCCGCGCTCTGATCGATTACGATGCAGCTCTCAAGTCTGTTCTGTCTCAGGCAGGTCTTGTTACACGTGACGCTCGTGAAGTCGAACGTAAGAAAGTCGGTCTTCGCAAGGCACGTCGTCGTAAACAGTTCTCCAAGCGTTAATTCGCTACAGAATTGCGGAAACTGCCTCCGGGCAGTTTTCAACAAAGGTCGCTTCGGCGGCCTTTCGTCGTTTATCGGCGTGTAAGTCCAAGGGCTGGGACTTGAAGAAAAAAGGCAGAACGGTTATTCCCGCCTGCCTCAATTAGGAAGTGGTAGACCTTAGTCTGAAGACTTCTGATTTTAGGAAAAGAACTAAAAACTAATGTTTATGCCTGAGAAGATCTGCTGAGCATTGAGTCCGGCTTTGTCAGCAAAAAACGGCAGAGAGCTCCCTGCACCCGGAACAACGACATAGGAAGATTTCTTTTGATTAATTACAGCCGTGTAACCGGCGTATATGGTCGTTCGTTTACTAAGCGGATAGTCGTAACGAAGTCCAAATGACCAGGCATTCTCATCTTTGTTGGTTTGATTCCTCAGGTAGGCTGCTGTAGTAAAGAGCTTTCCTCCGGCGAGCGGAGTTGAGGCGCCGAGTTGAGCAGCCCAAAGATTGGGAGTTTCAGGGGAGCCTTTGGCAAATTTCTTGAGAAAAATCAGCGAAGGCTTGGTTCCCCCTAAATCATAGGAACCTCCAAATAAGACCGTTTGATAGAGGTCTTCTCCTTGAATTTTCAGGCTTAATTTGTCGTACAGGTAAACGCCTCTTAACATAACGTTATGGGAAGCGTACTCAAGAGCAATGCTGTAAGAGTTTCCCAGAGAATTGCTTTGTTTTCCCGAGTCCTTTACTTGTTCTCCTAAGGAAACAAACAATTCGGCACTTAACCCTTTGAAACTTGGGGTTTTGTAAAGAAATGAGTTGTCTCTTCGTGCCAGATCAATATTCTTGTTTAGATCACCTCCTAGAACGCTTGCAGCCCCAGGCCAACAAAAGTTTTCTATTGCTCCTCCCAGCGACATGTTGGTCGGATCGATCATGATCATGGTTAAGAAGTAGGGCGTGTACTGTCGGCCGAATGAAAGACTTCCAAAGTTTTCGTTGCTTACTCCCAACCAGGACTCTCTGTGCCAAGCGAGTCCGCCGCCCGCGCCTCCCGGGGTGGCTTCACCATTGTCAAGAAGGAAACCTGCTTCCAATTTGAAATGGGAAGACCAGCCGTTACCTAAATCCTCACTTCCTTTTATCCCCCACAAGGAAGGTTTTGCGCCGCCGCTTTGAATGCCGCTCTTTAATTGGCTGCCAGCTATGTTAACAGCGACATAACCGTCGACAACGCCATATAAAGTTATCTCTGTAGATGACGCGGGCCGAGTAAAAGCAGTAAGAGCGGCAACCAGCGGCACGAGAAGAAAGTATTTGCGCATTCTTTGCTCACTTAGCTAATTTTTTATCCTGTAGAGCTTGGAGCGCAGCATGTCTTCCGGAGTAGGAGGACCACCCGAAAGCATGGCCTGAAGTCCAGACAGGGTAAGTGTCACCGTAGAGGCCTCCTGCATCAACGCCGGCAGCGTATAAACCATCGATCGGATGATTGTTTTTATCGAGAACACGGAAACCTTTGTCGATTTTGATGCCGCCCAGAGAGGTGTAGCTGAAGGGGAAGAGTTTAATTGCGTAGTAAGTAGTACCGGAAATCGGTCTCAGGTACTGGTGAGATTTGCCTAAGAAGGTGTCCCTTCCATCTTCGGCGAGTTTATTGTACTGAGCTACCGTTTTTTCGAGGTTTGCAGCAGGAACACCCATCTTGTGGGCTAACTCTTCTAGGCTATTTGCACTTACGAAAGTAGAGTTGCCTGCTGCCAGAGCTGTTTTGATTTCTTCTTTAAGTTTGGGCAGCTTGTCGAGAGCCGGCACGATCACGCCGATACCGTTATCAATTCCTTCTTTTTGGACGTAATCGATGGAGTTGTTATCCCAAATTGCCCATGCGGTGCTTCCGTGCTGCGAGGCGATTGCGTTGCCGGCGTTCGGGAAACTAAATGCATTAGCTTCGTTTGTGAAGCGTTCCCCTTCATTATTCACCCAAAGATTAAACGGCTGCCAGGACATGCAGTAAATAGCGCCCGGGAAAGAGATGCCTTTTCCTTCTACACCGGTATGCAGCATCAAAGTCATCGGTGTTTTCTCACTGCCGGCCCTCCATGCCATTTCAATTCCATCGCCTGTCTTGTTCAGAGGCACGCTGGCCTTAAAGACATCCGGATTCCAACCTAACCATTTTTGGACTTTTTCCGGACTGTTGCCAAATCCTCCGGTAGAAATAATCGTGGCTTTGCTGTGGATAATGACATCATTTCCCTTGGAATCTTTTGCTTTGACGCCCACAACCTTGTTGCCATCCTTAAGCAGCTCTTTGGCGGGTGTTCCGACCAAAATTTCAACGCCTTTTTCTTTTGCAACATCAGCCAGCAACTTAATGTAAGCGGCGCCATGTTCTTGGCCTTTGTACTCTCCGACCACGTGCCAGGTCGGCGCATCATAAGGGGTCATCTGGATTGGCTCAAACTTCATTCCATGAGAAGCAAGCCAATCTAAGTTTTCTGCTGAGCCCCAAACAAATTTTTTCGTCAGAGCAGGGTCCGCTTTATAGTGAGAGTGTTCCATAAGGTAATTGAAGCACTCTTCTCGAGTCAGACCGATGCTTTTTCCACGCTGCCATTTAGATTCGACACCAAAGAGGCCTTCGGCAGCATTAGCGCCTCCGCCTAAGTACGGATTCTTTTCTACCAAGATAACCTTGGCGCCTTTTTCAGCAGCCTGAACTGCGGCAGGAAGACCGGCAGCGCCTCCGCCGACCACTACCACGTCTGCGTTTTTTGAAATTTCAGCCGCCAAAGAAGTCGAGGAAAGAGCAACAAAGACGGAAAGTGCGATGAGAGTTTTTTGCATTTTATTTCTCCTAAGGGTGATGAAGTTGTCGAACTCACGGAGAAATATTAGAACCGGACACACGGTTGGTATAGATCCCCTTCTGTTGCCTAGACAACGATTAGATATCGGTAGATAACCCAACTGTTGTCTACACAACGAATTTGGTTAAAATTTTCTTAAAGAAGGGAGGGTTTAATGAGACAAGTTTTCTATTCCAGTCCGTGGATACACGAACCTGAACCGGAAGAATTATTCAGAATTTATGCCGCCTATGGAGAAAGAATCAAAGTTAAAGCAGGAGCCGATCTCCCGTATTCAGGAGAAGATGCGCTTGTTTGCTATCTAGAAAAAGGGCTCGGAGCTTTTTCGTACCTTGATAAGTCGGGACATAAAAATTACTTTGCGATCATCGTTCCGAAACGAACCTTTGGAGACTTGGTTTCTTTGACACAAAATAGGATGTGTTTAAAAGGTGAAATTTTGCGGGACTCAACTCTCATTATTCTGAAGAGGAAGATTTGGGAAGAACAGGTTATGAAGTCAGTGGCAACATTATCTTGCTATGTCAGAAATGCAATTAGCAAAGAAGAGTCACACATGGAAGGGATGATTGCCAACTCCACCCTTGAACTGCCGGAGAGAATCCTGTCCTTCTCATACGCATTAATTAACGCGTACTATCCGCCGAAACTCGAAGACTGGAATCCTCTGCCGGTGACGCTGACATTAACGGAGATAAGCAGAGTAGTTGCTGCAAACCGAACGTCTGTGAGCTTGATTATTTCTGACTGGATTAAAGATGGGAATGCCCAGAAAAAAGGAAGGCAGCTCTTAATTCACGGGAGACTTTTCCAAAATCTTTATGACTGGAGCTGCAGTTTCGATAAAAGTAGCAGTAATCCATGAGGGGAACCGGTTTCAGAATCCAACAGATCTGCGTAAGAATGCATTTTTAGAAGTAACATTTAAGAACCTCATACCTAAGGAAATTAAATGAAAAAAGTAAAAGTCGGCATTGTGGGCGGTTCCGGGTATACCGGCATTGAATTACTTCGTCTCCTGGCACAGCATCCGCATGCGGAAATTGTCACGATCACGGGTCGAAAGGACGCCGGAACGCATGTCGCCAAAATGTTTCCATCACTTAGAGGACGCGTGGATTTGGTTTTTGAAGATCCTGCTTCCGCACCTCTGGATCAATGTGATGTCGTATTCTTTGCAACGCCGCACGGCGTAGCGATGAGCATGGCAGAAGAGCTCACTTCCAAGGGCATCAAAGTTATTGACCTTGCCGCAGATTTCCGCCTGAAAGATAAAGAAGTTTTTAAGAAGTGGTACAAGATGGACCACAAATGCCCCGAGATTTTGGCTAAAGCCGTCTACGGTCAGCCGGAAAGTATGCGGGACGAAATGAAGAATGCAGACGTTCTCGGTATGGCAGGCTGCTACCCGACGACGATTGAGCTCGGACTTATGCCGCTGCTCAAGCTTCACAAAGAAGTCGGCGATATCGTGAATCTTGATGTTTCGATTATTGCGGACAGCAAATCCGGCATCAGCGGTGCCGGACGCAAAGCCGATATCAGTCTGAACTGCGCCGAGTTCTCCGATAATTTCAAAGCCTACGGCGTTGCCGGTCATCGCCATGAGCCGGAGATGGTTCAGCAGCTGAGCCTCTTTGCCGGTGAGACTGTTCCCCTGACGTTTATTCCTCACTTGCTGCCGAATATCCGCGGCATCTTTTCCACGATTTATGTGCGCTTGAAAGAAAGGGGCATGGGCATCGATTATCAAGCCCTCTATGAAAAAGCCTATGCAGAAGAACCGTTTGTTGACGTCCTGCCGGAAGGTTCGCAGCCAGAGACGAGAATGGTACGCGGCTCCAATATGGTCCGTATTGCGCTCTACCGAAAAGAGCCTGACCTCTTGGTGATCCTAGTGGTTGAGGACAACTTAGTAAAAGGTTCGGCCGGTCAAGCAGTGCAGGCCATGAATCTTGTCATGGGACTCCCGGAAACAGAAGGTCTGGAGCAAATCGCTTTGGTTCCGTAAGGAAGCCGTCCATAAAAACCGAAGGGCCGCGAAAAGCGGCCCTTCGAGTTTGTGCGATTAAGAATTTTTGATCAGCTTCGGATTCAGCGTGTAAGTTCCGACGGTGGAAGCAGATGCGAGGATATGACCTTTCATGGCTTCTTTGACATCTCTGCCGTTGAAATTGCCTTTGAGAGGCAGCAGCGGGAAATCCACTGCGTAGACGGTAAAGACGTAGCGATGTACGCGTTCATCGTTCCACGGGGGGCAAGGACCGTCGTATCCGTAATAATGCCCCTCGTTGTTCGGATCGTCTTTGAAGGCTTCGGTATAGTCGTTGAGCCCTTGACGCATGCCGTTGGCGCAAGCCGGTCCTCTTTTGCCGCGAGGAGAAATTCCCTTAGAGAGCGTCGCGGCATCGATGCACGGCTCTTCCGGCACGATGTCGACCAACACCCAATGAATGAAACTTGTTCTCGGGGCGTCCGCCGGAATCGTTTCTCCTTCGACATTGGCCTTGGAGAAATCCGCAGGAACATCGTTGTCTTCGCAAATAACGATTAAAGACTTTGTCCCGAGGGGCGGATTAGACCAGGCAATCTGAGGATTTCGGTTGCCTGCCGGCAAGGTATGCTCTTTTCCCATCGGGTCGGGTTTTGCAAAGGCAAAACCTTCGGGAATCGGCTTGCCGTCTTCAAAAGAATCGCTCCAAACGCGAAAAATCGTATCCATCATTTTTTTAGTCTTTCTTCTTGGGGTAGCAAAGGCGGAACGTCACAGGGCCGTCGTTTACGAGACTGATCTGCATATGAGCGCCGAAAACACCGGTCACCGGATTAAATCCGAGCGACCGAAGCTTTTCGAGGAAGCGCTCGTAAAGCGCTTCTCCGAGGGCCGGATCGGCCGCCGGAGAAAAGCTCGGGCGCGTGCCGCTGTTGGTATCGGCAGCCAGAGTGAACTGGGAAGCGACGAGGATTCCTCCGTTGACGGTTTTTAGGCTCAGGTTCATTTTGCCGTCGGCATCGCTAAAAACTCGATAGCCGACGACTTTTTCCGCGAGGGCGTCGGCATACTCGAGCTTATCGTTTTTTTCTCCGCAGACCAAAACCATTAAGCCCTGACCGATACTTCCGCGGAATTCACCGTCGGCAGTAATCGACGCTTCCGAGACACGCTGAATCAATGCAATCATGGCAGCAGGTTACTTCAGAGTGACCTTAGCCCATTTCCTCTTGCCGACCTGGAGCGTATAAGTTCCGGGCTGGACCTGAAGGGCTTTGTCCGTGACTTTTTCGCCGTTCAAATGAACGCCGCCCTGGGTGACATTGCGGCCGGCTTCACTGGTGGAAGGCGCCAAACCGGCTTCTTTGATGAGCTTGAGGATGCCCATGGCTTCGCCGCCGTTTTCAAGCGTGACTTCAGGAATGTTTTCAGGAACGGCGCCTTTGCGGAAGCGGTTGATGAATTCCTGTTCGGCAGCGTCGGCAGCTTCAGCATTGTGGAAGCGCGTGACGATTTCCTTAGCCAGCATGACCTTAGCGTCGCGCGGATTACGGCCGGCTTCGCACTCTTTCTTGAGCTGCTGAATTTCTTCGTTGCTTCTCATAGAGAGCAGGTCGAACCAGTTCCACATCAGGTCATCGGACAAGGACATGACTTTGCCGAACATTTCGTTCGGTTCTTCAGTAATGCCGATGTAGTTGTGTTTGGACTTGCTCATCTTGTTGACGCCGTCCAGACCGACGAGCAAAGGCATCGTGATGATGCACTGAGCTTCTTGGTTGTACTGACGCTGCAGTTCGCGGCCGACTAAAAGGTTGAAACGCTGGTCGGAACCGCCGAGTTCGACGTCGGCTTCAAGTGCAACGGAGTCATAGCCCTGCATCAGCGGGTAGATCAGCTCGTGCATAGCAATCGGAGCCTGGGAAGCAAAACGCTTAGCGAAGTCGTCGCGTTCGAGCAGACGGGCGAGCGTATAGCGGGAGGCGAGTTTGATGAAGCCGGCGGAGCCTAATTTATTGCACCATTCGGAGTTAAAGCGAACCTCGGTTTTGTCCTTGTCCAAAACTTTGTAGGCCTGATCGAGATAAGTCTTGGCATTGGCCTCGATCTGTTCACGAGTGAGCGGCGGACGCGTGGTGTTGCGGCCGGAGGGGTCGCCGATCGCGCTGGTGAAGTCGCCCACGAGGAAGATCACGGTATGACCGAGGTTTTGGAATTGGCGAAGTTTGTTCAAGACGACGGTATGACCCAAATGAATGTCGGGAGCCGTGGGGTCAAGACCTAATTTAATTCTCAGAGGTTTACCGGTGGCTTTCGAACGAGCCAGTTTTTGTTCGAGCTCTTCTTCAACGAGAAGCGTGTCTGTGCCGCGCTTAATCAGCGCCATCGCTTCTTTAATATCTTCCGTTACCGGAAACTTTTTTTCCTGAGCAGTATCTGTCATTTATTGAAACATCCTGAAATTTTAGGTGGAACCCCTCGAAGACTTGAGAAAATTAATGTTTTATAATCAATCGACTTAAATCCGAAGGGCAGATTTCCAAAACAGCCCTTATTCTACTTTCTCTACCCGACGTTGTCAGATATCGGTGATGTGGGAGTGTTCGTTTTTAATAGAGAGATCAGAGTGAAGCCGTTTAAAACCAAATTTACGAAGATTTTGACTGGTCTGGGCGTGACTGCGGCTTTACTGTTATCCATTCCTTCACCGGCCGTTTCTCAGGAAGCTCTCCCCGGAAAAGGCGAAGTGGTCTTAGAGAAAGCCGGCGAGATTGAACTCGGGGATTTGATCCAGCAGTGGGCCAGTGAGATGGACCACGTTTACGCCGAGACCCGCATCCAAGCAAAAGACTCGAACAAAAAGATTTTCGAAAGACTGGGCATTAACGACAAAGCGTTTGTTCGTTATGTGAACTCCATCAAAGGCAAAGAGAATCCTTTTGCTCGCCTCCAGAAAGGACGCTTAATTCAGGCTCGCCTGACGCCGACCGGAGAAGTCATTTCTCTGCGCGTCTTCCGTCCGATTGACTCCTTGTCTCGCGACGTCGCTTACTTCCAGGTCAGCAAAGAATCCGGAAAATTTAAGCACACCAATTTAAAGAGCGAGATCGATGCCTTCCCGATTGCCTCTTCCGCAGTAATTAAGACTACGCTGGAGAGCGCAGCCGTTTCGGCAAATATTCCGGCCAATGTTTTGGCTCAGATTAAAGAGAGACTCAGCACGTCGATGGACGTGAACAAGGGTGTTGCTGCCGGCGACTCTTTCAGCGTAATTTATGAACGCCGTCAGATCGACGGAGCCGACCTCGGTTCCGGCAAGCTTTTGGCAATTGAGTATTTCTCCAAAGGCAAGACGATTGATTCCTACTGGTACGAGGGCGAAGGCGTCGAAGGTTATTTCGACTCCGAAGGCAACAACACAGACATTACGTTCCTGCGTATGCCCTGTGAAGCCCGCGTAACTTCCACATTTAACCGCGTTCGTAAGCATCCTGTGACAGGACGCCTGCGTCCGCACTGGGGCGTTGACCTCGGTGCACCGCGCGGAACACCGGTTTACGCAGCCGGCGACGGAGTGATTTCTTCCAAGAAATATCAACGCCGCGGCTACGGTTACTGGCTTGAGCTCACTCATGCCGGCGGTTATAAATCCCTGTATGCCCACTTAAGCAAGTACGCTCCCGGCATGGCCGAAGGCGTCAAAGTTAAGAAAGGACAGCTGATCGGATATGTCGGTACTTCCGGAATGGTGACCGGTCCGCATCTTCACTATGAACTGAAGAAAGACGGTCAGCAGATCAATCCGCTTATCGCCGATCTTCGAACCGGAGAAAACCTGAAGGACGATGCCCTCGAGGATTACAAGCTTGCGATTTCCCCGATGCGTCGACAAATCGCAATGCTGAGCCGACTTCAGCTAGCGCAAAATTCAGCTTCGACAGGTTCGGACTAAACGACTTGTTAGAATTTGAGGCCTCAGTTGTATGAGGCCTTTGTTTTTATGTGCACTCCAAATATTCCTATTTACGTCGGCATGATGTCCGGCACCAGTATGGACGGCGTTGACGCGGTCGCATGTGTCTTTAACGAAAAGGGCTGTCAGTTCATTGCCCGCAGTTTTGAGCCGTATTCGGACATGCTGCGCGAAGGCCTGCTTTCTTTGTGCCGCAGCGGTCCGGACGAAGTTGTTCGTATGCAGAACGGCGCCAATGAGATTGCCAAGATTTATGCAAAGGCCTTCAATAAACTGCTGACTGACAGCGGACTGAATTACAAGAACATTCGAGCAATCGGAGCGCACGGTCAGACGATTCGCCACAATCCGCAGATCGGAGCGAGTACGCAACTGATTAATGGAGCATTGCTGGCAGAGCTGACAAAAACCGACGTCATTACGGATTTCAGAAGCCGTGACTTGGCCGCAGGCGGAGAAGGGGCCCCGTTGGTTCCCGCTTTTCATAAATGGGTACTGAGCGGAGACGTGCCGCGCGGCATTTTAAATATCGGCGGCATCAGCAATCTAACGATACTCCCCGAGCGCGGCAGCGAGGATGAAGTCTTAGGTTTTGACTGCGGTCCCGGAAACGTACTGATGGATGCTTGGATCGAAAAAGTCAATCATGTTCGGTACGACCGGGACGCTATGTGGGCGCGCAGCGGCAAAGTGATTCCGCAGCTGCTGGGAAGTCTGAAACAGGAAAAATTCTTTTCTCAAGTTCCGCCGAAGAGTACCGGGCGGGAGCTCTTCAACCTGCCTTGGCTGGAAGCCCGATTAAACGGAGAAAAGCCGGAGGATGTACAGCGGACACTGGTTTCGTTTACCGCTGAAACGGTCACGGATGCGATTCGCAATTTTGCGCCGCACATTAAGGAGCTGAGAGTTTGCGGCGGAGGTGCTAAGAATCCGCTGATGATCAGCGAACTGGCGCTTCTCAACCCCGATTTGCTGGTGACAACAACCGCGGATCTCGGCGTAGATCCGCAGGATGTGGAAGGGTTAGCCTTTGCGTGGCTCGCCTATCGTTTTGACCGCCGCGAGACGGGAAATCTGCCGAGCGCCACCGGAGCCTCAGGTTCAAGAATTTTGGGCTGTTTGTACCCCGCCTAAACGAAAAGACCTCCTTGCGGAGGTCTTGATTCAGTCGTGCTCTGATGCTTAGACGGAGAAGCTGGAGCCGCAGCTGCAGGTTGTCGTCGCGTTCGGGTTCTTAATCACAAACTGCGCGCCTTCGAGGTCTTCCTTGTAGTCGATCTCGGCACCGATGAGGTACTGGTAGCTCATGGAGTCGATCAAGAGTGTGACTCCGTTTCTGACCATCACGGCGTCGTCTTCGTTAGTGGTTTCATCAAAAGTGAAACCGTACTGGAAGCCGGAGCATCCGCCGCCCTGAACGAAAACTCTGAGTTTGAGATTCGGGTTGCCCTCTTCGTCAATCAGTTCTTTAACTTTGAGGCTGGCAGCATCGGTGAAGATAATGGGGTCGGGAAGCTTGATCTGATCCTGATCCTGAACATTGTTTTCAGCCATTATTTTTCCTTGCAATAAGTAAATTTAGTGCTATGGATTATAAAGAATCCGTCAATAGCACAAGGCCGTATTAGGTCATGATTTGTGAAAACAAACGGATTCGATCTATCAGATTAGGCTGTTTGATTTTGCGAACAAGGGTCAGTTCAGCGACCTTTCAAACTTATAATCCTTGAATAAACGCCTGCGGACAAACCCCCGCAGTTTTATGGCTTACTTATGGGAAAAGCACATGTTCGACAAGAATTCGACCATCGAAATATCTGACCCGGCTGTATGGGAAATCATTCAAAAAGAGGGCAAACGTCAGGAAGATCAGATTGAACTGATTGCCAGTGAGAACTACGCCTCTCCGGCTGTTATGGCAGCACAGGGCTCGGTGCTGACCAATAAGTATGCCGAAGGCTATCCCGGCAAACGTTATTACGGCGGCTGCGAATACGTAGACGAAGCCGAAACACTTGCGAAAGAGCGTGCACTAAAACTCTTCTGCGAACCGGTCGGTGTGGAAATGGCGGTCAACGTTCAGCCGCACTCCGGTGCTCAGGCCAATATGTCCGTTTTCTTCGGTTTGCTGAATCCCGGCGACACGGTGATGGGCATGTCGCTGGCCGAAGGCGGTCACTTGTCTCACGGCATGAAACTCAACATGTCCGGCAAGTGGTTCAATGTTGTGAGCTACGGCTTAAACGACAAAGAAGAAATTGACTACGACCAGGTTGAGAAACTCGCCGTCGAAAACAAACCCAAGATCATCATCGCCGGCGCTTCCGCCTATTCTTTACATATCGACTTCAAGCGTTTCAGCGAAATTGCTAAGAAAGTCGGTGCCTACTTGATGGTGGATATGGCTCACTACGCCGGTTTGATTGCTGCCGGCGTTTATCCGAGCCCGTTCCCTTACGCCGATATCGTGACGACAACGACGCACAAGACCCTTCGCGGTCCGAGAGGCGGCATGATTTTCTGCCGTCCGGATCTGGAAAAACAGATCAATATGGCTGTGTTCCCGGGCGTTCAAGGCGGTCCTCTGATGCACGTGATCGCCGCCAAGGCCGTGGCCTTCGGTGAAGCATTAAAACCGGAATACAAGGAATATCAGCAGCAGGTTATTAAGAATGCCGCGGCAATGGCCGACGCTCTGACTAAACGCGGTCTTCGTATTGTTTCCGGCCGCACCGAAAGCCATGTGATGCTCGTGGACCTTCGTTCTAAGAACATTACCGGTAAAGAAGCTGAAACCGTTCTTCATGAAGTCGGCATTACCGTCAACAAGAACTCCATTCCGAACGATCCGCAAAAACCGTTTGTGACGAGCGGTATTCGTTTAGGCTCGCCTGCTATGACCACTCGCGGCTTCAAAGAAAACGAAGCCGTTGAAGTGGCCAATCTCATTGCTGACGTACTCGATGCGCCTAAGAATGAGCAGGTTCTTGCCAACGTGAAAGAGCGTGTTGCCAGTCTCGTTGCCCGATTCCCGGTTTATCTGGAAACTGTGTAAGGCTGATTCAGGAGCGATCCTATGCTTTGTCCCTACTGCAAAGAACCCAACACTCAAGTTATTGATTCCCGCACCTGCGAAGAAGGTTCGGCGATTCGCCGTCGGAGAAAATGTCCGACCTGCGGCGCCCGCTTTACAACCTACGAGAAAGCGGCACTGCAGATGCCGCTCATCATCAAGAAAAACGGCAGCGTTCGGGAAGCCTACAACAGCGATAAACTGCGCCGCTCGATGCAGATTGCACTGCGCAAGCGGCCGGTGAAAGCCAGCGAGCTCGACTCTGCGATATCCCGCATTGAAAAGCAGCTTCAAGTGTCCGGGGAAAAGGAAGTGACCTCTAAACGCGTCGGAGACATGGTCATGCTCGAGCTGAAAAAGCTCGACAACGTGGCCTATGTCCGCTACGGTTCGGTCTACTTTAACTGCGGTACGCTGGACGACATGATCAAGCTTGTTGAAAACGCCCGAGAGGATCAGGGTAAGGAGGGAAAATGAGTTTTTCCGATTGTTCATATATGCGCCGTGCGCTGGAGCTGGCCAAGAAAGCTCGTTTTAACTGCCCGCCGAATCCGGCTGTCGGCTGCGTGATTGTTAAAGACCGCCGCATCATCGGCGAAGGCTTTACTCAAAAGACCGGCGAAGCCCATGCCGAAGTCATGGCCCTTCGTGATGCGGCTTCCCGCGGAGAAAGTGTGGCGGGCGCAACGGTTTACGTGACGCTGGAACCGTGCTCCCACTACGGAAGAACACCGCCGTGTGCCTTAGCGCTTAAAAATGCGAAGGTTGCCCGCGTGGTTGCAGCTTTGAAAGACCCTAATCCTTTGGTGGCCGGCAAGGGCCTCAAGATGCTGGAAGAGGCCGGCGTTAAAGTCGAGTGCGGTCTGGAGGCCGAAGAAGCCGAAGAGATCAACCGCGGATTCTTAAAACGTCAAAGAGAAGGTATGCCTTGGGTTCGCACCAAGATGGCCATGAGCGTGGACGGCAATACAGCGCTTGCCAACGGCAAGAGCCAGTGGATTACTTCGGAAGAAGCCCGCGCGGACGGACACTTCTGGCGCGGTATCAGCGGAGCAGTGCTGACAGGGCTCGGTACGGTGCTGGCGGATAATCCTCAGATGACGGCTCGTTTTGAAGGCGTGACGCGTCAGCCGCTGAAGGTCGTTGTGGATTCCAATCTGAGTCTCAATCCGGACCTGAAGATTTTCCAAGGCGGAAAGACCTTGTTGGTCTGCGCACACTACGACATCGTTCGTGCCGAGAACTTTGAAAGTCAGGGCGTTGAAGTGATCGAGCTGCCCGGTAAAGACGGCAAGGTCGACCTCAGGGCCCTGATGCGGGAATTAGCGAAGCGCGAAATTAATGACGTGCATGTGGAGGCCGGAGCTCGTTTGAACGGCGCTTTGGCCATGGAAGGTCTGATCGACGAATATCTGATCTATGTGGCGCCGGTATTTTTAGGAGACGGACGCCGTCTTCTGGATTTACCATCTTTTAAAGACCTTTGTGAGGGTGTCGCGTTAGAATTCACCGATATTCAAAAAGTTGGTCCGGATGTGCGTCTGATGCTTCGTCCGGTGCGCTAAATAAGGAGAGGATATTTATGTTTACAGGAATTATTCAGGCCGTCGGCCGTATTCGCGATAACGAAGAGATTGGCGACGGTCTGCGTATTCATGTTGAAGCCCCGGAACTCGGTCTGGACACCGTCAAGATCGGCGACTCCATCGCCATCAACGGCGCCTGCATGACGGTAGTCGAAGTCGACGAAAAGAAATTCAAGGTTGAAGTTTCCGCTGAGTCGCTGAGCAAAACCGCCGGCTTAGACGGCTGGGGCTACGTGAACCTGGAAAAGGCCATGCGTCTCGGCGACCGTCTGGACGGTCATATTGTGAGCGGCCATGTTGACGGTGTAGGCGAAGTTGACGCTTTCGAAAAAGTTGCCGAATCCTATCGTTTGGTGGTCCGCTGCCCGATGAAGCTTGCCAAGTTCTTAGCCTATAAAGGCTCGGTCGCCATCAACGGCGTTTCCCTGACGATCAATGAAGTGGAAGATACGCCTGCCGGCACCCGCATCAGCATCAACTTAATTCCTCATACTTTCGAACACACTTCCTTCAAGTACACCAAGAAGCGCGATCTGGTCAATGTCGAAGTGGATACGGTTGCCCGCTACATCGAAAGAGTGTATTCGCTCACTGAGCATAAATAATTGAATTTTTGACGGCCTTTAAACCCATCGCGGAGCGATTCGCGGAGGATTTGAAAGGCCGTTTTGTTAGAATTCCGCCTATCAATTTAACGGAGAAGAATGTGTCCATTGAATTCATCAAACCGAATGCAGACGGCAGTGATTTGAAAATCGGTATTGTTTCCGCCCGCTTCAACGACTGGGCCTGCGATGCCATGTTTGCATCCTGCTACGAAGAGCTCAAGGCTCACGGGGTTAAAGACGAGAACATCGTGGTGACTACGGTTCCCGGCGCTTTAGAAATTCCCGGAGCACTCGTCATGCTCTACGAAGGCTATCCGGATCTGGACGCCTTAGTTGCAATCGGCTGCGTGATCAGAGGAGAAACTTATCACTTTGAACTGGTCGCCAATGAGTCTTCCCGCGGCGTAACAGACTTCGTTATGACCGAAGGCATTTCTGTCGCCAACTGCATTCTGACAGTTGAAAACGAAGAACAAGCCAAAGTCCGCGTCCAGGAAAAGGGTGCCGACGCCGCTCGCGTCGCTTTGGAAATGGGCAATCTTCGCCGCTTCTGCGGACGCCGCGTTATGGAAAATTACGGAGAAGATAATGGACAGTAATCATACGGGAGCCAAGAGCCCCGCTAAGAAGCGCGGAGGCCGGAGCGCCCGTCGCCGTTCACGTGAATTTGCGCTTCAGGGCGTTTATCAGTGGCTGATGAGTCATACCGACCCGGAAGCGATTGATGCGGCGGCTTTGGAAGCTGAAGATTTTGATAAAGCCGACCAGGCTTTTTACCGTGAACTGCTTCACGGCGTCACTGAAGAGTTTCCGTCTCTTGAGGCCAGCTACGCTCCTCACATCGACCGCGAAGTGACGTCATTGTCTCCGATCGAACGAGCCATTCTTTTGATCGGTACCTACGAACTCAAAAACACGACCACTCCTTATCGCGTCGTGATCAACGAGGCAGTGGAACTGGCTAAGAGCTTCGGCGGTTCCGACGGCTTTAAATATGTCAACGGAGTTTTGGACAAGATGGTTCCCGAACTTCGTCCCTACGAGGTTGTAAAAGGCAAAAATGCCTGAGCACCCTGCCTGTACGAAGACTCCGAATCCGCTTGACGAATTCGGAGTCATATCCCGTTTTTTTACGGATCGCTCTTTTTATCCGTCTGCGTGGCCTTCACAAGGCGCAGGGGACGACTGTGCGTTTCTTGATGTCGGACCGATGCGTTTGGCCGTGACGGCCGATATGATGGCGCTCGGATCGCATTTTTTAGAAAATGCTTCTCCTTACACGGTAGGCCGAAAAGCGCTTGCCGTTAACTTATCCGATCTCGCTGCTGCCGGCTCCGAGCCGAAAGCGTTTTTCCTTTCTATATCTCTGCCCCGCATTGACGAGAACTGGCTGGAAGGTTTTTCCAGAGGTCTTCTGGAAGAAGCTCGGCGCTTTAACTGTCCGCTTCGAGGCGGAGACACGGTTAAGTCTTTTGCCAAGCCCGGACAATCTCCCTACACCGCAATCTCTATTACCGCCATGGGCGAGCTGCCTGCCGGCAAAGGACTGACGAGGGCCGGTGCCCGAGTCGGTGAGGACATCTGGGTTTCCGGAACGCCGGGAGACGCGTTTGCGGCGCTGGGTCAGATTTTCGGATACTGGACGTTTGCCGAACCGCTCCTCGGATATTTCCGTTCCCGCATGGATCTGCCCGAGCCGCGTGTTGCGCTCGGACGCGGACTGCTGAATACGGCGACGGCCTGCTGCGATATTTCCGACGGACTTATCGGAGATCTGAAGCATATTTTGGAGCGCTCCGGCGTGTCCGCGCGGCTGTTTTGGCCGGCTTTTCCGGAGTCTGACGCGATGAAGCAGCTTCCTGAAGCCGTTCAGCAGCGCTGCGTATTGTCGGGCGGAGATGACTACGAACTGCTGTTTACCGCACCTGCCGACCGTCGGGACGAAATTCTGCGGATCGCCGAACGGGCTGACACGCGCGTGTCTCGTATCGGAGAAGTGCTCTCTGCGGGAGAGCCTCTTCAGGTTATTGATGAAAAGGGCTCGGATGTCAATTGCGCTGCCTCCTTTAATCATTTCGGAGAAGTTGGCTCATGAAGTCATATAAAACGACGCCGCCTTCGTTTCAGACGGTGCTTAAGCATCCTTGGCTGTGGATCTCAACATTTTTCGGATCCGGCTGCATTACGCCGGCGCCGGGGACCTGGGGTTCTTTTGCGGCTTGGGGCGTGTTTTGGCTTTTAGACATGTGGCTCGGACGTTCCTTCATCTGGGCTCTAGCATTGGTTTTATTTGTCCTCGGGTGCGTCTCGGTGGGCAAAAGTACGGCTTATTTAAATAAAGTCGATCACGGTTCCATCGTGGTCGATGAAGTTGTCGCGGTATGGGTGATTCTGCTTCTGACGCCTTTGGGTTTCTGGTGGCAGCTCTCCTCCGTGATCGCTTTTCGTTTTTTTGACATCGTTAAGCTTCCGCCCGCATCGGTGCTGGATAGGGGCCGTCAGAACGGCTTTACTGTCATGCTTGACGATATATTTGCGGCTGTTTACGCCATCCTGGTTATTAATTCGATGGCCTGGGTGGCAGGGTTCTACGGAGCCGCTTCACCTATGTGGATTTTGCGATGAATAAAGAAATAGAAGATAAAGTCAAAGAACTCAGCCGCCGCATTGTCGGCACAGGACAGATCGTGGTTACCGCCGAGTCTCTCACCGGCGGCATGATCAGCGCCGCTCTGACGTCTATCCCGGGCGCCAGCGAGTGGTTTGAAAGAGGTTTTGTAACTTATACCAATCAAGCCAAGCATGAAATGCTGGATGTTCCGCAGTCTATTCTTGATCGCTTCTCGGCAGTGAGCACTCAGACGGTATCGCAGATGCTTGAAGGTGCAATTCGTCACTCCAACGCAACGATGGCTGTTGCGGTCAGCGGTATCGCCGGCCCGGACGGCGCAATGCCCGGAAGACCGGTTGGAACCGTCTTTATCGGCTGGAAGCGCAAAGACGAAATGGCTGAAGTCGGCCGTTATGAATTCAAAGGCGACCGTCAGAGCGTACGCGAGCAGACTGTTGCCGTTGCTATCCAAGGTTTAGTTGAAATGCTCGACGAAAGGCAGCCATCATGAGTATCTGGCTTGATATTCTCTGTTTAATTCTGCTGATTCTCCTCAATGGTTTCTTTGCCATGAGCGAGATTTCCATCGTGACCGCTCGCCGCAGCAAGCTGCAGATGCTGGCGGATCAGGGCGCAAGCGGTGCGGAACTTGCTTTATCTCTTTCTGAGAATCCGACGAGAGCGCTTTCTACGATTCAGGTCGGCATTACTTCCATCGGTATTCTTTCCGGTATTGTCGGTGAGTCTGCATTGGTTGATCCGCTTTCTAATTTCCTCGTCGATACCATTCACATTCCGGCTGCCACGGCACGCGGTGCCTCGATGGCTGTAGTCGTTATTTTGATCACGTACTTCTCTATCGTGATCGGTGAACTGGTTCCGAAACGTATCGGTCAGATGGGCGCGGATACGATTTCCCGTATGGTTGCCAAACCGATTCACTGGCTGGCTATTTTGGCTATGCCTTTCGTGAAACTGCTTTCTTTCTCTACCGAGATGCTGATCAAAGTGCTCGGCATTAAGCAGGACAACCAGAAGATTACGGAAGAAGAAATCCACTCTGTGATTGATGAAGGCGGTGAAGCCGGCGTCATCGACGCTCAGGAACACACGATGGTCAAAAACGTTTTCCGTTTGGATGACCGTGCCGTTGCCTCTCTGATGGTTCCGCGCTCCGAGGTCCAGTATCTGGACTTAGAAGATACGCGCGAAGTCAATATGGAGAAAGTCCTCAACTCCCAGCATTCTCGTCTGCCGGTTTGCTACGGCGGCCTGGATGACATTCGCGGTGTGGTCACGACACGTCTGCTTTTAAAGCAGATGGTCAATGACGGTAAACCCAACTTTAAGGTGAACTACGAACCGGTTCTTTATGTTCCTGAATCCATTTCCGGTATGGAACTCTTAGAAACCTTTAGAAAGAGCGATGCGGCACTGGCGATGGTCGTCGACGAATACGGTGCAATCTTAGGTTTGGTAACGCCGCACGACGTGCTGGAAGCCATCGCCGGCGAATTTAAGCCGGATGCGCCTGAAGATGCTCAGATTATTCAGAAGGGCGAAAACTGCTACGAAGTCGACGGCTTGCTGCCGATTCCTGAACTCAAAGACTTGCTGGATATCGATGAGGTACCGGATGAAGACAAGGACCGCTACACGACCGTTGCCGGCATGGTGATCTTCCTTCTGGAGCGCCTGCCCCGTACCGGAGACCGAGTCAAATGGGACGGCTGGGAATTCCGAGTGATGGTCATGGACGGACGCCGCCTGGATCGTATTCTCATTACCAAGCTGCCGTCTGCGGACGATGATAAGAAAAAAGAGGGCTAAGTATTCTCGGGCCGACCATGAGCCGGCCCGATCGAAAGCACATAAAGCAAAAGACCGCTGTTTCGGCGGTCTTTTCGTATGCGGTGAGAAGGTTACTTAGGCGAAGAGTTTGTGGAATCCTTTCTCACAATCGGGTGCTTCTCATCATATTCAATACCTTTGAAGATACCGAATGAGCTTGCGGCGATCAGCGCCGCGCCGAGGTAGCGTCTGGGGCTGCCGTTTTTAAGAACTAATCTTGCAATTGCCACCGCGGCAGGAATGAACACCGTGCGAGCCAAAGGAATGGCAACTTTCGGATTAGTTAAACCTAAGGCCTGCATGGTTTTAACCGCGTCGACTCCGATGTTTTTGACAGCGGATGCGGGTTTATTGCGCATATAGGTCAGCTCGTCTTGAATCTGAGCTCTTTGTTCACCTGCCTTGACGGTCAGTTGTGCAAGCTTGCGAGCAACGTCTTCATTTGCCTGCATTGTTGTTCTCCTCTTTGGTAGGATCGACCGGGTGCTGGTTGGCGACACCTGCTTTCTTATTGCAGGATGCGCGGAAAGCGGCGACGTCGGCTGCCAAAATCTGACGAGATTCCTCAAACGCATAAGGCATGTTGGCTGCAAGGTTGCGGACTTTGCCTAAGAAGAAAAGGAACAGGAGCAGATAGGCGCCGGCGATACAGCAGGAGACGAAAACGCGGTGATCTTCCCAGAAAATAACAAGAAGTGCGACCGATATAAAAACGAGCGCAAAGAGGCCGAAAAGGGCGGCAAGGACAGTGTAAACAGCTGTCTTTGCCGCGTTGTTTTTGGCGACGGAGAGCTCGATAGAAGCAATTTGAAGACGCGTCGCCAAACCGTCAACCACCTGATTAAGGATGGTGAAGAGTCCGGGATCGGCGTTATTTCTATCTGACATATCTATCTCCGAAAGCCTCGGGAAGAATTACTTGCGAGCAACCAGGAGACCGAGCAGGAGGCCGCCGACAGCTGCGATACCGACAGCGCGCCAAGGATTGGAGCGGACGCAGTCGTTAACTTCACCGGCAATTTCTCTGCCTTCTTCAGAAGTCTTGTCATAGAAGCTCTTCATGTTTCTGCTTGCACGAGCCAGGCATTCTTTAGCTTTTGCCTGGAGCTCTTTAGCTTCTTCGCCGGTAGCGGCGGAGGCCTGCTTCAGGAATTCGTCAGCCTGTTCGAGGGCAGTGTCAACATTTTCACGAACTACGGCTTCAATTTTGTTTTCCATACTGAAATTACCTCCCTTTAAGGATATCTATATGTCTGAAAAGTCTATCATCTGCCGTAAACCCAGCAGATTACGGCGTCCATAACGGGTATGGAATTGATCGCGGAAGGACCGTTGACAATGGCCGCGACGGCATAACGTTCACCGCTTTTCGTCTGGACATACCCTGCGATCGAACGGACGTTCTGGATATAGCCCGTTTTGATGTGGGCATTGCCTTGAGCGACGTGTCTTTTTCTCATGGTCCCGTCAACGCCGGAGATGGGAAGCGAAGAGACGAATTCCGGCATTTGCGGGGAGTTCCACATGTGTTTCAGAACTGTCACGAAGGCGTCTGTGGAGACTGCGGTGGTGCGAGAAAGTCCGCTGCCGTTGTCAATTTTGAGTGAGGAGGCGGGAATCTTTAATGAGGCGGCCCATTCATAGACGGCGGCACGGGCTCCTTCTAAGTTTTTGGGTTCGTCTTTCTGAGTGTTAGCTAAAGCGAGGAAGAGCTGACGAGCGATGATGTTGTCGCTGTACTTATTCATGTTGTAGACAAGTTTTGTCAAAGGCTCGGAGTAGGAAGAAGCAAGCACTTTGTAGTCGTCAGAGTCTTCAGGGAGTTTGCCCTGAACAACTTTGCCCTTCCAGGTGCCTCCGGCTTTTTTCCACATATCGGCAAAGACGACCTGAAGATACTGGTCGGCGGAGAGGCTGGTGTAGAAGTAGTCCTTCGGACCGCATTTCATCGGGAACTTTCCTTTGAACGCAGGTTTAAGCGGGTTGGAGAAATCAGGATTGATTTGTTTTCTCCATGCACCGCAGCCTTCTTTGCTAAGAGGAATGCTTTCAGGGAGCTTCACGCCTGCGATTCTGGGTTCGGGATAAAGGTAGGCGACGCCGGCCTCTTTATCAGGGCGGATTTTGATGAAGAAAGAGCGGGAGTTCACCATCAGAGCATCCGGTCCCAAGTTGTAGGGACGGTTGCCTTCTCCGTCAAAAGCGAAGGGATCATGCGGTGCTACATCGAAGTGAGAACGATCCGCAATGATGTTTCCCTTGATTTCTTTCACACCGCGAGCACGAAGGTTGTCGACCAAAAGCCAAAAGCGCTCAATGGTCATGGAAGGCGCACCGTGCCCGACTAAATAGAGATCTCCGCTGAGCACGCCGTTTCTATCCGGCTCTTCTGCTGAGATAAAACGCGTCGTCCAAACCTTGGCCGGTCCCAAAAGCTGCAGCGCCGCGGCTGAAGTAATGACTTTGGCGCTCGAGGCCGGTACGCGAGGCGCAGTGCTGTTGAACTTTAGCATAGTGCCTTTGTCGGAGAGCGGAATGACAGACAGCGAAAAATCGCCTTTAGGAACTTTGCAGGAGTTAAGCGCTTTTTGGATCGGCGCCGGAAGGGAGGGTGCTGATTTTTTGGAGGCTGCCTGACCGGCAGGGGAGAAAAAAATGAAAAAAGACAGGGCGACGACGCTAAATTTAACCACTTCAATCCTCACAAAACACACTCGAGCAAAAGTGCCATTTTTACGCGACATTACATGTTGTTAACAAAACGTCGCATTTGAAACACATTTGTTTACAGAGTTTGTTAGTATAAACACCTATCTGAGAACGGCCTTGAAAAAAGACTGCATAGCCTCATATAAGGAAATATTGGTAAAGCCTAGCGCTTTGATAAACACAAATAGGAGTTTTAAAGATGAAGATTCGTCCTTTGCACGACCGCGTTATTGTTAAACGCGTTGACGCCGAAACACGTACAGCCAGCGGTATTTATATCCCTGAAGCAGCCGGTGAAAAACCTGATCAGGGTGTTGTCCTCGCTGTCGGTCCAGGCAAGCGTGACGAAGCAGGCAAGCTCATCCCTATGGATGTTAAGGTAGGCGACCGCATTCTGTTCGGCAAGTATTCCGGCCAGAACGTTAAGGTCGACGGGGACGAATACCTCGTAATGCGTGAAGAAGACATTATGGGTGTCCTCGAATAAGACGGCCTAGTACAGAATTTAGAAATAGGAGATTAAGTAAATGACAGCAAAACAGGTTTTGTTCGGCAATGACGCTCGTTCCCGTATGGTCAACGGCGTTAACGTTCTTGCCGATGCCGTTAAGGTAACTCTCGGACCGAAAGGCCGCAACGTTGTTCTCGAACGCGCTTTCGGCGGTCCGACAATCACCAAAGACGGTGTTTCTGTTGCAAAAGAAGTTGAACTGAAAGACAAGTTTGAAAACATGGGCGCTCAGATGGTTAAAGAAGTTGCTTCCAAGACCAGCGACAACGCCGGTGACGGTACAACGACAGCTACCGTTTTGGCTCAGGCTATCGTTGACGAAGGCATGAAGTATGTTGCCGCCGGTATGAGCCCGATGGATCTGAAGCGCGGTATCGACAAAGCTGTTGCCGCTGCCATCGAACAGCTCCACTCCCTCAGCAAGCCGACAACTACCAGCAAGGAAGTTGCTCAGGTTGGCGCTATTTCTGCTAACTCCGATCATGAAATTGGCGACATCATTGCCGAAGCCATGGAAAAAGTCGGCAAGGAAGGCGTTATCACCGTTGAAGACGGCAAGAGCCTGCACAACGAACTCGAAGTTGTTGAAGGTATGCAGTTTGACCGCGGCTACCTCTCTCCGTACTTCATCAACAACCCTGACAAGCAGGTAGCTCTCCTTGAGAACCCCTACCTCCTCTTGGTTGAAAAAAAGATCAGCAACATTCGCGATCTTCTCCCGATCCTTGAACAGGTTGCTAAGTCCGGCCGTCCTCTGCTCATCATTGCAGAAGACATCGAAGGCGAAGCTCTGGCCACATTGGTTGTCAACAGCATCCGCGGTGTTCTGAAGACTGTTGCCGTTAAGGCTCCGGGCTTCGGCGATCGCCGCAAGGCCATGCTCGAAGATATCGCTATCCTGACGGGCGGTACCGTTATCTCCAGCGACGTCGGTCTGACCCTTGAAAAGGCCACACTTGCCGAACTCGGTTCTGCTAAGAAGGTTGAAGTCAACAAGGAAAGCACCACGATCATTGACGGCGCCGGCAAGGAAGACCAGATCGAAGCTCGTGTTAAACAGATCCGTGCTCAGATGGAAGAAACTTCCAGCGACTACGATCGTGAAAAACTTCAGGAACGCGTTGCCAAACTGGCAGGCGGTGTTGCTCTGATCAAGGTCGGTGCTGCTACTGAAGTTGAAATGAAAGAAAAGAAAGCCCGTGTTGAAGATGCTCTGCATGCCACACGTGCTGCTGTTGAAGAAGGCGTTGTTGCCGGCGGCGGCGTTGCTCTAATCCGTGCAAAACAGGCCATCAAGGAAATCAAGGGCGACAACCCCGAACAGGACGCCGGTATCAAGATCGTTCTCCGCGCTATGGAAGAACCGATGCGTCAGATCGTCCGCAACGCCGGTGACGAACCCAGCGTGGTTGTTGACCGTGTCGCAAACGGTAAGGGCAACTTCGGCTTCAACGCTCAGACCGGTGAATACGGCGACATGATCGAGATGGGTGTTCTGGATCCGACTAAGGTTACCCGCACCGCTCTGCAGAATGCAGCCTCCGTTGCCAGCTTGATCCTGACAACAGAATGCATGATTGCCGACATGCCTGAAGACAAACCTGCAATGCCCCCGATGGGCATGGGCGGCGGAATGGGCGGAATGCCCGGCATGATGTAATCATCCGCTGAGTTAAGTTAATTAAACACCCGGAGGTCTCGCACCGACGGGTGTTTTTTCGTATGCGCGAGAAGCGAAAGTCATTGTTTCGAGGAAGCAGATTGAGGCGTACGGGGCTGCTTTTTAGCGGTTAACCGCATTCTCTGATGAAAGATATTTGGCATACAATCGAAAGGAAGACGAATAAGAAGGACAGGAAGTGTAGATATGCGATGGAAGTTCATACTCGGTCTTCTGACCACATGCGCCGTTTTAATGTCCATGAGCTATACGATGCTCATTCCCTTCCTGCCCATGTATCTCATTCAGGATTTGGGTGTCGTGAAAGCCGACGTGGATATGTGGTCGGGTGCGATTTTCGCTATCACATTCCTTGTCAGCGGCATCATGGCACCGATCTGGGGCGCGCTTGCTGATAAAAAGAGCCGCAAGCTTATGGCGCTGCGCGCCGGATTTTGCTTGGCGATCACTTACTTCTTAGGCGGCTTGGTCACGAATCCTTGGGAGCTGCTCGGCGTTCGATTTATTCAAGGCTTATCCGCGGGTCTGTGGCCTGCGCTGCTTGCGATCATCTCTGTAGAATCTCCGAAACTCAAACTCGGTTTCTGCTTGGGCGTTATGCAGGGCGGTATGACAGCGGGCGGCGTGCTCGGGCCGTTGTTCGGTGGCCTGCTGGCGGATCAATTCGGTATGCGTATGGCGTTCTTTATCGCGGCCGCCGCTTTGTTCCTGATCACGTTAGCTTTGCTCTTTTTTGTTAAAGAGGAACCGAGGAAGCCCGATCCGAATGCCAAACCCGTCAAGATTTGGGACTTCTCTTTATGCAAGATTCCGGCAGTTAAGCGCATGCTGATTTGCGCCGGCGTGGTGCAGCTGACCATTTTAATGCAGCAGCCGATCATGCCGCTTTACGTGGCCGAGCTGCAGGGTTCGATGGAGCGAATCGTCTTGATTTCCGGCATTGTGTTTTCAGTGACGGGTATTTCGGGCGTCTTAGCCTCTCCGGGCTGGGGCATTTTAGGTCAGAACTGGGGCTATCGACCCGTACTTTATTTGTCTTTGCTCGGCGCCGGACTGTTCGGGATTGTGCAGGTGTTTCCGAACTCGCTTGAGTGGTTTACGATTTGGCGCTTTGTCGGCGGCTTAGCCTTTGCCGGCATTTTCCCGGCCATTAACGCGGTGCTGACAGTTTCCACGAATGCCAACGACAAAGGACGTGTCTTTGGACTGTCTTATCTAGCCCAGCAGTTGGGTGCCGTGATGGGACCGATTGTCGGCGGCGCAATGACTGCGTACTTCTCTTATAAGTTCATCATCGGAATGTCCGGCTTTATCTGCTTACCGCTCGTACTCTATCTGTTTCTCAAGAGACCTGCTAAGACGGAAGGTACCGGAACTCCGCTGGTGTAGGAACACTTCTAAGTTCGTGTGAGTTATTGAAAAACGTCCGCCTGCTAAACAAGCGACGGACGTTTTCATTATTTTCAGCAGCCGGATTGCTAAAATCCGTGCTCAAACACAATTCGAACGTTTGGAGGAAAGCTATGAAATTCACCGATATGCTTCAGCACTGCTGGGATGTCAATCAGTCATTACTTTGCGTCGGCTTAGACCCCGATCCCAAACGTTTCCCGAAGCAGTTTGAAAGCAACAAGCATGCCATCCTGGACTTCTGCTGGGACATCGTTAAATCGACCGGAGATTTGGTCTGTGCCTTTAAACCGCAGATTGCTTACTTTGCTTCTTCCGGCGCGGAAGATCAGCTCAAAGAACTGATTGCCCGCATTCACAGCGAATATCCGGAAGTTCCCGTGATTCTTGATGCTAAGCGCGGCGACATCGGCTCCACTGCCAAGCATTATGCTAAGGAGGCCTTCGAACGTTTCGGAGCTGACTGCGTCACGCTTTCTCCTTACATGGGCTTTGATTCCGTCGAGCCTTACCTTGAGTATCCGGACAAAGGTGCCTTCATCCTTTGCCGCACCAGCAACAAAGGCGGCGACGACTTCCAGATGCTCGACTGCGGAGGCCAGCCGCTTTATCACGCAGTTGCGAAAAAAGTAGAGCAGTGGAATACCACCGGTCAGCTCGGCCTTGTGATCGGAGGCACTTATCCGAAAGAACTCGCGAGTGTTCGTGCCTTAACGCCGGAATTAAACTTCCTCGTTCCCGGCATCGGAGCTCAGGGCGGAGACATCAATGCCTGTGTGCAGAGCGGTATGAACGCGCAGAAGACCGGCATGGTGATCAATTCCAGCCGAGCTATTCTTTATGCATCCTCCGGCGAAGACTTCAAAGAAAAAGCCAGAGCGGTCGCGATGCAGACTCGCGATGCGATCAATGCAGCCCGAGGACTCTAAATTTCGTTGACGATGGTGCGTTGCGGGATGTCCCAGAAAGGTGCCACCATGTCTTCTTTGCTTTTGAAAAATTGAACCAGGCGCGTTTGGAACCACTGCAGAAATACGCGGTGGCGGCGGATGCGCCAATTTGTTTTTGAAGTGCACACAAAGCACTCCACCGGCGGATGGACCCAGCCGGGAAGAATCGGGACCAGAATGCCCGAGGCAATTTCCTGTGCGCAGTGAAAAAGCGGCAAATCCACCGAGATGCCCAGCCCGTCAATGACAGACTTTTTAATCGCTAGAATGTTGGAAACTCTGAGTACTTGTTTCCATTTCACTTCTTCGCGTTTATCACCGTTTTCTAAGTAACGCGTGGCGGAACGCACTGAACCGTCATAAACCAAAACTGTGTGTGCGGCTAAATCCTTGGGATGCAGAGGCATTCCATGCTCTTCGATGTAGCGGCGCGAAGCTACGGGCACATAGACGTTGCGTCCTCTTGAGTAAGACACAATCCGCGGATCCTTGGATTTAAAGCTAGCTACTGAGATGTCGGCCTTGTACTGAAGGATGTCCTGGACGTTTCCGCCGCCGACAATGTCAAAGACGATCTCAGGGTACTGAGAGTTGAATTCCATTAGCATCGGGATGTAGACCGCAACGGAGCCGGGCGCCAAAGAGAGGCGAATTTTTCCTGCCATGCCGGCCGAGCTCTGTGTCAGCTCTTTGACCATCTCCTCGTGCTGCAAAAGAATATTCGAAGCATGCTCATAGGCGATCTGGCCGGACTCCGTGAGCTGCAGGGGTCTTGTCACACGGAGTATGAGCGTCTGCCCCAAAGCATTTTCTAAGGAGGTCAGCGCGCGAGAGACGGTTGAGACTTCTACATCAAACTCTCCGGCGGTATCAGAGAAGTTTCGGGTATTGCACAAGCTGCAAAAAAGGCGCCAGGCACTGAGGTCGTCTAGTTTTGACATGATGCGAAAAAAGGGAATCGAGGATCTGTACATACTTTCTAACAAAAGCGACAAATACGCAAGTACTTTGCGTAAAACGCAAAGTAGCGTTTCCGATTTCGCCTGTCAGTTTTGAGGCCGGCTCATCAAAATAATAAAAAACAACCTCAAAACATAGGAGAAAAACAGATGACAGTCAGAGACGAGTTCTTCTGGTTGGGCGAAATCAATAAAGCCACGCTCGTGATCAACTCTCGTCAAGGTCTTTTGCCGATGCCGATCGCCGAAGAAGCGGCCAAGGCACTTCGTGAAGTTTTAGCCGACGGAGACGCTGATCCGACCAAGAGAGCTAAGACCTACATCACGTTTGAACCGTTAATGCTCAAAAAAGCAGATCCCGTGATCACGCTGATGCACGCCGGCCGTTCCAGCCAGGATATGCACGCAACTTATCGTTCTGCCATTCTTCGCGACCATGTTCTCGAAGTCGGTGACGCATTGAATGCCGTGCTGGAAACCATGACCGACCTGGCGGACAAAAACCGTGAAACGGTTGTCCCCAACTACACCAACGGTGTTGCTGCTCAGCCCAACAGCTTGGCGCATTACTTTCTTGCATTCTTAGCCGGCTTCAGCCGCGATGCGCAGAAGCTTCGTCAGTTCTACGTCCGTCTTGACCGCTGCCCGATGGGAAGCACCGTCCTGAACGGTACCTGCTGGCCGCTGGACCGCGAAGCCATGTGCAAACGTTTAGGCTTTGAAGCTGTCGCAGAAAACGCTTACGACGCCACACAGATCGGTCAGAGCGATCTGCCCGTCGAGTTCGCTTCAATTCTCACCGGCATTTGTCTGCATATCAATGTGTTCTTGGAAGACCTGATGGTTCAGTACGCTCAGGCTCGTCCCTGGATTCTTCTGCAGGAAGGCGGCGACAACACCTACGTTTCTTCCGCAATGCCGCAGAAACGCAATCCCGGCTTAGTGAATAACTGCAGAACGGAATCTTCTTCCGTGATCGGCGAAGCTCAGGCCGAGTTCTTCCGCGCTCACAATCTCCAGAGCGGCATGATTGACCCGAAGAATCAGACACTCAATGGTGCTTTGGCTCTTCATGCGGTTAAAGTTCTTACCATGTTTAACCGAGTTCTCAAAGCACTCGTGATCAACAAAGATCGTGCATTAGAAGAACTTAACAGCGACTGGACGGCCAGCCAGGAAGTTGCCGACCGTCTGATGAAGGAATACGGCGTCCCGTTCCGTATCGGCCACCACGCAGCCAGCCACATTGTTTCCTATGCTCGCGCCAACAACATTCTTCCGCTCGACTTCCCGTACGCCAAGATGCAGGAAATTTACAAGGAAGTCATCGAAAAAGAATTCCCGGAAGGCGATCCGAAATTCCCGATGAGTGAAGAAGAATTCCGAGAAGCCTTAAATCCGGTTTCCATCGTTCACAACCGTAAGACTTTAGGCGGACCTCAGCCCGCCGAGCTCGAACGCATGCTCAAAGAGCAGACCGCCGAAAACCATCTCAACGAACAATGGGTGGCCGACAAGAAAGCCTTTATCCAATCTTCCCTCGATAAATTAAATAAAGAATTTGAAACCTTAGGAGAATAATCATGACAGTACTTCTGCCTTGGTTTGCCCTGGTCGTCACTATCCTGGCGGGCTGGGCGATCATTAAAAGATTGTCTACTTCGATGGTCCTGCTGTTTGCCGGCTTGGCCATGATCAGCTTTGCCGTGATCTGCGGTGTTCACGGCTTCCTGCCGAAAGGCGTTAAACCTTCCGGCTTCGTATGGTTTGATATTTTTGAACTGCTTCGCTCTATCGCAACTAAACAGACTTCCGGCATCGGTCTTCTGATTATGGTCGCCGGCGGTTACGCTGCCTATATGGACAGAATCGGCGCTGCACACGCTCTTGTTCGTGTCTGCGTTAAACCTCTGGACGCTTTGTCCTCTCCGTATCTCGTTCTGGTAATGGGCTACCTCATCGGTCAGGCTCTGGTCACTGTGATCCCGAGTGCCGCAGGTTTGGCTATGCTGCTGTTGGTTGCTCTCTTTCCGATTCTTCGCGCTGTCGGATGTTCTGCTGCTGCTTCTGCCGCTGTTATTGGTACATCTGCCGGTATGACGTTAGGGCCGGCCTCCGGTACTGCTAACCTTGCCGCTCAGACAGCCGGCTTAGAACCGATTATCTACTTCGTTCAGTGCCAGCTGCCGGTTGCCATTCCGACATTGATCGTTGTCGCAATCTGCCACTACTTCGTTCAGAAGTACTATGACAAGAAGAACGACGACGTTTATTCCGACGCCATTCTGACTAAGAAAGACGACCTTCGCAATGTTCCTGGCTGGTACGCCATTCTCCCGGTCCTGCCGATCGCTTTAATGATCGTCTTCAGTAAGCTCGTCTACTCTGCCGTCAAGCTCAACACCATTAGCGCTCTGCTTCTCGTTTGGGTCTTCACAATCATCGTTGAACTCATCAGACGTCGTGACTTTAAGCCGGTTCTTGCCGACGGTGCTTTCATCTTCAAAGCCATGGGCGGTATGTTCTCCTCCATCGTTGCTCTGATTATCTGCGCTGAATTCTTTGCCACCGGCCTGAAAGTTACAGGTTTGATCTCCGCACTGATTACACACGCTCAGGGCATGGGCTTAGGCCTCAACGGTATGACCGCTGTTCTTACAGGTGTTGTCGGTATCGTTACCTTCCTGACCGGCTCCGGTGTCGGTGCCTTCTCCAGCTTCGCAGCTCTGGCTCCTGAAGTTGCCAACGGTCTCGGTGGTACTGCAGCCGCCTTCGTTACTCCGATGCAGTTTGCTTCCGGCATGCTCCGCGCTATGTCTCCTGTCGCCGGTGTCATCATCGCGGTTGCCGGTGCAGCCGGTGTCTCTCCGATGGCTATCGTCCGCCGTACTTGGATTCCGATGATCGCCGGTATGATCACCGTCCTCATCGCCAACGTTGTCTTCTTAGGCTAACTCTCATGAACATACGGGCCCCTTGCGGGCCCGTCGGAGAATCAAATGAAAAAAATCCTCATCCCCGCTTTAACAGCAGCGCTGTTGTGTTCTTCTGCCTTTGCTTTGGAAACTTCGGTTGCTCCGAAAGTGACCGATATCAAAAATCATTCACCGAAAACCGGCCTGATCGTCGGCAACTCTTACAGCTTCTATAACTGCGGTGTTCACAGCTATTTGAGAGGCTTGACACGAGAAAACAAACAGGATTGGAAAGCCCGCATCATTACGATCAGCTCCGGCCGTCTCTCCTATCATGATGTCGAACAGTACATGGGTCCGCATGAAATGGATCCTTATGCCAAGAAAGATGAGAAGGGCAATCTGATCAATCCGATGTTTGATGTTGTCATTCTGCAGGGTATGTCGACGGAACCGATTGCAGAAAAGAGCATTCCGACATTCAAGAAGTTTTTGAAGCAGCACGTTGCCACCATCAAGGCAAAGGGTGCCGAACCGATTGTTGTTGACACTTGGGCTCGTCAAAACAAGCCTGAAGATACGAAGAAACTGGCAGACGCCATTATTACGGCTGCCAATGAAAATGATGCGATTGTTTTGCCGGTCGGCTTGGCCTTTGCAGAAAGCCTGAAGCAGCGCCCGGATCTTCTGATGCATCAAAAGGATAAAAGTCATCCGACAGCAGCAGGCTCTTATCTGTACGGAGCAATGCTTTACGGGCTTCTTTTCAAGAAGAGTCCTGAAGGCATGACTTACTTAGGCGAATGCGAAAAACCGCTGAAGCCTGAAGATGCCAAGTTCCTTCAGAAATTGGCTTGGGACGTCCTTACAGATTTCTACGGCTGGAAAAAATAAGTAAGAAACAGAATTCTTTACCTCTTGCGGCCTTCGCGAACTAACTTAGCGAAGGCCGTTTTTTAATGCTTCCTGCGGAAGATCGACATTTTCCGGCAGGGGCTGTTTAAACGATAAAGCAAGATGAAGGAGGCTTACGCCGATCGAGGGCCAGACGAGGTCGAGCCACTTAGGTGCACCGCTGTGAAACACTGCTTCATAGTCTTTAAGCGCACTCTTTAAGCCGTGCTTGCTGTTATCGGAGGTGTAGCCGTTTTGCTGCAGGAGTTTTTCCAGAAGAGTGCTGTAATCCAAGCCTGAAGACGAGCGGTTGGCCAGCGGATCCATTTCCATATCTGACATATTTTCTTTTCCCAAAAATAAAGCCTCCGCGGCGAACGGAGGCTTATCACTATAGGCTTTCAGGAAGCCCGATATGAATTACTGCTGTGCAGACTGGGGAGCTGGAGCCTGAGCAGGTGCCTGGGCAGGAGCTTGGGCCTGTGCAGGAGCTGCAGCAGGAGCCTGGCCGGTAGCGCCGACTTCAGGAGCGTAAATCATCATCGGGGCATTCCCCATCATTTGACCGTTGCCCATCATCATGCCGTTAGGAATGATTTCGATCGGCTGAGCCTGAACTGCTCCCGGAGGAAGCTGGTTGTTGGCCTGAGGTGCGGGCTGAGGAGCGGCAGGAGCTGCCTGGGGAGCCGGCTGAGGAGCGGGCTGAGGAGCAGGAACAGCCTGCGGTGTCGGGCCTAAGTCATCATCGGGAGCCTGCTGCTGGCCGTTGCCCTGGAGCTGCATGAAAACGCCGAGCTGGCCGGCGATGTAGCCTAAAGCAACGAGAGACTGGTCACGAGTAATAGTCTTGCCGGTCTGAGCGGCACGAGCCTGAACGAATTCAGAAGCTCTGTCGAGTTCGGTCTGTGTGACGGGGAAGTCACCGAACTGCATATGGCCCATGGTTGCTAACTTGCCGATGACTTCACCGGCAGGATTGGTCGGAGTCTGTTGTTCGGGCTGAGGTGCAGCTTGCTGAGCGAATGTGGTTACAGAAAAGCTCAGTGCGACCGCACTGAGAGCAAGGGTTAATTTTCTAAGAATCATGTTATTTCTCCAATTCAAAAGTTAGAGAAACTATACTCCGTAAAAACCCTTAGTATTGACCTTAACTCTTTGATTCTTACTCAATATGGTGAGGATTCATGCCTACTTTGGCGCGCCTTTCGGAAGCGCTTTGAGTGCGTCGACCACGATGTCCTGTGTGAGCAGCTCGGGGAGGATTTTTGCAGTGCCGTCCGGGGCGTAAAGGAGATAAAGCGGGACGCCGGTTCTGCCGAAGGATTCCAAAGTTTTAGAAATTTCGGCGTTTCGATTCGTCCAGTCGGCGATGAGGAGCTTGACGTTGTGCTCCTTAAAGGCCCTCTGCACGTTTTCTCGATCAAGTACGGCCAGCTTGTTGGCCTGGCAGGTGACGCACCAAGAGGCGGTGAAGTCGACAAAGACTGGGCGTCCCTCATCGAGCGCAGCTTGTAAAGCCGCAGGAGACCAGGCATCGGCCGCGCTCACTTCAGCAGGGGCGCGCTCAAGCAGCGGAGAAGCGGCGACTGCATATGCACCGGCGCCGAGGATAAAGGCAAAAGCCATGAGGCCTTTTGATGTTGCTTTACCGAACTGCAGGCGCCCGTACAAAACTAAAGCTATAGCTAAAAGTGCGGCGGCTAAGAGATAGACTCCGAGTGCTGAGATCGACACCTGCTGCCAAAGAACCCAGAAGAGCCAAAGCGCAGTGAGCGCCATCGGAACGGCCATAACCGTTCTGAATATGCTCATCCAGCGTCCCGGGCGGGGCAGCCAGGCAGTAAGGCACGGGAACAGCGCCAGCAGGAGCCAGGGAAGGCTCATGCCCAGCCCAAGGCAGAGGAAGACAACAAAAGACTCCAGTGCAGAGGAAGAGAGCGCGTAGCCTAAGGCAACTCCCATGAACGGGGCCGTGCACGGGGAGGCAACGACGACGGCCAAGATGCCGGTTGCAAAACTGCCGCCCAGGGAGGCACCGGAAGTCTGACCTGTAGAAGAAATTCTTACGCCGGAAAATTCAAAGGCGCCGGCCAAGTTCAAGGTGATCGTGACAAAAAGAAGCGCCAGCAAGGCTACGAACCAAGGCGACTGCAGCTGGAAGCCCCAGCCGACGGAAGCTCCGGCCGCTTTTACGGCGATCAAGGCGCCGGCTAACAACGTCATGGAAATGAGGACGCCGACGGTAAAGGAAAGACCATGCAGTGCGAGTTTTCCGTCTCCGCGGTGCTCAACAAGGCTGAGCATTTTCAGAGACAAAACGGGAAAGACGCAGGGCATTAAATTCAGGATCAAACCGCCGAGGAAAGACATACCGGCGGCGAGCCAAACGGTTAAGTTGACGTCCGTGTTATCGGAGGATGCCGACGGTGGTGTCACGGTTCCATTTACTAAAACATGAGAAAAACTGCCGGACCAGCCGCCTTGAGCGGGTCCGCCGTCAGCGGAAAAGACGCCGGATAAGGTGTCACCTGCTTTCAGTTCTTCCGTGCCCTGAAGTCGGACGGTGACTTCGTCCCCGTTTTTAGAAACCGACTGAGGCGCTTTGTAATCAACAGCTCCTTCCCCTTCGGTGAATACATAAAAATGATTGAAAGGTTCAGAGGTTTTGAAAGTGACGGAAAGGGCGCGATTGGACGGATCAATCTGAGCGGAAACCGTTTTTAAGGGAGTAGGCGTTAAACCGTCATTGGTTTGGAAGAGCCCGGCGTTCGGAGAAGCGGCCGGCTCGGCGTCCGAGACTTTAACGGGAACGTCAAACGAAGCACTTCCCGGAATGCATTGTTCCGCGCACATCAGCCAGGAGACGTTCGCTTTAGCGACGTACCCCCCTTCCTTGGCAGATGCCGGAACGGAAATTGAGACAGGAAGAAGAATCGAGTCTTCGTATCCGAAATTGGTGAGATCGCCGACGACATAAAGTTTCGGCGTAGGCCATTGAATGGATCCCGCCTTCCAGCCTTCGGGCAGAGACCAGTCGATGGTGGTCGGAAGTCCGGTGTCACCGGGCGTTTTCCAATATGTGTGCCAGCCCGGCTCTTGGGTCAGCAGCACGCCTAAACGGATGGAGCTTCCCGGTTGGACCGAAGTCGTTTGAGAGATAAGCTCGGCTTTGACCGCTTCGGTTTTCTTCCAGGGAAGAGCCTGTGCGTTTAAAGCAAAGACGGCAAAGAAAAGCAAAAGGAAGCGCAAAAGCCAAGCAAATCTCATAACAACAAAGTGTCTAAACAAACAAATTAACCATGTACGCGTTTGACTTTGGCAAAGGCCTCGTCAGCAGCTTCGAGCGTACGAGCGATGACGGAATCGTCGTGAGTAATAGAGACGAAACCGGCTTCGTAGATGCTCGGTGCCAAATAAACACCGTTATCCAGCATGGCATGGAAGAAAGTCTTGAAGCGATCGGCGTCGCATTCCATGACTTCCTTGAAAGAAGTCGGGCACTTGCCGCGGAAGTAGATACCGAACATGCCGCCGATGCTTTGAGCTGAGAAGGCGACACCGTGTTTCTTAGCCATTGCGCCTAAGCCCTTGACGAGTTTAGCGGTCTGTTCGGAAAGGCGCTTGTAGAAACCAGGCTGCTGAATTTCATGAAGCGTAGCCAGGCCGCAGGTAACGGCGACTGGGTTGCCGGAAAGGGTACCTGCCTGATAGACGGGGCCCAAAGGAGCAACGCTGTTCATGATGTCGCGTTTGCCGCCGAAAGCTGCAACCGGCATGCCGCCGCCGATCACTTTACCGAACATCGTAATGTCCGGATCGATGTGATACAGAGACTGGGCGCCGCCGAGAGCAACACGGAATCCGGTCATGACTTCGTCGACGATGAGGACGGTACCGTGTTTAGCGGTTTCTTCTCTCATAGTTTCGAGGAATTCCTGAGTGGCGGGAACCATGTTCATATTCCCGGCAACTGCTTCAACGATCACGCAGGCGATTTCGTCGCCTTCTTTGTCAAAGAGTTCTTTGAGCTGTTTGGGATTGTTGTATTCCAAAACGATTGTGTCGTTGGTGACAGCAGTGGGAACACCGGCAGAGCTCGGGGTACCGAACGTCAGCAAGCCGGAGCCGCCTTTAACCAACAGGGAGTCGCTGTGGCCGTGATAGCAGCCTTCGAACTTCACAATCTTATTGCGGCCGGTATAGCCGCGGGCCAAACGGATAGCGCTCATGCCGGCTTCGGTGCCGGAGGAGACGAGACGGACTTCTTCAACGGAAGGAATGAGACGCTTAATTTCTTCGGCAATGTCAATTTCACCGACGGTCGGAGCACCGAAACTCAAGCCGTTGTCGACAGCTTCTTTAACAGCCTCAATGACGTGGGGATTGTTGTGACCGAGAATCATAGGACCCCAAGACCCGATGTAGTCGATGTACTGCTTGCCTTCGACGTCGTACATATGCGGCCCTAATGCTTTTTTTATAAAGCGGGGAGCGCCGCCGACAGAACGGAAGGCACGAACCGGGGAGTTAACGCCGCCGGGAATGGACTTCTGGGCTCTGTCAAAAAGTACTTCATTCTGATCCATGAAAAGAACTCCTAGAAATGAATTAAATAGTAATTTCAAGCGGGATAGGTTAATCCGCTCATGCTAAAGGAAAAACCTAAAGGATAGATTAATTCAGCTGCGACACGCAGAACTGTACTTCAGTCGAATGGGCAGGGAAGCGGAAAATCTATACAGAAGGTTACTCGCAGAGCTTGAGGCCGAAAGATAAGTTTTCGAATATCAAGAAATGTAAATTCGAGAACACTTCGGAGGATATATCAGCGAATTTCGAGAAGTCGTACTGGGAAATACAAAAGAAAAGCGGAGGGTCTACGAGGGGATCTCCGCAGCAAAGGCTGGCCTCAGTCCTTTTTAAAAGGCTGATGCAGCAGAACACAGATTTTTTTCGCCGAAAGTAAGGAGTACTTGAAACCGCAGACTTTTGTTGCAACGCCTGCATCCTCAGCGAAACTTCAAGATGCAGCGATTTCTTGGTTTCCTAGACGATGATTAGTTTTCCGCAGTGGAAATTTTCTTGACGAAGGATGTCAAGAGCTGGCCGAAATCCTGAGATTCCGCATTGCCGGCAGATGTGACGAGCAGCGCACCGTAAAGCGTTGCTAAAACCCAAGCTGTTAGGACAGAAATCCAAGCAATTTTTCCGAAGTTCATAGGTTCTCCTTATAAGTGAACCTAACCTTATACAGGCTTTTTACTCACCTATACGGGAAACCGAGTACAAATCGGGTAACTAAGTGCCTATTGTGCGTCTATACAACCCGGTGGGCGAACGTTGGTCCCTTATGAAGATGGCGGCTATCGCACCTCTAAATTAAAACTGTCGCGCTCCAAAGGATTGCGGCAGTTTGTATAACGGCTTGATTATTAGAAGGCCAGACCGAGCGCTAGTTTGAAAGTCACAGGAGACGGGCGCATCGAGAAGCTGTCGTCCGTCGGACTGTGCGCTTTGTAACGCGGGAAGCCTAAGTCCATACCGCCGGTTACGTGAAGGTTGCGCGTGATCGCAACAGTGCCGCCGGCCTGAATAACCGGAGTGAAGATGTCTTTCTTCGCACCCCAGCCTTCCTTGAAGTCCTGCTGGTCGCTTCTGAAGTAGCCTGCACCGACACCGGCATAAAGTTTGACGCGCTCGGCCGCTCTGAAGTGATACTGAACAGCAAGACTGTAGCTCGTGAGCTTGTAGCTTCCGACTTTGCTGCCGTTAGCATGAATGCCGTGTGTACCGGACCGGTTAACGGAGAAATCTAAGGCCCATTCCGGAGTGACAAAGTAACGCAGACCGGCTGAGTAAGCCCCGTCGGAAGAAATAGAAGACGGTTTGGGCGTGCCCTTCAGCGTTGTCTTCTGCCAGCCGCCGCCGGCGTAGATCAGTACCTTATTAGAGAAGAGCGACTTCGGCGTGTCCGGCATATGACGAGTCTTGCGATCGTCAAACGTCATGTTGGCGAAGAAGAAAAAGATGTCGGAGAACGGAACATAGGTTCCGTAGATGCTGAAGTTGTCCGTGCCGACACCGACCAAAGGCAGCGGCGCCGGGAAAGGAATCCATTTGTAGTCGCCGCGGGCGGTCAGACCGATGGTGTAGCCGGCTTCCGCATAGAAAGGTGTGCTGCCGAGTCTCCAGCGGGACAACCAGCCGTAGCCCATGAACGGTTCAAAGTTGTTGTGGGAATCGGAGAAGGCCATAGCGTACATGATTCTGCGGTTTCCGCGGCTGTCGATAAAGTTGCGCGAAATACCGCCGCCCCACGTATAACCGTTTTCGTTGTGGCGTTTCTCTGTCTTGTATGCATATCCCGGATGAATCGTGTAGGCGGGAAGGAGCAATCCGGAGGAACCTTCGGAAATAATAGTTTTCATTCCGACCCAAGTGTCGGAAAGGTAGCTTCCTGAAGAGTTTTCTTCGGAAACAACACCGGCGGGGAGGGTATCGACAATTGCTTCCCAAACCGAACGACCGGAGTCTTCAGCAGAAGCAGATGAGGCGATCGCAATAATTCCAGCCCCGAAAATAGTTCTAATGATCTTATTTTTCACGACTTTTTCAATGGAGTGCAAAGCTGAAAAATTTTACAGAAAAACAGCTCGCTTTTATTTGATTTGGTCATTAGAACGAGCTCAATTAACGCAATTTTGATGCCTGTTTTGTGTAACGAGGCTTTTTAGGAAGTTCGTGAAACTTGCGGAATCGAAGAAATCTAATTAAAGTTGCACCGCGAAGTTCGTCGGACAATCGCAGGGGAGAAAGACCTCGGAGGAAAGTCCGGACTCCACAGAGCACCGTAGGAGGTAACACCTCTCCGCCGAAAGGCGAGGACTAGAGCAACAGAGACGAGCCGATTCAGTTCGGTTGAAACGGGCAATCTCTACGGGGAGCAACATCAAATAGGCAGCTAATGAACCTGCTCGGCGAGGCTGCGGGTAGATGGCTCGAACTCGGGAGTGATCCCGAGTCTAGATGAATGATTGTCATGCTGCCTTTGGCGGCACACAGAATCCGGCTTACAGACGGACTTCGCTCTTCTATCTTTTCTTTTATATTCAACTAATTAAATAGAGCGAAAGCTAAAGAACAAGAATAACTTCCGCTCAATGTGAGAGTTGGTGGAGGAAAGTGGAAAAAAGTGGCTAAAATTGAGACTTAGAAAAGGTAGATTTTTGTCTCGTTTTAGTCGTGTTCCAAGGCTCTCCGCACATCAATCTTGACGCCAAAGGGCGTCTGTCGGTGCCTTCTCGTTATCGAGAGGCTCTGGCGCAGCTGTGCTCCGGCCAAATGACCTTTACCCGGCACCCTGACGGGTGTGCTTTGCTGTACCCGCGCAATGTCTGGGAAACCAAGAGAACCGAATTAATGGCACTCCCTTACTCGGCCAGAGTCTTTCAAAGAATCGTGATGGGCTCTGCTGTGGACGTGGATATGGATGCCAGTGGCAGACTGCTGGTGCCTGCAGAGTTAAGAAAAGCATGCGGTCTTTCCAAAGAGATCGTTCTTGTGGGATTGGGCTCGCACTTTGAGCTGTGGGACGCTGAGAAGCTTGCGGAAAGCGAAGCTAAAGCAATGACAGAAAACCTATCGGATATCGCCGCCCAATTCAATTTTTAAAAATAAGGTAGTTTTCTGTGCAGGCAGAGGTCTTGGTTCATCGCCCGGTACTTGCTGAAGAGTCACCCCGACTCCTGGTAACCGATCCGAATGGCGTCTATGTCGACGGTACTTTCGGCCGTGGAGGGCACTCGCGCCTGATATTGGAAAAGCTCTCCCCGCAGGGGCGCCTGATCGCGTTCGACCGCGACGAAGAAGCCGTTAAAGCCGCCGCTCAGATCCAAGATCCGAGATTTCAGATTATTCATGCCCCTTTTGCCTCTATGAAAGAGGAATTGGCAAAGATCGGCATCGACAAAGTCACCGGCATCTTCCTTGATATCGGCGTCTCCAGTCCGCAGATTGATGATCCGGAACGCGGATTTTCTTTCCGCTTTGACGGTCCTCTGGACATGCGCATGGACACGAGCGCGGGAGAAACGGCAGCCGAATGGATTGCCCGCGCCGATGCGGCCGAGATGGCCAAGGTATTTAAGGACCTCGGAGAAGAACGTTTCGCCATGAAGGCCGCTAAGGCCATTGAGAAGGTGCGTACCAAAGAACCGATTCTGCGCACTAAGCAGCTTGCGGACTTAATTGCCGCTACGCTCCCGCGCAACAAGAAAGACAGCGCCCAGCATCCGGCAACACGTATTTTCCAGGCGATCCGTATTCATGTGAATCAAGAGCTCGAGCAGCTTAAACGCGCACTCGAGTCTGCCGGCTCTCTGCTGCTTCCGGGCGGTGTCTTAGCGGTCATTTCCTTCCATTCGCTGGAAGACCGCATCGTTAAGAAATTCTTTGAAGCTGCGGCCAACCCGGCCTCCTGTATCGACCCGCGTCTGCCGCTTCTACCTTCGCAGCTGCCGCAGCCGCTGTTTAATCGTGCCGTACGCATCCTGCCCTCGGAAAAAGAATGCGAGGAAAATCCTCGCGCCAGAAGTTCCGTGCTTCGCGGCGCATCCCGGACGGATGCTCCGTGGCCTGAACAGGGAGTGCAGGTATGAACGAGTTCCGCTTCCTGGTCGGGATGATTGTGATCTTGGAGCTGGTCCTTTTTGCATGCGGACTTAAAGTCGTAGAGAACCGCCACAACGCCCGAAAGCTGTTCATCGAGCTTGAACATGAGCAGCAGATCCATCATTCTTTGATGGACGAAAGGGCTCGCCTCAAACTTGAAATCTCCAACCTGGAGCAAATCCGTCAAGTCGAAGCCCGCGCGAAAGAAGGCGGCTTGGCCCCTGCTGAGAACGGTCGCGTGATTATCTTGGATAAGAACGCCGTCTCTTCCGGAGCTCAAAAATGAGAATCAGGCAGTGGCTCAGAGATGCATGGGACAACGTCTTCATGCCGACGGAAGAAAAACGCGGTGACGATGACAGCGTTAAGGACCTCCTGCGCCTGAAAATCAAGCCTGGCCGAAGCAAGTTTGTTTATTTCATGCTGCTTTTGTGCTTTACCGCGCTCGGCGTCCGCATCGGCTGGCTTCAGCTTGGTTTTAATACGGAATTCCTGCAGAAGCAGGGTGCGATGCGTTTCCAGCGCACGATCGAAGTGCCTGCGATGCGCGGTCAGATTTATGACCGCAACGGAACGCTGCTGGCAACGAGCGTGACCGCCAAAGCCCTTTGGATTATTCCTCAGGACGTTAAGATTACGACTTCTCAGCTCAAAGAAATTGCTAAGACGCTGGATGTCCCGGTCTCCGAGCTTAGGAAAAAATTTAACTCCAAACGTACCTTCGTCTACTTGAAGCGTCAGGTTCCGATTGAAACGGCCGAGAAGGTGCTGGATATGAAAATTCCGGGCCTGCACTCCACCCGAGAATTCCTGCGCAGCTACCCGGACGGCGAAGCGGCTGCTCAGATCGTCGGTCTGACCGGTTTGGACGGAAACGGTATTGAAGGCATTGAACTGGCTGCGGAAAAACGCTTGGCCGGTAAACCCGGCTCACGCCGCGTGATGAAGGACCGGTTAGGCCGCATCGTGGAAGACGCTTGGCTCAAAGAGCCGATGAACGGCGAAAACATTACGCTGACGATCGACTCCCGCCTCCAGAACCTTGCTTATGAAGCCCTGGGTCGTCAGGTTGAGAATCTGAAAGCTAAAGGCGGCTCCATTGTGATTGCCGACCCGAAGACCGGTGATATTCTCGCGCTTGCGAACTACCCGAGTTTTGACCCGAACAATCGCGGCAAGATTTCGCGCACCGGCGTTCGCAACCGCGCCATTGTGGACACATATGAACCGGGTTCGACGATGAAGCCGTTCTCGGTTGCCGCTGGTCTCGAAGAAAAGAAAGTCACGCCGAATACGCTCTTCCAGATCGGACGCTCCATGTCTTTCGGCCGTCATTCGATCGGGGACTCTCACTACAGTAAAGAGCTGACGGTTTCCGGCATCATTCAGCAGTCGAGCAACATCGGTACGTCTAAAGTGGCGCTCCTGATGACGCCGCAGGTCATGTGGTCTTACTACGACAAGCTCGGTTTCGGCCACTCGCCGCAGATCGGCTTCCCGGGTGCGGTGGCCGGCCGTCTGCGTCCTGCAAAGAACTGGCGTCCGATCGAGCAGGCGACTATGTCCTACGGTCACGGCGTCACGGTTTCTCTGCTTCAGCAAGTCCGTGCCTACACGGTGTTTGCACGTGACGGGGACATGATTGAGCTCTCTATTTACAAAGATCGTGCTTACCGTGAACCGCAGCGGGTCTACAGTGCCAAAACCGCCGGTCAGATGCGTGACATGCTCGCGAAAGTAGTAGAAAAGGGCGGAACCGGTTTCAGAGCTCGCGTTGAAGGCTACACCGCTGCCGGTAAAACCGGTACGGCTTACAAGGTCGAAGGCGGCCAGTACGTGAGAAAGTACGTTGCAGGCTTTGCGGGTTACGCACCGGCACACAATCCCCAGATTGTGGTGGGCATTATGATCGATGAACCGATGATCGGTAAACACTTCGGTTCGACGGCTGCCGCACCGCTTTTCTCCGAGATGGTCTCGAAGACGCTGCGTCTGATGGCGGTCAACCCGGATCGCCCCGAAGACTTTATGGTGACTAAGAACGATAAGAAGCCTGCCAAAGCTAAGGCGCAGCCCGCGAAGACTCATGCATTGAAAGAATCGAACCGCGCCCGCGCGAGGGCGCCGTCAAGGACAAATTTGAAATCAGCCAAAGAAGATCACGTAATAAAGGGGAAGACCAATGGTTGATGCCGTAGCTGTTGCCGCCGAGATTAAGCGATTCGCTCCCGCGGGAGCGGCTTTGCTTTTAGACAGTCGGAAAATCCGCAAAGGCGATGTGTTTTTTGCAGTGAAGGGCGTGCACACCGACGGCCGGGCTTTTATTGAAAAAGCCTGCGGCGCCGGCGCTTCCTGCGTGGTTGCTGAAAAAGGCGATATCGGCCCGTGCTCGGTGCCCGTCATCGAAATAGACAACCTTTATCGCGCTCTCGGTCCGATTGCGGCTGCCTACTACGGCAATTCGACCGCTCAGATGATCGGAATCGCCGTGACAGGCACCAACGGCAAAACCACGACCGCCAACTGGATCGCCGATCTGATGAATCGACTCGGAACACCGTGTGCAAGCATCGGAACGTTAGGATGCACGCTGAACGGCATAGTCCTTCCGAGCGTGTCGATGACAACGCCTGATCCGCTCACGCTTCAGGCAAAGTTTGCCGAGCTGCTTAGCCGCGGTTGCAAAGCGTTTGCGATGGAAGCGAGTTCAATCGGCCTGGAACAGGGGCGCCTTGACGGAACCGAAATCAAAACAGCTGTATTTACGAACCTCACGCGAGACCACCTGGACTATCACGGAACGATGGAGAACTATCTCCGGGCTAAGGAGATCCTGTTCCGCTGGCCGACGGTTGCCTCCGCGGTGATTAATCAGTCCGGTGAGCCGGCTCAGCAGATTATGAAGACCGCTGAAGGCGCCGGAAAAGCAATCCTGACGGTCTCTGCCAAAGGAGATCAACCGGCATACCTGTCTGCCGAGAACATCCGCCATACCCGAGAGGGACTGGAATTTGAAGTCCGCTTTAAAGGAAATACGTTCCCGGTTGCAGCGCACTTTTTAGGCCTCTTTAACGTGGAGAACTTTCTCTGCACGGTGGGCGCAATGATTTCCGTCGGTTTTGAAATCGAAACGGTACTTAAAGAAGCCGCAAAACTCATGCCCCCGGCCGGGCGAATGCAGATCGTGCGCGATGATCACGGCCCAATCTTTGCCGTGGATTATTCCCACACACCGGATGCCGTGACCCAAGCGATTAAAGCCTTGGAGGGATTAGCCGAAGCACGCGGCGGACGCATTTGGATTGTTGTCGGCGCGGGCGGAGACCGAGATCACGGCAAGCGTCCTCTAATGGGACAGGCCGCGTGCGCTGCCGATGAAGTCGTTTTGACGTCGGATAACCCGAGAAGCGAAGATGCGAAAGAGATACTGAAACAAATTCAAGCAGGGACAACCAAACCCTGCACGGTTATTGAAGACCGCAGAAAAGCCATTAAATATGCCGCGGAACATGCCGCTGCCGATGATGTCATCCTCGTTGCCGGCAAAGGCCACGAAGATTATCAGGAAGTCAAAGGTGTTAAACACCACTTCTCTGACGTCGAAGAGACACGCGAAGCCCTGCGGAAACTAAGGAACAAAAATGAATGAAGCGTTAATGACGATCGGGGAATTTGCCGAGATGCTCGGCTCCGACATCCAGATCAAGGGTGCTCCGGGGATTAAATTTTCCTCCGTCAGTTTTGATTCGAGATCAGTCCGACCCAACGGGCTGTTTTTTGCTATTGAAGGAGAGCGGGACGGCCACGAGTTCGTGCAGGCCGCTTCCGATGCGGGCGCAGCGGCGGCGGTCGTGACGCACTTTGTACCGGTGAGCCTTCCTCAGGTTTTGGTGAAAGACACGCGCGAAGCGCTGCTGGACTCCGCTAAAAAATGGCGCTCGAAGTTCGACCTGCCCGTGATCGCGGTTGCCGGCTCAAACGGCAAGACAACCACGACGCAGATGGTTTTATCCATCATCAAAGAACGCTTCCAGAAAGGTGCCTGGGTCGGAACCGAAGGCAACTTGAACAATGAGCTTGGCGTCTCGCTGATGCTTTGGAAACTACGTCCCGAACATCAGGCCGCGTGCTTTGAAGTCGGCATGAACCATATTGGCGAAATGCGTCCGCTCGTCTCGGCGATTGCGCCGACGATCGGCACAGTGACCAACACGATGCGCGATCATCAGGAGTTCCTGGCTTCCTTAGAAGAGACTGCCAAAGAAAACGGTGAAGTCTTTGCTCAGCTTCCGCGTCAGGGCGTAGCCGTCATCAATGCCGCCGATCCCTTTGCGGTTGAATGGCGCAAGATGGCCGGCAACAATCGCGTCGTGACGTTCGGAACGCCGGACAGTGATGTTTATGCCTGCGAAGTCGAAGGGACAGCATTCAGATTGGTGACGCCGATTGGCCAAATTGATATCGAACTCAAAGTACCCGGCAAGCACAACATTGTGAACGCCGTGAATGCGGCCGCCGTGCTTTTTGCGATGGGCCGCGATCTCTGCGATATCAAGAAGGGTTTGGAAAACTTTGAAGCCGTCAGCCACCGCGGCGAAGTCGTGACATTGGACGATGGTTCCGTAGTCATCGATGACAGCTATAACGCCAACCCGGACTCTATGAATGCCGCAGTCAATATGCTGAGCGAATACCAGCTGCCCAAGATTTTTGTCGCGGGCGACATGGGAGAACTCGGCGTTCAGAGTCCGCAGTTCCACAGGGAGTTAGGCGAATTTGTACGCCGCTGCGGTATTGAGAACTTCTTCTCCATCGGCAACCGCATGCTTGATGCCGTCGAAGGTTACGGCGAAGGTGCGCGTCACTTTGAAACACAGGAAGAACTGCTCGCTGCGCTGAAGGAAGAGATGGTCAAGGGTCCGCATGCCGTGCTCTTTAAGGCCTCGAATTTCATGAAGCTCTTCAAACTCGCGGACGAACTGGTCCGCACCTGGAACAAACAAGAAGAAAAAGAACCGAAGGAAAACTAAATGCTGCTCGCTCTGATTCAATGGCTGGCCGACTCGACTTCTTTAGGCTGGCTTCGCGTTTTTAACTATTTGACGCTGCGCGCCGTTTTAGCCGCACTTACTGCTTTCTTTATCGCCTTGGCATTAGGCCCGGCGGTAATTCGTGAACTGAGAAAACTCAAGGTCGGTCAGGCTGTTCGTCAGTACGGACCGAAGAGCCATCTGGTCAAAGAAGGCACGCCGACCATGGGCGGCATCCTTATCTTGATTGCCGTGGGTGCATCGACGATCCTGTGGATGGACCTCAGCAACCGCTTTGTCTGGGTGGTGCTTTTTGTGACGTTAAGCTTCGGCGCCATCGGCTGGGTCGATGACTACCGAAAGGTAGTCCATCACGATCCCGAGGGCATGAAGTCCAGAGAAAAGTTCTTCTGGCAATCGCTTGTCGGCGTCATTGCCTCCGTCTACTTGGCTTTCTCTGTTGCGGCGCCGGGCAATGAACACATCTGGGGTTTGGTGCTTCAGTGGATGGAGAGCGGTTTTACCTCTATTCCTCTTCCGGAAAGAAGCAATCTGCTGATTCCGTTCTTTAAGAACGTATCGCTTCCGATCGGCATCTGGGGCTTTATCGTCCTCAGCTACTTCGTGATTGTGGGCACGAGCAACGCTGTGAACCTCACAGACGGTCTGGACGGCTTAGCCATTCTGCCGAGCGCTTTGGTCGGTATCGCTTTGGGCATCTTTGCCTACGTGGTCGGCCGTGTTGACTATGCCGCCTACCTCAACTTTCCGTATGTTCCGGGCGCTGGCGAAGTCGTCGTCGTAGGTGCCGCGCTCATCGGTGCAGGCCTAGGCTTCCTTTGGTACAACGCTTATCCGGCCCAGGTGTTTATGGGCGACGTGGGCGCTTTGGCGCTTGGCGGTGCATTGGGTACGATGGCCATCATTACACGTCAGGAACTGGTTCTCTTCATCATGGGCGGCGTTTTCGTGATGGAAACCCTCTCGGTGATTCTCCAAGTCTCGTACTTCAAGATTACGCACGGAAAGCGCATCTTCCTTATGACACCGATCCACCATCATTTTGAAATGAAGGGATGGAAGGAAACTCAGGTCGTCGTTCGTTTTTGGATCATCACCATTGTTTTGGTGCTGATCGGTCTGTCCACTCTGAAAATCAGGTAATCCATCATGTCGGTCAGTCAGAAAGTATTGGTTCTCGGTTTAGGAGCTTCGGGTCGTACCGCGGCTCGCTTTTACGCATCCCGCGGTTTTGAGGTGCTTGCCGCCGATACCAGACCGCAGCCGCCGAGGCTGGATGAACTGCAGAAAGAAATTCCGAATCTGAAGTTCCTCGGCGGGGCCGTTTCTCCCGTGATAGTTGCTGAAGTCTCCGAAGTCATGATTTCTCCGGGCCTGTCCCCCGAGTACTCAGTCTTTGCGCCGGCAGTGAAAGAAGCAAAGCACCGCGGTATTGCTGTCGTTGGAGAGATCGAGCTTTTTGCCCGTGAGCTGAAAAAACTCAAAGCTGAGACAGGCTACGCGCCCAAGATCATCGGCATTACCGGTACCAACGGCAAAACCACGACCACCATGCTTTCAACGGCCATCATCGCAGAGGCCGGCAAATCCGTTGTTGCGGCAGGCAATGTCGGCCCGAACGCCTTGGGCGAGCTGGAAAAACACCGCCAAGTCGGAATACTGCCTGACTTTTGGGTTTTGGAACTGTCGAGTTTCCAGCTCGAAACCACGGAAAGTCTGCACTGCGACAGCGCGGCGCTGCTCAACATCACCGAAGACCATATCGATTGGCACGGCTCGATGGAAAAGTACGCCGCAGCGAAACGAAAGATTTTTTCTGCCGATACCGTTCGTGTGCTCAACCGCGAAGATCCAGGCTCGATGCTTTCTGCCGAAGGCGTTCCGTCCGATTTAGTACATACCTTCGGATCCGATGCGCCTAAGAAGATCGGAGACTTCGGAATCTCTGACGTCGGCGCGCTGGTCTGGCTATCCGGCTGCATTGCTTCGGCTTCCCCGGAATTACTGATTCCGATGAACGCGCTCAGAATCCGCGGTCTGCATAACGCTATGAACGCACTGGCCGCGACCGCACTGACGCTCGCCGTCGGAATTCCGCTTGACTCTATCCTGCGCACGCTGCGTGAGTACAAGGGTGAGCCGCACCGCGTTCAGCTCATTCTCAGGGCCTCCGACATCGATTACGTCGATGATTCCAAAGGCACCAATGTCGGCGCTGTTGTCGCCGCCTTGGCCGGATTCGGTCCGAAGAAAGTCGTTCTGATTCTCGGCGGTGACGGCAAGGGACAGGATTTTGCGCCGCTCAAGGCTCCGATCGAAACGCACGCCAAGGGCGCCGTTTTCATCGGACGTGATGCTCCGCTGATTGAAAAAGAAGTCGACTATCCGGGGCTTCTGAAAGCTCATGCCAAAACCATGGCAGAAGCGGTTAGAGAAGCCCGTGCGATGGCTAAGCCCGGTGACACGATTCTGCTTTCTCCGGCTTGCGCAAGCTGGGATATGTTTAAGGATTACGCCGATCGTTCTGCGCAGTTTGTCGCTGCTGCGAAAGAAATCGCTGAAGAGGAAGGCCAGCTGTGCTGATCAGACGACGTAAGAAAGAAGACGCCGACGATATCGTCACACGTGTCGGCGACTACAACAACGCCGCCGCGCTGAACTACGAGCCGCGGGATATCGGTCCGGTACCTCCGGATTACGGTGTTTTGTTCGTCGTTTTCTCTTTGATGCTTCTCGGCTGTCTGATGGTTTTTTCGGCTTCTATTTCGTTAGGAGACTCTCCGAAGTACCACATCAGCGAGCATTACTTCTTTGTCCGCCACGTGATTTCGCTTGTGGTGGCGCTCTTCGGCGCCTATATTGTTTGGCATATTCCGATGAAGGCCTGGAAGAAGATGGCGTTCCCGTTCTTCCTATTCGGGCTCTTCCTGCTCGGCGCGGTGTTTATTCCGGGCATCGGTAAGTCGACGAACGGTGCCTGCCGCTGGATCCCGCTCGGGTTGTTTAATCTTCAGGTGACGGAAGTCATGAAGATTGCCGTGCTGATTTATGCGGCCGACTTTACCGTGCGTAAACAAAATTACATGCACAGCGTGAAGAAGGGTCTTCTGCCGATGCTGCTTGTGATGGGGCTCGTGGGCTTCCTCGTACTGAAGGAGCCCGACCTTGGCGCCTATGTCATGATGCTGGCCATTTCTATGGGCATTCTGTTTCTAGGCGGCATTAACCTGACGGTTTTCATCATGGTGCTGGTCGGCGTTCTGGGGCTGCTGGTCTTCATGATCTTTGCGGCAAGCTGGCGAGCGGCGCGTTTCTTTGCTTACCTGGATCCTTGGGAAATCTCGAACGCTCAGGGCAAGGCTTATCAGCTCTCCCATTCGCTGATTGCCTTCGGACGAGGCGAAAGCTGGGGCGTCGGCTTAGGCGACGCGATTGAAAAGCAGCACTATCTGCCGGAGGCTCATACCGACTTTATTCTCGCAATTGTGGGCGAGGAACTGGGCTTTGCCGGTGTGATGCTGATCCTGGTTCTCCTTTTCTGGCTGGTCAAACGAGCCATCGAAATCGGAAGAACCGCTATTCATTTGGAACATATTTTCTCCGGACTGGTCGCCGAGGGGATCGGTATCTGGATCGGAGTTCAGACATTTATTAACGTCGGCGTGGCGAGCGGTTTGCTCCCGACAAAAGGCCTGACCCTTCCGTTCATCAGTTTCGGAGGTTCGGCAATTATGGCTGTCACGGCGGCTGTGGCCATTCTTCTTAGAGTTGACTATGAGAATAAGGTCACCATGAAGGGAGGAAAAGTATGAGTAAGCATTTAGTGATTGCGGCTGCCGGTACCGGCGGTCACGTCATGCCCGGAGTGGCGGTCGCAAAAATTTTGATTTCCCGCGGGTGGACCGTCTCCTGGATCGGCACCGAACAGGGAATGGAGCGCCGCATTGTCGAGCGCCAGAAGATCCCTTTTACGGCTCTGGACTTTCAGGGGCTGAGAGGCAAGGGCCTGAAGACCATGCTCTTCGGTGGCTTTAAGCTCCTGAAGTGCATAGCTCAGAGCCGAACGATTTTGACTAAAAAGCATGCGGATGCCGTGTTTTCAACCGGCGGATATATCGCCGTGCCGGTTTGCTTGGCGGCTGGTCTTAAAGGTATTCCGTATGTTCTGATGAACAGCGACGCGGATCCTTTGCTTTCGATCAAGATGGTGCAGGGCAACGCCGCCGGCGTGATGTGCGGTTTTGACGGGAAAGCGGCTAAGCTTGCCGGTGATAAAGGCGTCGTGACCGGAAACCCAGTCCGCAAAGAAATCCTGGCGATTCCTGCGCCCGAAGAGCGTTATCAGGGCAGAGAAGGCCGATTAAAACTGCTGATCTTCGGCGGCTCTTTAGGCGCCCAAGTGTTTAATCAGAATGTCCCGTCCTTGATCGCCGCACTTCCGCCGGAAAAGCGTCCTGAGGTCATTCATCAGTGCGGCATGAAAGCCGTGGAAGAGGTTAAGGCAAGCTATGCCGCGCTGGGCATCGAAGCCCAAGTCGTGTCGTTCATTGAAGACATGGCGGCTGCCTATGTTTGGGCCGACGTCGTTCTGGCTCGAGCCGGGGCAATTTCCGTGAGCGAGCTGACTGCCGCCGGAGTGCCGTCCATTCTGGTTCCACTGGTCACGAAGACGACCTCCCATCAAGTCGGAAACGCCAAATACATGCAGGAGGCAGGAGCCGCTATCTATTTGCCCCAAAGTGAGCTGACTACAGGTAAACTCACTGCGCTTTTAGAAGGCCTCAACCGAGAAGAACTGCTTGAGATGGCAAAAAAGGCAAAGGCGCTCGGCAAGCCCGATGCGGCCGCCACGGTTGCGGACTTTATTGAATACGTATCGAACAAGGAATAAGAGTGAAATTCGCAATTAAGAAAATACATTTTGTGGGTATCGGCGGAACCGGTATGAACGGTATTGCCGAAGTGCTGATTAACCTCGGCTACCACGTTTCCGGTTCGGACTTAAAAGAAAACGCCGCAGTCGAGCATTTGCGCTCGATCGGCGCCGAAATTTTTATCGGCCATGACGCATCCAATGTCGGAGATGCCGGCGTGGTTGTGACCTCTACTGCGGTTCACGCAGACAACCCTGAAGTAGTTGAGGCAAAGAACAGAAATATTCCGGTGGTGCCACGCGCCATCATGCTCGCCGAGCTCATGCGTCTGCGTCAGGGCATCGCTGTTGCCGGAACACACGGCAAAACGACGACAACCTCTCTCATTACAAGCATTCTCGAAAGAGGCGGTCTGGACCCGACGTTTGTGATCGGCGGACGCTTAAATGCTGCCGGCTCCAACGCCAAACTCGGACAAGGTCTGTATATCGTAGCGGAAGCCGATGAGTCGGATGCTTCCTTCCTAAACTTGTCTCCGGTGATTTCTGTGGTTACCAACATCGATGAAGACCACATGGACACGTATGGGCACGATCTCAGAAATTTGAGAAAGGCCTTCACAGACTTCATTCAGAGACTGCCCTTCTACGGGCGCGCTGTCATGTGCATCGAAAGCGAAAACGTTCGCGCCATCCTGCCGAAGATCACTAAACCGATTCTGACTTATGGCTTCAGAGAAGATGCTCAGATCCGTGCAGAAAACATCCGCGCGGACGGAACGCAGATGCACTTTACGCTGGTGCGCGACGGTGCTGCTCCGGAAGAGATCACGGTGAACCTTCCCGGTGTTCACAACGTTCTGAACTCTCTGGCAGCGATCGGCGTCGCGCTGACGCTGGACGTTCCGATGGAAGCCATCAAAGAAGCACTCGCAACCTTTAAGGGCGTGGGCCGCCGCTTTGCCGTATGGGGTGAAGCTCAGAGCCTTAAGGGAGAAAAGTTCCTGGTTGTAGATGACTACGGTCATCATCCGACGGAAATGGCCGCGACAATTGCTGCCGCGCGCGGGGCTTATCCTGACAGAAGACTGCTTGTCGCATTCCAGCCGCACCGCTACACCCGTACGCGCGACTGCTTTGAAGATTTGGTTCGAGTGCTTTCTAATGCGGATGCACTGGTGCTTGAAGCCGTTTATCCGGCCGGCGAAGAAAAAATCTTCGGCGCTGACAGCCGCAGTCTTTGCCGCTCGATCCGTTTAACCGGAAAAGTCGAACCGCTGTTTGCGGGCAATACGGATGAAGTTATGGAACTCGTTAATAACAACGTCAAAGAAGGCGACGTTGTTCTCGTCATGGGTGCAGGAAACATCGGAGAGGTTCCGGGCAAACTCATGAAACAAGGAAAGTAAAGAATGAAAAGCGTAGATGTAAAGGATCTTGGAAAAATCGCCGTCGTCATGGGCGGATCTTCCGGAGAACGTGAAGTTTCTTTGATGAGCGGAAGCGGTGTGCTCAAGGCACTGCAAAGCGTTGGTGCCGATGTGGTTAAGTTCGATCCGGCAGAGCAGCCTTTATCCGATTTGGCCGGTATCGACCGCGCTTTTCTGATTTTGCACGGAAAGGGCGGAGAGGACGGCGTCATTCAGGGCGTGATGGAATTCCTGAAGATTCCTTACACCGGAAGCGGCGTACAGGCGAGCGCCATCGGTATTGATAAGGAAATGACCAAAGCCGTCTGGGAAGCTCAAGGCATTCCGGTTCCTCGCGGTATGGTGTTAAGAAACGAGACGGACTGCGAAGAGGCTCATCGCCGTTTCAACGGAAACCTCGTGATTAAGCCGAGCAAAGAAGGCTCGAGCTTGGGTCTCTACAAACTTAAAAATGCGACCGTGGATCAGGTCAAAGAAGCCTTTGCTAAGTCTCAGGAAGCCGGCATGACCGTACTTGCCGAAGAGTACGTGTTCGGCCGCGAGCTTACTGTTGCCGTTTTAGATATGGGCGAAGGTCTCAAAGCTTTCCCGATCATTGAAATTAAGGCTCCGGACGGAGACTATGACTTTGAACACAAGTATTTCTCCGACGAGACCGTCTATGTGTGCCCGGCCGAAGTGCCTGAGAACGTAACCGAAAAGATTAAGGCCGTTGTTGAGAAAGCCGCTTTGGCCGTCGGCGCCGACGCTTGGAGCCGTATTGACGTGATACTGCGTGATGACGGCAGCTTTGTGCTGCTTGAAATCAACACCGCGCCCGGCATGACGCCGCACTCTTTGGTTCCGCTCGCCGCGAGAACCTGCGGTATTTCGTATGAAGAACTCGTTAAACAAGTCGCGGCACGCGCTTCTTTGAAGGGTTAAGGGATGAGACGTTGGAGCGCGTCAACTTTTTCGCTTTTCGCCGATGTTTTCGGAGTGCTGTTTATTCTCCTGGTTTTAACATCGGCGGTGTACTGGTTTGTTCAGCGGCCGGTATTTTTGTTGAAAGGAGTTGACGTTCAGGTTGAAGGCAATAAAGACGCGATAAACGTCAAGGATGTTGCGCAGGTGCTCGACGGTCATATCCACGGGAATTACTTCACCGCGGATTTGTCCGAGATCGCCGATCAGTTTAAGCGCATTCCTTGGGTAAGAGACGTTTCGATCGGCCGCGTATGGCCGAATCAGCTTCAAGCAACGCTTTACCTCCACCATCCGATCGCCGTATGGGGCGACGAAAAGCTGCTCGCCGAGGACGGCACGCTCTTTGTCGCGAACCAGGAAATTGCGGAGAGCAAAGGTGCGCTTCCGAAAATCTTCGGCCCCGTTGACCGCCGCATGGAAATCTATAAACAGTACCAGGCTTTTGAAGATACCTGCAGAAAGCTTGGATATGATGTAACTTCATTAACTTATTCCGAATATTCCGGCTGGACACTGCATTTCAAGCGTCCTGAAGGCAAGGTGATCAAACTGGTTCTCAAGAAGGGCGAAAACTCTGCCCAGATGGACGAACGTTTAATCAAAATCATCGAATCTCTGCCGGCTATTTCCGCGCAAATCGGCGCGGAACCGACAGAGTTAGATGCGCGCTATGAAAAAGGGATTGCAGTGTTGAAGCCGGCACCGGAAGAAGAGACCGTTTCTCCTGAAGACACTGTTCAGGATACCGGGGATAAAAAGAATGGCAGATAAATCAAACGATTTGTTGGTGGGGTTGGACATCGGGTCATCAAAGGTTGTGTGTATGATCGCGTCTCCGGTCAGTTCAAGCACTTTTAAGATCGAGGGCCTCGGAGAGTGCAAGAGCGAGGGCATTGAGCAAGGCGGAGTCGTCGATATCAATCAGGCGGTTGACTGTGTCCGCGCGGCAGTAGAAGAAGCTGAAAAAACCGCGAATACAACCGTTAAAACCGTTGCGGCCGGTATTTCCGGCCCGCACATCCGTACGGATAACTGCATTCAGCAGACGATTGTGGGCTCGGGCGAAATCGAACAGAAGGACATTGACGACCTTCTGAATACAGCCATGTCGGTGACTTTGCCGCCGTCGATGCGCTATCTCGACGTGATTCCTCAGGAATACTCCGTCGACTACGCACGCCGTATTCGTACGCCGATCGGTATGGAGGGCAAGAAACTCGAAGGCAGTCTGCACGTCGTGACTGCGCAGAGCGCTCAGTGCCTGTTCCTCAATAAAGTCATCCGCAGAACCGGTCTGGAACTGATTGACAGCCAGTTGATTTTTAATCCTCTGGCAGCTGCGTCCGCCGTGCTTCGTCCGGAAGAAATCGATTTAGGGGTTGCGCTGATTGATATCGGATCTGATTTGAGCGATGTAGCGGTGTTTTTTGATAAGGCGGTGCAGTACTCCGCGGTTCATCCGATGGGCGGTCAGCAGATCACCGATGAGATTTCAATTAAGACACACCTCTCTCAAGAAGCGGCCGAAAAGCTGAAGCTGCAGATGGGACAGGTCCGTTACGACGCTAGAAAGGATAAAGACAGTTTTATTCGTCTTCCGACGGCGCCGGGGTACAGTGATGACGGCGGAAGGATCTTGAGCAAACAAGCGCTTTCTGCGATTATTGACGTCAAAGTTCAGGATATTCTCGAAAAGATTTACTACCGTATTCGCGACAAGAGCCTTCACACGCAGCTGGGCTATGGAGTGGTGCTCACGGGAGGCGGGGCTACGCTTCCGGGCATCCAGAGAATGGCTAAAGAAGTATTTAGCTCCCATATGGCCGGACGCGAGATTAACGTGCGTCTCGGACGTCCTCTAGTAAATTACGAGACTTCGGAATTTGTTCCGCCCGAGCTTTACAACACGGAGAGTTTCCCTAAGCAGTTTGCCGGGTACTCAACTCCTCAGCACGCGGCGGTTTTAGGCTACCTTTGCCAGTTAAACCAGAAGTTCTGGGCGCAGGGATCCAACATTGGATCCAAACGCAAACTGAAGAGCATTGGCGGAGTAATTAAACAGTGGATTTTCGGAAATTTCTAAAGATCAGCATAGTGCAGGACGGCTTGAGCAGAAAAAAGGGCAGAAACACACAGCGACCAATCTCCTCAGACTGAAAATAAAAGCTGAACCCACGGAATTTTTTGAATTTTCCTCGCAGAAAAAAACGATTGAATTTAGAATTAACCAACTTGGCAGATCGAATGTCTCGAGATGCGTAATGGAGATAAAGTAGTTGATGGAAAAGGCATTTGAACCCTACGTGGACGGTTCTACCAACACCGTGATTAAAGTTGTAGGAGTAGGCGGTGCGGGCGGCAACGCTCTCAATACGATGGTGACCAAACTGACGGATTGCCAAGTTGAGTTCATCGCCGCGAACACGGACAGGCAAGCTCTGACTCGCTCTCTCGCTTCAGAAAAGATTTCTCTCGGCAGAACGGGGCTTGGCGCCGGAGCTCGTCCGGAAGTCGGTTTCCAAGCTGCTAATGACGCCAGGGAAGAGATTGCCGAGAAACTTCGCGGCGCCGACATGGTCTTCATTACGGCCGGTATGGGGGGCGGTACAGGTACCGGTGCTTCCCCCGTGATTGCCGAAGTGGCCCAGGAACTGGGTATTTTGACGGTTGCCGTAGTGACAAAGCCCTTCTCCTTTGAAGGCGGCAAACGCATGAGAAATGCCGAGCTCGGTTTAAACCAGCTCAAAAACCGCGTCCACTCTCTGATCGTTATTCTCAACGACAAGCTCGAAGAAGAACTCGGAGAAGACGCCACGATGCGCGAATGCTTTGAAAAAGCCGACGAAGTGCTTTTCAATGCTTGCGCAGGCATCGCCGAATTGATTCAGAAGGTTGGTCAGATCAACCTGGACTTCGAAGACGTCAGAACGGTTATGGGTACCCGCGGTACCGCCATGATGGGTTCCGGCGAAGCCGAAGGTCCCGATCGTGCCGTTACGGCTGCCTCCATGGCCGTTACCTGCCCGCTGCTTGAAGGCGTTGAACTTCGCGGTGCTAAGGGGCTGTTGGTTAACATCACGGCTCAGGAAGGCATCCGCATGTCTGAAGTCCGTTCTGCTATGGAAACCATCAAGAACTACGCCGACAGCGATGCCCTTATCGTCTTCGGTACGGTTTATGATGACAGCATGGGCGACAAAGTTCGCGTTACCGTCATCGCCACCGGTCTGGACCAGAACGGCACCGATGACTCCATCGTTAAGACAAGCTTCGTGAACGGTAAACCTGCCGTCGATAATCCGTCCAACCTGTGGCAGCCTTCCGGCTCCGCTCCGGATTCTCTGCCGAATGATTTGTTCGGCAACGTCGACGCACCTGCCAAACCTAAGGTTCACGCTTCTGCCGCTCCGCGTACAGCTTCTTCTTTTGCTCAGCCGCAGACGCATAGCACTGCAGCACCGACCCACACAGCAGCTCCCGCCGCTCCGGCTGCAAAGCCTGAAGTCAAGGCTGAAGAAGTTAAGACGGAAGTCAATCCTTTCGGAACTTATACACCGCAGCCTCAGAAAAAGGCTGAGCCGGCTCCTGCTCCGAAGGCTGAACCAAAAGAACTTCAGTCCGAAGCCATCAATCCGTTCGACCAGGCTTTCAGTCGCCCGATCGCAACGCCTGATGCCGGCGGTTTCGAAGGCCCGAAAGACAACACGATTTTCGGCAACTTCCACGCCAGCAACAACATCCGTCCTGCCAGCGACGTGTTCGCAACCCTGAATCCTCAGGCCGGCAACGGCAATGACAGCGGTCTGTGGACGGCCAATCAGCACAACGGCGCACCTGAGGCTAAAGGTCAGGGCGCAGTTGAAGCCAAGGCTGAAGATGAAAAACCGCGTTTCGAATATGGCATCCCCGCTTTCCTGCGCAAGAAGAACTAAGGTTTGGCCGCATCTATGATCAAACAGAGAACGCTTAAGAAGGTCTTCTCCACTGTCGGTATCGGCTTGCACTCCGGCCGCAAAGTTCGTCTGACTCTGCGTCCGGCACCTCCAGATACCGGTCTGGTGTTTACTCGAATCGATTTAAAGCCGCCCGTTGCCATTAAGGCCGAGCCTGAACGTGTCAACGACACGCGCATGGCGACGACTTTGGATAAAGACGGAGCCCGCATTGCGACGATCGAGCATTTGATGAGTGCGCTCTCTGGCTTGGCAATCGACAACTGCTACATCGATGTCGATGCGCCTGAGATCCCCATCATGGACGGCTCCGGTTCAACGTTTGTCTTTTTGATCAGAGCGGCCGGTATCGAAGAACAGGATACACCGAGAAAGTTTGTCCGCGTCAAGAAGAATGTCTCCATCCACGTCGGAGACAAGTGGGCTTCTCTTGAACCTTATGACGGCTACAAACTGTCTTTTGCGATTGATTTCGGTCATCCGGCTATTGATGAAACGGCCCAGTTTGTTGAAGTTGACTTTAATAAGGAAAACTACATCGAAAGCGTCTCTCACGCCCGCACCTTCGGGTTTGTGAACGACTTAGAGATGCTCTGGGGCATGGGCTTGGCACAAGGCGGAACATTAGACAATGCGATTGTTCTCGATGACTTCCATGTGTTAAATCCCGACGGTCTGCGTTCTCAGGACGAGTTTGCAAAACACAAGCTCTTGGATGCCATGGGCGACCTGTACGTTTTGGGTCATCCGCTGGTGGCGCACTACCGCGCCTTCAAGTCCGGTCATGAAATCAACAACAAACTTCTCCGCGCGCTTTTAGCAAATCCGGAAAACTGGGAGTTTGTTGAATATCAGGACGAACACACTGCTCCGAAGGCCTTTACCGAAGCGGTAAAAGAACCTTCGAACTAAGAAAAGAAAACTTCTTGTTTTTGCCCGCGCTAGCCGCGGGCTTTTTCTTACCTGCGGCCGGGACCTTGATGTTCTTCCAAGGTAGCGGCAAGTTTGGCCATTGCTTCCTTTAAAGGTGAGCTCTCCGGCAGGCGCTCCGATAACTCTTTAGCGCCTTCTACAGCTCCGGGACCGCCGATTGCGGGGCCGCTTTCCGTGAAGAGGAAGGGCTGCGGATGCAGACCGCATCGATCGATAACGGGTTTGACTTTCATGGCGCCGAAGCCTTTTTCAGCGAGGGCTTTTTCGACCGAGGGCTGGAACATGGTAAAGCGGCGGACAAAAAGCGGATTGGGCAGGCCGATTTCCAAGAGCAGCACTTCTTTGATCAGATCGCGAGGATCTTCATCCGGATCGATGTCGTAGGGGTTCTCGTCTTTGATGCGAACCTGCTGAACGGTGATTCTGAGACAGTCTGGTGTGACCGAAGCTCCGAGTTTGTAGCCTTGGCAGACGGGATCAATCACTGCAGCAAGGCGCTTTGCTAATTTTAAGAATCCTAAATGCTTAGCCAAGGAGCCCTTTTGAAGGACTTTGGAGATCGGTTTTTGTGCATATCGCGGGTACATTTCAGATCCAGGATAAATCAGACATAGCAGTGTTAAGTTAGCAAATTGAAGAAGCGAATTCAATTCCTCACCTGATTGAGCTACAGAAGCGTCACGCTTTGTATGCAACTTGTAAAAGGACGGGCAAAAACTGTTTAGTGTTGTAAAATCAGTGAGTTTCAAAATTGGCAAGGTGTAACTGCCAATGGGAGGCGTTGTGCCTCCGTTTTTATTAAGAGAAAGAATTAATGGCCAGTTTTCTGACAAAAATTTTTGGTAGCCGCAACGACCGACTGATTAAACAGTATCGCCGTAAAGTTGCTGTGATTAATAAACTTGAGCCCGAAATCAAGGCATTGAGCGACGAACAGCTCAAAGCCAAGACGGCTGAATTCCGTCAGCGTTTAGCCGACGGCGCTTCCTTGGACTCTCTCCTGCCGGAAGCATTCGCCGTTGTGCGTGAGGCAAGTTTCCGTGTTCTCGGTATGCGCCACTTTGACGTGCAGTTAATCGGCGGTATGGTCTTAAACGACGGCAAGATCGCTGAAATGCGTACCGGTGAAGGTAAAACTTTGACTGCAACATTAGCGGTTTATCTCAACGCATTGCCCGGCAAAGGCGCGCACGTTGTGACGGTGAACGATTACTTGGCCAGCCGTGACGCGGCTTGGATGGGTAAGGTTTACAACTTCCTCGGAATGACTGTCGGAACGATTCTTTCCAACCAGCCGAACGATCAGAAACAGGCTGCTTACGCCGCTGATATTACTTACGGTACGAACAACGAATTCGGCTTCGACTACCTCCGCGACAACATGGAGTATGAGACCGGCGCTCGCCGCCAGAGAGGTCTGTTCTTCGCGATCGTGGACGAAGTGGACTCCATTTTGATTGACGAGGCCAGAACTCCGCTGATTATTTCCGGTCCTGCCGAAGGCAGCACGGATATTTACGTTGCGATCGACAAGATTCCCGACATGCTGGTTCGCCAGAAACAGGAAAAGGGCGAAGGCGACTACTGGGTTGACGAAAAGCAGCACACAGTTCAGCTTTCCGAAGCCGGTCACGAGAAAGTCGAAAAGATCATGGTCGATATGGGGCTGCTGCCTGCCGGCCAGAGCTTGTACTCTCCGTCAAACATCATGCTGCTGCACTACTTGAATGCAGCACTTCGCGCGCATACGCTCTTTGTTAAAGACCAGCACTATGTCGTTCAGAACGGCGAAGTCATCATCGTTGATGAATTCACCGGCCGTTTGATGAAAGGACGCCGCTGGTCCGATGGTCTGCATCAGGCCGTTGAAGCCAAAGAAGGCGTTGAAATCCAGCAGGAAAACCAGACTTTCGCGTCTATTACCTTCCAGAACTACTTCCGCATGTATGAAAAGCTCTCCGGTATGACCGGTACGGCTGATACGGAAGCCTATGAATTCCAGGAAATTTACGGTCTTGAAACCGTTGTCATCCCGACCCATCGCATGATGATTCGTGATGACCAGCAGGATAAGGTCTATCGCACTGCGAAAGAAAAATACAAAGCCATCGTTGACGACGTCAAAGAGTGCTACGGCCGCGGTCAGCCGGTGCTTGTCGGTACGACCTCGATCGAAAACTCCGAGCTTATCAGCGACATGCTGACTAAAGCAGGCATCCCGCACAACGTGCTGAATGCTAAGCAGCATGAAAGAGAAGCTCAGATCGTTATGGAAGCCGGCCGTCCCGGTATGGTTACCATTGCGACCAACATGGCCGGGCGCGGTACCGACATCGTTTTAGGCGGCGGCATCAGCAAGGCTCTTGAGCAGATCGACAACGACGAAACCCTTTCTGACGAACAGAAGAAAGCTCAGAAAGAAGAAATCAAAGCGAAGTGGCAGGTTGACCACGATCGTGTCGTTGAACTCGGCGGTTTGAGAATTATCGGTTCCGAGCGTCACGAATCCCGCCGTATCGACAACCAGCTGCGCGGACGTTCCGGCCGTCAGGGTGACCCGGGTTCTTCCCGCTTCTATCTGTCCATGGAAGATCCGCTGCTCAGAATCTTCGCCGGCGAAAAGATGCAGGCTTTGATGAACAAGCTGCGCCTGCCTGAAGGCGAAGCTATTGAAGCAGGTATTGTTTCCCGCTCCATTGAAACCGCTCAGCGCAAGGTCGAATCCCGCAACTTCGATATTCGTAAGCAGCTGCTTGAATACGATGACGTGGCAAACGATCAGAGAAAGGAAATCTACGCTCTGCGTAACGAAATTCTGGAAAACAAAGATGTGTCCGGCCCCGTGAAGGAACTTCGCGACGGATACTTCACCAGCCTGTTCCGCCACTATGTTCCGGCAGATACCGTCGAAGAGCAGTGGGATCTTGAAGGCTTAGAAAAAGAGCTGAAAGAACAGTGGAATCTGGATGTTCCCCTTAAGGCTACGCTGGAAAAATCCGAAAGCTCCGACGACCAGGAACTTCTAGATATGCTGCTTGCAGCAACCAACAAGGTGTACGACGAAAAAGTCGCCTTGGTCGGTCACGAAGCTTTTGCACAGTTTGAACGCAATGTTCTGCTTCAGTTCCTGGATCAACGCTGGAGAGAGCATCTCAGCCAGCTCGACATGCTCCGTCAGGGTATCTATCTCCGCGGCTACGCTCAGAAACAGCCGAAACAGGAATACAAGCGCGAAGCCTTTGAACTGTTTGCCAACTTGCTTGAGACTGTCGGTGCTGATGTCACCCGTGTTCTGATGAATGTTCAGATTCGTCAGCCGGAACCTGAAGAAGTCGCTGCTGCTCAGCAGGAAGCTCAGGCTCCCGCTCAGCAAGAAGCCCTTTCTCAGGAAGAAGATCCGTTCGCACATGTCGGACGCAATGATCCGTGTCCCTGCGGCAGCGGCAAGAAATTTAAAGACTGCCACGGCAAGCTTCGTTAATCTGAATTAACGGAAAGACGGCTCTCGGTGAAAACACCTTGGGCCGTTTTCTTTTGGCCGTTATTCGTGCTCTAAAATCGAAAAACTAAATCAAAAGATTTTTCTAACAAAGGAAAAGCAATATGGCAGTCAATCTCTTCCCGCCCGAACCGTCTGAGATTTATTCGGTTCCCGGAGTTGTCCTCGGCGTTGCGGCAGCTAATATCCGTAAACCCAACCGCAATGACGTTCTGGTGGTTGAGTTGGCATTAGGCTCCCGTGTCGCAGGCGTGTTTACTTCTAATCGCTTCGCGGCTGCGCCCGTTCAGGTTTGCAGGGCTCACTTAGCTGAAACGAATAACATCAGAGCATTAGTCGTCAACACCGGCATAGCAAACGCAGGCACTGGCGAACAAGGTCTCCAAGATGCTCAGGAAACCTGCAGAAAGGTCGCAGATATCTTCGACTGCTCTCCGATGCAGGTTCTTCCGTTCTCAACCGGTGTCATCATGGAACCGCTTCCCATGAACCGCTTGCTTAAAGGCGTGGAAGAAGCCGCTAAACATTTATCTAGAACGAACTGGATTGCGGCAGCCGAAGCGATTATGACGACGGACACGGTTCCTAAATGCGTTTCTCAGCGTGTCATGCTGGATGACGACGAAATCACGATTACCGGCATCAGTAAGGGATCCGGCATGATCGAGCCGCATATGGCTACGATGCTGGGTTTCATTGCAACAGACGTTGCCATCGGTCAGGACTTAATCGGTAAGGTCGTCAAGATGGTTGCGGATGCCTCTTACAACCGCATTACGGTTGACGGCGATACTTCCACGAACGACTCCTTTGTTTTAATTTCCACCGGCTGCAGCAATGCTCGTCCGATTGAAAGCATGGATGATCCGCGCTTTGATGATTTGCTGGACTCTCTGATTGAAGTCGGCCAAAAGCTTTCTCAAGCTATGGTTCGCGACGGAGAAGGCGCAACGAAGTTCATTACGATTACGGTAGAAGATGCGAAGAACGAAGCGGAAGCCCTCAAAGTTGCTTACGCCGTCGCTCATTCTCCGTTGGTTAAGACAGCCTTCTTTGCTTCCGATCCCAACCTCGGCCGAATCTTAGCCGCGGTCGGCAACTCCAAGGTTCTGGACCTGGATGCTACAAAAGTCTCTCTGTGGCTGGATGATGTTTTAGTGGCTAAGAACGGAGGTCGTGCGCCTGAATATATGGAAGAGCAAGGTGTTGCCGTGATGAGCCAGGATGAAATTACTGTTCGCATCAGCCTCGGTCGCGGAGATGCCTGCGAAACCGTTTGGACCACAGACCTTTCTCACGATTACGTTTCGATCAACGCAGATTACAGAAGCTAAATAAAGAGATGGCAGAAGAAAAACTCGAACAAAAACTGGAACGTCTTCTCGATCGGCTGGAAATCCTTCTTCCGAAGACCGAGGATGAAGTAGATTGGGGTGCAAAGGCTTTTCGGTGGCGCCGGAAGCAATACCTCGGTATGTCTTACGGTGTGCTTGAGCCAATTCATCGAGTCGCACTTGTTGATCCCGATTCGATTAAGAATGCCGATCAGCAGAAAGTGGCATTACTCAGAAACACGGAACAGTTTGTTCGAGGTCTGCCTGCAAATAATGTTCTTTTAACCGGTGCGCGAGGCACCGGAAAATCCTCTCTTATCCGCGCTTGTCTGAAGCAGTTTGCCGATCAAGGTCTGCGTCTTATTGAAGTTGACAAAGAGGATTTAAAAGATCTGATCAATATTGCTCAGCGCATTGCTGATCGACCTGAGAAATTTATTGTCTTTTGCGATGACCTGTCCTTTGAGTTCGGAGAAGGCGGATACAAGGCATTGAAAGCCATTCTGGACGGCTCTGTGGCCTCTACCGGAGACAATCTCCTTGTGTATGCAACATCTAACCGCCGTCATCTGATGCCGGAGAAAATGCAGGATAACTTGGCGAGCAGCATGGACGAAGACGGTGAACTTCATCCGGCTGAGACGATCGAAGAGAAGATGTCGTTATCCGAGCGTTTCGGTCTTTGGCTGAGCTTCTACCCATTCTCTCAAAAAGAATACTTGGCAGTCGCAGAAGGCTGGACAAAGCATTTCGGCGGAGAAATCTCCGACAGATGGCAAACCGAAGCATTGCAGTTTGCGCTTCAGCGGGGCTCTCGTTCCGGCCGTGTGGCTTACCAGTTTGCACGGGATTGGGCCGGAAGAACACATTTAGAGGCCGAGCATGACAACTAAACCGACCGAAGTGGTTGTCGCCGTGGCTTTTGATAAAGACGGACGCTTTCTGATGACTTCACGTCCCGAAGGCAAAGTCTATGCAGGATATTGGGAATTTCCGGGCGGCAAAGTCGAAGCGGGAGAATCTCTTGAGGAAGCGCTGATCCGTGAAATGAAAGAAGAACTTGGCGTTCAGGTGACTGACTGCCGAGAGGTTTATTCAACGGTGTTCACGTATCCTCACGCCACCGTGCATCTGCATTTTCTGCATTGCCGTCTGAATTCCGAAGAGCTGAAATGTCTTGAAGGGCAGACGTATCGATTCTGCACTTTGGATGATTTACCGCATCCGATTTTGCCGGCAACCGAGCCGGTCTTAGAACTGGTAACAGCAAGAAAGTAGTCTCACTTTTCTAAGTCGGCTTTGTGTGCGGCGATTTTGCCGGTGGCAAGTGCGTCGGCAGAAATATCAAGATCGTCGTCACCTTCCATCGGTTTATCTTTGATGGAGTATTTACCTTCCGCCCATGCACCGAGGTCGATTAAGCGACAGCGTTCGCAGCAGAAAGGACGATACGGATTCTTGTCTGAGTATTCACATTCACGCCCGCAGGTCGGGCATTTAACTTTAATTGCCATTTTTACTACATATTGCATAAGCCGAGGCGGAAAGGCATCACCTCGGGAATTTCCGCGATCGGACCGTTGCCGAAATTGGCGCCGGAGAAGCGAACCGAAAGAAGATAACGGTTTGCAGAGATCTTCGGAATCATATTCAGTTTGGGATCAACAAACACCTGAAGAAGTGTAAATGTTTTGCCCTGAAGGTCTTTCTGGTAAGAGCCTTTGACCGCTTCGACGTCATTTAACTCGGCGGTGCCCCGCAGCAGATTCAAGATCAAATCGATGGCGTTGCTGTACGGCAGCAGAGGCTTGATCCACTCATTGAGATAGTGCTTACGTTCTTCTGCCGGAAGATGGAGCCAATGGTGGTAAACAGGGACGTCAAATTCACAGGTTCCGGCAGGAATGCCGGAGCGCTGTCCGACGGTTTTAAGGAATTCGTTTTGGCTGGAGAGGTGAGAGATTCTGACGCCCACGCAGCTTAATTCGGCTCTGCTGGCTTGGAGCTTGTCTAAGGTTTCTTTCAAGGATTCCTGGTCGACGTTGTCGTTATTTGCGAGAGGTTCCAGGCAAGAGCGGAAGCGAGCGAGCTCGTGCAGGAGGTCATTTTTTTGATCTCCACGAGTCGTAACCTCTTGAATCTCAAAGTACTTAATGATGGCAGCCCGGTGATCGTTTGAATTTTCCTGCTGAGCGAACCATGTCAGCTGTTTAAAAAGATCAGCCAGTCTCAAAAAAGTACGAAGTTTTTCGTTGGAGGGAAACTCATATCGTAATAAGGTTTCGGTCATTCCAATCTCTCGCAGTCCTAGAATAATTTTATATTTTCCCCTTAACGGTCGGTAATGAAAAGGATTACCGCCGAAGGCGTTCGGCTATCGAAAAATCTCTCAGAAATAACGCAAAAATACCAGGGGATTCTCTCTCACGATTGTACACAAACAGAAGGTTAAGACTAAGAAAATACGCTGTTGTATCTCTCACTGCGAGACAGCGGGTTCCATACAACTGACTGAGAGCCAACTCTAGTCTTGCTTACTCAAGGAAAGGTACATCAAATGAAGTTTTAATACAGAAGCTTTCAGCATCTCGCGAGTACCTATATTTTCAATGACGTCATCTGCAGCATCGAGTCTTTGCGCGGTTGTCGCCTGAGTTGAAATAATCTTCTTTACACCTTCGGGCGTTAGCTTGCTTCTTTGAATGACTCTTTCGATTCTCAGAGCTTCAGGCGCTTCAACAACCAGCAGTCGATTAATTGAAGAACGCCAGAAAGGACTTTCAATAAGAAGCGGGACGCTTAAGATTGTGTACGGGGACTGTGAAGCGTCTAGTTGGCGCTGACATTCCTTGCGGATTAGAGGATGCAAGATATTTTCCAGAACGGTTTTAGCTTCAGGATCAGAAAACACCAGTTCCCTAATGAACCTTCGATTCATGGAGCTGTCAGGAGAAGCTGCCTCAGGCCCGAACTGTTTAATGATTTCCGGCATTGCTCCGCCGTTTACGGCAGTTAATTGTCGAGAGACGACATCGGCGTCCACAACATCAATTCCTAATTCGCCAAACAAGTCTGAAACTGTTGTTTTGCCGGACCCAATTCCGCCTGTCAGACCGATTACTTTCATGATTGAGTGCGCCCATTATTAAATTGAAGGCGGCTTGTTTTTCTTTTTAAAAAGCCGCCGGAATTCTAATTTAACGTCTTATTTAGCCTGTAAGACCTGATCAATCCAGTCTTTCGTTAGCTGTTCGCGCAGCCGGCCTTTTTCAGATAAGGGGACGCTGAGCATACGGATGTTCTTTAGGTCCAGCACGGGATCGTCAACTTTGACGTCCGTACGTGTGGAAACATACCTAATCTTGTTTTTGATAAGAAATTCAGCAAGCTTAGGTGAAGTGGCCCAGTCTAAAAATTCTTTTGCCTCTTTAGGATGCTTGGCTCCCTTTAAAAGGGAGACAACTTCGATGCCGAAAGTAACGCCTTCCTTCGGATAAGAAATCGTGACCGGATAGCCTAACTGGACGATGTCCAGCGCATCAGGCAAGTAAACCATGGCAGCGGCTGCCAGTCCGTCACCGACACGCAAGGCAGGCCATGCTCCGCTCTTGGTGTACATCTGAACGTTCTTGTGAAGTTTTTTCTGGAAATCGATACTATCTTGACGTCCGAATACTCTTTCTAAAGAAAAGAGGCGTTCCGTCGCAGTGCCGGAGGTTCGGGCATCAGCCAGAATAAGACCTTCCTTGTATTCAGGCTTCAGAAAATCCTGCCAGGAAGTTGGAGCCTTCAGGTTGTTCTTTTTAAGAAAGTTGTTATTCGTGATGAAGGCAAGCGGCATGATGCCGATACCGGTCCAATAATTTTGAGGGTCCTTAAATTCAGCCGGAATGAAATCAGAGCCTTTAGGTTTATAAGGCGCCGTCAGTCCTTCGTTCTTGGCGACTTCGAGGTAGTCTGCCGGTCCTCCTAGAAGAACATCGACTTGAGGATTGCTTTTTTCTGCCTGGAGTCGAGACAGAACTTCACCGGAAGAAAGTCTTAAGAAGTTGACTTTGATCCCCGTGTCTTTAGTGAACTGCTCCAGCACCTGAGAAGCATATTTCTCAGGCATGGAAGCGTAAACATTCAGTTCTGCAGCAAGAACATTAAAAGAAAGGCCAAGAGCGGCTAAGGACACAGCAAATTTAGTGACGAGTTTCATCAGCTTAGAATCCAGAGATATTTTGACTATTCTACCATTAGATGTTTACCACTCCGATTTATAGCGAAGGAAATTTTTCGGTTCTCGTGAAATGTTTAAAACTGCCCGTTTCGAGCGCATAATCCTTAAAAAGATCAAGAGAAGGAGGGGCTCTCGTGCCGTGGGTAGTAACGCTTACGATCTTAGTCGCCAGCGCATTCTTGATGGATATGTCGTTCACGATGATTACGCCGTTTTTGCCGGTGTATCTATCCTCTGAACTCGGAGCTAAGGCTTCTGAAGTCGACATGTGGTCAGGTGCAGTTTTTGCGGTGACTTTCTTTGTGAGCGGACTGCTTGGCCCCGTCTGGGGCGTCCTCGCGGACCGTAAAAGCCGCAAACTCATGGCGTTAAGAGCTTCGATCGGTCTGACGATCAGCTATGCACTGTGCGGCATTGTTCAGACCCCGATGCAGCTGTTTGCTGCGCGGTTTTTCCAAGGTTTGTGCGCCGGTCTTTATCCCGCCTTGTTAGCTCTATTAGCTGCCTCAATTCCTGCCCGTAAAACAGGTCTGTCTATGGGGTTGATGCAGGGCGGTATGACAGTCGGAGCGGTCGTGGGACCATTTGTGGGCGGTGTGCTGGCAGATTATTTCGGAATGCGTGAATCTTTCTTCGTAGCGTCCGTCGCTCTGGGTCTTATTTCTTTACTCATTGGTTTTTGCATTAAAGAAAAGCCAAGGACGATTAAAGTTACTTCAAGGAATTGGTTCGACTGGAGTGTTATTCGTCAGCCTGCGATCTTTAAGATGCTGATGGCGTGCGCAGTGATCCACGCGTCTTTGTTCTCAGCTCAGCCAATTCTGCCGCTCTACATTGCTCAGCTTCAGGGAAGCATGGACAACATCATGATGCTTTCGGGGACGATATTTTCCGTTTGCGCGATTTCGATCATGATCGCATCTCCGATTCTCGGAGCAGCGGGGCAGAAGTTCGGATTTTTGAAAGTGCTTTCCTGCTCTCTGTTCTTTGCAGGCCTTTTAATCTCTGCCCAGGTCTTAGGTCGCACTCCGTTTGAATTCGGTGTTTGGCGATTCATCGCCGGATTTGCTATCGCCGGCCTAATTCCTTTAGTGAATTCGATCATCTCGACAGAATGTCCGCCGGATAAGAAGGGCGAAGTGTTCGGATTTAATTTTCTAACAGGACACGCCGGTATGGCGTTAGGGCCGTTTGCGGCCGGAGCACTTTCGGGCTGGTTTGGATATCAGGCAGTGATTGTGGCATCGGGCCTGATCCTCTTTCCTCTGATTATTTATTTGAATTACGGGAAAAAATAAAACCCGGATGTTCGTCTGAACACCCGGGTGGAATTCTGGTCGAGTGAGAGCATTATAATACTATAATAAATTCAAATGGTTATAGATAGATAAAGGAAATATAATCCAAAAAGTCATCTAAAAAGTTACCTCGTTTATTTGATTTGGTAGGCCCTCTCTCTTCCATCGGAAGACATAACACAGTTATACTGAATCTCAGTCATTCTGCCGTTTTCTGTTTAAGGGCCGAAGGCTTTCATATCTTTAATCTAAATAATTGGAGCCTAAGTTCCTATTGCTTGTGTCAATATAGCTTAATAGTTTAGAAAGTTTTAATTTAAAAAATCATGGAAAATTTTAAAGAAAATCTTATGGATGCAGTGGTTGAAATGTGGAATTGTCACAGGAGACCACTTTTGTTGAGTCAAATTCCAAGTCAGCTGAAACTTGAAAAGCCGGTAAAAGAAGTTCTCGAAGGGTTGAGCTTAAAAGAATATCTTGACGAATTAATTGATGGTGGAGCTCCGATAAAGTATGTCAGGCATCCCACACAAAAAGCAAAAATCGGATTGATACCTAGCGAAGAAGATTACTCTTATCAAAAAGAGGAACCTTCTAGTACGAAACATTTCAAAAATAAATATGGAGACGATGCCTTTTCGCGGGAAGAGATTAGAGGAATTTTAAAATTTTTGGGTACTATCTCCTCAGAAGATAGAGAGAAAATCTTTTTTTCAGCTGAAGTTCTACAAAATCTTCTTAAGAAAATCCAATTATGAGGCTCTTATTTATTCTGGTCTCATCAAATAAACATCTCTGCTCGTCCCTGCTAAAGATGGAGCACAAACTAAAGGGTTTAATCGAAGCACTTGATAGCGTCCCTGTCAAACGACAAATTCAAGTACCCCACAAACGACAAGAATTCGGACCCAGGGGTTAAATTAAATAATTGTTGATTTCTCTTTTCCTTTCCCACGCGCGAGGGACCTTCGGCGCCCCTTTTTATGCACTCTTTTGAAGCTTAATACCCTCTCTAAGTCTGTAGCTGTCTCCCTGTATTACTACCGGAGTGCAGTGATGGAGAAGACGATCAAGGATAGCGGTAGCAGCCGTCGGGTCACCAAAGACCAGCCCCCATTCGCTTGGAGGTCGATTGCTGGTCACGATAGTGCTTCGACTCTCATACCTCTTACTAATGAGCTGGAAGAGCAGAGCCGCGCTCTCAGCGTCGAACGGAAGGTATCCCAACTCATCGATGATCAGAAGTTTAAATTTTTGAAGTTGGTTGATTTTATGGACGAGGGTCCCGTCCTGCTTAGCTTTCCTCAAGACTGCAATTAGGTTGGTTGCAGAGAAGAATCGCACGGAGTATCCCAGCTCGATGGCTTTTCTTCCTAGCCCGATTGCCAAATGAGTTTTACCAACACCCGGAGGACCTACAAAGATGACATTTTCTGCCGTTTCCAGCCACTCCATTTTGCTTAATTCCCTTAATAAACCCGGCTCTAAAGCCGGCTGAGCGTTAATATCAAAGCTCTCGAGGGAACACAATCTTGGGAAATGAGCCCCCATTGTGCTAAGTCTTATGCGGTTCAATTCCCGCTGCTCAATTTCTTTGCTAAATAAAAACATCAGCAACTCGCGGGCCGTAAGTCGTTGTTCAGTTGCCATATTCATTAACTCTGACATATTGTCGCGAAGCATGCACAGGCGAAGTCTTTCGGCCATAACCTTTAATTTTTTATCGGTTTCTCTCATGGATTCGGTCATTGCTGCACCTTCGTAGTTATGTATCCAATGGCAGAGTCGTAGGCAGATAAGGGGCGCTGCAAGGGATTGACGTGGTAGTCCTTGTTTACCTGCTGAAGCTGGAGGAGCCGAGCTTTCCTGATCTCCTCAGCAGTGTCGCTGACCTTTTGTTCAATCGGCTTGTATACTTGTTCTGCTCGATCCCGCGTTTGAGCCGGAAGCCCAGGCGCTGTGATTGTTATGCTCTTGTCGCTAATTTGGACTTGGACCTCCTTCGAAGCGAAGCTCATGTCCAGCGCGTATTGCTCTCCATCAACGCGGACGAGCCCATCAGCGGAGACTTTTCTTTGCTCGAAGCGCACTCCGGCAATCCTCGGCAATTGAATGGGGCGCAAATGCGATCTCTCGAGTAAGAATCGTAATTTCGGGGTATTGAACTCACTTGGGAAGCCGTCCAATTTCCTTTCATCTGAAATTGCTCGACACCAGTACTCGAGCCAGACGTTGAGTTCGTTTATGGAGGTAAAGTTCTTTCCGGGCAACGCATTGTTTTTAACATACTTAACGCCGCTTTCTACCTTTCCTTTAGATCTGGGGTGACGGATACGCGTCCTGACAGCATGAAGACCGTAGTAATCAACGAAGTGCTGATACCCTTGATTAAATGTCGCAGTGTGTTCTTTGTGGTCAATTCTCAACAAGCTCCTGTCGTTGTCCGATACCAAAGTGATCGGCAGACCACCAAAGTAATAAAACGCAGATTCGATGCCGTCCAGCCATGAAGCTTCCTTTTTATTCAGGTAAGCCTTTGCAAATATCCTCCTCGAGTACCCAAGCTTGGAAACAAAAAAGTAAATGCGAGTTCGTTTACCGTCCAACATCACGGCTTTTTCGCCATAATCGATTTGTAGTTGATCTCCCGGCTGGGTTTCAAATCTGATTGCTCTATCCCTCTCAGCTGCCTCGCTCTTAAGAGCTTTTCTAAACGGCTGACAAAATCGTTCCAACATCCGCAAACCAATATCAAGATGAAAACGCTCCTTGATTGTTCTTTGGAGCGGGATACAGAACCCTTCGTGTTCGTAATACATCTTTTTGATTTGTTCGTAATGCTGCTGCAGAAACATTTGGTTCGGTGACTTCTTACGGCTCTTGGCGTAGGCGCCGTTAAGACACCGTTTGATTGTGTTTCTTGAAACGGAGAAATCACGAGCTAGTTCTCGGATTCCTTTACCTTCTTTCTCATGGAGCCGCTTGATTACGGCTCTCGTGCTCTCATCTAGCACTTTCTTTGGACCTCTTTCGAATAAATCATTAGAGGTCTTGGGTTCTACTTTAACTGACATGCTTTGGATCCTTTACCCGTTCGAAGAGGGTATTAGTGGGTCCAAAATATTGTCGTTAGATGGTCATTCTATGCTGTCGCGTAACATAGCGTCCCGTTACAAGTTGAGTTCAAATCTAAAGTTGTTGACAAAAAACCGGATATTTATGTTGGTGAATTAACTAAGTACTTAAGCGAACTAGACCTAGAGACATATGATGGAGTTTTGTTACTAACTGAATCACCGGAGGTTACGCGAGGTATAGAGAGAGCTTTCTTCACTGGGCAGCTGGAAGGTGACAATTACTATTTAAATGCGGAAAGTTTATTGGAGAAGTCTTGCCTTCGACTGGTAAGGAATTTTTTGTATTTATACCGGCAAAAAGAAGATTTTTTAACCTACCAGATGTTATGTCTTCCGGTTAGAAATTTTTATTCGCAGAAGAGAGTAAATCTTTTTTCCGCAATAAATGGCTATAGTTTGGATAAAGAATTTTCCACCAAGTTAGATAGCGCATTATCCCAACTAAAAAAAACTAGACGTCCTAGACGGGCTAATAAGACAACTCAAGAACGTTATTTGATTGATGAAAAAAAGATTCTCTTCTCTCTAGGAAAAGAACATCATGCAAGGTTCGAAACTAAGATACCACCGCATAAGGCAAGTTGCCGACTCAATGGTACATGGCGCTTCGGTTTTAAAATAACAGCCCAACAACATTACAACGCTTTCTCTGAAACAGGAAATTTTTCAAATGAAGTATGGAAGAATTGCCATGATGAGAAAATTGCGCTAAAGGGAAGAAGTCACGTGAATATCTTTGCCAACGACTTTATCTGTTAAAAATAAAGCGACCAAAAAGGTCGCTTTATTGTGATGTATCTAATTTCATTGCTCACCTGCAACATGCTCACCCGCAACGGCAAGATATAAGCTTAATGCGCTAGGATATAAATATCCCTGGATGTCACCGATACCCCGTCCTGTTCTTGCGTCGAAATAGCAATTATTCCGAACGGCCCAGCCTTAGATATAGATTCATCATAGTATAAAAAAATAGATTAAGCAATTTTTCCCCTATAACAGATGTAAGAATTTTATTTTTCGAATTTAACGTTCTAATTTTCTTTTTTTCATAGCTTGCATCCTCCGGATATGGTTCGCCTGTTTCTGATTGTTCCTTTGGGTTTCTCTTAATTCGCGCAAAGTTCGCTGGCTCAAAGATTCAACAGGGCCAAGCGTTTTGTAATAGTCCTTTAAGCCTGCTGCTATTTTTAAATCTTCAGAGTTTCCGCTTTGTTCTAGTTCAGCGACGGCTTTGCTAACAAGCTGAAGGAGTTTTTCTCGATTTTTTTTGATTTTTGTAATGCCGGGAGTGTCTTCGATGTTCCTTCCTTCTTTGAAGGCAGAGATCACGCTTTGTATTTGCTTATCTTTCGCTCTAAGACGTTCTTTTTTTCGAGCAATAGCATGAGCTTTAGCTCTTTCCTGGTTCGAAGCAAATTTTCTTTCATTATGTATTTCGGAAATAGGGACTCCCTTGAGCACTTTTCCTCTTGACCAGCGGCGAGTCGCAGTCGCCTCAATGCCAAAGTCTTTAAGGCAAGAGACAAAATGCTCCCTCATCGCGTCACGAGTTTGGTTATCAATATGCATTCGCTTACCATCCTTTCCGATGGTACTAACGATAATATGACAGTGAGGCTGGTTAGTTTTTTGGTCTGTAGAAGCTGTGTGAAATCCAAGTACATATTCGTAGCCGGCCAGAGTGTCGTTTGCCCATTTTCTGCACGCGTTTTTGAATTTATCTTCCGGCGTACCCGCAGGCATTGAAAGAATAAGCCTTCTGGCATGGCTTAGAGAGCCGCCCTGATCAGGGATCGTTTGGCTCAATTTCCACTTGTAAAGCTCACTGTCGTAGTCTTCTTTCCCAGCCAGGAGGCTTTTATCAGCTTTCTCTAACGTGATATTTCCGTTTCTCGCAATGTAGGATACGGCCCGTCTTAAATGCTCATAATTTTTTATGGCACCGCTTCCAAAATGAACAAAAGCTTCCGGAAGGCGTTTCGCTATTCCCCGGGCTTTATCTTTAGAAGAAAGAACTCTTAGAAAAGATGCAGAAGTTCTCTCTCGGCGTTCGACATGGAGAGTACGAGGGCGCCTTTTAACTGTTGGGAATAATTCTTTAAGAGCTGAACTCATGAATTATTCCTTTTTAAATAGTGAAGCAATTTCTTGACGAATAAACTTCTTTTGAATTTCCAAAAATTGTTCCAGCAGAACTTCTTTGTTCTCAACTTGTTTTAGGACTCTTTCGAATCTGGCCGTCAGAGCCGGATTTTTAATTAGAGGAGGAACTACGGTTAGAAGTTGCTGACCTAAAGCTGTTGCATGAATTTGTTTGCCCTTAGTTTCCAGATATCCCTTTCGCTTAAGCTCGGTAATGATGGCTGCACGTGTTGCCGGCGTGCCGATACCGTCTCCGTCTTTTAATAATTTTTTGTCTTTGGGGTCTTCCACTGCATTATGAATATTCTCCATTGCAGCAATCAGAGTTCCCTCTGTAAAGGCCGGAGGAGCTTTCGTTTTTTCTTGCTGAAGTTTTACATCTTTAAGAGTGAGCTGTTGTCCTTCTTGAAGCAGAGGAATTTCTTCTTCCTTTTCATTTTTTTCTTGTGCTATGACGGCTTTCCATCCCGGACTGATAGTTGTTGTTCCTTTAGCGATGAAAGTTTCGTTTTCAACGGCTAGAGACACATTGGTCGAATAGAACTTGTATGGAGGATAGAACTGGCAGATATACCGGAGGCATAGCAGCTCATAGATTTTTTGTTCTTTGTCTGAGAGCTTTTCAAGGCTTCCGGCTTGGCCGGTCGGAATAATTCCGTGGTGTGCAGATATTTTTTTATCATTCCAAACAGACGATTTAATCTGAAGGTTGCATTGCCTAATTAACGGAAGAAACTTGGGAAGTGTCTTAGCAATTGCGGTTAAAACGGTTTTAGATTCTTCCCATTGAGACTCCGGTAAATACTGGCAATCCGAACGAGGATAGCTCGCTAACTTGTGAGTTTCATATAACGATTGGCAGGTATCTAGGGTTTCTTGGGCAGAAAAACCATATTTGCTGCTGGCCTCGAGCTGAATGTCTGCTAAAGAAAATACTTTTGGCTGAGTTTTCTGTTTGATTTCTTTGGAAAAGGATAGAACCTTTGCCGTTTTTTGATTCTGTAAGCGGCTGACGAGACTCTTTGCGACCGTTCCGTCGGTCAGTCTCCTTTCTTCGTCTAACCCACTTTGTCCGTTTTTTGGTATCCACGAGGCAGAAAAATCAGTGCTGCCGTTTGAGACAGTGCACTTGATGGTAAAAAATGGAATGGGCTTAAAGTTTCTAATATCTTGGTCTCGTTTTGCTACAAGCGATAAAGTAGGGGTCTGTACTCTTCCAACAGCGATCAGAGTTCTTTCTCCGGACAATGCTTTTTTAAGCGTCAACGCTCTTGTTAGGTTCATTCCAAGAAGCCAATCCGCCCTGCTTCTGCCCAAGGCAGCAAGTTTCATGCCTTCATATTTGCTGTTCGGTTCAATTTTAGTAAGGCTCTTTCGGATGGAAGCTGAATCCTGCGCAGATACTAAAAAGCGTTGGACAGTCTTTTTATATTTGAAATGCTCTAGGATTTCGTCTACCAAAAGTTGACCTTCCCTGTCCGGGTCTCCCGCATTGACTACGATATCGGCTTTTGTCAAAAGGTCTTTGATGACTTTGAGTTGAGCCTTTACGCCTTTATCCTTTTTCGGCTGAAGAATCCATTTTTGAGGAAAGATCGGGAGATCTTGAACACGCCAAATCTTATTTCCCTTTTTTCCCACAGGAATGTCTTCAGGAAGGTACGCATCCGGTTCGGCCTGTTCCAACAGATGTCCGAAGCACCATGTTACGTAAATGTTGTTTTTGCAAAGCACCGCACCATTGAGTTTTTTTACAGACCCCAATTCGTTGATGATCGCTTTGGCAACAGACGGTTTTTCAGCAATGAATACTTTTATTGTCATTTTTATGGATCAAAGAAGGGAGCGCCGCATGGCGCTCCGGAGATGAGGTTAACGATCAAGTTCAGGGGTCTGGGATTTTCCAGCCTTCTTTTCAGGGGCTCTAAATTTTATGGATTCGATTCCCAGTTGATTTAGGCATAAGGCGATGCTTTTTGCCTTGATCACTTTGTTCTCATACTGCTTTCCGTCTTTTTCAAAATTTTCAGTTGTTAAGGAACCTCGAACATCCAGGCGCATTGATTTTTGAAGCAGTTTTGCCATATTTTCTGCTGTTGCACCGAAATACTGAAGCTTGTAGAAATCAGGTTCTTTTCGTTCAAAAGAACCGTCCGCCTTCTTTTCAAAGTTTGGATGATAAGTTAGGACTTCCAGAACTTTCGTTTCTTTTCCGGCATGAGGGCCTTTAGTAGGAAAAATACTGGTGCACTTGGGTTCGCCCAATACAACCAGAGATTCAGAAAAATCTTGATATTTGCTTGTCATAAGCTAACTCCTTATTTGAGGGTGGAAAAATGCCGCTTGAATTCGCCGGAAGTTGTCTGCGTTTTCTTACGACGGTATAAATTTCGAATGTCCTTTAGCGGGGAAGTCTGTTTCTTTTTAGGAGAGGCAGAAGGCGCGGAAGCGGGCGGTTTATCAGTCGGAGTCTCGAAAATTGCCTCTAAATTTTCATCTTCCTTTTCCGGCCCTTCCGTTTTTTTATCGAGGCTCGAGGAAGGTTCTTCATTTACTGAGGCCGGATCAAAAGAGGGCTGCTGCAACGAAATATCCTCCGACTCTTGCGCAGGCTCTTTTTCTTGTTCTTCAGTAGGTATATCTACCCCGTCAAACAAATCGCTGATTGTCTTGTCCAGATCTTCAGAAGTTTCACCATCGTCTGTATTACCGTTTATTTTTTCCGGCGGCTGATTCTTAGATAGGTCTAACTTAGGAGCGTGCTGGATAGCAGAAAGATTGAACCGATTCGCAGCAATTTTGGTAAAAGAAGCTTCAACATAGTTTTGGATTTGCTCATTACTCCAATCTGAATCCGGCGTTTCGGCAAGTTCTTTGGGAATATCCGGTAAATCGTTAACTCCGGCAATTTTTCTTGAGTCTTCTTCTGTCAGCTCAGTGGCCAATACCTGGTTCACTCTTTCGTCTAATGACGCTGTGAAGGTTTCAACGTCCTGCACAGGTACAAAAGGAGTTTCCCAGCGTTGTCTGCACTCAAAGTTCGGGTCTTTGTAATAGCGGATTTTTTGACAAAGAATAGGTTTTGCAGAACCTTTATTAAGTACAACAATTTCTTTTTTATCTCCGATTCCTTTTATTTCCTGAGGGAGCAGAAGAGAGCGTCTTTGATCTGATTCACTGGTTGATGTTGAACCTTTTCCTTTAGAGGTTGATTTGGACTTAACCGTTTGAGTACCCAGCATCTCACTGTACTCGTTTGCTAAAGATTGTTGAGTAGGATTGGGGGCATACATGATGAGTAGAGAATGATTGGCCCTAATCGTTTCAGCATCGTCTTTGCCGTAGGCGCTTGCCAACTGAGTCATGCTTTGAATAATCGTCAGCAGACGCATGTTGTAACCGGCCATATACGCGATTGCCTGACTGATCATCGGGACTCTGCCGATTGAAGTCATCTCATCTAACAGAACCAAACATTGATACTTGAGGCTTTTGTCTTGTTCCGGAAGTTTCTTAGTGTTCAAATTAAGCAGCTGATCAAAAAATAAATTGACCAGTACCCGAGCCTCTTTAAGCTTGTTTGGCTCGATCTTGAGGTAAATGCTCATTTTCTTTCGACGAACGTCTCTCAGATCGAAATCGTTAGCACTCGTGGCAAGATCAACCCGAGCATTGGCAAAACCGAGAAGAGGTGTCCCGAACGTGCTGACAATGCCTGACAGAGTATTTTCTGAATTACTAAAAACTCTGTTTAATGCTTCAATACAACGGTTGGAATAGGGATGGCCGGAGTCTTGTGCATCCTTAAGTTTTTTTGTTAATGAGTCTTTTAATCCTGCTGCTGATGACTCCCTGAGAATTTGTCCCAAAGTTTTAGGAATGCCCGGCGTTTCTAATACGTAAAGACATAATCCGCGGAACAAATCTTTAGCGTTTTCGCTCCAGAATTTATCTCCGTTTGACTCAGAGTTATAAAGCGCCGTGGCAATGGCGTCGATATCTCCGACGCGATCAACTTCGTTGGAACTAATGTATTCCAACGGGTTGTACCGATGAGTTTTTCCTTCAGGATCGAAAGGAGCAAAAAGGTAAACTTCCTGACCGTGAGCCGCTCGGTATCCGGATGTAATATCGAAGTTCTCTCCCTTAATGTCCAAAATAACAAGACTGTCGCTGTAATTAAGGCAATTCGGAATAACAACGCCGACACCTTTACCGGACCGTGTCGGGGCGGCTAAAAGAACAAACTCTGTTCCGCCGTAATTAAGGTATCTTCCGTTATGTTTGCCAACCAAGATGGTTTTATCCAATCCGTCCGGCGGATTGATAAGCCCGTATTTTTGAACCTCGGTGCTGCTGGCAAAAGCCGCATCCCCATGTAAACTTCTTTTTTCGGCTTTAATTTTGATAGCGATTGCAACGGCTGCGGTAATCAGCCAAGGAGCAAGCAGACAGCCGAGGATAGCCGCCTTGATGAAACTCCTATTGCTGTCCCGATACATCATCCAGTATTGAAATATTGTCCAAGGACGGCATATTTCAAGGGGGAGGCGAAAAATCTTGAGGAATAAAAATCCTGAAATCTCAAAGAACAAAACAGCTAAGAGAAGGCAGTCGATGATTCCGACGGCAACCTTGATAATTTTTTTGTTTCTAGGCTGACTCATTTGGCTGTTCCTTATGATTTGAGCCTGGCGGGCTTAAACCAAATATCCGTGATATGGCGTCCGATGCCTTTTTTATCGTTATGGATGTGGACAACCACATCTATGACATCTTGGAGGTAACGATTGATTTGTTCTGTTGTCATCGTTTTAGCGTCTTCAGCTTGCTGTACCTTCAGAGCAAGGTACTTGAAGACATCCTCACAGCTGCCTGCATGACAACTGGTGATTGAGCCGCCGTGTCCGGAAAGACAGATATTTAAAAAATCAAATGTTTCGGGCCCTCGAAGTTCCGCTAATAGAATTCGATCCGGCTTCATTCGCAGACATGAACGCATCAGAGAGGCAGCCGTTACGTTTGAATTACGTTTTGCTTCGCTGGGATAAAACAGGCATACCTTGTTGTCATGATAGGGGAGCCCATGAACCAGTTCCGGAACGTCCTCGATCGTGACGATCCTTTCGTCTCTGGGAATGTCCTGCATCAACGCCTTCATGAAGGTTGTTTTTCCGCTTCCGGTTTCTCCGGCTATCACGATGTTCTTTCCGTACCGGACAGCCTTTCTCAAGAATTCAACTCTTTTTTTCGCTCCTTCTTCGTATTCCTGAAGGTGTCCGTAAATTTCAAGTAATTCTTCATCTTCCGGATTTTGTTCTTCAGCTTTTCTCATATGATTGAAAAAACCGGATCGATAAAAATCATCAACGGAAATAATTTTTAAAGACGGTTTTCTGATCGTGAGACTGACCAGTTCGGGAGAGCAAGCAGGAGGCTGTATAAATTGAGCTCGTTCGCCGTCGGGCAGCGTGACGGAAACAATAGGTTCCGTCTTGGAGAAGTTGACGTTGTCACCGGAGTATTTGGCTGCGGTGATTCCAAGCTCTATCAGCGCTTCATAAGTTAGGCTCGGCACCGAGACTTGATTCCAAACTCCTTCTTTTTCGTAGTAAAGTTGCCCCGGTCGATTAACAGCAATTTCAGTGACGCCTTCCATCTGTAAGAATGGATTGAAAGGTTTTAATTTTTGACGGATGGAAATATCTCTATCGATACTCATGATTTAATTTCTCCTTGAACGGTTTAACGTTCGAGTCCTTTGGTTTTGTTTTGTTCCGGGATTTTTTGTTCGGTTTGGGTGCGGCTGGCTGGGGTTTGGCGTTTAAAAAACTCCGAGTTGACCTCCAGTATTTTTCCCTGCCGTTCACAGTCAAGCATTCTTTCTTCCACAGCCTGAAGCACTTTTTCTAAAAGCTTGGGGTTTTGCATCGCCGGGTCAGCTTTCGGCAACTCTTTTCGCATTAAGTCCAAAGTGTCTCGATGCTGCTTGTTAAGCGAAAAATGGATTTTTTCGTTTTTTGTCAGAGAAGCGGTTAATTCTTTTTGTTCTGCTAAGGCCTTAATGTTTGCCTTGGCGATAGTCACAAAGTCGTCAGTAGTAAGAGTTTTACTATCTTTAAAGCCATGCTCGACAAGCCAGACGCTTACAGTCGAGCGCATCTGTTTGTACCATCGCTGAAGCTTGGGCAGTGCGTTTCTTTGTTTAGAACATTCTTCAACAAGGTACGCCGCAGTCTCTTCCGCATAATTGGGATGATCTTTTGTAATCCCGGAATCTTTTAAGCGGATTTCGGCTGCCATACAGACCGGATCTCGCTGTCTGAAGCCTTCCTCTAATAGACGCGGAGCCTCTTTTACTAAAGGGATAACTTTTTCTTTCAGCTCGGAGTCGTAAGCCATATGGATACCGACTTCGTGAAGCAGCACCGAAGAGGCAGCTTCCGGCACTAAGTTTTCAGCAATGAGAAACGCAGTTTTATGCTCTTGTTCATAGAATCCTTGTACTCTTCCTTCACCGGAGTTAATGAAATGAGGAGTTTTTTTGAAGCTCCTTTTCTCCCCTGAGCGAGCTTGAGCAAGATTGTTTTTTAATTCTTCGGTATAATCCACGTCAGTGTAGAGACCCTTGTGCGACTTCACGGGTTGAGTTCCGTTTTGATTCTGCTCAATGGCTGGTACTAAAGAGGGTGCTGTTACGGATGCAGTATGGTCGGGAAAGATGAGCGCGCCCGACAGTCTCACGCTATCATTTCCCCAAATCTTATATCGGTCACCTCTTACGTTGACGGGTCTGTCGGTGATGACTGCAAAAAGGTCCCCGTCATCATTAAGTTTGCATGGGACGCCTCTGTTATATTTATTTGAGTAAAAGACGAATTGATCTTCTTTGACTTTAAATAATTCTGAAGCCGATCCTAGTACTTCTTTTAAAGATAAGAGTGCTTCCTCGGTTTTGTTCTCTTGAGTGACTGACAAAGATCTATTGGGATGTTCCAAGAGGTTTCCAGTCAAATGTTTTGCTCCGAATCCTCGATGTTGATAGGCGATGTGGAAACCCTCTTTTACGATTACTTTCCCGCTGGGGAAATGAAGGTTCTCTTTTAATTTCAGAGTCGCAAAAATTCCTTCCGGATTGCCGTCATGAGCAAGTTGATCGGGGACAATAAATCCGGTCTTTGTGTTTTTCTTGGAATTTTTTAACTCTTCCGGCAAAGCTGACAGGTATGGCGGTACATCATTGATGCCGGAAACAATTTTGAGACGGCCGTTGTCAATTAAAGCGTTAATGGTAGTTTTGCCGAATTTTTTCTCCAAGGCTTCTCTAATCTCAGAAATCTTGGCACCGCTTTTGCCCTCTCTGGTTTTTGAGAAAAGAGCAACTCCTTTTTCAGTTTCTTTGCTTTTAATCTCTTCAAAGAGGGCTTTAAATTTCTCGGAAACCCTCCGGACGTCCACGCCGTCCAAATAAGGGTAGTAGGATTCTTTATCTAACGTCTTCTCGACAAATGCTCCGTTTGTTAAGAAGTCATTGGTAATGCCTAACTCTTGACTGCGCACCTCTACGAAAGCCTCAAAGCTTCTGGCTGCTTCTTCTGTTTTACTATGCCAGTACGCTTTTTTCTTCAGCATTCGTCGGTGCATTGCGGTTGAACGAATGGTGTCAATCGTTTCTGCCCATGCGTGGTGCAGCTCCGGCCGGATCTTATCTGCTGCGCCTCGTTCCGTCTGAAGGAGATCTTCCTTGGTGAGAGTTACCTTGTAGACAAGTTCTCTGCCTCTATCCGGGATGTCAAGATTAATATCGGCCTGATCCAGTTCTCCGGCAACAACCCTTCGCGCTAATTCAGCAGCTTTCGGATTGGTCTTGAGTTCGTATTCCACTCGGGAGGCAGAACCCATCCATAGCGAATAAATCTTTTTACCGCCCTCATTGATTCGCTCCTGAGCCTGCGGAGTTAATTTAAAAATTACCTCTGAATCAACCTGTTCACTGAGCATCCTGACATCGAGCTTTTCCCGGTAATTCGTTCTCATCAGGTAGTGGTCGAGCGCATGAAACCACTCGTGAGCCAGACAAGAGTAGCCTTTGGTTTTGGTGAGATTTATCAGTCGGTTAGCCGGTTCGTAATGCGCAGATGCGCTGCCGTGTCCTCTGGAACCGAAGCACAATCCCAATTCGCCGTCTAAGGCTACTGCTTTAGGAGGAATTCCCAGAATCTTCGAGAGGTCAAGCAGCGAATCGTAGGCATTGTTGAGCATCCATTGCCGTTCACGCCCGTTTTTGCCTTGTTTTACCCAATTACCGAACTCCACGCCTCTGAAGCCGAAGGTACTCATAAACATTTCCGGCGTGGCGTCTTTTCCTTCTCGATAGTCCGGGCCAACACGATCTCGAATCGGAGAACCGCTTCTCCAGTCTTTTTCCGTTTTGGAAAATTCCTCCCGAAATATTCGATACTTATTTTCCAGTTCTGTCCGGTGGTTTTTTAGATATTCCCAAAATGCTTCATCGGATTCAAAAGCAATCTTGTCCGTTAGCTGGAACTCAATCGTTCCGGATTTGCCGTAAACCTCATAAGTATGGCTGCTGCGAACCCCGCGGCCGTACAGCTCTACGGGCAGTTCAGCCTTAGGCTTGGATTCCTGCTCTTTTCCCGGTTGATTTGCAGCCTCAAGCAGTTTGCCGAAGGTTGTTTTGAGCTGCTTTTCAATATTAGCTTCGAACTCTTTCTCGCTGTTTCCGACGGCTACCGCATAATAGGGAAAAAGCTTCCCGTCAGAGTTTTTTAAACACAATTGCTTGTTGTCTCGGCATCCCGGCAAAATGCATTGATATTGATATGACCTAATGTCAGTATCATCGGAGAGCCTCAGAGCATTCCAGCGACAAATATCTTGTGCGTCGCCGATACTATAGGCTCCGATGAAGGGCCAGTACTTCGTAGAAATATGCGCGAGAACCTTATACTTATTCCCCACTTCGTAAAAATGATCAAAGGCATCGGTCGGGGCTTCAGGAGCCAGTTCTCCGTTTATAACTTGGCGATGCAAGGCGATTGCTGCGGAGGCCGTGTGCAGATAGCGTCTGAATTTAAAAGTGCCCTTGGCCGGACGTCTGCCTCTTAATGTTGATCTTACGAGCCACAGACAAGCAGCCGCTTCGGGGTTGTCTTTATGCAGCTCGAGGATGGAACTTGTAGGCCAGATCTTATCCAGCGGTTCTGAAGAGAGACGTTTTTCAAGTTCTTCCGGGGATCCCTGGATGAATTTATAAGGTTCAGTGCTCCTGTTGAGTGATCTTCCCTTGCGGGTGTTTTGAAGGTCTTCCCCGAAATCTTGAAGCTTGCGGCTGCCGTCCCTGTTTAATTGGTAATTTAAAATATCTTCGTCTTTGATCGCAGTTGAGACAGCCGGCTTTTTATCGGTCTTAGGTTTTTCGTGTTCCGGAGGCGCAAAAAAATCAAATTCCAGTTGTTCAGCGAGTAATGAGGCCATAATTAACTCTCGTTTTGCTTATAGTTTTTTTAGCGTTCTCTTTCTTTATCAGGAGCTTTGCTTTTAATTTCTATGACTTTTCTTGCTTTTGCGTTTTTGTCATAGATTTCCACGGACAACTGTTGTCCGGCATCTTGAGCCTCTTTAAAAACAGAGGCCATCTTGTCTCGAAAAGCTTGCTGAAGACGTGGTCTGTTTTTAAATTGAGGGGCGCGCAGAAATCCGGCAGTTACGACTTTGCAGGCTTTTTTGTTTGCCTCTGTCAGTTTTGCAAAATCCGGTCCTTCTTTATCAAGTTGTTTGAGCCTTGTAAAATCTTTTTTTCCTTTGTTGAAAATAGCTTCAACAACCTTCTCTTTAGGCTTGGCGGAAATTGAGAGCTTCCCTTCCCGATCCCAAGGTCTGTTTAATTTTTCATTGGAAAGGTAAGCGGAAAATTCGGGCTGATGCAGGCTTAGTACCGGGTCGTGCTGAATCCCGCTAAGAAGGCTTTGCCACTGTTTGGTGTAATAGAGACTTTCTGCCGGCTCAATGCTGCGGAAATCTGCTTCATAGCTGATTTCTTCTCCGTTTTTTCCAACGCGCTCCAGGCATTGTTGAAGTTTGAGTTCGCAAACCTGAGCTTCAATTTCGCTTCTGAACGGTTCAAGAAGCGTTTTTGTTGCCGAGATGATCTGTCTTGATTTATCTGCGATAAAGTTTTCAATCTCGGAATTATCGGATGTGGGCTCAAAACTTAAAGCTGTTCCGGGAAGCTTCTCCTGTGGTTCGAAAATAAGCTGAGGGTTAAGTGTGACTTCTTTAGTTTCAAGAACTTTGTCCTTTTGAAAACTTCGGATTTCACCGTTGAGAGTACTAATCACCGTACCCTTGGATGATGCATACAAATCCAATGTGGCAGGAAAAAGTTTGAGTTCCAGCTTATGGGTGTTCTGAGCTTCTAATTCGATAGCAAGTTCGTCGTGTTCTGAAAAAGTCATTTTGTTGTCTCCGGGAGGGGTTTCAAACTGTATACAGAGGAGAAATCAACATCGCGCGCGACAAGAATGCCGATGCGCTCCCCTTGATTTTTGGTTAAAGTGGGAGGAATGTTGCCGCTTTGACGCATAGCCTCTTCAATGATTCTTTCCATCCCGTCTTGGCTGTTTTGGTAGTAATTCACGCCGCCGTTGTTTTCGGTGTTTTTGCTCATGCCGAAATCGAAGCCGTCTTGAATCAGAGTGAAAAGTAAGGCATTGCCGAACCTTCTCCACCAGTGGAAATCAATTTCCCCGGACAGTCCCGCTCCGCCGAGCGCATCCGTGGACGGTGAATTCAAATTGATTCGAACCCCGTTGGGTGTTTGAATTTGCGTCCAAAGAACAAAGATCCTGTTTAGGCCGTTTTCTACCGCTCCTTTGTACTCACCCACGGCCTTCGAGCCTCTTTCTAAAAGTAGCGTTTTGCCGTTTGCTGAATAAATATTCCTGGGAATGACGCAGCTCGTCATTCCGGGAACGGTTGTATCCACTTTGGTCTCCAAGATGCATTCAATAAACGTTCCTTTAGAAAGCAGAAGGTTTCGATTGGGCATCATTGAGGCTCTGACCGAGGCCGTTTCAATCGGAGTGAGCAAGTTGTCAAATTTTTCTGAAGACCGGGGAGGTTCGGCGGCTCTGAAAACAGGCTCGGTGCTATTTTCAGGAGCGGCTTGGATCGTGTTTGCCTCTCCCATCATCGGGGCGCTGTTTCTTCTTTCGGTTAACGTGGGCTCTTTGGGTTTTTCTCTATCATTTTCAGCGACTGCGGGCAGGGGTGCTGAGTAGGTCGGAAGCGCGGGCTCGTAGGCAACCGGAGGAATTGACGGAGTGATTGCCGAGATTGCCGGTTCAGGGGCACTTTGATTTTTAATTTCTTCTTTTTTGACAGATGCCTGATGATCAAGAACAAGGGTTTTGTTGCTTGTGTAAATGTTCCCGTTTTCTTTTGCTTTTGAGGTTTCAGTCTTTTGCTCTTTTGCGTCTTGGTTCTGATATAAGTTGTAGCCTACTAAAACGCACAGAGCCAGCATTGCAGCCGCAACAAGCGGTTTGCCCGGAGTTTTACTTTTTCTTCCCTCGACATGGGGAATACCTTGTTTTGCATCTTGAGCAACGGAAGTAATGGTGTCTTTATTGGTTTGCATTATTTACTCCTTATGCTTGATTTGTCTGTATAAGCCCTTGACAGAGACGGCGCGTTTATCCGAGGCCCCGCCTCCCTGATAGTTTTCGTTGTAAATGCCGACAACGGCTTTGCCCGCTCTTAATCTCACTTCTTCGTAAACGCCGTGCAGAACAAGCCAGCCGTCCTCCACATGGGAGTTCAGCAAGGTTTCCTCGCCGTCCTGTACGCGGTAAGCTGCCGGGAAATCCGTTTGTTCCTTAAACTTCAGGTACGTAAAACGATTGTCATCAAATGCCTTAATTGGTGCGATGGTCTTGGAAGCAGCGGCAGATCCGAAGTTCATTGTGTATTGACAGTTGGTTTTTTTGTTTTCCGGATCTTTTTCTTCCGAGTGCAATGCACTATCTGAAAGCAGGCTCTTGACTTGATTTTTTTCGGCTTCTTTCTTGGCCGCTTCAATTTCATCCAGCGGATATCTGAACGTTAAACGATAGGTGGCCTTTGCCCTGGAACCGAGACGAATGTCAAAGAGATAGCTTCTGCGATTGGTGACAACCACAAGATTGGTTCTTCCATCCGTTGCTTTCGGCTTCAAAAAGAAGTAGTTCCCTCTGCTTAGAAATTCCCAGGCAGTAGAAAAGCCGCTTCCATAACTTTGAACCTGTTCAGAAGGGGAAAAGACAATAGTGGTAATAATTCCGCTGGCAGCAGTGACAGGATAGACCTCATCGGCTCGGAAATCGGTATAAAGAACTCTTTGGTCTTCTTTGGCAGCCTGCGGTTTATCCAGAGCAAACGCATTGGATAAACAGAGAACGGAGAAGAGCGTTCCGATAATCAAAGTTTTCTTCATTTTGCGGCTCCTACGGTGAGATCGGGGTCCATTCGGTAGGAAGTCACTTTGAATCCGAAAGGATTGATGAGTCTGCTCGGCTCGTCAGCTTTGAAATTCGGGATGTATTCATAGGCAATCGTTGCTGTCCAGTTCTGGGAGGAGTCAACCGCATTGGTCTGTGTATCCACTAGCTTTTTGCCGAATCGAACAGTGGCAATGCCATTGCCGTTTGGTACAACGGTATGGACTTCAACGACAATTTTCTTGCTGTCGCCGAGCAGTTTGTCCAGGGAGTTCTTATCTGTGGAAAATTGAGCTGCGTACGGGTCAAATACGTTGGGAAGCGACAGCTCTCTGGTTTTAAGATAATCGTGCTCGAGCGTGCGGTAGTCATAGCTTTCCCGGCTGAGAACGTATTGGTTAAGCCAGTATTTGTCCATCATCTCAGAAAAAGGAATATCTTTTTCATTGGCTATCGCTAAGACGGCAGCTTCTCCGGTGTTTTGATTGACGCGAATAACATATGGTTCTGTCTTTTTCAGCGGCATCATCAAGGCAATGGCTGCCGCTGTTGATATAAGGCAAAGCCCCAAAATTTTGCTGCACAGCCACGCTCTTTTTTCGCTCTTTTCTACAAGCTCTAACCGGCTTGTTTCCCAGTCAAGTGCTTTTTTAAAATTGTCTTGTGCTTTGGTTGTATTGTCCGAGGAGTTTTCTCCATTGGACACTGTTTTCTTTTTCCACATGATTCTTTCCTTTAGGGATTTGTTTTCTTTGCCGTGTTAATGGCTGCCGCTTTGAACCGATTCGTTATTCCCGCTTGTGACCGGATTGTTTTCTTCTCCAAAGACGAGATTTGTCTCAGTGCTTTTTGATTGAATCGGTGCGTTAATAGGTACCCGAGCACCGTGAGGGAGCGTTGGTGCCGGGGCGCCGCAGGCGCAAAGAAGAGAAGTGCAGCAGGCGGCAATTAAATATTTAATAAAAAGTGAATTCATTCTGAGTCCTTTTTTCCAAATGTTTTTTTGTAGGCACTGTCTTCGGCCGAAGAAGAGCCGGAGTCTTGCTTTCGGCTGAAATTGGCGGCACTTTTCATTGCACTGGCAACATATCCGGCAGCGGCCATTGCGCCGCCGGCGGCCAACCCCATTCCGGCTAAAGGCAGTACGCCGTTTTGATTTAGACCTTGACCTCCCAGCAAGGAACGTCCGGCATTCGCAATCCCGGAACTGCCTGAGCCTTTGCCTAAACCCAACAGAAGGGCTCCGGTTGTGGCGGCAGCCACGTTTCCGACTCCGTGAAGCATCTGACCGATGCCCGGTGCATCCATTCTTCCTCCTCCGGTGAGTCCGGCTGAAATCGCGGGGATGAGCTTGACTAAAGTGGCCGCAGCTAAAGAGAGCACGGCAAAATTCATCACAGGGAGAAACAAATTGCTAAGTTTTTTTGTGACTTCTGGAGCAGTTGCGGCGATTTGTATTTCCTCAACTGATCCTTGGAAAGCTTTAACAAAAAGCATGATGACGGCTGACGTGATGACGAGTGTGAAAATTGTGGTGATGACACTTCTGATCCAGCCGTCAAACCAGGACTGCGTTCTCGGAAACATCAAGGTGCATAAAAACAAGGGGCCGAAACCTAAGAAAATAATGAGAGAGACTTCGTTGATCAGCAGTATTCCCAGAGCCGAAAAGGTAAAGTACACAGTTAGCAGTCCGAGAATGACCGTCACAATGCACATGGACAGGATTTCCGGCGCGTCTGTTATCCAACTAAATTTCCCTATCAGACTCGAAACCAAGTCAAATGCTTCTATGAAGGTTTCCCATAGGCTGTCTAGCGCGCCCCAGGCGCTATTTATTTGGACAGTTTGACCGCTTCCTACCTGAACGCCTTGTGAGACGGCTTCCATCAAACCGCTCTGAAAGTATTCAAGGGCCTTGACTACGTAGCTGGTAAAGTGGCCGGTGTTTAATGCCAGGAAGGCAATAAATCCGATTTTGAGCATCTGGACGATAATGTCGTAAATAGCGCCGTAGTTGTTCTCCCTCATCATCATGAAAGAGCGCACGATGATGAACATGACAAGTCCCACGGCCACGACACCTCCTAGATTGTCAATAAGAGCGGCCGAGGTGTCTGTACTGAATGTGGAAATGTAGCCTTTGAACTGATTGCCGAAAGCTTCAAAGTAATTTGCTGCCATTTTCTTTTCTCGAACTACTTGGTAAGCCGTCTGCGGATTTCTTCTTTACCCAACGGCTGAAAGGCTTTTTGATGATTGATCAGCGCTTGTTCCTGAAGCATTTTTTCGTTCAGTGCTTTTTGAGAGGCCAGCTGCATTTGCGCTGAGAGCTGACTGGCTTCAAAGGCGACTTTTTCTGCTTGGATACGGGCGCTCAGGTCAGCGATGGCTTTTGCATCCGTCGCTGAATCGATCTGCTTCATTAGGTTTTCTATGTTTTGAAGTCTTTGATCGACTGCTTTTTTCCCCTCATCCGCAAAAGCTTGATATTGGGCAAACGAGGCTCCTTGCTTCTCACAAAAAGCCTTGTCCTCTCCGTTGAGAGTCGCGCAGCGTGCGCCTAGGTTTAAATTATCATAGATGGTTCTTGCAGCCCCCGTAAGCTGACTGACACCTCCGTTTAAAACATTGCGCATCTGAGACTCGAAATTGCTCGGAAGAAACTGACGCAGTGCAGTGTTGTATCCGAACATTCCCAAGCCTCGGGTACCGGTGAAATTGTTCAGTGTGTTGACAGCAGTGTTGTACTGAGCTTGCAGCTGGCTGTACATCTGTTGAAGCTGAGTAAGCTGCTGCACCATCTGTGCAATCGCAGAAGCATCTACTACCGGGATGCCGCTTGCGTACGTGGGGGAGGCAGCAGTTATAAGCCCGGCAAATAATACGGATAGGATCTTGTTCATCTTTATTCTCCTGGGTTGCTGTTTAAATTCAGTTCGGAAAGCGGTTTTTCGCCCCAGAAATAGGGAAGCCACTTCTCCGGTTCTTCACCGGTGTGTTTGATGAGTTCTTCAACAAAATTGATGTTTTTTGTGGAACCGGAGAAAACCTTAAGTGCTTTTGGAAATGCTTTTAAGTCTGCTCGGCAGACAACCGCCTGCTGATTTTGTTTAATCAGCATGGTTCTGGAGAGCTGAGGAAAGTTTTTCAACAGAGAAAACTCGTTGGGCGTGAGTTTGAACCCCTCGATGTACTGCTTCTCATCGGCTCCGGTATTAGGCAGAAAGATCTTGGTAATGCAGTTCTGAATGTAGTTTGAGCCTTGAGGATTGCTCAAAATATCTTCAGGAGACTGCGTGGCAAGAATAATGAGACCGTTTTGCTTACGAATGGTTTTGAGTTTGTCAAATGCGTACTTTGCGGTATCCGGGTCTGCTAAGTATCTCCAAAACTCATCCATGAAGATCATGACTCTGCGTCCGTCAATAATCGATTCGAGACGAAAGAGCAAATAGTCCGTGACTAATGAACAGATATCCTTATTGGCTAAGAATTCAGTTCCGTCTATTCCTAAAACCGGCTTCGAATTAAAGTCGATTTTGTCTTCCGGATTATCAAAGACCCAGGCAAGATCATTGCCGTCTATCCAACGCTTTAAACGCTGGGACAAAGAGTTTTCCATTTCCGCAGCAGAACTTCCCTGAACTAAGTTCTGAGGAAGTAGAGCGAGTCTGCGGACACTTTTATCCATCGACATTACCGACTGAATAGCCTGCATCAGCCGATCTTGATCTGCCGGGGAAACCGGCAGTCCGTCTTGCTTGATCAGCTTCAGAACGAATCGGTTCAAAAACTGTAAATTCTCCGGTGTGGGATCAAGCTGAAACGGATTGAATCCGCTGGGCGCTCCTTCCTCGAAGGTAAAGTAGCGTCCGCCTAGGGCACGGATCGCAATCTCAGCCCCTCGGTCTTTGTCAAAAAAGATGCAGGAGAGCTTGGTGGTATCGGTTCGGTATTTCTGAGACAGCGTCAGCAGCATATTCATCAGCGCCGTTTTTCCGGTGCCGGCAGTTCCGATAATCATGGTGTTGCCAAGGTCGTTGTTGCCGTAAGAATCTTCCAACGGATCACAAACATGAAAGTTGAAGTAAAACGGCATCTGGCTCGGAGTCTTGAGGATGGTTACCGCCTCTCCCCATGTGTTTTTGTCACGCTTTCCGCAGGGAAAATTATGCAGAGAAGCCAAATGAGAAAAATTCAGACTCGTAATCTTCGCAACCCTCGGGCGCATTTTGAACATTCCGGGTAATTGGTGCAGATACGAAGCGGAAAGCGCCAAGGTGCTCAAATAAGGTGTGGCACCTGCTTTTGTCAGAAGTTGAGCGGCATCCGCAGCATGTTTTCTGACGTTGTTCTCTTCTCCGAAAACAAGCAGGCTGTAGGAGTATTCGCCCATTGCGAATGCTCCGTTGATCAGCCCTTCGATGGCTAAAGACAGTTCTTTGATTTGAGAGCCGGATCTATCTCCGGAATTGATCAGCAGACCTTCCTGCTTGCTCAGAACCTCTACTCCTCTTTTGCGGCTCATAAAACAAAAAGTATGAGTCTCAATGAAAGGGTAGGGGCCGCAGCTGCCAAGTTCCTGCATGAGAGGATCGAGCTTGCCCGAGTTCGTTGTTTCCGGATACTCTTTAATTTCTATTGCTTGAGCGTAGGTGTCTCCTTCAGTAGTTTGCAATTGGATTGTGTCCGATCCGATAAAGACCTGGACATTGCCCAGCGCTGAATAGATGGGACCATTGGGTACAAGTACCTTCTGCCAGCGACCCGTTAGCAAAAAATTGTAGAAACTCAGTTGTTCAGAATATTGACATCCGTCTTGCTGATACGTTTGTAAAGTGACGGGCGCATAAGGCAAGAGCGCCTGAAAGAGACTTTGATAAATCTTCTCAAATTCTTCCAGTCTGTTTTCCAGCCGGGAACGGGTTTCTTCAAGCGAAGATTTCGAAGAAAAGAACGCTGTCTTTTTGCTCTGAATGTCACGCAGAATTAGCGTGCAGTAGAGCTCAACGGCTGTAAACCCCTCTTTTTTTGTTTTCTCATTAAAAGAAATCGAAAAAAAGGAAGAAAACAAAGAGTCTGTACATACCGATAGGCTGTCCGAGATGTTGCGCCTAACACGGTGTATTTGAATGGCAAGATCCGCGCGGTCCAATGTCCGGTAGAACCCGTTCAACTGGGAGGACATTATCGTGAGATCTTCCGGGGACTGCGTTTCAAAGGGAATGCCGTTGAGTTTCATTGTGGCAATGAGGCAGCCGTCCCTTTCCATTACTACATGGTCCGTGACTAATGAAGAGAACGGAATGTACGACTCCAACTCTCGCTCTTTTTCAAAAATTTTTAATCTTTCTAAAATCACTTGTGATCCTTGATTGAAAAATCGGACGGACAGAGAATGACTCTCGGAGTTCTATTTGAAGGGCTCAGAGACAATGAGTTGCGCCAAACCAATCGATTGGGGTTGTTTTGAATCATGGTTCTAAAGTAGATTCCCCATTGATAGAGGACCTGATCATCTCTATCCGTGATCCGTTTGAAAATCCAAACCGGGATAGGAATCAACAGCATCAGCGGCGGCCAAAACAGCAGCGAAATCACCATGCCGGTTAAAACAGTGATGACGAACGTTTCGGTCGGAACGCCTAAGATGCAAGCCGGGCGGGTGGCTCCCTTAAATAAGGGAGCTGTTTCGATTTGAGTGACGGGATCGGCCATCTCAATTAAATCCCATCATTTGAACAATCCAACCGGCTGCTGCACAGATAGCTAGGCCGATTACCGGTTTCATGAGTACGTCCCAGCCAAATTTGCCGGACATATACATAATTCCGGCAATAAGAAGACCGCCGGTGCCGATCCACTTCACAGCAGCAGTAAGTTCGTCGACAATCGAGTTCCCAACTGTAGAAAGCGATTGCAGTCCGCTGGCCGCAAGTGCCGGTTCATGCGCGAGAACCAATGCAGCAAAGATGAAAAAAGAAAGATTGAGGATGTTTTTCATAAAAATTCTCCTAAGGTTAAAAAATGAGTCCGCTTGATTTGCCGGGGACTCCTTCGGCAATTAAAGATTGTTGGGGTTTAGATACTTCCACTTCACGAATCGAGGGCACGGAGAGCGGCGAGAGCCCGGCATTGCTTCGGACTTTGTCTACATATCCGTGTCGGTATCCGGTCTTGAAATTGCCGCTGTAGTAACAGCTCAACGCATCGTGAAGAGCTTTTCCATCGGATGCGGGGGACTGTTTGGCAGACTTAAAACACGCACTTAAAATCCGAGAGGCCACCTTCAGATTGGTACAGGCGTCCAGAGCTTGAGACGCGCTAATTCCGTACTTTGAGAAATTTTTTCGATTGATTTGAGCTAATCCGACGGAATAATCCGCGCCGGAAAGCTCCAGCCCGGCAATGGTGCTCATTGCTTCGTGGTAAGCCCTTGGCTGCTTAACTTTTCCCTTTACGACTCCAATTGCGTAGGGATTAAAACCGGACTCGGTTTTAACGATGGCTCTCAGCGTATCCTCTGCGACAGACGGGGCGCAGCGTTTGGCTAATTCTCCGAAGTCATCGGCCTGACAAAAAAGCGGCAGCAGCGCAAGAAATCCAAAGATTAGTTTTTTCGTATTGGTGCTACAATGTGGGCATTCTTTAAAAGGAGCTTTTATGAGTACCGCAGACTCTTTTATCCGGGTTCGACTCGACAAAGAATTGAAATCTGAAGCAAGTGAGATTCTTTCGGCTATGGGTCTTTCCATATCCGACTTGGTACGTATGACCTTGACCAAACTTGTCCATGAGCGAGACATTCCCTTTAGTACATACGTCCCTAACAAGGAGACTATTGAAGCGATGAATGAGAGGCCGGAGGAATTAAAGACATATTCTTCTTTTGCAGAACTTCTCAAAGAAGTGGACAAGGAAATTGCTGAAGAATGCGCGTCAAAATAACCTCTGCTTTTAAGAAGGACTTGAAACGAGCAAGGAAATCCGGGAAAAATATGGAGATCCTTGATACAGTTCTCGGTCAAATACAGAATCAATGCCTTGATTCCAAATGGAAAGACCATCCTTTGGTAGGACATTGGGTGCCGCACCATGAACTTCATCTGTCCTCTGACTGGCTCTTGATATACAGAATTGAAGGAGACGCCTTGATTTTGTCGAGACTCGGGTCTCACAGCGAACTCTTCAAGAAAGTAAAGAGGTAGAGCTATCTTCTTGTCCATTATTTTTTGCTCCTCTTATTTTTCCTTGCTTGCATGATTGAAAGCTTGCGATGCTGCCTGGCCCAATCCCGACTGAGCCAAATGCTGGAAAGCCGCAAGATCCGGCTGACGGTTCTGTATCCGTAACCACAGCTAAATAGGTTCATTGCAAGCGTGCGGTTAATTAACGTATTTCCTTGGTTTCTGCATTCCCGCTTGGCAATAAACGCGGTTTGCCAATCACGCACCGTGTGAAAATTCACTTTCAAAGACTTTGAGACTTTGTGAGGCCCGAAGCCTTCGGCAAACATCGACTCTGCCTGTTGTCTTTTTAAGACGGAATTTTTAGTCATCTTTTTCCAGGCCATGGTTATCGCTCCGGTGCTTGCTGCGTTCGATTTGCTTCACGGTCAGAAGCGCTTGACTGCTGCGTCACCCCTCTTTGCTGATCTAATTTCGGTGAAAGCCTCATTGCGCGGATCTGCTCTCTGGCGGCAGCCTTAATCGCTTCAACTTTTTCCGGACTTGGATCGGAGAAGGTTTCTCTCATTAAATTCAGTTCTTCGGTTTCTCTTCGTTTGCTCTCAATCGAATAGAACGTTTTCTGCGCATTGCAAAAATCGTTGAAGTGTTCCAGCTTTTTGTAATCCGGCTCATTTTTTCCCAGCGTTTCAATCGCTTCAAAACTTAAGCCTTCTTTTTTCAAAACTTCCGCGCATTGCGTTTTCAGAGTTTCCGGTCCCCAGGAGCAGACTTCCGGCAGCGTCCGAGGGTCGCTGCAAATGACCAAGCCTTTGTGGTTTAAGTCCCGCAGAACAATATTTCCTCTTCCGTCCGAGTCTCTGGCCGGATTGAGAATCCGGTCGCAGAAAGAAAGTTCTTTTTCCGCTTTCACTCTGCCGAACAGGTCGTCATATTCAGACGAGTCTTTTTGTGCGTTGAAAAGTTCCCGACATGCTTCTCTGATGGGACTTCTGACGGAGGAACCATAGTTATGATCTTTTTCCATCCAAGTGTCAGCCATATCGGCCGCTTTTCCAACAGCGTCTTTAAGAGTCGCTTTTCTGACCGTATCGGCATCAAAATCAACGACCCAGCAGTGTTTGAGAGAAAAGAAATCTTTATCGGCAGTCCTTCTCTGATAGGCAATTTCATTCCAGGTTTTGTTAGCGGCTGCGACAAAATCATTTTCATCTTGGGAGAGCTGACGATCACTGATCTTTGTTTCCAGCCAACCCTTTTTATAGGGGTCAGGAGGAATTGCCGATTCCAAAATCGCTTTTTCTGCTCTTTCTGCCATCGTGGCGCTTCTGGATTGAGCAGCCAAAAGTATGTCTGCATCGTAGGGAGATAAGAAATTATCCCTATTTCGATTCTCAACAAACTGAAAACCGCAGTGATTTAATTGGCTGCACAGGTTCTTTTCTGCAACGGGATTCAAAATATTGATATTGCAGCTGTATGGAGAGAAATAGCCTTGTTTGAAAAGCGAATCCTTTAATTCACGAACTTCGCCGTTGTTTAGGAGCGTCCCTGAGAGGCTGAGTTTGGAAAACTCTTTGGCGAGGTAACTTCTGCATTCTCCGGCTTTCAAAATGAAAGCGTCCTGACGCTCGTAGTCGAACAAAATATAGCTTCGCTCGCTTATTTCCATGATCCGGTCAACCAGGCGTGAAGCATCCGCCGCCGAAGTAAAAAGAGATGCGGGGTGCTTCCGAATAAAATCCGCAAGGTTTTTGTTTTCGGCTTGTTCAGCGTCCTTGTCGAGGATCGGGAATCTGTTTCCCGCATAAGACTGCATGAATGTCCGAGCTAATTTTTCTCGGAGTGTAAGTTCATTGGCGTCTTCGGGCTGTTTGGCAAAGTCCTGATGTTTTTGATAATTGACGAAATTCGTCACGGCCCGGATGCCGTCGAGGGCAGAGTTTAAGCGCTCTTTATCGTAGTTTTTCCCGCTCGGATCATAAACAGAAGAGTCTCCTAAAATCAGTTCTCTTTTTTTATTGACATACGCGCTCGGGTTGCCGAACTCCTGCTCGGGTTTGATGCCAAAACCGATGCAGATGTCAGACATCAGATCGCGGGGGTTATGGTTATAGGGCGAATGGGGCGGCAGCCGAGAGAGGTTTTCACACTGCTCAACGTTGTAGTAGGTTGTCGGGATTTTGGTTTGGGTCTGTTTTCCCGCTGTTGTTTCTGTCCAGACAACGCTCGGTATGCCTCGGGCTCCTTTGGAGATTTTCCCTCCAAGCGCAGCAATCTGAGGCTCGGTGAGCCATCGGTTGTCAGAAAAACCGGCGCTCTTTTCTTTCATCAGCAGCTGCAACGCGGTAATACCAGCCAACGGTTTTCCGCTTATGGCGTCAACCGGATACTCCGGGATGGAGCCGCCCATTGACCAGGGCGCTTTTCCGGCTTCGATCAAATCGGCAAATTTGGACGATACATCCTCAGCTAATTTCTCAAAAGAAGTCTTTTCCATTTACGTCTCTCCAAGGATCACCCTTCATTGCCTTTTCGATAAAGGCGTTAAATCTCGCATTCTGGAACTGCTGATCCTCCCAGGTGTTTTTGACATAACCCCATTTTTGGGCTTCTTCAGGAGTTGAACCGTAACGGTTTAAAACCATTGCTTTGGAAGTGTCACGGGAAAGAATGTCCGCGCATTTTTTAATATTTGGATTTTGTTGGGCTGTATGCATATGAGTACCTTTTTCTAGTGTTTTGAATTCTTTGCAGGGCACTCTGAGGCGCCCCGCAAAGAGTTTTCTTTAGAAGCGGTATCTGTACTCAAATTTGAAGGCATGGTCTGCTTTGCCTTTGGTGCCGGCCGTGAATCCGTAGCGGACACCAAACGTTGTCGGACCTTTATCGGCCTGTACGCCTAGATTGACGCTGGTGCCGAATTTGCCCGCAAATTCTCCCGACAGCTTGTCGCTGATACCGTTGAAATTGCTGAGCTTCGTCTTCTGTTCGGTATCCCCGAATTGCGGGATGAACGTCAGATCAGCTTGCGGACGAACATTCCAACCGGAAACGGTCATAATGTCGCCTCGAACCGCAACACCGATAGGCAGCTGGAAAGTATTGGTAGCGTCCGGTGTGTTGCCCCAAACCTTCTTACCGTCCACCTTGGTGTCGTAGCTGCCGGACTTGGCCCACACATAACGCAGTCCTGCGTGAGGAATTACGTTTGCCTTGCCGACCGGCAGATTGGCTTCGGCTCGAGCGCCGAGACTAAACAGATTTGTCTTGACATCAGCATCGGCCTTGTTGAATCCAGCTGCATTAATCGACTGTGTAATATCAGAGGAGTTGTGCATCCAGCTCAATGTACCGATGAGGTTGACCTTTTCGACCGGAGCGTAAGCGCCGTAAGCGTGCAGACCGAAGCTGTCATACTTGTTCTTGGTCTTCAGCACGTCGCCGGTGGAATCAAGTGAACCGTGGTTGTAACTGAAAGCGCCGCCTAAGATGACGGACTTACCGGCAAACTTGCGGTCATAGCCCATAACCAGACCGTAGGCGTTCGTATCGAATCCGGCTTTAGAAATACCGGTGGCACTCAGGCTCTTGTACTTCTGCTTACCTCCGATAACATCGACCCAAAGATCGTTTCCGCGCTCCCATTCGCGCATAACACCGTACTCGGTAAAGGCTTCGTTCCGCATGGAAACTCTGCCCTCGATGGAGTCGGCAGCCGTGTTGAGGTCGTTTATGGAAACGCTCATAGCGCCGCCCGCAAAGGCGATATTTGCTACAGAGTTGATGACTTTGGTCTTACCAGCAACATCAAGCTCTTTATCGCGCAGAACGCGGCAAACAAATTCGGCTCCTGCGTCACCGCTCTTGCAGTGCAGCAGATCGTCGTTAGCAATGTTGGGAATGGCGATGTCAGGATAGACAGTGCGGACATCGGCCAGCGTTGCATTGACCCAAATCTTGCTCGGATCGTTGTGCAGCGTCAGAATCCAGTTGATGCCGGAGCCGTCTTGAGGCAGAGCGTAGAGATTGTCGCCTGTCCAGCCGCCGGTCCACATTCCGTTAGTCTCGTTTCCGCCCGTAATGTAGCCGTTGACAATCGTGTAGTCGCCGACTTCTTCAATATTGCCTAAAACAAGGTTTGCACCCGGTTCGACAGTCACTTTCGCAATATCGCTTGTGGTATTGAATGCGCTCTTACCGTCAGTCAGGATAGAACTGTCAATAACCGTCAGAGAGTCTGTGGCAAAATACAAATCACCGTTTCCGATCTGGACATGATTGTCTTTATCTGTCCAAACGTTGGGGCCTACGGCAATGCCTCCTCCCGGACCGGTTGTCACGTTATTAGTAATAACCAATCGGCTCGGTGTGCCGCCCGGCACGGTCGGAGATCCGATGGAATCGGCCCAATCAAGACCGCCTGTGGGTCCCAAGTTCAAGTCGCCGTTATTCTTCACGTAAATGTTCGTGTCGATCACGTCGTTCTTCGGATTGATTTCAGCCTTGACGTGGTTTTCCTCGATCGGTTCTCTGTCGTTTCCAATAACAAGGTCTCCGCCGTTAAGGTCGGTTTCTTCTGCTTTCAAGCTGCCGCCGTCGATTTTGACGAGGCCGTCATCAATGGTGAGTTTGCCGGTCTCAATATCTCCCGTGTTGTTCACGTCGCCGCCCGCAACAACAACGTTGTTCCAGATGGACGTGCCGGAGTTATTGTGTTCGCCGTCCGGGTCAATCGTCAGGATGTCTCCTTTTTCGTACCCGGAATTATTCGACGTACCGCCGCCCTGAATTGTCATATCGTCGTATTCAGATTTGCCTTGATTGTCGAGTGTCCCGGAAATAAGGGTATCGGTGACCTTGGTGGCGTCAATTTCACCTTTATTCGTCTTCTCACCATCAATGACATACTTGTCATTAATGGTTTCTTTGCCTCCTTCTTCGGTAGTGGCCGAGCCTCCGACCTGAACGGTTTGGTTGTTCCAGATCGAGGTTCCTGAATTGATGTGCTCACCGCCGTCTTCGATGATGAGGATGTCGCCTTTCTCGTAACCGGAGTTGTTCGAGGTACCGCCTGAAGCGACGGTCATATCGTCATAATTCGAGGTTCCTTGGTTGTCGAGTGACCCAGAAACCTGAGTATTGGCAACCTTCGTTGCGTCAACTTCGCCTTTGTTGGTTCGTTTGCCCGCAATGTCATAGGTATCGTTGATTGTTTCCTTGCCGCCTACATCAACAGTTGAAGTTGCTCCGGTTTGAACCGTGACATTGTTCCAAATCGACGTCCCGCTGTTGGTGTGCTGACCGCCGTTGGCAACCGTCAGGATGTCGCCTTTCTCGTAACCGGAGTTGTTCGACGTACCGCCCGAAGCGACGGTCATATCGTCATAGTTTGCCGTTCCTTCGTTGCGCAGCAGACCCGCAACAGTTGTCACGGCTGTCTTGGTAGCATCAAGAACAGCGTCTTTGCCCTTGTTGACAAACTCACCGATCACATCGAACACAGTGCCGACATCGAGCTTGCCTGCGTTTTCGCCTTTGCCCTTATCGGCAACGGTGACACCGTTCCAAGTAGACGTACCGGAGTTGGTATGAGTTCCTTCAACGGTGAGGATGTTTCCTTTTTCCGTACCGCTGTTATTAGAGCTGCCACCCTCGGCAATCAGCATATCGTTGTAATTGGCTTTGCCTTCATTGGCGTGTGTGCCGGATACCGTTACCTTGTCAACCTTGGAAGCGTCCAAGACGGAGTTCTGGCCCTTATTCAGGAAATTTCCGGTGACATCAAAGACCGGAAGACTTCCGTCTTTTTCGTCCAGAGAGACTTTTCCTTCATTAACGGTCGAACCGCTGCCGGTCAGGCTGTTGGTGTGCAAAATGGCATTGGAGTGAACGTGAACATTACCGTTGTTTGCGATAGTCCAATCTGCAAATTCGCCGTTCTTGGCTTCCAAAGCTCCGTTTTCTCCGATATTGGAGGAAAGAATCCATCCGACTGTCGGTGCAACCCCGCCGTGAGAGCCGAACGTAAACGTACCGTTATTCACGTCAATGGAGCCGCCGTCGGCAGAATCCTTCAGCAGTTTGTTGGCATCATCACCAAAAGAACCTTCAGGAATTGCATTGACGGCATTGCCGACAAGAACCAATTCTTTACCGCCTTCGATTGTGACTTTATCGGTATGGGAGACATCTTTGAATCCCATACTAATATTGATCGAATTGGTATTCGGATCATTGGACTCGGCACCAATGATCAAACCTTTGATCGTCTGAGAAGCATCAGTGTCTTTGTTGTACTCATCCGCAAACTCATTGTGCAGAGTCGTCGTGTTGAGCACAATGCCGGGGTTCAGAACGACATCGAGTCCTTCTTTTTCCAAATCGTTTGCAGTTGTGATGGTGAAAGGCGCAGTCATCTGCCCTAAGAAATTGATCGTCAGGTTTGTTGCGTTTTCAAATGCATTCGCAATTTTGTCGGTGACGCTAACAATCAAAGAAGCGCTGAAATAATCGTCGTCAAGAGCAAGATTGCCGCTTTCGACATTCAGCCCGGATTTGATCTCATCTTTAACTGCGCCAACGGTAGTAGCAGAAAGCACGGTGGTCGGAAGCTGTACGCTGCCTGTTTCGGCATCTGCCGCGTCGATTCGAATGGCCTCAGTCGTGACTGAACCGAAGATCTGATCCGCGCTCGTCTGAAGGACACCGCCCTTCAGATTGATGCTATCGGCTTTTCCGTCAAGTTCGATCTTGGCAACATCGAGGACGCCGCCCGCCATAATATTGACGGTGGTATCGCTGTTGACCAATCCTGCGATAACCTGCGTCAAATTGTCTTTATAGTGGGATTTATCCTCAGCCGAATCCTCGTTATCAATCACCGGAGTCTTATTGCCGCCGGAGATGTTAACGGTGTTATTGCCGAGGAGACCGGTAACGTTACCTTCGGAATCGCGAACTTCGGAAGCATCAAAAATACCGCCCTTTATGTTGAGCGTGGAATCTGCAAAGAATCCTTTATCAGCCTTGAAGTGTCCGCCCAACTGGTTATAGACGGAGTTCTTCGCATCGAGCTCGGCAATATTGAGATTGCCCTTGTTAAGGTTAATCGTTCCCTCGTTGGACACAACCTTCTGAAGGTTGCTGTCTCCATCGGAAGTGAACTGACCGCCGGTCGCGATTTGCGTCAGAGCGATATCCGAGGTGTTTCCACCGGCATTGACAAATTCTCCGCCGTTAAGAACCAGTTGATCGGCCTTGACTGAACCGGCTGCTTGGTTAAGGAAGCGGTCGTTCTCAGCTAAAACGAGGTGTCCGGCCTCAACGGTGCCTGTATTTTCGGTCTTGGTAGCGGCAAATTCAATGACTTTTACCGTACCGGCATTGTTCAGTTCTTTTAATTGAACCTTTTCGGCCTCAATCGAGGCATCCTGCCGGACATCTGCCAGAGTCACATCCTTAGAACCGACGGAACCGCCCTGAATCATGCCCTTCAGTAACATGAGGTTTGAAAGCTCAAGGTGCCCTTCATTGGCAATACCGACGTCGGAGGCGTCAGCCATTTCAATCTGAGTTGTCCCTGAGTCTTTGAACTGATCGGCTTGGGCAGAATTTTGTACCTGACCGCCGGTGATATTCAAACCGTTCAAAGCTAAGGAGCCGTTGTTGCCAACCGTGCCGCCTGTGACATTCAGCGCATTGGTATTTTCCATTGTGCCGTTGTTGTTGAGTTCACCGGAAGCAACCGTCACGCTCGCAGTTCCGTCAACTTTGAGAGTTCCGTCATTGGTAACGGTTCCGTTAAGTTCGGAGGCTCCTTTAAGACCTGCAATTGTCAGGACAGCATCCGCAGCATTCGTGACAAAAGATCCTGCTTCTGTCAGCATTGAATCCACTTTGGCAAGTGCGTTATTAATGAAGCTGCCCGCCGTTGCATCCTGAACGGGTGTTGCGGCTTGAACGGTAAGTTTTGCAATGTCCACTTCGCCGCTGTTGGTCATATCACCGGCAACAGTTAGCTCATCCGTAACGGACAGTTTGCCCTGATTTTCCAGCGATCCACGAATGCCGTAAGTTCCCGAAGCACCGGCAAGAGCGTTACCGGAAACAGTCAGTTTTCCGGCTGTCAGTTCAGCACCTTGCTTATTAACAGAACCGTATTCGCGTAGTGTCAGCTCATTAAAGGCTGCTTGACCGTTGTTTTCCACGTAGCCGCTGATGTCGGCAGTACCGATCTCAAAGGTTCCGTAGTTAACAAACGAATTATTGGTGTTGCGGGATGCAATATTTTGAGCTTTGAAAATACCGTGATTGCTCATCGCGCTGCCGTCAACAGCCGTATAGGTGCCGACAATCAGCAGAGTGGCTGTGTCATCGGCATTGCCGATAACCAATCCCTCTTTATCATTGCCGTAACCGGCAGAGCCGTTGTTCAGCACGTCAACAGTGAACTCGCCATTTTTGACAATCACCTGACCACCGGCACCTCCGAGAGCGGGATTCGCAGGGGATACTCCAATGTTTAACTCACCAAGATGGCCTTTTGTTTCAGAAGCAGAACCGTAAGAACCAAGTGTTAGTTTGGAAGGAGTGACGGAACCGTCAATGTTTTTGTTGCCGCCAACCCACACGGCACCGTCTGCTAATTCCACCGGAGCGAGATTGGGATTGGGCTGGGCCTGACCAACCAAAACGAAGTGGCTGCCACTATTAATATAGAGGCCGTCAGAAACGCCGGTTACGTTCATAAACCCCATTGACTGGTTTAAAACGTTCGGCGTACCGGAAGTCGGAACAACAACCGCTGTACGATCATTAACACCTATAACCAAAGAAGTTGCGCCCGGATTTGCAGCGCTTTCATTGGAAAGCGTTTCATTAGCAAAGGTTGCGTAGGCTAGAGTTCCGTCGGCAGTGGCTCTAATGGAATTTGCGAGATCTACATTAAATCTCTCAGCAGCTTTGCCGTTAAATGCAACTTCAAGTTCTCCGCGGCGATCCGCAGGAACATCTCCGATTGCTACGAGCTTATTAACTGCATCACCGGCAAGAGCAGCACTGTAGGAGGCGTCGTCAAACGCGACAGTGCCCCATTGAAAAGCGATACCCTGTGCAACAGAACCGATAACGTTACCGATGCCCGTGACGATTTGAGGATTGCTGCTGACTTCAACTTTATCTTCAGGATTTACTGCATCAAGATTTAATGTACTGTAATCAAGATCAGTAAAGATCTGATCCAAAGTTGTGGACAAACGACCGCCTACCAAATTGGTTGTCTTATTGCCGTTCATCGCAATGTGCTCGGTTCTCAGAGTGGCGCCGCGACGAATTTCAACATAGGAGGAACTGTCCAGTGTTCCTACGGTGAATGTTGCCGCGTCATTGGAACCGGAGCCCGCGCCAAGATTGTAGGTGTTGCCGGAACCGAGGACAGTGTGCTCAATCGTTCCGCCGGTCAGATCAACTGTTG
>OGDU01000059.1_pt1 | contig 107449 bp, 144 predicted proteins | sample 1570371 | NCBI WGS metagenome assembly OGDU01 (sample SAMEA2581977, study PRJEB24529) | metagenome | biome: Human gut stool | place: China | collected 2011
TCCCAGAGCCTCTACATCTCCATTATAGCCTCTCGGGGGCCATTCTGTCACCGTGAATTCTTTCTGATCCTTTATACCGTCAGTGATCACCTCTACATCCAGAGAATTATCTAAATTTTGAAAGTGATAAGTCTTCATCGTCGTACAAAGTTAAGATATTGCAACCAATTCAACTGGCTCTTTGTCGTTTTCAACGGCCACCAGTCCAAGACTGTTTTTAGTGGCAAATTGGATGAACTCATTCTGGGTACGTGAAGTAACCGACCAATCAGGCATCAGGGCTGCAATAGCAGCATTCCATCCACGAGGAGGCCATTCCGTTACGGTGAATTGTTCTTGTTTACCCATAGCATCCGTAATCACTTTGCAATCGATGCTCTTGTCTGAATTGAAAAATTTGTATGTTTTCATCTTATTATCTTTTTAAAATTACATTTTCTTTAAACTGAAGCCCCAAACCATAGTCGCCCCGCCTTGTCCATCGCCAGAAGCTACTAAAGGTAAATAAGGCAGCGACGCAATACCTGCTACAAATTCAACACGCATTGAACCAAACATGGAACTCCCCATAGAGGTAACAAACCCTAATTCTTCACTACTCATTTCAGTAGTGTTCCCCTCTGGGTCTGTATATATAGCAGCTACCTGAGTGATCCCGGTCGTCGTTGGCATTACCATTGCGACGTAGGCAGGTTTATAAAAACCAAACTCTAAAGAATAGGTAGCATCAACTTCCAAAGAAATATTCTGCTGCAACACCTTAACCCGGTTTCCAGAAGGAGTATTGCTCAAATACATTGCACCATATCCAGCGGGAGCATCTACTGATGGATAAACCCCCGGAGGAGTTACCGCCTCAGAAGTTACCAAATCCAAGAAAGTCCAAATATTAGATTTGGAAGTATCCGGAAATATAGTATCCTGCAACAAATTGTCTGGATCGGGTTTCGGGCCGTCTACAGCAAGTTCCCGAATCATATGTTCTTCAATAGCAACTAATGAGAAAGAACCTTGCACCGCAAAGTCCACCAAATTACCTTCGTTTATTTCTCCTACATTCCAGTCCGGAAACGCTATTTCCAGACCGTCTGGATTCTCAACCCGTGGAGGCCACTCTGTCACAAAAAATTGACGTTGATCTCCGCTGGCATCTGTAATGACCTCAGCCGTGTACGTTCCTTTGTCAAATTTATAAGTTCTCATTATACGGTTGCTTCTTGAGGTTTGGCACGGTAATACAACGTTTCAACCGTTAAATCATCGTTACGAACGGCAACCTCGGTCAGTGATTTTTCAATTATAGCTGCTTCCATCTGTTCCTTTTCGGTCAGAACACCGGATTTATTTTTTGCAACCACATCGGCACGGAATGCCTGTACAGTCTTACGATCAAAAACCTCGTATTCATGGCTCTTAACCAAATCGTCGAACTCCTTACGGGTTATTTCGTTTTTATTTGAGAATTCAATCATTTCCAATGGTTTTAAAATTATTTGATAATATACAAATATTTCCGCTAAAAACCAAATTCTTCAACATATTATATGCAAGAATAGTACTGGTACGCCTTACATCGTTCCAATTCCAATAGCCGTTCCCTCCAAATTTCCTGGAGTTTGACGATTGACCTTCTCCATCTGTTTTTAGCGAGCCACCAACCACGGATTTCATCGTAACACAACTTTCCGGTCTTCTTACAATACTCCCGTAAATTGCCTAATTTTTGATGAATAATCTGCATTGTACGGAAGGTCGCCTCATGGGATTTCATCGTTATCTTGGTAAAAAATCCACAAGCCCGTTCAACTGTATCATAATACCCATCCCCCATTTTCCTTTTCTTGTAGACGGTTTCCTCTCTAATTATATATCGGAAAAGCCCCAAACGCTCTAAGATAGCGATATGGGACTTTAATTTCGATTTTGTAGTGCAACCGATTATTTTACAAAGTGTTTGTTGGCTAACTTCCAAATTTGTTTTTCCGTACTGTTTAGATTTTGCAACTACAAATGCATATATCATAGCAGCCTCATGAGTCATTCTTAACCCTTCTTCCAATAGCTGGCTATTACGGAACCATGCTCCGATATAAAGTTTGTTTTGTTTTACACGGCTAAAAAAATTCTTTTTACCTTGGATCAATGATCCATTGATGGAAAGAAATTTACTGTTCGCAAAGACGAACCGTTTTACCTCAACTTTATCTACGAATGATTTGTAAGCAATATATTCAAAACGTTCCTCAATAGAACGGAACTGCTTTTTTCTGTGACGACAGATTGTGTCAAAAATGAATTGCTCTCTGGCATTTAGGGAAGGGAATCCCTCTTCGTTACAATAATACATAATTTTTGTTTTAAGATTAAAAGCTGAGCGGAGAATTCTTTTTGAAAGGTTTTAAAGAATGGGGACGGTTTTCACTCCGTGCCCCATTCAAAATCTTAAAACAAAATTTATGCAAAAAGAATGTGAAAATCTCTTCCCAACATTTAAAACAAATATACAAATCTTTTTCCCGTAAACCAAATTTTTCAATCAAAATTCCTCAGAAAATCGGAAAAAGTCCCGGCTCTCTTTTTCTTCCCCTCTATTAAACGAACGAAGTGAGTAATAGAGGGGGAGTTAAAAAAGAGTCAAATAATATAAACTTATATAGTTTCTTATATTTCGCAAATTCCAAGGCACACCCTACTGGAATACAATCATTTATATCTCCAATCCTTTTGTGCTATATTTTTATCCATTTGCACACAAGATAATCCTGTGTTATATTATGCCATTTAGAAATAAATGAGTATATTGTATATTCATATTCAGAGAAATTAGTAAAAGTCTAATAATTAAATATTTTTGTGCTATGAGTGAAATTCGGATAGAGAAGTATAGTTCCAGCACTTGTATCCCCTGTAAGGCATACAAGAACACAATGGACATATTCAAATTTAACAATCCGGAAGTTGAGGTAGAAGAAATAGAAGATGACCCCGAACGATTTAGTGCAGCCGGAATACGTTCCGTACCCACTACAATATTCTATAAAGACGGGGTAGAAAAATGCAGGTTCCCGGGAGCTCTAAACATGTCAACTCTTGAGGAAAAAATTAAAGAACTAAAATCTACAGAATGAAAAAAGTTTATATCATAGAGGGGCACCAGTACAGGAGCCTCTCTTCCCTTTGTAGGGACTACAACATCCCACGTTCAACGGTTCGTAACAGGCTAAAGGCAGGAGGGGGAACCTGCCTAATCGGTGGTGCAATTCTTGTGGAAACAGAACTTGAAGAAAGCCAGGAAAAGAAAACTGAACAACCAGAAAACAAGGTTTGGAATTCTTTACAGGCCCGGTATTCTCCACAGGAGCTTTCTCTACTGGCTGACGGAATTAACCCCGTACCGGAAAAACCAAAATTCCCCAAACCTCAATTCAAAGGGAAACATTTCCGTATCGGTGCCATGTCCGACCTTCACATTGGTAGTAAGTATTGCAGTGATGAATATATACTGGCAGCCTTAAAAGTTTTTGAGGAAGCCAACGTAGATTTCATTACTCTGGGTGGAGACATAACTGACGGGCTCTCTCCTAAGAGACAAAAGAGTCAAATTTACGAGTTAAATGACATCGGCTATGTTGCTCAGCGTGATCATGCCGTTGAGGTCCTAAATCAGACCAAAATCCCCATTTATGCGATCGCTGGGAATCACGATCTATATTACCTGGAAAGTGCCGGAGCAAACATCGTGGAAGATATTGCCAGCCGAGTTCCTCATCTTACCTATATAGGTGACCACGAAGCCGACATAAATTGTGACGGGGTAACTGTTAAGGTTTGGCACGGTACGGACGGAAGCAGCTATGCAACATCGTATCGTCTGCAGAAAATCATTGAGGCGTTTAGCGGTGGTGAAAAACCTCATATCCTTCTCGCTGCACACGTCCATAAATTCTGTTACATCTTTGAACGGAACATACATGCGGTGAGCACGGGTTGTCTCCAAAAACAGACGCAATTCATGAGAACTAAGAGGCTTGCTGCTCACGTCTGCTTCTGTATTTTGGATTTTGACGTTAAGGACGGTAAAATTTGTAATTTTGGAATCCAAAACTTTCCATTTTACGCCTAATAACCTGAACCGACAAAAGTTTGATTATATTACTTGTGCGGTTCAGTTTTCATAATTGCTCGGGAGGGGCTTGTTTGGTTTAATATCAGACAGCCCCTCTTTCAATAAAAAAGCCCGGCAATTTTGCCGGGCCGGGAGCGAGGGTGCTGGAAATGTAACAGTAAACTAAAAATCCTAAAGTCCATGAATGGGCGGATTCGCCTGAAAAAGATGCAGCCTCGTTCCTTGTTGTTAATTTAACACTTGATCTCCAATAGCAAAACAAATATACGGTCAATTTTCCATATTCCCAAACATTTCATCAATTTTTTTTACCTCTCTTGCAAGTTTCACGAACCTGTTATAGGATATCCGTTCATACTGACGTTTACTGTGGAACAGTTCCCGATCATTTGTAGAGAGAAACATATATTTCTCCGTAAAAAAATCATACGTCAAGAACAGGTATCTGTCCTTTAGATTTATGGGTTCTTTTATACTGCCAACCCATTGGAATCCTATGGTAAATAAAATTTCTTGAACTCGTTTGCTCTGTGCGGGAGTAACCCGCATTTTTGAACATGCTATGTGTCTTGAGAATACGCTGCCTGTCATAATTACTTTTTCCGTTTGAATATCCGTGCCAGCCACCAAAAGAGGCCCGGCTTTTTATCCAAATCAGAAGTAGTGTCACGCTCAGACATATTCCCAAATACTCGCTCTTTGCAATCGGTGCATTTTGGTTCAATATGAACCTTTAACCGTTTGCGTTCATGTCGGTAAGAGCGGGTTAAAATCACAAAGATATTCTCTCGTGTGAAATTGAGTTTCGCAATTTTATAGCTGTCCAGGACTTCTCCTTGCACACGTACAATGTACCCGGCATCGATCATTCCTCGAATCACTTTCTGAGCGTACTTTACGGACGGTGCATTCCCTCTGATCCATTTGTAGATCATATTAAGGCTGCTCCAGCCGCGACCTCGGTAATACTGGCTAACCAAAACTCCGAATAATTGGTCAGCATGGCTTCTGATTTGTTCTGATTCTGTTTTCATCATTAAAAGCAATTTATATAATTAAATTGGAATTACCAAATTCATTTCACGGAGTTCCACAAATCTTGGTCCAGTTTCAGAACCTTGTTTCGGAGAATATTTAGGTGGCTTTCAAGTTCCTCTATTCGCTGTTCGTGCTGTTGCAAAACTTGTAAAACCGAATCAAGTTCAATTTCGGGGGTAGAAGGAAGGCCGTCCTCAACGACTTCTACATCGTCAAGAACTGGCTCATCCTCTACTGTTATTGTTCGGCTGTTATATACAACCAGCCCAACGAACACAACCACGAGAGTAACGAAGACACCATAGATAATCTTCTCTGTGCGACCCATTTTACGGGATGATTTTGTAGTTGTGTTTTTTGTATTCATTTTCAATTTGTGCCATTGTGCGGATCACCTTACGATAATACCAGTCACCGATTATTGATTTTCTGCTAAAATTACCCGGCCCGAGGTAATGAGAAATTATGGCCTTATGAATGTTCTGTCCGGGGTTGTAGAAGCCCTGAATAATATCGAACATATAACGGGTCTTTACCGGGTCTGTCCGGCAATCAAGCGTAAAGTATTCTTCTCCGAGTATACGGTTTGCATCCCGAACATATACTTCTAACGCTTGGATATCTCCCGTTGCAGTACTCCGACTATTCCGTGCCTGTGGATTATTACCACTTTCGCAGATTTTTATAGCCTCGTACATGATATCCCACCTGCTAACCGTCGGTTCTACATAGGCTGTAAGAACGATTTCCGGTTTAGGTGCTACAAAGAGTTCTTTGATCGTCTTCCATGCAAGGTATACAAAGAAAACGGCGATGATGACGAATAATGTGTTATAAACTGTCCTTTTCCACTTCATCTGTCTTTAAATTTGTTAATACTAAGTTCCCAAAGTCAATTACGACTTTGTTGCCGTACAAGAAATCGCTGCCGATAACTCCACGGACTTTCCGTCCTACAAAAGAACGTAATTTACCGATATCTTGAACCATAAACGGCTGAGAATAGGTAACGTCTCCAATAATAAATTCCACGTTACGCTCGGTCTTATACTGTTTCTGTTCCGTTCCGCTGAACGTGATCATGCTTCCACCGTCGTCCACGTACCAGATACCCTCACGGTCAGCATATTCTTTGTCAATGACCGAAACACTTGCGCCAGTATCCATAATAAACGTTTCCGGCTTGCCTTTCATCATAACCGTAATAAACGGCACACGGTCAAAGACAAATGTTCCATCCACGGGACGAGGTTTGCTCTCACAGGAATGGGTCATTAAACCATATAACAGGCAAACGACAGCCATTGCAAACAGGCTTAAAAATCTCTGTTTCATCATATAATTCCATTTTCTTTTAACATGTCTTCCACTTTGGCCCAACAAATAAAAGGCCGTGCCGACATTTCTTCAACGAATAAAGTAGGTGCTCCGAGTGCAGCATCGTCAATATAAATTTGTGCGTACACTTTGGGAGACGCTGTCCACGATTTCTGGTCCGGGTTTTCGTTCACCCCGTATAGAGGGATTTCGTTTTCAGTAAACCATGCCACCGCTTCTTCAAGTTCCTTTCCGGAACGCATAGTATGCAGCACAATTTGATGACCTGCATCCACTATTTTCTTGAGAACCGGAACGGCCTTAATATCCACCCCTATTTGGGGGTATCTATGGGTAACGACCGTTCCGTCAAAATCAACTGCAATAACCATTTTTAAATATCTTTTACTTGCAATACCTTGTCCAGATACTCGATGAGCTCATCAGCTTCCTTTTCGGTGCCAAACGTAAAATAACGTTCTTTCCCGGAAATCTTAATGTAGACGTACCACATTTTCGTATTGAAGTTCTTACCCTCTTTACGATATTCGCTGATCGACGTGATCCGGAATCGGAAATTGTTAATCTTAATAAACATAATTTTCAAATTTTACAGGGGCTATCCCCAGATTATATAATTGAGTTTGTCTACAACTTTATCCCACAACGGGAAAAACCACCACAAAAACTCCTTTAAAAGCAGCAGTACAGATAAACCCAGCACACACCACCAGATAGGAAGATATTTGCTCTTTAGTTTTCTTTTGAAAACTCTGAAATAAATAATGCGATCCAGTAGGATTTCAAACTTACTCATAACTCATTGGATTTTAGTTTACGGAACAAATGTAAACAATCCAAATAGAATTACCAAATAAAAACAGGGTAAAAATTAAAAATTCTTACCCTGTCGGCCTAAAAAGATCATAGAAGAAGTTGTGTTTATTTATTTCTTCTGCCCTGTAACGTCCGGATGAATCTTACCGAACAGCAACAGAACAGCAAGTAAGGTACAAACCAGACCGATCACACCCGGCACAATGTCTCCACTGAAAAGGCATTCGCAAGCGGGGTACAGGTTAAACCCAAAGAAGATCATACAGATCACAAAAAGAATCGCGTTCCACATAATTGTCAATTTTCGTTATTATTCAATTTATTTTGTTCACCGATCAAGAGCGTTAAGTGGTAACGTTCGTCGGCTAACAATTTTCCAATAAGTTGCGTACAGATTTCTCCAGTAGGGGTCTTGATGATTTCAAGTTTCTTGATCAGTTGTTCGTAACTGTAAATAGCTGCCATCTCGCTAACGATAGCCTCATGCAAAGCAGTAGCAGCGTCTTTTCCATATACGACTTTGCTATTATTCCAATTGCGATCAACTTTTCCGCCCAGCGTAACAATCAGATCACCGAGGTGGTCCATATGTTTCATTTCAGTAATACCGATTCCCATTAAAGTCTGAGCCACAGTAGGGAACATTTGGGCCTGTGTCATATACTGGTTGATAGCTGTACGCTCGCTATCTTTACCAAGACCGATATAAGCCTCTGTAAAGAGATCAGGACTTACACCGTCGTCAGGTTTACAGTTATCCGTATTTGGATACACAACACTTTGATCGGTGTACCGCATGTTCTCCACCAGTTGGTCAACCAATTCGTCTACTGCGTTATCAGTTGCAGCACGTCGTAACAGTTTCTCCATCATCAATCCCTAAAATCTTTATTCGGTAATATACTCAATTTTTCTTGGACTTACCTTGTTCCTCACTATAATTCTGAACAAGAGTCTGCCATTTGCGATCCCATTTCTCCCAGAATTCCAGACCTTCCGGGCTATTCTGCCAGTCAAATGCAATCCCCATATATAATCTCCAATAAACACTAATTAGGTAGGTGTTGAAGAATCCTTTGGTCTGATCGTTAATCTTCCCAAAAGCGTTGATCATAAACTTATTGTAAAGATTATTGCAACGTAGGAACCGTTCAAAAGGCTGCATATTCCAATGTAATTCTCGGTATGCTTTAAACCGAGTATGCACCTCGTCCCAATATTCATATCCTTCTGGGGTATCAGACCATGTGAATCGCTGGAATTCAGTTAAAAATCCATCCGGCTGTTCTGGGAACGGGTACTCTTTTATTCTTTTCTGCACTACCCCCCACAATTTATTGACACGCAAAAAGACTTCGTCTATTCCAATGACACATCCGTTACGATCCATATCTACTGATATTTTAGCTTTAAATTAGTTTTGTTATACGTTTGTGGTTGCTGCTTGATGAGTCGCTGTTTCTCCGCATTAAGGACGAAAAACTCCATGTTCTCTTTTAGAGTTACTTCTTGACCGTTAGGTGCCAACCAAACTAATTTTCCGTACTTTTTCATACTTGCTCAAAATGGTTAAAAGACTCCAGAACCGCCCCAGAGTCTTTAAACAGGTTTCTCTAAGTGTATGGAATAGTAAAAACCTCGTATTTAACAAGCGGGAATCCCGCCATGAAAATCATCGTCATTACATCCTAAAATTCTTTTGATCGCTTTCCATACATCGTGTAATTTCTTCCACAAATTCGTATAGACAGAAACGTACACAAAGAATGCGAATGCCAGAATGTAATAGATTATTTCCAAATAGTCCATCGTATTTTAATTTACAACCGGGTCTTCTACTTCCACTTCAACAATGGCTTCTCCACCGTTCAGGGAAAGTTCCATGAGCTCATCCGGCTGCAAAGTATTTAAGAATTCTTTTACTGGCATCCCGTTAATGTGCGGAATGTTATCTATGACTGCAACCGGGTACTCTTTATCTTTAATTTTGATCTTGTTTTGGCTCATTTTGAATATTGTGATTTAATTGTGCCCGTAAATTTTCAACGGAATCACACAGATTTTCTTTCTGTTTGTTTTGCATTGCCAGCCGTTCATCTTGTTCATCGGCTTCAATTTCTTGTAGGAGCGCAAATGCTTCCGGGAAATTGTCACGAATTCTGGCATGGGTTTTCAGGGTATCCAACGTACAGATCAATTTCTTACGGAACACCTTTTTTTCTTTTTCAAGAATTTTGTACTGGTCCCCGTAAACACAAATACGTTCCAACACTTCTTTATTTTCCTTGAGGCTGGTAGAAGGATATTCGGGGAGAGATAAATTGTATTGCCAACTGTAATCTATATTCCCTTTACTATTATGGTAATACAAAGACCATCCGGATCGTTCATTGAAAACACCTTTATCTTTGTATTTCTCCCACAGCACAAGGATTTCTTCCGGTATTTGTTTACGATAAAAATCTTCTACGATCTTTTTACCGCATTCTACGACTGCTTCGATACGTTCGTTATAACTCTTATTAGCAAGAGTATTAGCGATCTGATCAATCTTCCATTGTGCTACCTTTGAAGCCCCCATAATTTTTCTGATTTAATTCTAAATTAATTAGTAGGGTGTGCGAGATTCGAACTCGCGAGTTCTCCACGTCCCAAACGTGGCGGGGTGGCCTGACTCCCCAAACACCCTATATGATTCTTCCTTTCTTATAGCCATTAGGAATGTCTTCGTTTCTTTTTATCTTTTTGTTTATAATACCATTTGTTATCCACATGGTTCCAAATTGAGAATTCTTTTCCCCGGTATAACTTTGATTCAATAAATTTCTTTTCTCTATTGCTTTTTCTTTTCTTTTTAAATGATATCTTTTTAAACTATTTTCTCTTTTTATCAGATTTTCACGTAAATTTATTTTCTCTAAACCAAATTTTGAATTTTTAGAACTTGCAGCCCTCGATTTTTCAGAAATTCTTTTTTCTGCTGCATTTTCTTTTTGGGTTATGAAACGGCAATTCCCCATTTCATAATTTCCTTGGTCTTTATATCTCGCAAGAACATACCCTTTGCCAGAACTAAACCCCCAATCTTCAAAAGATATTCCTGCGTCTTCTAACAATAAAACAACTTCTTCATCAGAAAGTAGAAATTTAAGACCTTCTTTTTCGGCGTTAATTCTTTTATTTAAAATCTTTTGTTTATATTTTCTTGGTATATCCATAGTTTTATAATTAAAAGAAGAACCATCCTCTTCTTAGTTTCGTAGTTGATTAGTTACGCACCTAATCCTCTTTCAACGGGTTTCTTTTCTCCCTTCCCCGTTTACTATCCCTTCATGATCCCACGACAGTAAATTTCTGCAGACTTTACAGCCGTGTAGGTGCCTCAAGGGAAACGACTCTCAATGTTCGTTTTGTTGGCACAGGGGATGATCCCGTTGTGGGCCTTCGTCTTTTTGGATATCCCACATTCTCCTTCATATTGCAAGCGTTGATTCCGTAGCAAAGATCAATCGGGTGATCAATGGGGTCAATCATAACGCTTACAGAAACAAAAGTATCAATAATAATTAGAACAACCAAATTTTTATGGTAAAAAGTGCCGGGAACGAGGCTCGAACTCGTACGGACATTACTGTCCACAGGATTTTCATACCACTATGTTTTTCAACACCAGAATATTTTTCTGTTTGTGGTCTGGACTATATCTTAACCATGCTCTAATAAGAGTTTAGGTTGACCCTGTTTAGTCTCTACACCTTCCCATTTCTGGGCTTGGCTCGGTATTAGCATCGACTTTATTCGTTAAGCCTTCACCGAATTTAAGGTCTTCTACAGTTACCATTTCTGATAATGCACTCAATTTTGATTTTTGGTATTTGAAATCTAATTCTTGATTAATCGGTTTAATGTAACCCATTTGAACCATCTTCCCATAAACCCCACTACATTTCTTAGAACAAAATCCAGTCACCTTTCCTCTATTGTAAGAATTAGTTGAATTAATCAACACCTTCTTCCCACAAATCGGGCATTTTGTTTCTAATGGGATCAATTTAATCGAATCATCTTTTGAATGCTGGCTTCTATTAACAATTCTTAAATTACTAAAATCATTGTTATTAAAATCCCCATCTATATGATCAATCGTTTCTTCCTTAGATAGTTCTTTATTCAGATAACATTCTACCAAGAATTTTGGATAGCTAATCGTCTTTTTAAAATTACCTTTAACAACAATAACATGCTTCCTTCCATCCTTACGAGAATAGGGTCCAAATATTTTACAATCTTCATACATAATGTATGTCTAAACAAAGTCCTGTGTGTCTGCCAATTCCACCATCCCGGCTCCGATATTACAAACCTAATTGTCGGAAATCTTGTGTTTTAATCTTGGTGATCAGGCGTTCACCGTTACGGGCCAGTAAACCAGTAGGAGTCTTAAGAACCAGTCCCTCGGCATCGTAGTCTTTATTCTCTGCAATAGTGGATTTGAACCCTTTCTTAACATATTCAATCGCCTCAGGAATAGTCATAAATCCGATAAAAGGAACAATATCGATTCCAAGTTTTTCAGCAACATTTTCCAAAGACTCTCTATTGAACCACCATTTGCCAAAACGAACATCAAATAAAATAAAGTTCACATCGTCTGGGATATAATTCCCGCCTTTCTGGATTTTTACACCGTACCCCTCTCCAAATATTGTAACGGGTACGGGTTCATGGTCTGGGTCAACAAAGGCAGAAATCATCTTCTCAATAGGGAACAGCTCCTGGAGTTTTTTGTACAGGTGTTTAGGAATCTGAGCCTCATCTGTACGCCCTTTGTAGTTTAGGACAAAACCACCTATCCCATCAGGTTCCAATTCAATACGGATATTGGTTCCGTCAATTTTCTCGGTGCATTCCCATTCGTTATTCTTAAGATATTCAAACTCAGGGGTCGTAAACTCATCAAGAATAATATGGTTCTTTTCGTCACGCTTAAACAGCGTATTAATTTTCGGATATTTCATAATGTTACTGTTTAAAGTTACTTTGTGGAGAGGGGCGGAATCGAACCGGTTCACTCGCGGACTCGCACCGCTCTTCACTTGCACCCTACTAACCGTTCAGGTGGGCTAAAGTAATAACCATAAATTATGGAAAATGTGGAATCAAAACAATTTAGCAAGCTACTCTTCCACGGGCTTTATCTCCTCAATGATTTACCGTACGACTACATCATATCTTGGATTATGCAGTTTCTTTGTTGACCCACAAGGATTCGAACCTCAAATTACAGAACCAAAATCTGTCGTGTTACCGTTACACCATGGATCAAAATAAAATTCTGTACTGTGCTAACAACCGCAATTGTTTCCCCATGTGGGATGGATTGCCCTTTATATAAACTATACACCAGTTCAAAGCCACGTAGGTCTCTTCCTGTACAGAACTTTTATTTATTGAAATAATGCTTAATTTCTCGGCGGGTTGTTCCTTTTACAGGATTATATTCAACTACTTGGATATACGGCATTGTGTCGCGTTTGTGTTTGCGTTCCGCTGCTTCTGCTTTCTGTCGCAAGATGCGTTCCAATTGAAATTTGATCATTTTCTTACTCTTTTTAAGTTAGTTTTATGAAACATTGTACCATCAAATTCTGGATAAAGCCATTTTACAGTACACTTAATCGCACATTTTATATGTTCTTTGTGGAATCCTTTCGGCAGGTGTTCTTCAATAACTGCAAGGTCTTCATGAATCAGTTTTATGTATTCACACATAGGAAGGCTTCTTTCACCCTGATCTTGTGGTAATATATCTACATTAAGTTTCTTCCTTCCTCGACCCATCAGCTTGATTTCAACACTACAAAAGTATGTTTAATATTTGGAACCGCCAAATCTTTTTTCAAGTTTTTTCTCAAATTTTTCTATCACCTCAAAATAACGATTTCCGGCACCCTGCAATACTTCTCTCCACGGCTGCGCCACTACTGGCTTCAAATGACCCATTAAATATCGGTATCTCACCGGGGCAATAACACGTAATAAGTCAGGATTTAGAATGAATAGCCGTAAACTCTCCGCGCTAACTTCGTGATGATTAGGCTCATAGCCAGACACGCTTCCAATTTGTGGTACACGTAGATTCTTTTTGAATGCAACATGGTGTCCGAATTCATGGGCCAGTACTCCCAACGCTGTGACGTCTGCCTTATAACATGGGTATGTCCACCGTCGTACAGGTTCTCCCTTTACAGGGTCAGAACAATTATCCATACAAATTTCTATCTCTCCTAGGTAGTAGCAGCCACGATTGTCTGGAAATCTGTAGTTAAAACCGATCTTATTGATGCGTGGCATAAGAAGATTATTGACGTCTGCAAACTCTTCTACAATCTTCTTACCGAGGGCAAATAATTCCTCTTTGCTTTTGTTCTTGAGGCATTCTGTATAGATCATACCCTATTTCAATTTAGGACAAACACTCACTCCCTCTCCGTAGATACGCACCATAAGATATTCTCGGCCGTCTACAGTGAGGACAGAAATTGTAGTGCCACCGCCACTCTTATACAACACCTCTTCTGTCAGTCGTGCTTCTGGTGCAACTTGTTTCGGTTGTTCTACTGGCTCATCTTTTTCTTTGGGTTGTGCCGGGTTGAAATCCACACAGGCTGAAAACAGCAGTAGGGATAAAATCATCAACTTCTTCATCGCTTCTTATTTTTGTAGTTATAGTCTTCTGAAATAGGTGGTGTTCCATTTTTACGCCTGTCCGCTAATACCTGACGAGCCTGACGTTCGAGTTTCTTACAAGAAAGGTCGTCAGGGATTTTGTGTAGAACGGTATACACCCCTCTTTCCGACCGTGCTAAATAGCCACACAGCAACAATTGACGAACCATCTTTGTAGTCGTTATATAATTAAGCGACCAACAGCTATGAAGCTCTGAAAGGTTGCTGTTTACGAGATTGTTGTTGTAGAAGAAATCATTCTTTTTCATGGCTTTGTGATTTTTAAATTAGTTTTGTATTACCTTTCCATCACAAAGTTGTCAACAATAAATTAGAACACCAAATATTTTCAGAAAAATTTTTCAAAATTCTTCTAAAATCCCCACATTTCTTCTGCGTACTTTTTCCATTTAAATCCTAAATCAATCCATAATTTAGGATTTCCGGACTTTTTAAATTCAAAAGCAGCTAACAACCAATGAGAAATATCCTTCTCTTTAGCAAGGAACTCTTCCATTTTGCATTTATGGCAACGTTCTACTTCCTTACGATACTCCTTTATAGAGGTACCGTTCTTCTTCAAGAATCTACGAAATGCGTCCACCTGATTCCAGATGCTTACTGGTACTTTGTATGACATAATCTTATTTTTATCCATTGTCACTATACATTTCAATCCAATCTATCAGATATGCAGCAATATACGGCATGCAATGGATCAATTCCATAATAATACCTTGTCGGTCTTTCTCCTCAATTTCTGCAAATACTGCGTCCGTAAACTTACGAGCCACATGGTCTTCCGGTATGCTCTTCATGTTTAGAGCTTCTATAACCTCTTTTACCTCACCCAGCTTCATAGAAGCCAGTATTTTAAACACACGCTTTTTCATAACTTGAATTTACGTTTAGAACCCTTCACTACCAGCCGTCCAAACTTGATCTTATAACCGCGCTCACGCAATTCCTCAACCAACTCCCGGTCAGAATAGAGTTTGAGCTGCACGCCGAGTTTCTGTTCTGCCGAAAGGATTGCTCCTGACATAGCGTCATAAACAGTAGCCCGTATATGATCCGGAGTGTTTCGGTAATACAAACTCCCGACTTTTTCTTCCAGTCTCTTTACGCCCTCTAAAATGTCTTTGTAGGCACCATAGAGATTCAGATCGTGTTTCCTTCCAATAGGAACCTCTTTTGTTTCTTTTACAACCACTTCTCCGGCCGTAATCACCTGTTCTTCCTGAACCTCGTTAAAATATTCTCGCTGCATATCTTTTGCTGCTTCCATCTTGAGCTCTTGGTTACGTTTCTCTTTCTTCTCCGTACGTTCCTTTCCAGTTTCATTCCAATACTGGGAACATCTGCTATTGCATCTATTGTACAATGCGGTTGCCATCCACGGATTAGGAGTTGCACGGTTCCGGCTCCACTCGAATTTGCGCTTGTATCGTTTCTTCTCCAGTTTACGGATAACACCCAAATCCATAATCGCTTTGTGATATGGACCTCCACAGGGTCGTCCGGTTACTTTCTTGTAAAGTTCCGAGAGACTGGGCTGGCCCTCCATCCCGTTCTTTTCAATATACTCCGGGTTACTAACATCGTAAATGGCTTGCAACCATGCCAATAGTTCTTTCTTGCGTTCTTCTGGTGGTAAAACGGTTCTTGTACTCATAATCAATATCCTGCTTTAGTTTGACGAGTGTTTGCCATGAAGGTCTTATTAGAACCGCTCAACTTGATTTCTCCGCATGGTTCCCAATCTCCATTAGCATAAATTTTCGTAATAGAACTGCCTTTATATTTACTGAGATTTTCCCTGATTAGCTTTTTGGCTGGTGCCAACGAATGAAAAGTGAACGTGTCTTCGGAAACTTGGAATTCTTGTTCTTACCAACGACGTTTCTCTTTGTTCCACTTTTCTCTTACACAAGTACGGGTAACGGGTTCACTGAAATAGACGGTATACGTTTTCATGACTTTGTAGGTGTTAGTTTACTTTTCCACTACAAAGATTGGTATATTAATTGGAATTACCAAATTTTTCAGAACTTTTCTTCAAACTTTTTATCGCATACCTTGCATTATAACACTTTCGGCACACCCATTCGTCCGTCAGTGGGTCATAATACGTGGTTTGTTTCGTCCGTTTTCCACAGGCTGAACAAACATATTTATATGGAAGTTTACCTTTCGTCATCTTTACTATCCTACCACAATACCTCGTTCGTCAATAAAATTCCATAGTTGTTCTAAAGAAACGTGACGATAAACTTCTCGCCACCCTGCACGGAGCATCGGCTTTAGATCATGTTCATCGTCACTGCATCTACGGATTATGTAACGCTCTTCCCATGTTAGGAGCACAAACATATATCCCATCACACCTGTTATTTCGCCATAACGTCGTAAAGGGCTCCGTCCCGGTTTACCTGCAAACTCTGGAACAGGTGTTCTTCCGTGGGAACTTCCTTATAGTCCTCTGTGAAGAACGTAGTAGGATTGAACCCTACATTATATTTCTTCGTTTTACGGCTGTAACAAATGGAATATACAATTCCGTTAAGGACACTCAGTACGAAGTAGACGCACGTACCACCGTCCGAATACACTTTTGAAGGTTCTAAACTCATAACTTTTCTCTCTTTATTTGGTTGATTTTCTCCGTTAGTTAGTTTATCAATGGTACTCATCCAGCCACCATCTAAACTCTTATTTTGCCTCTGTATCTCCTTCCTGTAATTGGATTATATGCTCAATCTTCATCTTTTCTACTCCCGGCACCTTTACAAATTTATGTTCTGGCCCAAGAATTCCAATCACCACCGCAAAGAATGCAGGGTCAACGGCACACATATAACCGTTACCCGCTTTGTCCATCATGGAAATCGTTAGAGTGTCAATCTGGTCTGTCGTCATAATTTAATCATGCAATACGTGTAACTTTTCTCGGTCTACTGCGTTACGCCCTTTTGGAGTGATATGGTAGGTGAATTGGTCTGGGTCTTCCTTTCCCAATTTCTCCTTCACGTACCCCATCCGCATAGCTTCTAAGAGGAATATCTGTATCCCATAGCTGGACATATTTTTCACCCAATCCCATTCTTTTTGCATCTGGGCTATGGTGTATCCGCTACAATATCTCACCGATACTGTAATCTTTTCCGCTCCATCTCTTAATGCACCCATCTTATTTAGCTTTATAGAGGTTTACTTTCGCCTTCAACACAAGAGAGGATTTATGGCTGGTGTCTTCATGTACTTCCCATTCCACCACATCCTCCTCAATTAACCGTTCAGCCAGATGCCTCGTAAGGTCATGTTTCAACCTCTCTTCCATATACGGCATCCCCTTCTGGAAATGGGTCATCGTATACACCTCGTGTCCTTCGTAGGGTTTCTTAGAATAGGACAATGGTCTAATTGAGCTCACATGGAGATCTCCAACTTGGAAAGTGTTCATCAATTCCACAGTCATGAAGTTCTGCCCCAAATTATTTCTACAGATAAACCCTTTAGCCTCTCGGTCCCAAACATTCTGACGTGCAAACCAATGCAATTTCGTAAGCACTCCCGTCCATGTTTCTTGACAGTATTTATCTATAGCCCGGTTCCCTGCTGCTTTGAGCTGCTGGTCGTACCAGCCTTTATTCCACAGCACTTTCCATGCTGTCTGTATACGTTCCAGTAGTTTCATTCGGTAATCTCCTTTCCGTTTTCATAGGTTACAACCAATTCCTCAAACAGACGGATAAAAGGGTTGTCATCTACATACCATGCTTCTGTCTTATGGCAGTAAATCACATAGAAGATTGATTTGTGTTCTTTGCTCAGGTCTAACGCCTTTTGTTGCGCTGCCTCTTTGATGGTGAATTTAATTGCATCCATAGTCTTTTCTATTGATTAATGTTACATTCCAGGAACAAATATAGGTATTCCAAATAGAACGGCCAAATTATTTCAGCATTACTCCACACATAATTCCAATCACCCATCCTATGAACACAGCCCAATAAACGCCACGATTGAAATATTTGGATTGTTGTAGCATCTTCCACCGGGTTTCCATCAAGTCCTCCATAAGTTCATCCACCATGTAAGTCTTCATGAAATTATCCGTGTACTCTTTCTGTACGTGTGGACGGAACGTATCCTTATAGTCTTCCAGTGACTTTATTTTACATCCATAGTAATTAACCATAGCCCGATCAGTTTAGAGAATATCTACATACGCCACAAACAGAATTTCGTTCATAGCCAGCCAAAACCATTTAGTCACGTTTACGTCGCTGCCAGCGCCACCGCACATCCAACCTTTATCGCGCCACTTGCTGAGAATTTCCCGTTCTTCCTGGTTAATGTGGTTCGGGTTTATACGTTTGTCGTTCATTACGGTGTACTGGAGATACGGCATAAGACGCAGTTCTCGCACCGTTAATTCGTAACCCAGCAAATTCTTTGCGACTGCCTGTACTTCTGGAGTCAACACTCCTCTTCCTTGTGCCATAATATTCTAATTTTTCAGATTAATGTTTCTCTCCACACAAATAATCCGCAGTTTCCAGATTAATGTATTTATTCCCGGCAAACACTTCGCTCGGAGTTCGGTAGATGTCCGACCCTGCAAATCGTACAGTAGATTTCCCATCACCATTGTGGTTCCCGTGAGTAATAGCAGAAAGATTGCCGTTATGACAGAAATAAATCTTACCCGTGTTAAGGGAACGTATCTTAATATTGTTGATAGGGATCGCCGACTGTGTATCACTTTTCGGCGTGGGGAACGGTTTATTAAGATCAATGATCTGGTAGAGATGGTCCTTACATCCAGAATAGGAAGAAGCCAAATAAAAGTCGCTACAATAACGATTCCCTCTTCGGCCTACAATCCAACTCCCGTCTACTATTTTTACGATTGTACCCAAATACAACCCACTACCAATAGAATCAGCTTCAAATTGTTCCGCTTTAAACACCTTATTTCTCATGATTATTCTAATTTTTAATTGTGCAAAATATTACATGATCATCCAAGAACTGGAAATAGCTCTCAAAGAAGTCTTGCAGATGCGCCTCGCATTCTTCCATTGTAGTAAAGAACCAGCAAAGGCCGTTAATGCTACATGAGATTTGTGCTGTGTCTGTGCGTCGCACCTTTGCAAGAATGCGTCTTCCCAACTTCACATCATACCCACCGTTAGTAACGGGTTTCTTTACGAGCCGTACCATCTTACTCGGGAATATTGTTGTTACCACCCAGAGAATTGATCAGCATAATAGCCTGATCCAGTTTACGGAATTGTTCACGTTGAATAAATCGAGTGGCTTCTTCCGTTCCCCAATTTTCTTCATTGTTGATATCACAAAGAATGTTTTCACGCCACTCTTGCAAGCATTCAATGATTTCTTTCTTGCCTAAAGATTTCTGATTTTCCATGACTTTAGTTGATTTGGTTTACACTTCCATCACAAAGGTTGCACTTTAATTTGGAACCACCAAATTTTTCCTCAACTTTTTGTCATAAAAATTAAAAAAAGGGTCTTACAACCCTTCTAAAGCAGATTTTATCTGATCATATGCCTCTTTTGAAATATTATTTCGCACCCATTCCAGTATCTGTACGTCCTTTTCACATTGGTACATAGCAAGACCCCGTGTCATTTGCCCCTCTTCAATCATTAATTCCCGTATCTTATTATAGACCTTCTGGAAATAAGGTATATCCAACCAGTTAGCAACCATAATACGAGCATCCACCGGGAATCCCCGTTGAGCATTCTTCCGGGCCAGTTCCAACATCATCTTTAAAGAATCGTCCATCTCTATTCTGTTTTATCGGTTTCTCCACAGGGCCAATCAGCATGACGAGTCAGGTAAATAGAATCGTCTTCGTAATCCGGGTCTGGCTGAAACATTACCAGAGCTTCCATGAGCTCCGCTACTTTTCTACTGAATAGGGAAGGAACGGCCAGCAAGCACCACACCCCGATCTGGATCGCAGAAAGAAGGGTCATCAATAGCCGTGCAAATCCGTAGCTAAACACAGCAGCAATTCGTCTTTTCATAATTTTCAAAGTATTTTAGAGTGCAACAAACACAACATCCTTCCCGTCGGCTCTCTCCGTGGCTTTGCACCGCATTTGTTCACAAGATTTCTTATTTCGTAGGTTACAGTCTGTACAGGCATAGAAATAACGTCTGTCCGCATGGCATACCTTAAACAGCCCACGACCAATAGAGAACACGTCTCCCACAGAGTATTCCCTCTTCCGTATTACGCGACCAGTTAGAATTCCCATCCCTTGTATCGTTTACATTCTTTGGTGTCCGCAGATCGTCTTATAATCCGGTTACGCATCTTCTTCAGCCAGCGTCGGTAACGCATGTCATTCTTCGTCCCCTGACGGCTTGTTACCATCCACCGTTCTATTTTTTCTGCATGTAATCCCATCTTTTCGTTCTTTATATCGTAAATATCTGTAAATCCTGTTCAAACGTATCTTATTTAGGAATACTCCAAAGAACAGCATCCAAATAATTATACCTATTACCCAGCGGTCAAATACGTCTATAGCCAGATTTATTACAATCCATGCCATTACCGGAACGGCTACTATACTCAGAATGAGGGCCTCTATTAACGACCCTTCCAGATAGTTTTTGAGTTTGCTCATATTCGTATGGTTTTACAGTACAAATGTAAGCAAACTCTTTTAAACGGCCAAATCTTAGGGATAGTCTATTGTATTGTTTGGCAACCCGTTCTTTTTGTTGATCTTACCACACCTGTATTCGTACCAAATAATCCAATGGAACAAAATTCCAACCAAAATTCCCCAAATTACAAACGCTCCCATCTCTCTCAATTTTTAAATTTCCATGTAGTCGTCAAGACCTTTCTTCCTTGCCAAATGTTTCATCACATTGTAGTGAATAGGTAGCGCAATCCAAACGGCACATAATACACCTACCAAAATTTTTCCAGCAATGTCCATAATCTTAACATTTTTTAATGTACACGGCACCACAATACATCACGCCTGCCAGCGGATCAGCATCCAGAATATTTCCCCGAATGTTATTCCTTACCGGACCACGCCATCCCGCTGCCTTGTGGATATTACCGTTCTCCATATCTACAAAGCAATGTACAGAAACTTGTCCATTAAATTTGTAGGTGATCCGGGCGTACCGTTTCAGGATTTCGTATCCATAGGTACGTGGAAATTGATCCTCTGGAGTTGCATACTTATCTGAAAGTTTCTTTACAAACTCCTGTATTTGCTGTTCTGTTATCATAGTACGTCTCCTGCTAATTTGTAAAACATTACCCCACCGAACGCCCATACGATCGCTCCATAGGCTGCCACACTCCAGTCAAACACTCCCACAGCCTCGTACAACAACCCGCCGATGATGAATGCTTGGAACGCTCCTACTCCTGCTGCAATTATTTTACCTTTCATGACCGTAACGTTTTTAGTATTTATTGATCTGCTCCATGAAACACATAATGTAATCTTCCCACTCCTCGTCGTCTACCATGTCCAGCCCTTTAGAACCGAGGTACTCGTTGTAAGCCTCGCTCACACCAAGAGCACTCTCTACTTCCTGCATTACGTCCTCTGGACTGATTTCGTCCCACAGGTCTTCTTCCTCAAAGTAGAGGCAAAGTTGCTCGGCAATGTGGTCAGCAATAGGGAACGGAATGTACGCTGAACTGCTTTCCTCAACGGCCTTATTGATCCAAGACGCTAACTGCTTTTTATTGAACTTTTTCATGGCTCTTACGATTTACAATTCTACAACATATTCTCCTTCGGGCAACACTTCCAGACTGGCAACCACACAGTCCAAAATGTCGTCTATATCGTCATCTTCCCCCTCGTCAAATTCAAACACGTTGGAAGCAACCTGCGTCATGATTTTACGCAGCATAGGAACATCGTTAAGAGCTTCGTAGGCCCGTTGTGCATACTGTACGGAAACTTCTACTTTCATGATTCTTGATTTTAGTTACTGTTTGTTTACCTTTCCAATACAAAGGTGCGTAAATAAAACCAGACTACCAAATTTTTCATCAAAAATTTTCCAGAAATTTTAATATTCTGTACTTGTCCAATATTTCTTTAACCTGCTATATTCCTTCAAATCTTTATTATAGAGGCTATTCTGCTCTTCATAATACTTCTTTAAAGAATCTGTATCCGGGTAATTTTCTTTCCAAAAGGCAAGCGAATTACTTTTCTCTTTAAAAACTGGATTCCACCATTCATTAGGAGGGGGAAATAGACCAGTAATGAGTCATTCCAGAAATATAATGGTGTAACCTCTTCCATCTATTACGTCTCCAAAATTGCCACCATTTACGAGTATAATCCTCTGGATGGATTCGGTACTCCAATACCTTTTCCCCTCTATGGTAATGAACAAATCTATACTCTATTCTTCTATTTATCTGCTCCATAACCATGCAACCAAACCGATCAAACAAGGTAGTACAATAATAGCGAATAGAGGGACACCAATCCAGCAGATAGCCAGTACGATCATGTACTGCAACCACGTCAAACCGCCCATCAGGGCAAACGCCAACCCACAGAGGGTTCCAATAACAGCGACAGTCTTCGTAAGAAATTTCATCATAATTTCACCCTCCTTTTTATTAGTCTTTATTCCATTGCCAAACGAAGTTCGTAATAATCGTAGAAAACACGATCCACAAACAGATAAAATTCACAACATGGGTAAGCACCATATCCGGCCTAATATTCACCAGAATGCTCATAATTGTGTAGGTAGGGAACAACCCAAATACCATTCCAATAACACTATATTTAGTCTCCTGTTTCATAATTCTCTTCTTTTTAGATATATGGGTTCTCTCTAACCACTTTAGTCAACTTGCCATCCGGCCCCACTTTAATCTCCTTACATGGGTCATCCGAATATTTGGAGTGTGCTTCCGGACGGTCCATAAAATATTTCATACACTCCATGAGTGTTGGCATTGCATCCAATGCAGCCCGGTGATCTCCCAATAGAACGTAGAACTCATTCCCTCCAGTCCGTGTCTCTACGACTATTGCAGTAGTTGCGTCTCCATAGGTGTCCCAGTCTCTGGTATTATAACTCAAGTAATACCCGTCCTTCTGGCTTATTGTGTTTGGAGCAAATACCCGTCCTACTGGAGTTTCTATTGCTGGCTGCGTCTTAAAGTTCGTCTTCATAATCCTAATCTTTTAGTAGATGTCCACGCTTACACGGTTGTAATCTCCATACTTCTCTTTGAAGAGGTTAATGTACGCAGCACCACCATTGTCCGTGTGTTCTCCCGTATAGTGACGGAAACGGTAATCATTTACCACCTCTTTAAAGTATTCTCGTATCACATCACCCAGAGCACGACATTCTTCCTGAGAACCGTTCTTTTCGCTTATGTGAATCACATAGTCGGTTCCCTGCCATCCATAATTCCTCGTACGGATGCTGAATTTAATGTCCGGGAACACACGCTTCATAATTGCCCGGATAGTCTTCTTAAAGTCCGTAGTCTCTTCCAACCATCCGAATTTCTCTTGCAGGAGGGCACGACTTTCTTCCAAACGTTTTACCCGTTCCTCTTCCTCTTTACGTTTCCACTCTTCGCGGATTTCCTTCTCTTCTGCCAGTTCCTGAGCGAACATATTTGCATAACCGGGCCAGAAGTAGAGGTAGCGGACGTAATCGTATCCCTCTCTGTTTGCGAACAAGTAACGCCCTTTGTCCGTAATGACCAACGTCAACTCACCGAACCACGTGTCACGCCAACGCTCATCATAAGGATTCGCTCCCTCGGGCACATCGTCAGAACGGTCTCCTCCTTCATGTTGCACCGAAAAATCCCCCGTCATAATTTCTTCGTCCTTTTTGTGTTCTATGCCTGCAATAATTCCGAGGCACTGATAGCACTTTTCCGACAGGTAGTAAATCTCAGCACCAAGACGACCCGTATCGTTTTTCATGTGTGACCCATACACCCACACGAAATCTCCCACCTTTAAATCCGTTACTTTCTTTTTTGCGTTTGCCGTTGCAAGGCTCTTATATTCTTCTACTTTAAACATCGTCGTACTGTTTTTAAATTGCCATAATTTTATTCTGTACCATGTAGGAGTTGATCTTGTGGATCAGGTCTGGGTCAGTGTGCATCTTCTGGAGTGCATCAAACCGAACATCTCCCAAATCTTGCAGCACCACCTCTCTAAACCCAAAGTCTACATCTGCATGCCCAATCTGGAGAGTAATGGTTTTCCATCCCATGCTAACCACCGGGAAAGAGTAACCATTGTAGCAGCTAAACGAACTCTTCTTGTTTACTTTTACGATTGCTCTCATGGCTTTTAATTTTAGTTTGTTATTCATTTCCACTACAAAGGTGGGTATTTAAAATTAGAACACCAAATTTTTCAACAAAAATTTTCCACTTTTCAGAAAAATACGCCATTTAGAACAATAGTTTGATATATCTCCCCGGGAAATTTCTTACCTTTCTACAAAAAATAGGTGAAATCGAACAATTCTGCTCAGATTCCACCTACCTACACGATCAACATTCTTTATTCTATACCTTATAAATACGTGATATCTTCTTTATATTACGCTTTAGTCTCCAACGTATGTACCAGCCACCGAATATAGCAGCCAAAATCGGGTTCATCCCTATCGTCTTATATAACGATTTATTATCTGTGTCTGCTCTAAATATTTCACTTTGTAACTTTTGACTTCTCATATTCTTACAGTTTGTTACAAACAACTACTCCTTCGGTTTCACATTGTATTTTTTCTTGACCGGAGCAGTAGGCATTCCATTAATACCCTCAGAACTTTTCTCCTGCTTTAGCTGCCTTAACCGATCCAGCACATTACGACGCTTCTCTTCAATAAACGGTTCCTCATCATGTCCTACCTCTACTGCTTCCGTAATAGGGATCATATCCTCTACGAATTCTTTGGATTTAGCACGTAGTTCACCCCAGTCGTAAGTCTTTAACAATACGGACGGTAACTGGATTTCTTCGGTTCCAATAACGTTCTTATTAAATCCGTTGTAATCCTTATACCAACTGTGAGCCAACTGTCCGATCAGTACAGACGGGTCCAGACCTGCCTTTGCAGCCGTTAAGCCTATCACAAGAGCATTTATACTCAGGCCTCGCATAGTGTGCATCACATTCTCCATGCCATGTAGAGAAGCCTTTATATCAATTGTGCCCTCAACCGTGAGACGCAACTGCTCTCCCTTAACCTCTTTACGCGCCTGCTCCAATATCTTCATTATCATATTGGCAGACCCGTCCTGATGGAATTTGTGATATTTAAGATGGTAGTCCGTTAGGAGAGTATTTAGGACCTCTAATCTTCCGGTTTCGGTAGCTACCTTGAAGTCCTTATTACGGAGAATATACTCCGCTTTTCGGGTGTCAATTACATCCTTGTATTTGAGATAGATAGAACGCAGTTCTTCCCAGCCCGGCTCATAATTAAACTGAGCCTCAAACATCTTCCTGACGTCCTCTATTGTGTGGTGCCTGCCAAACCATTCCAATACGACATCCACCTTGTTCAATAGAGGGCTTTGAGCTCCCCTGTGTATCCCTAACGCCTTATTGACCTTGTTCTTCATCGGACCAAGTATCTGATAAGGCATCATAACATATTTATAACGTAGCTCCTGGGCTCGGTTTGCATCCTTTGCACTCCCACCCCGTTTCATTATCCATGTCTTAATACTAACCAATTTCAAGTCAGCCACCATTTCCTCCCCACCCCTACCAATAAACTTCATATAGCGGTACGGGTTACAGTCTGCTAAATGTCTGTGCCACTTATAATTCAGCCATTCATCCCGCACCTCTGGAGAGGCTGCTAAAATGTAGTCCGGAGCGTCTCTAAGTATCTCATTTTTAATCCTAAGTACCTCTGCCTCAGTATATTTCGGTCGACACTCTTCTATCGGTGCCACCTCACGTTCCTTTTTTGCCATCCTATTCTTCTAAATTTCCTTTAAAGATACATAAAATGCTCTCTATTGATTATAGGTTTTCCTTATAGTTCTCCAAGGGTCTTATAAACTTTCCTTATGACTTTTCCAACCACACCCACTCAATCCTCACAAACCCATCCTCATTAGATTCTTTATACTGCGTACAAACTTCTTCACAACTTATGAATCCTTTCCATATCATCAATCATATCTCTTTACTGCATATCCTTCCCTACAACCTTTCCCCATGACTATAACTTTTCCTTATAGGTGTCCAACATTAACTCTCAACCTATGCAATTTGTTCCGTACCATCCTACCTACTATCTTCTTCAGTACGGGTTTCCCAAACACATACACAACCGGAACTCGTGCTCCATAGCCGTCATCCCATAACATCCAGTATTGTTCCTTAACCTTTATCACCTGTCGTCGGTTCCTTACGGTAATACTCCTTTACTCTCCCTGATCCATTGCAGTAATAGCAGGTAACAGGAATTATTCCGGTTGACTGTCCACTATATCCTATTGAGTAAAATGGAGTCTCTACTGTTCCTTTTCCACCACACACAGGACACATTACATCTCTAACAGAATAAGAAACTTTATTCCAAGTTATTTCAGTCTTTTCCATCCTTCCTCCGCATTTCATTCAAAAACTCTGTAAGACTTTCCTCGGTTTCATTTGCGAGTGCTGCATCCAATACGGCTTCCAATTTAGATAGGTCTATCCCAGTTTCTTCTTTCATATATCATCCCCTCCGTCTCCGCCTTCACAAAATATGTTTAATATCTCAACCTCATCTCCATGCCAACAATCATTGATCCGTATGCTTAAATTTCCATTTCCAAATAGACGCAGCCTTCCCGGACTCATTTTCTCAAGACGTTTCAATGCACGGTAATAACGTTCTTCGGCTTCGGTCAATACAAACGTTTCTCCTCGGTTATTAGTAACTTCTCTCGTTTTCATATCCTTCCGTTTCTATCTGGGTATTCTTTATCTACCAATGCTTCCAATGCCTCAAGACTCTGGCAGGCTTTCTCCATATCTTCTTTCTGGTAATCATTTAATGGATCATTACACAACAATCCATAAAGAACATTACTGACCAGCATTAAACCCCGCTGTCGGTCAATATATTTCTGTTCGCTGGTAGCTGTACCATCCAGAGGCGATCCTAATTGGTTGCACACCCGTTCAAGACGACATAAAATTTTCCTTTCTTCCTGTGTAATCCTCATTGTATCTTCTCCTTTCTTCCTATGGGTTCTCCCCGTACAATATTCCTCTCAAGAGCAATAGCTGCCAGTTCTTCACCCATCTGTGACCCATGCTCGTGCTCAATCACCTCTTCCAGATTTCGCATATCAAACCATTCTCCACAGGTTTCACACCTCATGTAATGATCTCGTTCCTGGATACTTAATTTCTTGTACTCACTTTCCTTCATCTTACCACAAATCCTCACTCGTTAATACTCCACCAATCAACGGCTTATTCAATTGCCCGGTATGCTGCACCAATTCCAAAGCCTCTGCTCTATTTAAGAACCTGTTCTTTGTAGTTAGAAAACCCTGCACCCCGTGCATCTTATTCAACTCCTTAAAAGTTATCTTCCCCTTTTCCTGCTTTATTGCTTGGTAGGTGCTGAAACAATTCGGGTGTCGCCATCCACAAACCACATATCCGCTCTCAATATTGTATGGCTGGAACTCATGCTTCTCTCCGTCATCATACCATATTGCAGCACACATAACAAATTCGGTACGACCGTTCATCATATGTGCAAGTAATCGTTCCTGATCATTCATGCTGCCTTACCAGTTTTAACGAATCCAAATATTCTCCAATATTATTCAAACACAACCCTTCTCCCCGGATAATCTGGTTATATTGGTTCATAACCACAAAACTCTGAAAAATATCATCTTTGGTCGTATAGACAACAAACACAATAATATCTTTCAGGGCTGGCAGGTCTTCCCCGCCTACTCGTAATTGTGTAGTTTGTGCATAGCGCGTTTCATTCTTAGCAAGATACCAACTGAACCCCTCTTGGTTAATAAACACAGGTTCCTGACCAATTTCACGAATTAAATCCATATCTTTATTTCTTTTGCGACGTTAGGTGGTACATTCCACATTCTGTACATTTGTAAACACGTTTCGGACGCTTGTTCTGTCCTCTATTCACTCTCTTTCCATGCTGGTAATGGTGTGTCCGTGGTTTATTTGCGCTGTTTACTACCTTTTGAGCCTGCTCAAATGTTTCAAAAGACAATTTCCCAGAAGAACATTCCATATAAGTTTCATTTATAGTTTGATTATACTCTATAAGTTTTCCTTATGAAACAGTCTTATCTACTGATTTTGGAGTAGTTATATCAGCATGTGTCCCCACGTATAGAAGGTCAAATCCAGCCTGATTCCACCTATGCACATACAAACCGTCATCAAACGCCCTTACCTGAATTTCATTGCTTCCATCTGGCATTGGATTTGTTGTGATTATAACGTTCCCAGCATGTGCCAACCCAGACACAGGTTCAATTCCTGGCTCTATCTCAACAATCACCCTTCTCTTGTGCATATCTTAATGTCGTTAAATTCTTCCAAATTGATCACAAACTCTCTCTTGAATAGATTATTCCCCTCTTTGTATATAAAGTATCCAGTCGTAGCAGAGAGTCGCTTATCCTCTCTTATTTCTCCATTAGACTTTGTAAAGTGAGCCTCTACAACATTCAACCCTCTATCCCGTAAAAACTCCACAAGACGTTTATCCATGTCCTGCCACGGATCAGAACTGATCTTCACCATTTTTGCGATAGAATTTAACCTCAATTTCTCGTGGTAGTTTAAAACTGCTGGCAAACTGTTCCTCACAGAATTTATTGAACTTTGCCACCACATCAGGATATAATTCTCCCATAAAACCGTTGCTCCACACAAATTCTCCCCATGCTAATGCAAAATCAATCATCTCCTGTTTGGTGTACCCGTCCAAAGGCATAACCTCAATAGAAGTTTTGTCATCTGGTACTACCAAGAATATCGGTGCTGCACCTTGCACCTGCTTTTCCCACTCTTGACGAAATTGGTCAATTTGTTCTGGGGTAAGATTCCCGGTAATCTTAATAATGGTTCTGTCTTGGTTTAAAATACCCGGTTTTGTGGGGAATACCTGTGCAGGCTCCCGCATCAATTTTTCATCTTGTTTTGTCATAATCGTTGTTGTTAATCAATATATCCCTTTATTACTATGTTTTCCGGGTCTACCAACACTTTCCGTCCATCATCCAAATAGACAGGTACCTTCCCAAAGATCGGTTCATCCTTATGGTACGTCCTTCCCATCCCAGATTTAGTTTCTACCCTGAATCCGCTGCCAGCATGTTCTCCACTTAAACGGTCACACCACCATCCAATATCCTCGTCAGTACACATACTCACGCTAACCCATTAATCTCGTCGCAAATCTTCTTAAATGCACGGTTAAACTCAGTTTCTTTAATTTCTTCACCTAAACCATGAGTATAAGTTTCATAAACTGGCTTAATTATAATTTCTCCACAACTTGTCTTCTGGAACTGAAGGACCCGGCACGTAGAAAGAACAATCTTATCTCTATTTGGTAGGTACATATCATCATAGGTAATATCCACCACCTTAGAATATAGGTTCCAACTTTTAGAATCCCCGCCGTAACTATTCTTCTGCTTAAAGCACTTCCCTTTTAAGGAACTGAAATACGGCCAAAAACTATCGTATAATTCTTTAGCCTCTTTCTCTTTTATTTCTGCTAACTTCCGTTCAAGTTCTTCCCGTGTCTCCATACTATATCAAAATTTAAATGTTACAAATAATCAATCATACACTCCTCTCCATTCTATCCAACACATCTTAAACCATTTTTCCGATGATCTTTACTTTTATTTTGACAGGAATCAAAATCTGGACATTGTGCTGGTTGAGTTAATCCTTCCTTCTCAACATCTTCATCACTCATAAGAATCCAACCATTCACCGTCCCGCTAATATGTTTCCTTGATTCCTCCAAAACTTTTTCACGAGTTGTTCCTTTTGGGACACACATAATCGCAAATAAAAATTGCTCCGCCCAATGAAATTCACCATTTAAAATCGGTTTATTTTCAGTTCCCTTTTTCATTTTACAAATCTCCATTTATTACCAAACAAGCATATATTATACCTAATATCCAAAGTAATGCGATCAAAATAAATCCTATAATCATATCATTAAATTCCAACCATACATTGTTCACCATTCCACATAACACACCGTAATCCTCCCTCCACAGATCTTTTATCCTGTTCTTTACACACTTCAAATAAAGGACATTGTGGAGTTAATGGTGGATTGCTATTCTTATACTCCTTATTAGCATCAAATCCACACCATGTACAAATTCCAGATGCAACGTTAAGAGCATAATTCTCCATATCACACTTAGGGCACCTTTCCAAATAATAGTTCCCTGATGGTCCTTTCCAAACTCCTCTCGGCAAACTTTCCATAAGTTTTTCTTATACTTTTAATTTTCCTATAATCAAAACTTATACCAAAGCTTCAAACTCTTTTATATACAACTGCTGCAACTCCAGACACAAATCTTTATAAAGTTTGTTCAGGTTACTATCATACACAATAACCAGTTTCCAATCCTCAACGTCAAAGTCTTCAATGTAACATACTTTCGTTCGTTTACGATTTCCAAACAAATCATCCTCGGTCAAGACTCGCATCCATATTTCTTGATCATTCTTTGGAAAAGAAATTTGTAAAACGATTTTCCCTACCTCTTTACGGTATACTGTATCCCCTTTCTCAATAACTTTTTTATACCCACGCTTCTCCAATAGGGATTGGAGGGTTTTAACTGTATCTACCATTTATTTAGATTTTAATTGTTTGCGTTGTTTCTTTGTAAGATTAGGAGCTCCAAACTCTTTCTTCTTACGACTCTTACGTCTTTCTTGTGGGTGTTTTGTTTCCCGACCTGTACACGTATTTCCAGAAGGAACATGGTTTATCCCAAAAATATCGTCAGTTCCATTATTCGCAGCGAGTGCCATCATGTGCAGCAATGCGATATTAGCAAATTTTCTATTTACCATATTATGAACGCATGTATGCAGGCAAGAAGTAATCTTCCGGCTGCACACGTTTACTCTGTATCTTTTTAATGTTCTTCATGATCCCGTCAATCCCCATAAAGATTTCGGGCTGGTGCGGGTCAAAAACTCCCGCACCTTTACGAACGTTACTCTTACCGAATCTGCTGCTGACTTGTTCTTTCTGATTTCTCATGGCTGTATAGTTTTAGGTTATTTTACTAATTTTTAGCCCACTCTTCAAAAAGTTCGGCATGTTCCGACCGAATGAAAAGCATATCTCCAGAACCATCTCCCCACCAGTCATTACAGTGAGAAAGATATCGTCCAACATTGTTACTTCTGGCTGCACAAAGTTTCTTGTAGATGGAACGGAACATCGTTGCTACAACCCGTCCACTAAAATGACCGGCATTTTTAGCATCGTTGGTGCAATAACCATACATCCCAACGGTTTCTTCATTTCCGTTTTCATCGAGAAACTCCATATCACCATCTCCCCAGAACCCTTCATTAATGGTATCTTTGAGAAGTTGCTGCTCGTCAGGAGTTAAAACTGAAACGATTTCTTCAATTTTCGAAATTTGATTTTTCATGACCTTAGATTTTAATTAGTTACCTTTCCACTACAAAAGTGTAAAATAAAATTAAGACCACCAAACATTTCTTCAAAAATTTTCCATAAAAAACCCGTCAATTCTTTAAGTCATTGACGGGTAATTATTTAGAATGTCAAGAAATTATACTGCAATCCAATACTCACGACTGGCCTTATACGATTATCCCCTATTCCGTACCCGGCCCCCACATGAACACCGAGCCCCCATTTAGGCTTCGTCTTTATTTCCTGCATTTTAAATACCGTATGTTCATTATAGACAGTATTCTGGTACACCTGTACCCAGTCTAAAGACGCTTTATATCCAGTTACCTGAGCTCTGTAGGTGCTGTCATCCGTGTACTGTTTTGTTTCCACAGGTAAATCCACCTCTATCGGTTCTTTATTACCCAGACTATCCGTTACATAAACAGTATCTCGCACATATTTTGTAATAACTTTCACCTCTGGGTCTGGAGTGGGTGCTGGAACCCAAACTGTATCGCGAATAGTTTTAGAACTGCTTTCTTCGTGCTCTGTTATTGTCACCGATTTTATCCCATCCTTACGGCCTATCGTATAGGTAATGCCACATAAAATCGCACAGACTATCAATAAAATTAAAACGTTTTTCATGGTTGTTTTATCTCAATATGTATTGCATTCTCTGCCTTAGAATAGACAGCTCTATTGCTTCCGTAATCGCTCGTAAACGGGGTCAACACTTTAACCACATTCGGCTCCTTTAAGAGTTCTTTTACAAAATCCCGTGGATTTGGCAGATTGGCAGTCTGTTTTGATATGTCTACGACATTCACTTTCTTGTACTGCTCCTCAGTTACGGTATGTTTTGATACCAGTTTATTTTGACGGGCCAGTTCCTCAATCTTCTTCGCCATTATAGCAATCGTTTCCATTTTACCGAACTTCTTCTTTACGCAATCGTCATATAAACGGGTTACAATCTGTCCGGGTTCCAGATAACTGATACGTATACCGTTGGAAAGATTGTCGTACATAACACGCGCCTGTCTCTCTGCTGGACGGTGTCCAGAAGTTATCACACCATTTGGATTCTTGCTGGCATCCAAAGCCTTATTTAATACTCCAAGAGTATATTTAGAAATCTTGTTCCGATCTTCTTGGGACATGCTCGCCCCCCATTTAATCTGAGCCATAACTATCTAATTTTTATTAACATAAAAAGTCCTATCCGGAGGACCCATCTTTACTAATTTACAAAATAAATCGGTAATAGATACCCCGGATAGGATATTAGTAGTTATGTGCAAAGAGTTAGAATCCGCCGAATTGGTTCTGCTGTGTTTTTGTTTCCGGATTCTTAATTGTAGAAATAGCACACTCTGTCGTCAAGAACATGCTGGCAGCACTTACCGCATATTCCAAAGCCACTCGGGAAACTTTAGCAGGGTCAATAATACCCATTTCTTTCATATCTCCCCAGCAATTTTCCAGAGCATTGTAACCCTGATATCCGTTCAGTTCTTTGATACGCTCTACAATCCTACCACCGTTTTCCCCGGCATTCTCTGCGATCAAATACGCAGGCTTCTGGACGGCTTCCATAACCATCTTATACCCGATAGAAATTTCATCCGTTCCAAGGGATTCCAGTTCATTTACAGCCTTAATATAAACAACACCACCACCGGGAACAATACCCTCTTCCAAGGCTGCACGAGTAGCAGCAAGGGCATCCTCAACCCGGTCTTTTTTCTCCTTCATTTCTACCTCAGTAGCTGCACCCACGTACAGGACAGCGATTCCCCCGGTAATCTTTGCGAGACGTTCGTTATATTTATCCTGATCGTATTCTGATTCAGCGTTTGCCAACTGTCCACGAATCTGTTCCACACGGGAGTCTATTGCCTCTTTTTCTCCCTTTCCACGGATAATGGTAGTGCGGTCTTTGGTAATCACCACTTTCTCCGCAGAACCCAGCATAGCAGGGGTAAAATACCGCATTTCTGGATTTACATCGTGAGCAAAGTATTCCCCGCCAGTCATCACAGCAATATCCCCAAGAGTATCCTTCTGCTTCTCACCATACTCCGGAGCCTTAACTGCTACAACCTTTAAAGAACCTTTCATCTTATTTACGATCAACGCATTAAGAACGTCTTGGTCAAACCCAGAAGCCATAATCACCAGATTCTGACCGTTCTGTGCCACATGCTCCAGAATAGGAAGAATATCCTGAATGGAATTAATGCTATTATCCGTAATCAACAGCCGAGCGTCTTCCATAATAACTTCCATCCTATCCGTATTGTTTACGAAATAGTTGGAAAGATACCCGCGATTGAACTGCATACCGTCTACGACATCTACATAGGTATCAAACCCCTTTGATTCCTCAACGGTTACAATACCGTCCTTCTTAACGGTCTTCATCGCGCTGGCAATCATTTTACCGATTTCCTCGTCATTGTTGGCAGAAATAACCGCAATACGTTCTACAACGTTCATATCATTGTCAACGTCCTCTGCAATCTTCTGTATCTCCTTAACGATATCGCGAGTGGCTTTCTCCATACCTTTCTTCAGGAGCATAGGATTAATCCCTGCTGCAACAAGTTTCACGCCTTTGGAAATAAGTTCCTGAGCGATCACAGTAGAGGTCGTCGTACCATCCCCGGCATTCTCCGCCGTTTTCGCTGCTGCCTCTTTAATCAGCATAGCCCCCATATTTTCCACAGGGTCTTCCAGGATAATAGACCGAGCAACCGTTACACCGTCCTTCGTTACGTGGGGATACATATATTCCCCCTGTTCAATAATTACATTCCGTCCCTTTGCTCCGAGGGTAACACCAACGGCATCACCGATAGCGTCTACCCCTTTTTTAAGTTTCTTACGTGCTTCTTCTTTGTATTCAATTTTTACTGACATGTTTTCTTATTTTACTTCAACAATATCTTCTTCTTTAACCACGAAATATTCCTGGCCCTCGGTACGATAAATCTTACTATTTGCCGGAATGACTGCTTTCATGCCAACCACAATAGAAACAGGGTTGTCAATATCCTTTCCGACACGTACAATCTCGGCAGATACAAAATCACTCGCTTTTTCGGGTATGGTAATCCCCCCGGCTGTCGTACTAACTTCCTTTTCCTGCTTTTTGCAGATCACAAATTTGTTCAATGTTTCCATCTTTACTCTTCGTTTTTATACTTGTTACACAATTCTTTGAGGTCATTTTGGAACTGCTGCATTTCTCCTCGGCTCAGATTTCCCACCACTTGAAATCCAAAAGAACTATTTCCATTTGAAAAGTTACAATTAAGCTCCAAAGAAAATTCTGTTTGAGCTTCCTTTTTTCTCAAGAAATCCTCAATTGCTTTCTGGGTTGCATTGTACATATTCTGTGCCAAAGGTGAATTTCCATGAATATATTTCCCCCCACGCATTTCATCGGCTGGAATATTGCTCTCATCAACCAACATTTCAAAAGAATCTGTTTCGGCTGCCACCAACCTATGGATATGAAAAATATATTTCTTTCCTTCAACCACAGATTCCATCCAAGAATTCGCACGTAAATCAACTGTCTCGTGTTGTAAAATTCCATCTACATACACTTTACTTCCAATTTTTACTACTTTCATTTTTCTCTTATTTTAAAGTTTTTAAGCCTTTATTCCACGCTTTACGCCCTTTACAAGACTCACTAATCTTTTTCTTTTGTTCTTCACTTAAACTCTTCCCTTTATTATATGGAGTAGCACCGAGTTTAAATTGATGAGCCTTAACTTTTTCTAATTTTTCAGGAGAAAGATTTGACATTGCAATTTTAGTAACAATAGAAGTTCTTAACCGTTCTTCTTTCTTTTTAAACCTTTCCTTCTGAAATTTACTCATTTTGGCCCGGCCTTCTTCACTTTTATTTAAAGAAATAATCCCTTTTGTTGCTTTCTTTTTATACTCATCATTTTCAAACATTTTCTTCAATAATTCTGTTCGTTTTCGTTTGGATTCTTCCGACCACTTGCAGCCAGACGCACCCTTACCACCTAACAAAAGATTATATCCATTATTTCTGGAATCAAAAAATTTTATATAATACTTTTCCCAAAAATCCAACTTCTTATCTAATATTTTAAAATCTGTAGAAGATAAGAAGTGGATTGGTTTTATCGAAAAATTATCAACTCCATACTTTTCAAATGCTCTATAAAGATGGGTTTGAACTCCTTTCTTTGAAGAACTTATATGACCCTTAAACCTTTTTAAGTAACCAATTTTTGTTTGACCAACATAAATCTTATTATTTATAGAATTAGTAATCAAATAAATTTCTCCTGTAAAAATTTTTCTTTCCATACCATAACTAAAATTAATAGCTACAATATAGTCAAAATTTTATCCGATTTCACAATTACCTCCAGCACACGCCGTACCAATTTGTTCCCCGGCTTCTTGAAAAGCATCCTTCCACTCTACCGAATTCCAATCAATAGGCTTCATTTTGCTAATTTTATGCCACTTATGGAAAGTATTTACATGCTTCAAACAACGGGCCGTCTTTTCCTTATCTCCACCAAAATAATTATCAGCAAATTTATGGAACCTGCGTACCCAGTCAACACGCAAATCAACCTTTCCTTTTAGATGCTGCATAATCGCATTCACGTCGCTAATGCCTACTCCATCCACCATAACCAAGAACCGTCCGTCCTTAATATTGTTCTGGATAAAATTAGCAACGTCTTGGTCACGGAACTCTAACAGGTTATTCGCATTACCAATAGCAGCGGAACAAGCCTGCCAAATGTCATTGAAGATATTAAGGCCATCCACAATCAACCCACTACTCAAGATAGCTCCTGGGCCATATGTTTCAACCAATTCTTTCTCATTTAAGAAACTGGTGTACGGTGCTTGTGGATAATCCAAATCTCCTGACTCTGGTAGGAAACTAACACCACAGAAATATTTCCGATTCTCCCATAAATACTCCTTAACCATCTCCCATTCCCCCTCGCGGACAGTTATCGTATTGCTAACATTCATCCGCAAATTCGGATTCCTTTTGTGCGAAGGATGATCAAAATTCGTACCATACTCAATCCAATTCTGCTGGGTCAACTTAACCAAATCCAACATCTCTTTGGTAGTAAGGTCAGCACGGACAAGGCTTTTATCCTCAATTGTAACCGGATATGAAATAACATACTCCCGATCCCTATTGTAGACCGAACGTTCTGCCATTTCTGGGTTCACCTTTAAAATCTCATTAACCGCCTGCTCGGTATCTGCTGCTTGAATGTTCCGAATGTACCGACGGAAATGGTATGCACCGATTCCGCTGCTTCCACCCAACAATTGAGAACTATTCCCATCGGGCTTTACACAAGTGGTTCGGGCTGCTGGATTAATTCCTAAAAGAGATGCAACCTGTTTATTCGTCTCTACGACTATTTTAGCTGCTTCCCTTTGGTAATCCGGATTGAAAATAATATCTGGATTAGAACACATGCCACTCAATCCAACCCCAATCAAAGCATCCCGTTCTACGATTTTCTTTGTAGCAGGTGAAAGCACCTTGTCAAAGTTCGTATAACATGCCTGAATAGTTCCAAGAATAGCAGCAGCACGGACGAGCCGATAAAAATCCTCCACAGTATTGATGCGACTCCCATTAACACTAACAAGGTTACAAAAACTCCATCCATATTCTATGGTTCCATCCTCATTTTCAAATTGTGGGAACATGCCAACCTCAAAACAAGGATTATAAGAAAAATTCTTATCCTTTAAGAATGCAAGTCCCGGCTCTCCAAATTGCTGAGCACATTGTACCGCATAATCATATTGCTCTTTAGGCGTATTCGGCAGAATAACGACAGAATTATTGCTTCGGCATAGCTCAGGATGAGTTTCAAACCAATCTCCCAATTTACACTCCAGCATCTCTTTATCGTCTGCATCAAACAGACAAATCATTGCCGAACGACGTATACCCCCACAAATCACACTATCTGCCAGAATGCACATAATGTAATGGAGCTCAAAAGAAGTCAGACGTCTCTTTACCTTAACAGCATCCAGCACCTTACGAATCTTTTCCATTGCAATGTGTAAGGGTTCGGGGCCGGGAGCCTTAAATCCCCCGCTTATGAACGCTCCTTTGGGCCGTATCTTACTTAGGTCAAATTTAATCTGAGCCGTTCCATAATAATAGGAACTGATCAACTTATGTGCAGCCTCGGCCCATCCCTCTATACAGTCTTCCGGGGTAAATACTTCTGTGTGGGTACAATCCACCCCCTGAATTTTTGGCAACTGGTTAATATGGTGCTTCTGTACAGAATAACCAATTCCAGCACCAGAAAGAAGCAGATACATCGCTTCTTTAAAGAAATCCACTCGATTCAAATAAGACGATGCACAATTATACATCCGTGTATTATGGTGCATTAGTTGCTCACCACCATACTGAAGAGCCCGTTGCGCTCCCAATATCTCTTTATCCTTATAGGCTGCATAAGCCTCTTGGAACAAAGGGGTAAACTCTTTGGGGAGCTTCCTGGTACTTCTTAAGACATTTAGGTGTGTAGCCATAACCCGGTCCACTGCCTCATCCCACGTCTCTTTCCGGCCGTTAATTGTACGGGCGTACTTGCTAACGAAAATATATTCCGATATATCCTTCCGTTTATCTACAACTTCCATTTATTTCTTCGGTAAAATTAAACAAACAGGAACCATAGAAGTTCCACTAACAACCAACGCAATATGATCTTTCGGATGATCTGGTTGCTTTTTCCGCATGGTAGTAATAATCCCTTCAAACTCAGCCGGGTCTATATATACCACATAGGGCTGAGGCATGTGTACCCCTTTTTTACGGCCAGAAATTTCGTCATTCGCCTCGGCAGTAGTGATCCGAACTTTCTCATTTTGGATATGTTCTTTCAATACTTTGTAAGAGGGCAAATGGTTCACCAGAGACGGAATCTTACTGGCATTAATCAAAGTCTGATGGATTTCTTGTTTTCCACCGACAATCTTACCACGCTGGACAACAGCGTATAAAGTTTCTTTTCTCATCTAATTAATTTTAAAATGAATGACAATACACTAATTCTTTCTTCGCACGGGTAATCGCTACAAATTCTAAACAACGTTCATTATACTGCTCCAGTTCGGTCAACGCATACGGGGAAGGGATAAGTTCTGGGTCCAAAAAGAACACCCTGTCCGCTTCCAATCCTTTTGCCTTATGAATAGTGGAGAGTTTTATACCCCCGTTGTTACTGTTAAAGGCGTTACGAATAGTCCGTAAAACTTTATCCAGTGATCCAAATATTCCATACAAGAATTTAATAATGTTGTACAATTCCATGTACTGAACATATGCTGGATGAAATTCTGGACGAGTTACCCCACGCTCACGAAGTTTTTCTAATTTTTCATCACGAATTTCGTCTAAATCACTTATGTAGTTAATTTGTTCAACTAACTTACACAAGCCCTCTTCAAAGTCTTTTCCAATTATGTGTGCTTTTTTATTAGCCTGCAACAAATATGTAAATGCAGTAAACAAAGGGAAATTATTCCTACAGAGTATAAAATCCCCCGGTTTTGCATCCATGTAATCTCCATAATAAACTATTCCTTTCGCTGCTCCTGCTGCTGCTTCTATACCATCTTCAAACACCATTAAAGCCTCATTCACAATATTTTCGGCACACCTATATGTCACCGAAAGAGGTAGTGAAACCGTATTTGGAATAGACTTAATTGCGTTAAAAGAATTGAGATTCGAGCCCTGAAAAGAATATATCGTCTGTTTATCATCTCCGACTGCTACAAAACGCCCTCCCTTTTTTAAGAATTTAAATGCTATCTCTTTGTGTAGAGGGTTGAAATCCTGAATTTCGTCCATAAACAGGACGTCGTATTTATTCCAATACTTCTGTTCTACAAAGGTATTCGCAACCCACAACATATCAGTAAAAGAGATAAGAACCTTTTGGAACGGCTTCATTTCTTTGAAACGTCTCGTATTCTCCTTCTTCAACGTGAATACGTCCTTTTCCAACCGTTCACTATATAAATACCCATATTGGTCACAAATCTCCTTAAATCTCTCTGTATCTTCCACAAGATTTAAGAGACAAAGGTTGTAAACCTCACAAACCTCAAAAATATAGGCGTTCCGGTTTTTAGGTGGCATATGGCTCAATCGTAGACATTCCTTTGCCACAATAAACTCCTTTAACTCTTTTACCTCAAAATTACAGTTATATTTCGCCCTTATCACACCCATTGCGAGCGAATGTATTGTACCAACCTTAACCGTACTCGGCACCCGGTTCTTCAATTCTTCCGCTATGCTTTTATTGAATGCAGTGAATAAAGGCTTTTTATTTGGTGGTGTAAGGCCCATCAAATGCACTAACAGAGTTGTCTTTCCAGAACCAGCAGTAGCGGATACAAAGATATTATTCCTTGTCTTAATGTACTCATCCGCGATCGCTTGTTTGTATTTGTCCAACTTCATATCCTAAATCTCTTTCGTATTCTTCAAAATTTTTGTAAGAGCTCAAAGAATCTGCAATGTGATTCCCAAAGACAATATCATTTTCCAGACTTTTATGGTGCCCTTTCACCCAGTCTATCGTCAATCGCATGTAGGGTCGTTCGCTTATGACCTGTATCAATTCTTTCCACAAATCACTATTCTTGACCCCCATCCACATTCTTCGCTGCCAGCGATAAATCCAACCCTCTTTAATTGCATTTACCACATATTGAGAATCTGAATAAACCTGTACGTCACAGGCGGTGTCTCCTCGTACTGCTTTTAGAGCCAAAAGGAGAGCCATAATCTCCATTCTACTGGTAGTCGTGGGGGAAAACCCCCGACTAATATAGCTCTCTTCTGTGTCCTCTAAAATGTATGCACCACAACCCCCGTGACGAGGAGACTGGGTTCTTGCCGAACCGTCAGTCCATATCTTAATTTTCCTCATTTACATTTCTATACAAAGGTGTAAAGAATTATTGGAATTACCAAGTGCGAACGGTTATTTCTTCCGCTTGTACTGATCCAGTAAGAATCGTACTGCTTCGCTGTCTTCCAGTTCTTTCCCTTTATTAACCGCCTCAGTTACTTTCCTCTTGGAGTTAATGAAATCCAATAGGTGCATGTCTATCGTGTCTTTACAAATGGTGTAATAAACGTTCATGCTCTCTTGCTGGCCCATACGTTCCAAACGGCTTATCGCCTGATCCAAATCTGTAGATCGGTCTGGGAACTCTATAAATACAATATTGCTGCAAACTTCTTGCAGGCCATCCATCCCTGTCCCTGCCGATTCTATGTTCGCAAACAGAACAGGCACTTTGCTCTCCATGAACTTCTCCTTAATCTGCTGCTTCTTTTTGGCATTCGTACCGCCTTGCAACAGTAGAGAATCAAAACGTTTACTCAAATCCTGCAATGGCTCCCGGTGGTGCCCGAACACCAGTATCTTCTTCCCCTCATTACTTTCCATCCACTCCTTTAAGAACACCTCTATCGCCTTTATCTTACCCTTTATAGAGAGTTTACGCAGGGTGCTCAACATAACAAGATGCTTCGCATTCTGTGCCTTTTGTGCCCTCTCTATATCTATCTCGCTGAGATAGTCAATAAGATCGTTTTCTGCTTTTCTGTATTCCCTTTTGTTGGATATATCGCAATAAATATAGGAATCTGCTACTGGTGGCAACTCTTTAAGAACATCCCGTTTTTCACGCCTTATGTAGCAAAAATGACGAAGAATACTGTTTAACTCAATAAGATTGTTAGATGATTTTACATCCCACCCATATTCCGTCGCTTTTGCATTACAATACCTGAGCTCAAACTTACGAACATCCGGAAAAATATCGTTAAATCTCTTTATAACGATTAAAGGTTGTTTCACCTCAACCGGACGATTCATAGCCAACGTTCCCGATAAACCAAATATATCATCAGAATTTTTTACCAATTTATATGCAGCACGGGTTCTGACACTATTCGCACTCTTTAAAAAGTGTATTTCATCAAAAACCGCTGCACTCCAATGTCTATCCAGAAGCTCAGGGAACCTTAACCGAACCTTATTATTCGTATATTTCTCTCCAAGTATATCATAATTAATTACATACACATCGGCGTTCATATTAATGTCTTTGTTCGTAGAGTCAATAATCTCTATTTCCCGCTGGCACCATTTAGACCACTCAACACGCCATCCATACTTAACAGATGCAGGGGTTACAATGATCGCAGGAAACGCACCAAGTAATTCCAGAGTAATAATCATTTGCCCTGTATTATGGGTAACAATTAAATTTTCTGTCACATAACTATTATCTGGGCTTTCAACTGATATACAAACAGTTTTCTGTTTCTTTTCAAATTCAATCCTGTCAATCCATAAACCATTATCTCTCGGATTATTATTCCAAAATTTTGATTTCCGTGTTAAATAAAATGGATTAAAAGTTTTTAAAGAAAATGTAATCGTCCACCCACCATGACATTCAATTTCAACACCATCTTTCTTATAACTCGTTTCACCGTACCTTACTGTCGGCCTACCACCTAAAGAACGTATAAGAAAAACAATATCATCTTTCAAACGATCGCTGGAAGTAGAAAAACAAGAACACCCACATTTTTGGATTTCACCATCTGTATCCATTAATCCCCTCAATAATTCAACCCTATCTTCTATAGAAGAATATAGATAAATTTCAGGGATAAATTTTTCTGTTGACTTATGATTATAAATACCTAAATCAACAAAATACTGCTTAAACCAATGTTTTTCTTGATAATTGGTAATATTCCAACCAGTTTTAAAAGAATAATTCCCATAAGAATCTTCTTTCAAACTAACGTCGATAGGTAAAAGTTCTTTTACTCTATCAATAATTTCTTTATCAATAGAAAAGAATCTTAACTTTTTCCTAAGACTTCCATCTCCAAGAATACACCCCATAACATAAGGATGAACCCTTAAATCCTTTTTAGAAAATTCTACTGGTTTTACAACTGGTAAATCATAATTTCTGCTCTTAAATTCTTTTCCGTATCTTAAATTACCACACTCTAAAAGTTGTTTTGTAGAAAGAACCCTGAAACCTTTCCCTCGTTGACGATCATTATTAGTCCGTACCAAATGAAGATGATCTATATCTACAACAAAACTTGATTTATCTGAAAAATAAAAACGATATGTATCAATTTCACCCTTTGGATAAACACCTTTTATAGGATATGCCAGCCCATCAGAAGAAATGACTAAATCTCCTATTTCAAGATTCTGTATTTCTTTCCATCCATCCGGAGTCATCACTTTACTCCCAATAGGCTGACCTTTACCCAAACCACAATCATCTCCGTTAATGCAATTACCATGATTGATCATGTATGTAACCCCTTCTATCTGATATTGACGAGGTTCTCTATACAGACCTAATTCCTTAATAGCTTGTGCCACTTCAAAACAGGCCAGAGGGTTCTCTATTTCAGGTAGGTACAAATTATTATTCGGCCTGTAAATGTGCTCATTTTCAAACTGATAACGATCTATAATATCTCGAACAAGGTAATTATTTACCCCATCCAATCTAATATACCATTCCTTATTCTCTGGATTGTACTTCGCACCTTTTATCTCCTTAATCGCCTCAACGATTTCAGGGTCATAATTAAATCCAAAATAAATCCAGTCCGTTCCCTCTTTATAGTAGTACCTCAACGCCATTAGAATTCCAACTCCTCTTTCGTACAGATTTTAACCCCCAATTCTTTAGCTTTTGTAATCTTTGCAGTAGTGGCGTTCGGGTCTTTTACCACCAAATGAGTCGTATTCTTGCTGACCCCGGTTGCAACCTTATGACCTGCTGCTATTAATTTAGCTTCCAGTTCTGCATCCCGTACACCAGAGAAAACCACAACCATCTGATTTTCCGCAGGAGTAATCTTCTCGCTTTGGATATACGTTACTTTAATCCCGGTATCTCCCATAGCCTTAAACATTTTAAGGCCCTGAATGAATGCCATACAAGATTCATACCCTACTCCGTGGATAGTTGTAATTTTTTCACGATATTCGGCTGTATCAAAATCATAGAAGTCTTCTTCCAAAAGAGCATCCAAATCTTCTGGTTCCAGACCATCCAAAATAGACTGACAACCTTTTTCACCGATAACACCACCGAACACGTTCAAGGCACACATCAATTTAGCCAAAGGAACGCCCGTTGTCTTCAAATTTTCCAACTGTGTAAAGATTGTCTTAGAAAGTGATTTTCCAACCCCCGGAATTTGCTGCATATCTTCTTCGGTCATAGCCAAAACATCATCCATAGTGGTGTAACCTGCTTCCCAGAATTTCTTCAGAGTAGGTTCGCCGAACTCTTCCAAACCTAAAGTCATAAACCCATACACCATCAAAGAAATTTGTTTCTGCTGGCAGTCCGGATTATAGCAGACCAACTCTACAAAGTTTGGGTCCCACGTAACAGATTTCCCACACGATGGACAAATCATCATATCATCCATCATTTCCCGGTGGGTATTGTTGTTCCACTTAACCGTTTCCACGTGCTTCGGGATAACGTCCCCAGATCGTACGATCTTAATAACGGATTCCTCTGCGATATGCTGGTCGATAATGTATTTGGCATTGTACCCGGTAACATTGGAGATCGTAACACCGTTAATTTCCACGGGCTCCACCTGAATAACAGGCTTCAATTTACCGTCTTTGGAAACTTTCCACTCAATCTTCTTTACCACCGTCTCGGCCTTAACATCCCATTCTGGATTCTTGTAGGCAATAGAATAACGTGGGTTCCCATTAGGCATCCGACCCATTGCAGCACGTACCTCGGTAGAATCTACTTCCAGTACCAGCCCGTCAATCTTGTAATCTTCAGACCAATCTTCAAACAACTTCTCAAAAACGGCTTTGATAGAATCTGTAGAAGTGTCTGTAAAATTATTCACCCCCATAACGGAGAATTTAACCCCATTACAGAGATTTTCTGCTTCGGCCAAATAACCTAACTGAACCGACTTATTAAGATCGCTGGTCGTACCGTAACGGACGTAATCGACGTCCCGTAACAAATCCGAAGGAGAACTTGCATTCAAAAGACCGCCAACCGCATTCCGTGCAGTAGTATATTCAGTCTTCTCCTGGATTTTACGCCAACGCTTAACTCCAAAAATGGCTTCTCCAAACGTATATTTTGGATTGAACCGAGCACGATTCAAAGCAGAGCAACGCATTAATTTTTTATAATCCGTTGAATTCTGGCCCATCTCCCCGTCACCACGTGTCCACGCTTGCCCGGAATATTCATCTACACACAGCGATATACCATCATATTTAGGCATTATCACAATGCTCTTTTCACCGTACTTAACACACTCCTCAACCCACTTAATTATATCCTCTATATTCTTTTTCTTATCAAGAGAATACATGGGTATCGGCAGAGGTTCCATCCTATCCACAGGAGCTTCCTCAATAATAGCCTTTTTAACCAGCTCACTATCTGGGAACCGGGTTTTTAACTCTTCCAGTAAGGCATCATATTCAGCATCAGAAATAGAGGGGTTCCCGGCCCGGTACTCCTCATTATACTGCACTATCGCCTCTTCTAATTGTTGTTGTGTCTTCATTATACAAAGGTTTTATTTCGTTTATTGGTCAGCCACATAAAATCACCATGACCAAACCGGAAAGAAAGTGCAGGCAGATTCTGAGTCTTGTCCTGAACAATCTGATCTGTTAATGTGCCAAAATTATCAATAGTTGGTAGTATATCCGTAATATCTACCACCTCATTAACTTCGTTATAATTGTTGTGCATGCTCTTTGGGATGAAATTCCCGCTGCCAACAAAATACACGTAAAACATATCCCAATTCTTTACAATCAGGACGCTGGAACCTGTTATGTCAACAATTTCCCAGCACTTTTTAAATAATTCTTTATTCATTCCCAAAATAGTTTTTAACGACCTTGTTCTTTCGGTATTCTTTTTCGTCCCTACCACCGTAACGCTCATAATGTTTGTGAGCACGTTTCTTTAAAATCTCGCCTTTTTCTCGGCTGCTTTTATGGGAGAATGCGGAAAAACTGACTTGAATTTCTTCAGGGTCTTCCTCAATAGCCACTAACGGACTACCACACAGAGGGCAAATCAAATTGCCTTTCGGCTCAACCTTACCCGTTTCCCGATTCATAACCATCCTATATTTCTCAACAGGAACAGATTTTAAATTGTTTTCGCAGTTTAAATTAGAACAATAAAATTCAACCATTTTAGATCAATATTTACGTTTTGCAAAGGTAGCCATCATTAGAGCGTCTACCAAATTATCGTCATCATTTTTACACTTTGGAGTCCTACGGAAATCCACATTAGGATACAGCCTCTTAGCAGCAATCAAAGAAGTCCCCTTTACATCCACAATAGACTTCCCATCCTTACCCCTTTTGAGAACAGGTTTTACACCAGTCCAAAGTTCTTTTTGCCACATTTTAGGAGCGACTTTCGTGTACGGCACTTTAAACGTAGACAGAATCCCCTCTAAAGCACCATTTATCCACCCAAATTGGAAATTTGATTTTGCAGATGAACCAAATATACTATGAACATCTTCCAAAACAACATGCTCCAAAATATACTCCGGTTCTTTATCCCCATACGGGAACACCCGGTCGCATATCCAATTCGCAATCTCTGCCAGATTAATAACCTTACCACTAATTTTTTCAATCGGGTAAAACTCCACATTATTTTTCTCATCCAGAGAGCAAATACAACCTTTTGCACCGGGGTCAATCCCCCACCAGTATTTCACATAATTACTCGCCATCCTTCAACCTGCTTACACCATTTTCTTTGACAATAACCAGATTTTTGTCATACAAATTTCTGGCAGTGACGTGAGTTGTAACCAGCATACAAAATTTCATTCCATCCAAAGATTTCATCATCATAGAAACACCCAGAGGGTCCATCCCTTCCGTGATTTCATCTATGTGTAGGAACTGTAACCCACCGTAAGGATTCGTCGCATTGATCATATACTGTATCGCCAGAATCATGGATATCTCCATGCGAGCCCGTTCACCACCACTAAACGCTCCAAATTTCTTAACGCTATCCCGCACTACATACGGAGTAATCTCTTCACGAATTTCACCGCTTGCGAGTTTTTTATACCCCTCAACCATTACCCTCAAATCGCTGTGCATGGTCTCCAAAAACTTATTGATATGCAACTGGATAACGTTTAGAGATTCCTTGGAAAGCTCCATCTTAAAATCCTTAAAATGAAGCTTCCAAGAATTCAACTCTAATAACTGGCTTTCTAACCCACTAATTTCCTCTTCTTTTTTCTTTATTAAATCTTCTGTTTCTTTTATCTTCCCTTCAATTTCCAATATCTTGCCGTTTACCAGTACAGAACCTTTCAGGTCAATAATCGTGGCTTTCCAAGTTTTAATATTTTCTTCGTAAGTAGCTGCTTCCTTTTCAAACGTTGCAATGTGTCGCTCGTATCGTTTAATGTTGGTATCTAAATCTGTATTCGTATTCTCATAAGTTCTTACAGCCAGCTTCAAAACGTTTATCTTCTCTCGTAAAGCCTTTTCATCCTTTTCGGTAACTTCTCGCTCTTCTACGAATTCTTTAATCTGGGATTCAATGCCTGCAATATAGGTGTCAATCTTTCCAATCTCATCTTGGATACTTTCTATTTGTTTGCCAGTATTTTCTCCCTCCTTAACCAATTCCGGCAACGTTAGCCCAAGATCATTTTCCTGTACCCACTCATGACCGCATTTTGGACAGGTAATCGTCCCCATAAGGCAAACCTCAATAGCAGCAAATTTCTCATTCAACTCTTTCTTGGTTTTGGTCTTTTGGGCTTGCTCCTTTTCCTTTTCTGTTTTATCCTTTTCAAACCGGGCAACAGACGTATCAATCAGGGTATAAATATCGTCAAAGTCAATATTCTCTTCCTCAATCTGTATATCCTTGTTTACTTTGGTTATCTCCGTTAAATTCTTCTTAATAGTTGCATCGGCAGCAGCCTTCTTTTCTCGGTAGTCTTTGCAATTTGCATCCGCTTCTTTTTTCGCTTTTTCGGCCTCTTCAATCTTCGTTTCTAAATCTTTTATCTTTTGGTCCCGTTCTTCTTTTAAATCACGATTTTTCTCCTCTTCAAGATTTTCCCTATACACGTCCAACTGACCGTTTAGTCTCTGTATTTCTCTCCGTGGAACGTCAAGACTCTTATTTAATTCGTCAATATCATTTTCCAATAGAGGGAACACGTTATCAATCTTGTCGGACTTACTAAACCTGCTAATAATTTTAATCTTATCCGTATTACTGGATGAGAAGAATGATTTATAGTTATCTTTGTTAATCATAAAATAACTCTTCAAATCTTCTTTGCTTATGCCACCCATCCACTCCAGGATAAAACTATTGCCGTCCTTTACTGTGGCAAATTTAACAGGTTCTTTCTTGCCTGATTTCTCAATAGACAATTCAAGCCTCGTAGAACCCTTGCTGGGTATTACCCGATGAATCCACAAAATCTCCTCTCGTACGTCGCAAATTATACTCAGATCAATAATGGCTTTATCACAACCCCACCGGACAAGATCACAGTCCTGCAAATCACTCTTACGGAGTGCCTCTTGCATAACGGCATACGAAATTCCGGAACCCAAACTGGATTTCCCGGTTCCATTGCTTTCCTGGCTTTCCATCTGTGCAGGGGTACGATTTTCACCCTGTACCAATACCGGATAATCCGGGAAAGTATACTCTAAATGTTCAAACGAAAGAAAATCTTTCAGCTCTATTTTTCCTAATCTCATTTTGTATTACGCCCTAAAAGTTCGTCCAAAATTTTCTTATACTCATCTGGATGCTGCTCAAGCCATCCTGGAACGCTGGCTGCACCTTGCCCGACCTTTTCATCATTATAGTACACCCAAGAACCGCGCTTCTCAAAGAATTTTGAATTGATGATAACATCCAACACGTCTTGTTCCTTGTCAACCCCCGTACCAAAACGGATCAAAAACTCAGCCTTTTTGAATGGTGGTGCAACCTTATTCTTCGTAACCTTAAAACGAGTCTTCTGTGCCAACACATCATCACCATCCTTTTCTTGCCCAGCTTTAGTAATTTCTGCCATCTGGGACGTAAAGAATTTAATTGCATTTCCACCCGGCAACGTTACCGGATTCCCATACATTACACCAATCTTTTCTCGAAACTGGTTTAAGAGTAATAGGGTGCAACCATTCTCTTCCAACGGTTTTACCAATACTTTCAACCATGTAGACAACAGTCTCGCCAAAACCCCCATCTTTTGATCTCCTGCTTCTGCATCCATCATAACTCGTGGAGTCATACTGGCAACGGAATCCAAGATAATCATACCTATCTCCGGCACCTTAATAGCCTCACGTACCAGTTCCACCCCATCTTCAGCATCAGAGGGTTGCAGCAAAATAAACATTTCCGGAGACATATCCAACCCGAGGTCTGCTGCGTAATCCTGATCAAATGCACATTCATGATCTATGTACACCACCGGACGTCCGGTCTTCTGCACTTCAATAGCAGAAAGAATAGCGACGGTCGTTTTACCGCTGCTTTCCCATCCACTCAAACTAACGATACGGCCTTTGGCCCATCCACCACCCAAAGCCATATCAATAGAAAGGACTCCCGTAGAATAAAACTCTGTAGAACGGTGCTCTGTAACAATGGTATTCTTCGCAAAATCTTTTTCAATCTTTTTGCGGAAATTTCTTATAGTGTCTGACATACGGCTTCCAAATATTTTTTACCTGTTTTTAACTTATACCCTTTCTCCTTACAGAATACCTCAAATTTCTTCAGAATTTCATCGGACGTAAACTCTTTAACTTCCTCGGTCAGCTCGTTATCCTGTACCTCTACTTCTGTAAACTTCATTTTAACATCCACCCCCATAGAAGACAGAGCTCCTTTATTGATTGATTTTAGCCGATTTTGGTCTCCAACCAATTCTAACCGAACTAAACCATCACCCTCACTATTTTGTCTCGCTAAATCCAAAATTTCTTCATCGGTCAAACTATCTGTATCTACCTTAATTTTCCGGTACTCTTTAAACTTTGATTTCACCAATTCATGAGTTCCATCATCATAATATACCGTAAAACCTTTTTCAGCGTCCTCGCCGAAATTACGTTGGTAGGTGCTCGGCAAATGGTAAATATTCTTCCCTATCTTCTGTGCATTGTGGTAATGCCCCAAAAATACACATTTAAATCCAGATAACAAAGCGGGAGAAATTGGTGTGTCCACAGTTGTCCCGTCATTATTCCGACTCCCCTTAACGGCTATATGAGAACAAAGGATAGTTTCATTGCTTGTACACTCGTTCGCCTGATCAAATAAATCTATCCAAACCCCATCTTCAAAAAATGGCATAAATAAAATTTCAACACCTGCAATATTTTTAATGATAGGGTAGCTCATTAGATCAAATCCAGGATGGTGTACAAACGCATCCAGAAATGAAGTAGGGGAGGAATAAACCGTTTTATCGTGATTCCCCGGTATACAATGTATTGTTAAATCTGCTGCATGGTAATATTCTATACACCTACCAACAGCATTCAACACCTCTTCTCTTTGTGCAATACGACTATCAAATATGTCACCCAGCCATAGAACATCCTTAACGCCTAAATCGGTAGCAAGTTTAATCTCTTGCTTACACAGGTCTTCAAAAATCTCTATATTCTGGTTCGTTAAATGTTTATCGTTTGAAATTACAAACAAAGGATTTCTCATAACTAAAAATTAATAAGCAGGGGGATTTTCACCCCCTGCATTATTGATATTACTTTCCTAAACGTTTGCCACGCATTTCACGAATTTTGCGTAATTGTTCCATACGATCGTCAGGAATTTCGGTAGTGGCAGATTTATCAACTGCCTTTTCTTCCTTTTCGGGTACGGTTTCTTCCACGGGTTCTTCAACCTCTTTAGCAGGTGCGTCCGGTTCCTCAATAGGAAGTTCCTTTTCGTCATATGCCAAATCATACCACTCTTGCAGCTCTTTCTCAGAAAGGCGAGGAAGGTCTACACCGGGATATTTATCTTCCATATAATCCCGGATAAACATCTTCATCTTTGCAATAGACGGGTATTTGCTTTCGGATACGGACTCTTCCTTTGGCTCAGGTTTGGCAGCAGGTGCCGTTCTTGCTGGACGACTCGTCTTTTCTTCCTCTTTTGCAGGCTCATTTTCTTGCTCCTGTTCGTTCTTTTCCGATGCTGGCACCAATTTATACAGGGCTTCCAGTTCGTCCAAGAATTGGTCGTTAGAGAAGATATTGTACTCTGGATGCTTCTGGTCAAATCGTTTCAGGCCATCCATAGCAAAATCCCAGTCGCGTTCCGAATAGCTATTCACATAGGTGTCTTTCAGCGGTTCCAGTTTGGAAAGTTTTTCCAACTGCTCATCCGGGATCATGTTAATTGAGAAAAACTGTTCCCACGATTGACCCCGACTCGGTGTCTTTGCCGAAATAGAGTATACGTCCTTACCCGTTTTCTCATCTTTAGATTTCTCAATAATGAGCGGGTACCCAGAATCTGGATCGCTAAATACATCCAAAGTAACTACCTCATCCGTAGTTTCCCGAGCCGAAATACGATTCATCTCCTGGAACCATTGTGGACGTAACTGAAGACGACGAATTTCCGTTTCTCCTTTTACACACACATAGCAAACGAAACTCTTGATCGGTTTGATCCCCGGAACTTTTCCTTTAGGAGTGGTACGCCAGTCCAGAGGGGCCAAGAATTTCTTCTTTTCCTCACGGTCTTGGTACTGTTCTGCCAGTTCCTCAACATAACGAATGTAAAGCTCAATCGGGTCTTTACCGCCCATCACATTACTATGGACAGCAGCATCAAAAATCTTCTTATCTTTGATTTCCTTCCCAACCACTTTACCGTTCTCGTACTTATCTACTTCCACTTCCAGAGAGCAGGTGCAATAGGGTACATACGGAGAAGAACCGTCCATGGCCGGGAATACCCGCATTTCGTTAATACCGTCCTCTAATTTTACATACTGAGTGAACCCACGACGGCCCCCAAATTCACCCATATTGTCCGCACGTTTTTCTTCTTGCTGTACAACTGACAATTCTGCTGGTTTAAACTTACTTCTGTCAAATGCTTTCTTTTCCATTTTCTTACAATTTTGGTTTCTTGATAAATAGTAAATTGATTTCTCCTTCAATTAATTCTGATACGAATTCTTCCGGGGTTACTGGTTTTAAAATGTTGTTCAACTTCTTGGATTTGTCCTGTACTGACCAAAACAAACTATCCAACATGTCTAAATCTCTCTTTGCCTCAATAATCTCCTTTGATACGGTTTGATATTTAACATCCAAAATGACTGCGTCTTCCAATGATTTCTCTGTCAACTTAACAGATTCACCATCAATCGTAAACTTTCCACCACTTAAATTCGCTTCTCTTCTCAACTGTTTTTTTAATGACGCTTCAAACATACTGCGTTCCAAGACTTTCGTCTGGTAGTAGGATTCTGCTTCCGATTTCCACATCCCTACTTTATTAAGCAGGGCTGAAACGGTTGCAGCCTCACCATATAAATTTGAATAATTTATAGAGGTGAGCTCATCAATATTAATGTCATCATCGTACTCCTTTGACACCAATATCAACGGGCGGTCTCCAACGTGGATAACTGTTTTCATATTAATCTTTCTTTAAGAGTGTCATCATCGTTCTTCCCCCAACGTGCATAACGTTATTCCCAGAATATTCATCATTATAGACTTCCCCGTTCAGGATCAAGATATTACCCTTGCTATCCAAAATCACGTCATCGTATGCAGGGAATTCTCCTGGGAAACAAATAACCGTTAAGAACTGGTAATTATGCTCCATAAAAATCTTACAGAATTGACCATTCTTCCCGTTCTTAATATCTATGTCATACACATACCCGGCTGTAGTTGCTGCACCGCTTTTCCCAAATTTTGGTTCCAAGATACGGTCCATATCAACATAAGGAAAATCCTTATCGTATTGCGTAAATTTCTCAACAATAGACCGATAATCAAACCACCCATATCCAGATATCTGCTTCTGTAAGATATTCCACCACCAAGATTCACTTCTTTTTGGGCTGGAAAACAGGTCTTTATCCTTATCTATCTTAACTCGATATTTAGTTCTATAGAGGTCTATTAACCGCATACGATCGCACGGGTCATCAATTTTTTCCAAGTTATCAAAAGCCCCCGAGACCACCAAATTTTCAATGACAGATTTATTGACTTTACTCCCCTTAAAAACGTGACGGTCTAAAAACTCTTCAAAACTGAAATATTCACCGTTCTGTTCACGTTCAGAAAATATCTGTTCACACGCCTTTTCCCCAGCCTGTTTAATTGAGGTTAAGGCCCAATACATATTCCCCGTTTCTTTATCCGATACCACATTTATTCCAGACTTGTTAATGTCTACTTCCATGATCTTAACCCCTGTATCTCCACGGTTAATTTCTGAAACGTAAACCGGATAATCATCTTCGGCTGCATAGCTAAACGCAACAGACCAATATTCCAACGGGTAATGGACTTTCAGCCATTGACTCAAATATCCAGTAATAGAATAGGCAGCAGCATGAGATTTATTAAACAAATAGGTTGCAGCCTTATCAATCGCTTCCCACACCCCCTCAGAATATTCCATAGTTACGCCGAAATTTTCAGCATAATAGGGGATGAACCTTTCTTTGTACTGGTGCAATGCCTCGTATTTCTTCTTTACCATAGCTTTACGAACATCGTCGGCTTCTACGAGTGACAACCCGCCTAACACCTGACAAAGTTTCATGATCTGCTCTTGGTAACAGAATACTCCATACGTTTCTTTCAGGATTTCTTCAGTACCTACATAGAATTCCACGGGCCGTTCGCCGTTCTTACGTAGAACGTATTCTTTATGAAAATTATTCTCCATTGCACCGGGCCGATACAACGAAATTGCAGCGATCAAATCTTCCATGCAAGTCGGAAGAACTTCCTTACAATATCCTGTCAGCCCTTTAGAACCAAAGTGGAACACATCCCCGTTCCAACCTTTCTGGAAAAACTCAAACACCTTTTCATCGTCCAATGGAACAGAATAAAGGTCAATTTCTTCCCCGGTGTTTTCCTTAATTAACCGTAAAATGTCCTGGAATTTATCTAACTGCTTAACCCCCAAAATATCTTCTTTGAGGAACCCGGCACTATCCATTTCCATTCCTTCCCATTCCGACACCATCTGCCCGTCTTGCTGACGTATAGGGCACCATCTGAACATATCGTGCTCATCTGGGAAAACCATCATCGCACACGCATGGACACTTCGTGCTTTTGGGGCACCCAAAATAATAGAAAGTTCGTGAATCATGTTCGGGTATGTGTTAATAAATTCCTTTACCCTACTGTTAGAACATGCTGCAACCATAAGGTCTTCAAACTTACGATCGCTATCGCTTAAAAGACCCGTAATATAATTTACATCCGCAAATGGTATATTCTCCAGACGGCTAAAGTCTTTAATCGCTGCACGTAATTGTAGAGCCGAATATGTTCCCACCGAGCAAACCTGACTCGCTCCATACTTTTGCTCCATATATTCCTTAACACGGTTCCGGTCGCTCCCGGGAAAGTCCGTATCAATATCCGGTAGAGATACCTTTACACGCCCTTCATTCAGGAAACGTTCAAACAGCAGCCCCCACCGAAGCGGATCAAGCTGAGTAATCTCCAATAGATATGCAACCAGTGAACCACCAGCAGAACCACGACCGATCCCAGTCAAGATACCATTTTCCCGGCACCATTTAACAATATCCCACAGAATTAAGAAATAGTCAATAGATTCACCGAGTTTAATAACCTTAATCTCACGGTCTATGCGTTCCATGATAACGTCTTCGCCGTACTGGTCGAATAGGAATTCTCGCTTCTGGCAACCTTGCTGGATCAAATCCCAAAACAGGTCTTCATTTGTCTCATATTTTTCCTTCTGTTCTGGAGTCATTTTATAGGCTGGCAGGTGACGATGGTGGGTGTCCACCTTAAAATTCACCTCTTCGCAAACCAAATCCAAACGATCCAGCATATCGGCAATAAACTCATCCGGAATACCCTCGTCAATCTTCTCTTCCGAAAACATTGCCAACACTTCATCGTAATACTCCTCTATGTCTTTAAAATGCTGGTTATGGGATTCATAATTAGTAACCGACGATATACGGTTCAACTTACCTTTAACCACCGAAAATTCTTGGTCAATATAGTAAGCATCACACATCGGCAACGGCCTCTTCTTAGAGTTGTAAAATGTCTTCAGATTTTTTAGGTACCACTCATCTCGGTCATTCTTTACATATTCAACCGTATCAAATTGGTAGTAATCAAAAGGTGTGTTCCGTACATCGGCAAAATTTGACGTTTTGGGGTCCAACACGGATATAACACCATCCAAGTAATTAAACAGTACGTCTTCTTCAATGACTCTGCTATTCTCCGTATTTATGACCTTATTTATGGATAGAAGATTCAGCCATCCGGTCTCATCCTTTGCAAAACACTTCAAGCCATAATAAACGTCCCCACCTTTCCAAACGGTAATTTCCATACCGATAATCGGCTTAATCCCCACCGCTTCACAAGCCGATTGGAATTTAATAACTCCAGACAAAGAATTCTTCTCACAAATACCGAGGCTCTTTAATCCCAGAAACTTTGCCTTTTTAGCCCAATCAAAATAATTTCCCGACCCATTCAGGATTTCACTTTGACCATGCACACCAATAAAGCCAGTAGGGAACATAGAAATATTCACCAGCCCAACCCAGCGCATCCGGTTAAATTTAACCTCTTTTTCGCTCCCCACATTAAGCCAGTACCACTCCGCTCCGAATTTATAGACGTATCGGTCTGCCTTTACTGGACTGCCTACAAAATTGCAACGTGTGTCAAAGAATCTATTGGAACTATCTGGAACAGAAAGGCCGTATGTCTTCCCATCAATTTCAAACAATTCCTCACCAACTTCTTTGAAACGTATCTTATTTTTTGTCAAAAATTCTTTCAGCTCGCTAACCATAATAATTCTCTAAATCGCGTTTTACTAATTCAGTAATGTCTTCACGGTGATGGGCTCCAGTATGTAAAAATTTTATAGCATATCGTTCAGAATCATCCGTAGACAAACAATATCTTTCTGATTTATAATCAGTAAAGAACATCTTGACATCTGCATTTATCTGCTCTGCAAACTCAAATATCTTCTTAGATTCTTCGCTGTACCTGCAAGAATTAAAGATAAACACGTCATAATCATCTTTAACCTTTAAGGCATTTTTATAACACCAGTCAGCCCAAAACAAAGGATCGTATTTTCGTAAACGTCCACCAATATTGGTCATGAATTTACGATTATTAACCGTAACAGTTTCATCAAAACCAACAATAACACTACTCTGATCCTTCCATCTGTTATATGCCTCTATAGAGGGCGGATTTGGCAACCCCAGAATTGAAAATGTTAAATCTCTTACCCCATCACTAAAATCCAGAATAGTGGCCTGAATCCCCTCATTGGTGTGATTATTGTACAATTCTTTAGCAAAGAAATCTTTCCCAGAGCCTATAACTCCGATTAACCCGTATACTAATTTCTTTCTGTCCATTGCCGTATAAATTTCAAAATTCTACTAAATCCATTGCTCTCCGCTAACTGCACAATTAATTCTGTCGTACGGCCCTTAACAACCATCAGTCTCTTATCCCGGTTCCCAAGATTTTCCTCAGAATCAATAAACAACCACAAGTCTAAAAGATCGCAACATTTAAAGAGTGCATGCTGTCTCTCGTTTAATGACTCTTTTATAGATTCATCACTGTATCTAAGTAAGTATGGGTAATGTTCCGCAATTTCTTGCTCTATGCTCTCCCAATGCTCTTTAACTTTAGAATTCAGGTTCTTTGCCGTATACAACAAATCCCCTGTTTCGGTTTCCAAAATATCATGATTCAACACGATATCCAACTCCTGGACTGTATAGGGTACATCTTCTTGAGCTGCAAAAATACGAAACAACTGTGCAACTATATATTGATGCTCCATTAAATTGTACCTCTGGATAGTAGGTGTCCCAGACAGCCTATCCACGTGCTTCATCCACAGCAGCGCATCTATCCTCTTAAGAATATAGTCCATTAAGGTACGGATTATGAAACGTAACTTCTTTTTCTTTGTTCCAATGCTTCTCAAACATATTCACCCAGTCTTGCCCCAAAACATGGCTCGGTTTCTTATATTCTTCCCCGGCAACAATAGCCAGTTCAGCATCCCGCACCTCTTCCAGACACTTATCCAACCCGTTTATAGAGGTGAACATATTCCCTCCGCAATTAACATACTCCCACACACCGAATTTAGACGCATAGTCTTTTTCTTTCAGTTTGGAAATCTGTTTTACGAGCTCATATTTATCTTCATAGACATGCAGGTTATTTGCAAAATGGTAATATTTGCCAACTGGAACTCCTACAATAGCAGAAACATATTCCTGCATCAACGTAAAATTAAACACGTTTACCGCTGAAAACCCCCACAACACGTCATTCGAACGCATTGTTACAGTACAATCCAATTTACCATCTACAACCATAAATTGAATCGTACGAGTGCAGGGTGTATCTTTTGTTTCTTTCAACTTACCGTCTTTTCCGAAATCATCTTTAATCGGGTCATGGATCGTAATAGAAGCCTGACGGGTATTAATGTCTTTTTGGAGTGACATTATCACATATCGTAACTGGTCAATCCCGAAATCGTACTTACCATTAAAGGCATAATCCAAATAAGAATTATTATATCCACGAATTCTGGGGCCGTAACCAGCCCTCATAAACATCCCGTCATCAGAATAATCCCCCAAACTCTTCACATATCGCAGAGGTAGTTCCATATCGTTACGACCTAAACCGATCCACAAAGACTCCATCCAAGGGAGAATCTTATTCCATTTACGCTCTTCTATAGTTACGTATCTATCTGTAGGATTTGTAATACAGATCAAAACCGGGTGGGGAATTTCAAGACATTTTACACCCCTTGTTTCCCTCCATTCACCCTCTTTTACAATGGCTTTACTCATCATAATAAGGGCCTGATTTAAATTTTCAACTTCGTACATATCTCAAACTTTAAAATTTATATTTCCAAATATATCCACCTGCTGTCCGGTGATTCAATTTCCCTTTACAGCAGGAACTAATATTATGAATTTTTGTTTGATCAAAAGCATCTTTTACAGATGAAAATTCTGATATAAATTCTCCATCTTTAGAATATTGAATAACGGGTTTCTTATGTGCTTCTCTCGCTTTCTTCTGGGCTTTTCCTAACCCTGCACGTAATTTGCCATCATCATTCGCCCATTGAATTTTAGCTGCTTCTGATTGCTTTTTGCGATTCTCAATATTATTAAAATAATTTTTTGAATTCTTGCTGAAAATCTCCTTTATTTCTGGGTGATCTTTATAATATTGAGAAATCCTCTTTGATTGTTTTTCTCTTTCCACCTGACTGGAAAAACGTTTCTTTGCCCCGCGAGATAACTTCGCTCTAAAATCAGGATCATCCCAAAGTTTCTCCATAGAAGCTAACCATTTTTCTTTATTAAAAGTAACATTATCGCCACCTTTATTCATATTATACCCTTTACCAAAGGTATTATAATATTCAATATAAGATTCTTCAAGTACATTAAGATCACTGGCTAAATCTTCTGGCGTTTCACATTCTATAACTTCAAACTCCTCTATATAAAAATTCTCAAATCCATATTTATTAATTGCCTTATGAATTAAGAACTTAGAACCATTCTTCGCAGAACTCAAATGACCTAAAATTCTACGATCTAATTCCCTTTTCGTTTGCCCTATATACATTTTACCAGTAACAAGACAAGTAAGGCCATATATTCTTCCAATATTCATTACAAGCTAATCCCCCATTTTGGTGGAAACTTATAAATAATCTTATTCTTATTTGGTTTGAAAGTATTCTTAATCCTTTCATTATGTTTTTTATTAAATCTATTACCCAAACCTTTAGAATATTTAGAAGTCTCACAAAAACAATTCTGTAAATCTATCAAAGTTGGCTCTCTATTCGGAAGAGGTAAGAATTCAACTCCCTCTCCATATTTGTCAACCAATTCCCAAAAATTAGCATGCACCCACTTAATTATTTCAGAATAATTCGGCTTACCTGTTATATCAAAAGTCCAACCAATTCCCCGCTTCGCTCCGGGTCCAGCCACGATAAACTCGTTCTCATCAAAATCAACGAGCGGGCTGTACATCATATCAATCGTGTATTGCTGTGCCAGAAAATCCCCATAGATATCCAACGATAAGAAATGGTTGAACATCTCTTCCATTGATTTAGAATCCAATACCTTGTAGATAAATCCGTTCTCAAAAATCTCTTTACGGAATATATCAAAATAGGCATCTACTTTTTCCCACCCTTTTAGATACTGGTATTTTTCTGCTTGATAGAAATGACACGGGGTAATATATGCGTTGGAATACATAGGCTCCTTCTGGGCCTTTAAGAACTTTGGAACTTCTGGATCATACAGGGTTTCAAGATTAACCTCCCCAAAATTCTTCTCTATTGCTTCCCACGTTTCTATCTTATTGAAATGCTTAAACAGCAGTATCCGAGCAAAGATATTTTCTGGTTCCCGCTCCTTACCGTCATAAATAACATTCCCGATCAGGTAATTACTAACCCGATCCAAACACCTATACACATTCGTAAACTTAAACTCCTGCAATATAGGGTCATCGGTTAATTCACCGTCAAAATCATAATAACGCTGCCAAAAAATAGACATACGTTCACACATCCAATAGATATAATAATGAAAATTCTCGTTTGGATTGAAGTTAAATATCTCTTTTCTGCCTGCCATATTCATACGCTTTTTTCCATGATATATTCACATCCCAGACTTCATCGTACCCATTCCAGGATTTCTTTTCTTTCTTTACAGCACGTACAAACCCCGGAAACATCTTTTCCATTTCAAAGGCATTTTGATTCGTTTCTTCTGGCTTCCGGTAACTGCTGCAACCACCCTTCTGATTGACGGCCTTTTTATCTATTGCATATTTATAGAAGACCCCTACTTTGTAACCCTCTAACAAAAATTCAAGCTCCATGTAGAAGTCTTCTCGGTACCTGACGTCAGAAAACCGGGAAGGCATCTTACGATAATTCTCTTTATGTAAAGCCCAAAACCCATACAAACGGCTATTATCCACAAAATCCAACGGCTGTCGGTTATTTCCTGTTCTATGGCTGACGCCTACCATACCATATTCCCCGGTATCTAACTTATCAAAAATATCCAGCAAAATAGCATAATAGATGCTCGTAAGGGTTTCCTCTTTAAACTTTGAAGAATTAACGTTTGTAAGGCCATGTTTATTCCCCTCACCAAAATCGGGGTCTTTACGGACGTGAAATTGGAGATTATCCTCAAAAAAGAAGACATACTCTCCATCGAGATTATTAATACACCATTCCCTCGCCTCTCCAACGAAGTCTCCAGAATACTCTGTTATTCTCTTTACCTTACCACCCCACGTCTTAGAGTGTAGTTCTTTTTCTCCTGGGTGGCATACTATGGTAATCATAGACAGAATTTCTTCCGGCATATTACTCAACAGGTGCTGATGATCCACCCGGCCTCGTGTCAATAATACAAAGTCACAAGACAGGAAACGTTCTATTTTATCCATTCTTTACTCTTTCCCTCAGGCTTGATGAACTGAAATCATGTTGACGAGAATTATAGATTATCTTCACACCGGGGATATGTTTACCCGTATGTTCTACATCCTTGTACTCCTCTCCACAAAAACGCAGATGAGGCCGTACAATTTTGATCAGATTAACCAAATCCTCTTCGGTATCAAAAGGTACAATCATATCCACGCATTTAACTGCCTGCAATTGAATATACCTCTCAAGTATAGATTGTACAGGTTTGTTCTTCTCAGGGCGAGATATTGTAGGATCGGTCAATAAGCCAACAACCAAGAAATCAACTTGACTTTTTGCCTCTTCCAACATTATTACATGCCCTGCGTGTAGAAGATCAAACGTACTTGCAGTAAATCCTATCGTTTTAAACTTCCGTATCTTCTCTAATTTATCGAACATAAAAACTCATCAAATAGTCAATATTCTCTTTCAATTTTGCTTTCTCAGATTCTGGTGCATACTTAAAAACACGTATAAAATGAGTCAATTCTAACAATGTCAAAACTCTTGAATTAGCTCTTCCATGATCCGGGGTTGTAAAATAATCCATTACCCACTCATAAGAAATTAAATCCTCATGACGTCGTAACGAATACAACAGTTTAGAAGCATCTAACATCCAAGATGAAAATTTCCCTTCCCCCGAAATAGGATCAATCAGATAAATCTTGCCATCCCTGCAAAGAATATTCTCCAAAGACATATCTCCATGGCAGAAAGAACACCCGGTATTCGCTCTCCGTAATTCTTCCTTCAAGACAGGAATTATCTCATAAAAATCATCATTTGTCTTGCAATGATGGGTAATGCGTTCTATATAATTGACAATACCGTTTTTCTGATTGTAGATAGGCGGTATATCCCGGAATAAGTCAATCACTTTAACGATATCCGGAATTTTAGGCTGGCAGTCACTTTCAATATACTCCATACAAATGGTCTCACCAATGACGGAATATATCTCTGGTACATTTACAAAACGAGAAGCCACTTTAAACCATTTAGCAGCCTCTAATGTATCATGGTGTGTCTTAAACACACGCCCCTCACGCAGTTCAACAGTCGCACCAGACCAACCTCCCGAAAGAGTTTTAATGTCCAAATCTACAAACTGCTCCGGAGTCAAATTTTTATCGTCTATGTAATATGTAGCGAGTTTCTTTTGGAAAGAGAGCTGGTGGTACTTCACACCATGCTTATTCAACCATATCTCTATCTGTGGCCGATATTTACGATCTGCTTTTTCGGAATCGCCGTTGCAAGAAAGTTGTCCACGTGCGGTAACAATCCATATCTCCCAGCCATAATCATACAGCCTATTGATCTTCTCAATAACAGGCATGATAGGTTCTGCATTTACCCAGTCCCGGTTCAGAGTGCGACAAATGGTATCATCTAAATCACAGATGATTCTCTTACTATAATCTCCCATTTTATACTAACTTATACAGAATATTAGTTTTCATTCGCAGTTGAGAAGAGGCATTACGCCCATTTACTTCTCTTAGCAAAACACCCACTTCGGTATCTGGAGTAATTTCCTCTGGAATATCCCTAAGAACACCGATACAAATGGCCCCCTGTCGTTCCCATACGACAGGCAGGCCAATCATATCTTGAGAAATGGATGATCCAATATAATTTTCTGGTTGAAAATACTTTAACCGCAATTCCTCGTTCATGGCTGTACTGATTTTTAGTTTACAGTACAAATATAAACTTTTGAATTGGATTAACCAAAATTATTCGGCACTTTTCTTCTCATCGGTAGAACCAAATCCACCCTCTCCTCGTTCGGTAGCGGTGAGTTCTTCAACCTCTTCCAGTTCAATAACCGGATAAGGCACAATGATCAATTGAGCTACCCGCTCACCGTTTCCAAAAATATCTGGTTCTTTGTCAATTAAAGACAGATTTACAATCGTTGAACCCGTTACTTGAACGTCTTTATGCTGCACCAATTTCTTAAACCGTACACACACCTCACCACGATAACCGCTGTCCACAACCCCAACGCAATTCGCCTGGATCAGATCTTTTTTACTTACGGAACTCCGAGGGAAAATAAGGCCCATATATCCTTCTGGAATCTCTACTGCCAACCCTGTTCCATACTCTACATACTTATCCGTCTCCTTGATGGAAATAGCGGTCAAATCCAAGCCAGCATCCCCCGGTTTTGCATACGACGGAATCACTGCACCCGGATGCAATTTCATAATTCTTACTTTCATCACAATTCAATTTTTAGTGTTAAACAATTATAATCTAAACAAATAACTTTTCCATTCACATTCACAAGACACTGATCTTTAGCCGGAAAATTTATTGACACAGCCCCTAAACTCCCTTCATATTCAACTGGTGTATCTGCTTTAAACGCATAGGTCTTATCCCAATATCGCATAGAACGTTCCTTATCCAAAGGATATTTCAAATTAGGCATACCCACCGGATTCATAAATATAGACCTGTAAAAACAGTCATAAATCCCAACATCAGTAAATATATGCTTTGCACCAGAACGCTCTCCAATTGCCCGTATTTTCTCTTCCTTCAGATTGGCAATGTCCTGAGCCATCTTTATGTAATGTGGCAGTTCATATATCTTGGTACGAAACAAGTAAGAGAAATACTCCAACTGTAACGTCTCTAAATATTCTAACAAATTTTGACCACTCATATCACCCTATCTTTTTCACTAATTTTTGCGTATAATAATTTATAGGAGCGTATTCATTCTCCAACGTATCCCACAACTCTTTCAAACTCAAATCTCCGGGGTCTTTACCGGGAACCGTAATAGAAGCGATAACCGTCTTAACGTGGTGAGAAAGTTTCAAAGCATAAGATTTATTCTCCTCTCGTGCATCCTCATCATACATCAAAGTAACTTTCTTTGGATGCTTACTGCATATCAACTCAATCTGCTCATTACTTAAACTGTTACCAAACGTAAAACAGCAACCAAATTCCGTTCCAAGTTGATCAATACACAAACGGTAATCCACATTCACTTTATCAAAAAGCCCCTCAACAATGATCAGATTTTCTACTCCATCCTGGACGGTGTCCATACCACCCAAAATCTTCGTAAAATCACATTCACTATTTCGGTATCGTAATGTCGGACGTAACCCCTGCTCTTTGCAATACTTCAGATTTTCTATGTGCCATTCCTTCGTCCTTCTGCTACGTGCCAACCATGCAACCGGAATCCCATTTTGTTTTATCTTGAAGATAATATAATTCTTTAACCTACTCTCCATAAAATAATCCGTAAATGACGGTTCAAATTCTTTATAGTGCATGGGTAAGAAATTACGGGAATCCAAATAGGGGTCATTTATTAGAGGTTGCAACTTAATCGGAAGCGTAACCTCTGGGAGTTCTTCCCTCTCCAATTTCGTCGGCTGCTCTCCAACCACCATCAAAGTACTCTTATTAGATTTCACATACTCCGTTCGTACCAAATCCAAACGTCCTAATTCCTTTAAGAAATTATAAAGGGACGTTTTTGTGCTGCATTTCCAACAGTGAAAAATATTAGCATCCCCATCCATAAGGACACCCCACTTCTTCGGCTTATGGCAAAACGGGCAATCCTCATTATTAGATAACCACCCCTGATTTCCGAACGGAACAAGTCCTAACGAATCTACGATTTCTTCTTTGTCAAATGCGATCATACGACGTTTGTCTTTCTACGTTTATTTTCCCTAACTGCTGGCAGGCTATCCTCACCGTGCATATATAATTCCATGGTAGTGCGTCGGTCATAGAAGCGACCATGATCATAATCGGTTGCTATCTTGAATATCTTGCCGTTATTTTTGTAATCTCGTAATTTGTCACAGTAAATTCGGAGCAAATTTTCTTCCCCCTCTTTGAGAGTTACGTTACCCGTAAACACAAACGAAAAAGGCTTTACAAGGGTGCGGTCTCCTTCTGTGTTATTCCTCGTAATAACCTTATCAGGGTCATTCCATATGTCAAACGAAACATCCCCTGTCTGTGTTGCAGTAATCCCCAAAAATCCAAACTCTGTAGCAAGGTCTTTAAACCTCTGAGCACACTTTTGGAGTTTATATTTTATGTAAGCCGGGTCAGTATCCACTTTCTTATTTTCTCCAGTAACAATCAAATCCAAAGAGTCTAAAATCACCACCTTTGGAAAATACCCGTTTATCTTGTGGTACTCTAAAATCAAGTTACGAACTTCCAACATAGAAGCGTCCCCAAACTTCTCAAAGGCATACACATCCACATCCTTACCCCAAAGGGCCATCTCTGCAATGGTTTTATCTATGGCTTCCAATTTTTCAGGCGGTATATTGCCACGACGAACCTCTCCAAACTTCATAGAAGTCCACATCTGATCATATTTGTTCAATACCTGCTTTTGACTTCCCTCTGCTTGAATGTGTAAAACTGGTTCTCCATTTAATGCTGCTGCAAGTCCATGATATCTTAGAACGGTACTTTTCCCCACCCCGGAACGCATAATCCATAAAACAGTATCGGTAATCTCTCCACCGCCTTCTGTAAAGTCATCCAGAGCATCTATGCCAAACAGAACACGAGAATTATTCTTCTCAGAAGAACTTTCCTCAATATTCTCTTTTATGTTCTCATGAAAATCTGCAAAAACCTTTTTAAACTTACCGCCCTTTTGCCTGAGCGAAATATTTAAAATTCGTTGGCTTTCCTCGAAATTTACTTGAATTGCTTCTGCCTTTTTACCCTCTTGGAATAAATCGTACACACGTTTGCTCAGAATCGTAAACTCGCTGTCTCGTATGTACTCTTCCAATTGGTTAATAATCAGCTCATAATCAACCGCATTTGCATCCTTAATCTCATTAATGGTCTTTTGGACCTGCTCATTAATAGCATACTTCTGAGCAATTACCCCCAAAGAAGGAAGTTTGCCAGTTGATTGGAACTGCTCTAAACAGTCTCGCAAAACAACTTTATACCCTATCTCTTCTTTAGGGATCAGAGTGTAATTCAAATACCCGGCACACACTTTCATGACCGCCGGATTTATGAACATTAACTTGAATAACTCTGCAAGAAAATTTTCATTTAACTTCGAACTCATACAAATTTTATACTAAATCAATCTTGATCTTAACTGCCTTATTTTCTCGTAAATTAGTCAGAGCAAAGAACGAACTCATACAAGTATCCTCGTGTCCGGAAACGCTTTCCAAAGTACCTTTATCGCTCCGGAATGCAATAGAATTAAATTCTCCAAACAACACATCAACCAATTCTTTCGTTCTCCCGGCTTTATAAGGAATACGAATTTCCCCACGTTCAAACATAGCAGCCAAAGATGGAAGCCCACTATGGAGGTCCTTCTTGTTGCTGCTGGTGGTAGTAAACGGTTCAATATTCCTCAACCCCCTTTGCTTCGCCATAGAACCAAGAATAGTCTGGAACCCGTTGTTCTCCACAACAATCATATTTGGCTTAAACCGCTGATCCAATGAAACAAGCTGATTTATTTGCTCATCATGGCTTGCACCTCTTACTCGGTACATATGCAGCAAATAATAAAGCCCCTGTTCATCCATCCCCCAAACAGTATAAACCGTATAGTCGGCAGAAACATTGCCAGATATTGCAAAGTCCGCACCGATAACAACCTTTTTCAGTTTAATCGGGAACCCCTCTATGTTATCAGAAAATGAAATATTCTCCATTCCAATAACAGAACGCATCAATATCTCATATGGGAAAATCGTAGCATCATCAGAAATAGGTACCACCAAATACTCTCTACTGAATACAAGACTACCGAGGGAAGCCTTTTCTTCCATGAGCTTATCAAACGTAAAACGGTCAGGGGCCAACAATTTCCCATTCGGGAAAATAGCTGGGTACTCAAATACCTTAAACCGTTTATCCTGCTTTAACTCGTAATAGAGGTCTCGTTCCTGATATGGTGTACCAGATACCAAGAAATATCCATAAGGCTCCACAATAGGAGAAATAGCACCTTTGAAAAGGTTGTGGAGCTTTTCCCTCTGTTCCAAAGAATAAATCGAACTCTCGTCCGGCAAGTCATCACAAACGACTGCACCAACGTGAAGACCACGAATAAACCCGTCCTTACCACGTAAATGGATTTTCGCCCCAAGTTCTGTCTCAATTCCAGTAGCAGCAAGAGAGGCCTTTCCATTTGGATTCAACTTCTCAGCCAGTAAATCGTTCACCTCTATCTCCTCTACAATCTTGTCAATATGCTCCTTTCCAAGAGTGATTGTATTGGTGATAATACATGTCTCTTTCCTGTTCTGATTATCCGGTGTATTTGGCTGCATTACATTCGGACGGTCATAACTATACAACCGCCACAAAGGAAACGCATAACAGAACTCAAAACTATTATGTAAAACAGTTCCGTCCTTTAAAAGGAATAAATGATCTTTATCTACACTAAACCCAATATACTCTCCAACCCCCATAGAGGAAACCTTGAATGAAGATTTTTGTAAATCCATCCAATGTTTTTCTCTTTTAATCGCCTTTTTACGTGCTATCTTCGTTGGAATATCCCAAGTGTCTCCAGACAATTTTACCGAATAACCTGTATATTCTGTCGGCCCACCTTTAAGATTCAGAATAGAAGTATGTGTACGGAAAGAAGCTCTAAACCCTAAAGACCAACAAAGTTCCTGAACTTGCTTCATTAACCGTTCATTAATCATCCCTATATCAAAAGTATTCTCACTTTTATAGAAATGGCCATCAGAATCTAACAAACCAGCCAGTAATTCCAAACGCTGCTTTCTACTGCCATACATATACAGGTCAGGGATATGTTTATTATTAAGCATATCCAAGGATTTCAGCGTATTGAGAATCTTATTGCGTTGACCCGGAACTCCATTTGTAATCTTGAAATGAAATTTAGCCTCTCCTTTTCCTCTGGAAACCCCTAAACCCAAACGCCCTGCATACCCATATAAATAATCAATAACTTCTGGGTCTGTATTGGTAATATGGGTACTCCCAGAATTCCCATCGCCCAACCATAATCCAATAAAATACGGTTCAACTGGCTGTTCTTTTTCAGGGAGTTCCCACCCCTTAACACGATAAGATTTACAACGATTCTTCTTATTTTTAGAAAAATTGATAAACTCTTTTACCGGAGTTTCCTGGATGGAATCATAATAGTTACCCCTCTTTCGTAAAGCATTATTCCAAATATACTCTCTATATTTGTAATGGAGAATATGCTCCGAATTGCAAACGTAATTTTCCGTCCTGGACTGTTCTACACAGAACATCTCATCTGTGCCTGTGTGCAACTCTAAAATCTTACGGGGGGTACTATCAACCCCCATCAACAAATCTCCAACCTTTAAATCTTTCACTTTACGAATCTCCCCAGAAAACATCACAACCTCTGTATCTGGTGCAAGACATTTACCGTGAGAACGTGCAGCAAGATATACAGAATTAGGAAATAGTTGAATCATATTCCCCCACTCCAAATTTCTCCAACCCTGACGGAAATTCGTCAGCATGGTAGTCTTGAAATAATTGTAGGACAGCTTCTTCAAACTGTTATCCATAGAACTCTTAACCTGTTCCAGATAATCTATTTTCTGGGATTCTATGGTCTTATTGAAATTTATTACATTTACAGTCTGAGCGAAAATTTCATCCAACAATTTTTCAATATCATTATCATACGCCTCGGACAGTTGTTGTAACGCTTTAGGTGGCAAATTTGAAATTATCTCGTTTGCCACCTCAAAAACGTGTGCCCTTTGTTGAAATGAAATATTTTCGATGCTATCCATTACCCTAACTGAAAAGTCTCACGAAAACGTTCTTCTTTGACCGGAGCTTCTACTGCTGATGCACCATAGCCCCGAAGCCTCTTCAGGTAGCTGATCATCAATTCTGCATTAGATTCCGTATCTTTTAAAGCCCGGTGAGCCTCTACCAGTTCAATTCCATGACGGGTACAACAGGTTCCTAACTTATAATTCTCACCCTCAAGAGTGGTGTAATATTCCAATTTTTGGGTATCTTCAACCCATTTGACGTAATTGTAAATATCGTCATCATAAAACCGGAACATCTCTTCAAAAAATGGCATATCGAACCCGGTAAAATTGTGACCACCGAGGATAGCCTTTTGCCGTGGATTCGTATACTTTTTGAGCAGTTCTTTTACATCCTTATAAACCACCTTGCAATCCACACCAAGTTCGTCAATCATCTTACGAGTAATCCCATGTGTTTCCTCTGCTTTAGGATTGTATTCCAGGCCATCTTTGTAAGGCTTGATGATATTGGAATATCTGTCAACAATAGACAGAGTCAAACAATCCACAACCACACACGCCACCTCTATAAGAGCAACGTCTAAAAATGCTTTACTGTCTTTGTTTGGCAGCCCACCAGTCTCGGTGTCGGCCATTACAATGTATTTTACCGAAGTGTTCATATTCTAAATTTTTTCAACTAAAATTTCGTAATCTTCATCCCTAACATCTATATCGTCATAAACCAATACCACGTTTCGCACCGGGTTATCCTTTATAGAATCCTCAAATTTATTCAAAATTATTGTAGGTTCATCGTCATCGGTATACCCTTTCTCGTACCCGATTATATAGTAATAGTGGAGTCGGGTGTCTGCAATATCGTGAAAGTGAATAACCCGTTTCCGTTTCCTGTTTTCTTTGATGATATCCAAGAGTTGTTCATGCAGGGAGTCATCTTCAAAATCCCCATTCTCTAAAAGGTCAGCAGCCCGAACCTCTCCATGGGTCATTAAGATATACCCAAATAACTCCAGGACATCTTTCTCAGCTAATTCCTCTAAAGGGATTTCAAATATTTCTGAGGCTATACGTTTCTTTTTAGCTGCCATACTCAATCCTCAGCCATATATATCTCCGCATCCAGGGGGAATTTCTTTGCAAACCGCACAAGGTCATGCTTCCCCATAAAATCACGTTCCTCTGTAGTGAAATAGCAGCCATATTCATCGATAGGCTTGCTTCGTTGCATTAATTCCTCGAAATTAAACTTTTTCTTTCTTTCCTGTTCCATAACTTTCCACTAATTTTGGCGATTCTCCACGCCCCACATTATTATCATATTTTTCAACACTTACTCCTTCTGGAAGATTTTCCACCAACTTACGAAATGCTTTTGGAACATTTTGATGAGCCCAGCGGAAATAATCCTCACGAACAAAGCGATCAGTTCTCTCTCCTCTTGCGAGCATACGTTTATACGCCTCTTTATAATCGTCAATACTTACATAGATGACACGCACCTTGTAACCAGAATTTTTCAAAACATCAATCTGCTTCAATAATTTATTATATTCTGGAAAGACTTTATCTATTATAAGATTGGATTTAATTCCTGTAAGTTTATTAATCACAACTTTAGCAAGATAAGAACCCTCTTCATGCACTTTAGAAGAAGCAAATTTCTTATCATACTCTACATACTTTTTGTATTCAGGAATCTTTTCTGTCTTGATTTCATCTGGGTCTACTGGCACTCCTTCGTCTTTAATTTTCCCAAACTCTTTAAGGTAACGAAGAACCGTACCTTTCCCCGAAGCAGGGGCACCCATCATAAGAGTCGCAACTGGCTCCTTCTGTGGTTTTGCCTTATCCAAATATTCTTTGATTATAGGCTCATGAACGCGCTTAACACGTTCTTTGTCCCATTCCCCATTCTTAAAATATCGGGACTGCGTATCTTTACTTAAAATAGATTCTTCTTTTGTAGAACCACCGTAACGCATACCAACACGTCCTAATTTACGGTTCTCTGGATTATCTTTATAGTAACCCGAACGAGACTTCAATAAATCTATTGCGCCTGCAAAATCCCCAGCCTTAACCAGAGTAGAATATTGCTGCACAAAATTCTTATCCTTTATACTTTTCTCAATTTCGTCCATCCCCTACGAATTCATGAATATAATGACACTCTCTGCAATTCAGTTCAATATTCTCCTTTACCAGCCTTAAATCCGGCCTGGACCCTTTGCTATGTATGTGGCTGAAAAATTCTGGACGTGGCGTGTGGCCCAAAAATTTCCCACATTTTACGCAATAGTGGGCTCTTTCAGCCCAAATTTCCAAAAATAATTCCCGCTCCCCAGTCTTCTTCCTCTGCTTTGGTTTGGATCGTTCTTTATAAACCTGCACCCTCGTCTTCCCCTGATGGTTCAACTTAAACACACATTCAGAACACAACCATTTCGTTCTATTCTGAATAAAATGGGAACCACACTTACACGGTTTTTGCTCCCACCTCTGGCTCATAAAATTTATCCTTTACCAATTTATAATGATTATATTTTATAATCACCTTTTCTCCAATTTCTGTATGGAGTAAAAAATAATTTACCCCCACATGAGTAATGGCCCCGGCCTTATTAACCAGTTCCAACTCTGTAAGCCTTGGAAAATAGCAACTTTTACAAATCAACCCGACTTTTGGAAAACTATCCACCTGCACAAATTTTTTTATATTCACAGCCAGAACAAGACGGGCTCATCTGGTTATATATCATTTTACCAAAACTGCTACAATTCAAAAAACCTCTGGCCGTATTTACCCACTTTGCTCTCTGAGTTTCCATATACTCTTCCGAGATAACTTTAGAGCTCTCTTTAAGCGGATTTACGAGCCTGTATTTGGATTTAAATTGATCTACAAAATAAACCCACTTTTCCGACCTGTTTCTCCATGCTTGGAGAGATTTCTCCCCAAATATCCAAGATAATGAAATTGCATGGAGTGTGCTTTGATCTTTTCTTCGTTCAAAAGAAAACAAGATAAAATTCCAATAGGAATCATCATTCCAGCCAGCGGTCTTCTTTACAAAATTTTTTAAGAGCGTTTCCTCAGATGGAGTTAGAAAAGGTTTGTAGAACGCATTCCCATAAAATGAACTTTTCACATACAAGAATAAATCCAACAACTTCTTTTCCATATCTCTACCATTGATTAACAAAGGTAAAAACAAAAATCCAAATTGCCAAACTTAATCCCAAACAAAATTCAGTTCAGCACCCTCGAACTCGGCCTGCTTAACCGGGATATATCTGTACCAATTCTTTGGATCACGCATTGCCACATTATCATAAATCTCTTTAGCTGCATCTTTATCTATCTTACGATGCAGCCACACACCAATAGAAGCACCTGCCAACATGTCTCCCAAATTCGCAGGACTATCTTCCGTAGGGTGTGAAAATGTTATGTTCTGTGGACGTGAATTAATAGTCGCCAGACGTTCAATAAACGCATTACCATTCTCATCAATAGCAGGCTTGACAGCAGCAAACTCCAAAACAGATTGTGTCGGCGGTTCAACGTCTTTAAACCAGAACTTCAGATTGGTCAAATCCGTATCACTATCATTAACCAACATCAATCCAATATATTCATCGCTCCCTTTAGACTCTGCTAATAGGCTTATTTCTCCAAATACGGCACTATACACGTCGTTCTGTACCATAGTGGATGATTGGTACCCACCTATGGAATTAGAAGGACGTGTGGACGGTAAATCGTACCCAGCACTAACAGTATAATAAAGTTTCATATTTTAATGGTATATAATTATCAATTTTATGTCGGTGTCCACGTGTATATCGCATTACCGGTGTCCAGTCTACCACTGGAGTTAAAGTTGACCATCGTAATCCCGGCAATTGGGTAATCCGGGCCGCCTGCATACCCCGAAACCTGTGTTTGATTCACACCCATCGTTATGCTTCCGTCACCTCCCATACCTCCTCCGTCGGTATAGGTATAGTTGATAGAAAGTTGGTCTTTGACCGCCTGGCTTGCATATATTACAAACGTTCCTCCGGTTTGATTGTAGGAGAAGGTCAGACTGATAGTCGGTTTAACGTAAGCAGCTTGCGTGACCGTGGTTGTAGCTTCTACACCTATGGCCGACCCGTTATAAGTGATCTGCACTGTGATAGAAGCAGACCTTGTAGAAGAATTGCTGTTTGCACTCGCGGTAACTACACCTGTACTCGAATTAATATCTCCCCAGCTGGGCTTACTGTTAGTCCATACATAGTTCTGGGAATGACCTGGAGGAAGCCCATGGTCTTCAGGTCCAGTAGCACCCGATGAGTAGTATTTTTTATATGTTATGTCTCCCCCGGGAGAAGCGGTTCCTCCGCCGTATGGAATAGTCTGGTTATAATAAAACTGATTATAACTTATATCAGCATAGCTGATGACTGCATTTGTGGCACTTGCTGATGCGGTGGCAGTTTTGGATGAGCTTCCCGAATTAGTGGCAGTTACAGTTACCGTATCCGTCGTAACATTAGTGGTCATGTTACTATGAGAAATAATATTCCCAGACAAGCTAAACCTATTATTTCCGTTTCCGGTTAGCGCTATCGTGGTAGTTCCTGCTCTGGATACCGATTGAGTATCTGTTGAACCGGAAGTATAAGTTCTTTTTTGGCCCATAGTATTAGATACGCTATGAGATACAGTTGCAGAACCACCCGCAGCGGTTAACCCTGATCCAATAGATATACTCGGAGTTCCATAAGCAGTAATACCAGTATCAACCCAAGCCCCAACAGAATTAGATACACTTGCTGATGCATCATGATAAGTACCAGAGTTAGCAGAGTTTGTACATCTAATAGTTACCGTATCCGTCGTAACATTAGTGGTCATACTGGAATGGGTAGCTACTGAGTTAGCAAAGCTAAACCTACTGTTCCCATTACCAACCATGGATAAGCTAATACTATCCGTTACAGTTTTAGTATATGGCCCATAAGTACCAGAATCATATTGAGTATAGTATGTACGGGTATGACTTGCACTACCACCAAAAGTAGCTGATCCACCAGCCGCAGTAAGTTGGTTAGCTAGTAAAGTACATGTAGCTTTAAAATCACTGTTTGAACCATTTAGATCACCATTGAGTAATCTGTTTTGTGCCTGATAGACATTTTGAGTACCCTTTAAAGTAGAGGTTACTGATGGTTTACTCATTGATGATGGGTAAACAAAAGTAGCAGTAAAAGTAGAAGTAATAACTGGTGAAGTAATAACTCCTCCTATTGTAGCTCCCCTACTACCAGCAGTAACATTCCCACTACTGGTATTTATAGAAAACCCATTACCAGTAGCCATAGTAAAAGTTCTTGAGAAACTAAGAGTACCTCCCCATGAATTGGTAGATTGAGAACCTGCTATGCCACCACTAGAAAAAGTAGCTGTAGCTTTACCATTGCCATTTGCAGTAGCTGTTCCACCAGAGGCTGCTATTGGATTTCCTGTATAGTAAAAATGAACCGTAGCTAGTGAGGTATCATTTACCCCGGCTTCTAATTTAGTGATTAAATTCTCATTTTGATATAATGATAAATGGTTAGAAGTAAGTCCGTCATAGGTCCAATAGATCGTTCCGCGTCTTCTCACACCAACAGTTATTCCTCGAGACAATACGTGATACCCGCCATTTCCCCAGGCTTCCATCCATTCACCGCCTTCATAAAGAACCATTCCTGACCTATCCCCATCAGCACCGTTCTTTTCTTCAATGGTTGAACCGGAAGTATATAAATAAGTTGTATATCTTCTAAAATTAATATAGCCTCCTCCGGCAGGGACCGCCCCCCAGTCCGCAGGTTGGACCCAGGTAGCATCAGCAGCATAAGCGGCAATTCTAATCGAACTGAGGTTCCTGGCATTCGCGGCCTGAGTGCAGGTAGCGGTCATAGACGCAGTAGCAACAATAGTTCCAGCACTATTATAAGCAGCAGTAGGAATCCATCTAACGGTTATTTTTCTGGTAACAACACCAGAAGTTCTCGCAGGACCAATGGTTGTTCCTCGATGAGTGGCTGTTAATACTCCAGTCGTAGAATTAACTGCTGTAAACCCATTTTGAACAGAACCTAATACCCAGTTTTCTGGATCAGGAGAGTCAGTTCCATATGTAGCAGAAGGAGTAACAGTTGTAGTAGACCCACTCGAAAAAGTAAAATTTCTCGTACTTCCTGTAATGGTAGGTGATGCACTTGTTGCTCCAGCAGAAATATTCGCATAACTAATAGCACCCCCAGAAAGAGACAATCCAACCACATAATTACCAGCCTGAGGAACAGCAGCAGAAGCCGAAGCCGACTTTCCATTCATCCTCACGGTCATAGTTCCCGTCGTAAACGTAGTCTGATTAGAAATACTCGTTCCCTTGGAAGTTACCGAAGCATTTCCATTAGACGTATTTATTCTACCACCAGAAAACGATAAAGAGGCCCCGGTCGTAATAGCACCACCAGTCCCAGCAACACCATTCCAAGTCCACGTCTGGCTATATCCATAATTAGGTGAGATGGTTCCTCCGGCTGCTGTCGCCGTTGGGTAATTATAAGCGGTAATCGTAATCTCGCTATACACTTTTACACCTGCATTCTGAGTAATAGTTGCAGTAGCCGATTCAGTAAGCTGAGTAACCGTTACAGACCCTGATCCGGCTGTCTCTTGTTTACTATTACCGACAATAATCGTCACATATCCCGGACCAACTCCAGAACTTTGCGTAATCTGTGCTGTGTTCAACGTTCCCTTATTAAACACAGCAGTCCACTCAATTCCAGGGGCACAGTCCACATGAATATTTACCGTTTGACCAGTCGCTGGAACATTTACACTCGTGGGGTCCAAAATAACGAATGCAGGTAATTTCTTTTGAGTAATCTCAAATCCAGTTAAAACACTTGTAGAATTCCTCAAAACTATGGCAGAAGTGCGAGGTGTTGTATTTGGATTCGATTGATTAGCCTTATATTTTATAACTCCATTTCCAGTCGCACCAGAACCACCACTCGTAATATCAATCCAATCTGGTTTGGAATTAATCTTCCATGTATTATCTGGATTCGTACTTACATTAACAGTTTTCTCCGCTAAATCATTGTACTCTAATTCTTGAGAAGTAGGGGTGAATGAAACTCGTAATGGCGACCCTACTTGTGTTACCGGAAAACTTTTTTGAACCTCGTCACCGCCTGTCTGTTTAAACAACAGGACATAAGAACGTGCTGCAAGATAATCGTTTTGCTGTACAGTAACACTATTAGACGTACCACCTGTCCCAGAACTCTTTGCTAACGTCATCCACGCTGGCAAAGAATTTACTTGACTCCACACTAAATCATCATTGCATTTTATAGTGAATGAACTGGTATGTGTTGTATTCGCTTCAGAAGAAAGTGATGCAGGCTCCAGAACCAAATATGCTGGACGCCCGGTTTGTTTTACATTAAAAGTCCTTGTCAAATTTCCTGATCTAAAAGTCGTAGACATCGGCATAGAAATAATCCTATCCGCTAATAAATTACTCGCAGGTATCGTAACATTAAATTTCCCTGTAACTAATCCAACAAGCCCCGGATCGCCGGGGAATACAATACCAGTTGCAACCGGATAAATAGAACCATTGTAAACAAATTCCCATGTAGAACCAGCCGTTGGAGTCCCACCAATCACAGAAGGAGAATTCGTCGCCCATTCCATAACATTTGCAAACGAACCGCCATTCCAGCCAACCTCTAAAGATTGTGTATAGGGGATCAAAAGAAGGCCAGGAGAATCCTGTGCCAAATCTACAACCTCAGAAGCCACCGGGGAACCGTCAACAGTTACGATATCCAACGCACCACCACGATTCACACGCCCGGTATAAGTAATTACCGAAACATCTACCTGCTCATTGTAGGCTCCTGAATTCTTATTTAATGTTACCCAAGCTGGCTTCGCCATATTAAGAAATTTTCCAAGTTGTGTTAGAAGTTATCTGGAAAGAACGTGTACCACCGTTCGTCGGCAACTGAATACTATCCGGATCAGCTACCAAAGTAGGAGCTCCCGCTTCCTGTGTTATGATGCAAACGGCTGGATTTGCTACCCCAAACGCTACAATCGTCACACTAAATTCACGCTCATAAATCGTATTATTCACGGGTATTGCTACCTGTGCCCTCCAATTATATTGTGCCGTTGCCCCGGGATCACCAGGAATATCTACACCAGAAGTCGCCGTACTACTATTCACATAATACTGAACCGGAGCCACAATTCCACTCGTTGAAAAAGTCAACCGAGTGGAATTAGAGGTCCCCGTTACAAACAACGTACCACCAGTCGCACCGATCGTAAGATTTGAAGTCTTTATAAACACCGGAGTAAAATCCTGCGTAACCCCTACAATCTTTTGAATTGACGGGGTTCCATATGTAGTGTTAATCGTTAATTGAGTGGCACGAGTGACTCTTCCTGTGTGAGTTTCCCGACCAGAAACAGCAACAACAGTATCTTCCGTTCCCGTTGAGGGGCTAACTAAACACCAATCCGCTTTCGCCATAAAACTCTATATTTTTAGGGTAAATCCTCACCCGTTAAATTACCTGAAATTGGATAAAAGAACTGTTTAGAGACAAGATCGTAAAAGCAGTATTTTCCGTCGTTATCTTTAGCAGCCTTAAAATCCCTTAACAAAACGTCTCCGTCCTTTATATAGGCTGATACCCATCCATAAAAAGTATCCGAAGGCGATCCTAATGCTCCATTATTATTAACCCCCATCAAATAGAGGTTGAGATTTTCTTGAATGAAAGTTGTCCCGGTCAGGGCCTGAACTAAATTACCATTAAACCAAGAACCATCTTTATTGAATCTGTAAGTATTAACCGCCCCACCATTAGGAGTCGTCTGCGTATCTGTTTGCTTATTTCCAAATCTATAAGTCCATTCTCTTGGAATAAAAGTTGTACCAGCAGCCGTATCATAATATAAAGCTATCCGTCCTGCAGAAGTTGCGCTTACTCTGGCACCAAATTCAAATGACTGATATGTTCCTGAATTTCTTGATGGAATAAATAACTCAAAATATACTTCTGTATTGATTGTCGGTTTTATCCCGGTATCTATTGCAGACCCTGTTCCCTTAACCCATTTCACAGGAGTATAGGGTGGAACAGATGGTGTCCCTGCTCCCATCCGACTATACGCCTTATAACCTAATATTTTTCTAAATGCCATAATTAAGATGCAATTATAGTAATTTTCCAACCATTATATTCCGAAACTTGATTTCCACCAACATAACAACCTGCACTAACTATATGAGCCTCATTTCCTCCAGTTATATCTGTACTCCCCCCATATTCCATAATATCTGATTTTGTATTAGTTCCATAAATAGAAAATGTATGATCAAATGACTCGGCAGTTGAATCAAAATGATATGTATATTCAAAATGTGCCTGCCCCCCTCCTAAATTTATATGTGAATCCGGGGATTCACTGGAAATAACCCAAAATTGAGTTGGAAACACAAAGGGGGGTTCTGGATAATTATATTCCATATGCAAATAAATCGTAATAGCTGTAAGTGGTGGAACAGGTGGTGTCGTGCCATATTTCCAGTTATACCCACCATTAGCCGTATCCTCACAGGCATTCGTCGTAGAATTAATACCCGGATAACTTGCTGTAAAGTTAGTCGCTTTACACGACATCACCCCTTTGCATCCAGAAATTGTACCTGCACCACCATCACAGAGATTCATCTGCGTACACCCATTAAAAGCAATAGATGACCCAATATAAGAACACCCTGACAGATACATACCTGTCCCATTCGCATTTACTCCATAGAACCCAGTCGCCAAAGAAGTTCCTGCATCTGCTAAACAGTTGTAAAGATTATTACATTCATAGAAACAATACGCATTACCACCATTAGAGGAGACTTTCATCTGGCAGCTGTAAAGGTTGCTACATTTCCGGTACCCTACCAACGATCCAGAGCCATTATTTGCCACATACATATTGAACCCGGCTTTCAACCCCTGTACAGCAGTATTCGTTCCACCGCCTGTATTTGCGACAGCAATGTTGCCATTTATTATCGTAGAGGTGATCCCTGTGAAATTCATGAATGCCGTATTGTCCGCAGTAAGTGTACAAATAAATTGGGCACCCACCTCAAAGAAAATCAAAACATCCGAAGAAAATAACAGGTTCGTATCGGCCTCGAAATCCCACGTTCCCTTCTTCACAAGGATATTCTTTGCCTGCTGAAAATCATTTTGCCACCCGGCAACCGTTTTATTCTGGCCCTGGAATATATAATCAAACATATTCTCCTGGAATATGCCGTCAGCGAGCTTATCCTTTGTAATACTTTTAGGATATATTTTAGCCGTCGTAACTGCATTATCTGCAATTTTGTCCGTAATAACAGAATTATTCTGTAACTGTGCTACACCTACCGAAAGGTCAGCGAGTTTTGCTTGAGTAACACTCTTATTCTGTAAATGGTCAGTAGAAATCGCATTCCTCACGATCTTAGAACCCAAAACAGCCCCATCTGCTATATTTGCAGAAAGAACCGCATTAGGAGCAATTTTATCGGCGGTCACTGCACCTTTTCTTATAGTTGGATTCGGATAGGAACCATCTAAATCACCACCAGCAGCACCGCTCATCGCACCTAACCCCCAATAATCAGATCTTTTGTCATTCAGAGCAACGGTTGTTCCAGTAGCAATAATCCGATTAATAAAAATTCCACCATCTATCTGATGATTTGGCTGCTGACCATCAATAACCTCGGGTACAAATTTGTACACATAACTATCGTAAGAATAAAGCCCCTTTTTCTGGTCATCCGAGAAATCGTAATTCATCGGTATTGTACCGAGCACGATCATCCGGAGATTTTCCTCATTTACAGGAGGAACAGTAGACGAAACGATAGAAGCCATAGTTGCGTTCGTTACCGTCCGTACCTCGTAAATTCCAGAGTTATTTGCAGCAATTTCTTTACCTGCACTATCGTACCCCTTAAAGAATCGTACTGCAACCGGAGTATTCGCTGCCTGTCCACGTAGGATGGTCGTAAAATCTATATTACCACCAGCCATAACAGTCATAGAACCATCTGAACCGATTTTAACATATCCGTCCTCATAATTCCTTTGCTGGTATCCCACTTCCAACCATGTTGTCCCTATCGGGCAATTCATCTCCTGATTAGGTACGTCAACCAATCTATGATTAGAATCAAAGATTAATCCACCAACTACATAAATGACTCCACTCGGATCAGACACCGTAATCGTAAAATTATCGTATGATCCATTTCCAGGGGGCACAATACCAAACGAAATAGAAGCCTCGGATATAACACTGAGAGCAACCGTTCGACTCAAAAAATTTTGGAAATTGTTCAATTCCTCTTTTTCCAGAAACGTATTTCTGTAAATATTCAATTTTGACATATCTTACGACTTTATGTAATTTTCCATTCAGTATTGCTCACGATCTGTAACTCTTGCGCGTCACCAGCGGTATTCAGTTCTATCGAGAAGGGTAAAATATTCAAGTAATTGTTACTACTCAACTTATTAAATACTAACAAATTACGATAACTAAATAAATTATCTTTAGTAAAATTTTCCACCTCTAAAGTAGATAACTTAGAATTATTTGGCCCGTATACCAATATAATATTCTTCTTACCGAAATATCCTTGTGTAAACGGTAATAATCTCGGCTTTATTTTTAAATCATAAACATAAAACGGTTGAGAGCTGGAAGTCCTTCTCTGCAATATCCGTGGACAAAAATTCGTCATCACCGGAAATGCAATCAATGGTGTACTATTTGGAAAATTCAAACATGCCTCATCATCTATAGAAGCAGAAGTATTCTTCATCACCCCCCTAAACCAATACTCTTCCTGAGGTGTTACATTAAACGTTTGGAATCCACCAGAAAATGAATCCAACCAGGAACCGTCTTTTGCACTCAGCAAGCCATTCGTTATCTTTATAAACTGCGGAATATTATTTCCATCAACCCCCAAATGATAAGCATCCACCCCAAAATCCAACGTAACCTGAGATTCCATAGGCATAAACCGGAACGAAATTTCATAATCCAATTCAAAGGCCCATAATTGCATCTTATCGGTCTTACCGTCATATTGTATACCGACATCGCCTGAACCAGAAAATTCCAACATATTAACACCAAACGGGGCTGATTTTACAACGCCACTCGTAACAGGATATTTCTCTATATCTTCAACGTCAATCGTATTTTCATAATCCTTATTGACATTCAAAATCGTCTGGGTCGTATCCCATGTAGGGGAACTCCAACCTATACACCATCCTGTATTAGATGGATTCAAAAGGGCTGCAATAAATTCCTCGTTATCTTGACAACCTATCAACCGTAAAAACTCTCCGTCATTTAATGTGATCGGTTCCCATTCCCCGGTTTCCTCATTATACATATACCCCTGTTCCTCTTCGGTATTCCAATAGGCGTATTTATCATGAGGGTTTGCTGGAGCAGTAGCATACTCGCCCTGATACACATAAAACGGGGCTCGGTAGAATATCTGGAGAGTGCCTCGTTTGGCAAACTCATCCATAAAATTCTTAAACAATTCTTGTCGGTGTCCATTAGTATTCACACCAGTAGTCACCAATCCACGCTGATCCAGGAATTCCCTGAATAATATCGGCTGTGTTGGGACATGTTTATACTGCCTAGCATATATCACAATATAGGCAAAGAACTCACACAACGCCCCCCAAAACTCCGAATAATCATCAGTATTCTTGTCTACATAAATAGGTAAAATCCCGCTGGACTTTACTTTCTCCAACACGTTATTCGCCCACTTCATCACCTCAGGACTATCCGAAGCAAAGAACCGAGAAAAAACGGTCTTATTATAGACTGTATGTACTGGAACCCGTTTAGGCATCTTTCTCTTTATTTTCGTCGTTCAACAACTCTTTTATATCTTCCTCTTCACACCCTATCTCCTGAGAAACTTTACTTATCGTAAATTTCTTTATCTTCTTAAATATAGCAGCCTCTGACAAATCCCCAGCATTTTCCAGAAATGACCAAAACTCAATTCCGCAAATAAACACCGTTACAAATTTTGTAAAATACGGTTCATGATTTCCAATCAGGCGATTCTCTAAAATCCATACACCAGAAACGGCAACAATCTCAAACGTAACTTTTATGATCGTCCACCATCCTTTATCGCTCTGAAAATACCACTTGTTCCCTTTCTTGTGTTCTCTACGAAGATCAGCCCAGCACCCAGTCAAAAAATCCAGCATCGTAAAAGCAACCATCCACAGCCAGAGATATTGGATAGGGGCGAAAATAGACACAAATCCAGAGATCATGCAGTTTATGAAAATCATCTGCTTCATCCCTACAGAGTCATTACATTTACGTCTCCTTCAATTTCAAGCGTCCATCCAGTTGTAATAGCGAAATATTCAATCGCTCCTCCGGGTAACAACATTCCCGGGCCAACCTTTACCTCTGTAGAGGGATAGTACCAAATTCGTGAGGCTGCATTAGCTGCCAAACGCATTACATCTCCTACTGGAGTTATCTTCCCCCCGGTACTATCTTGACATTCTCCGATCCCTAAAATTAGCACCGGATAACCATTTTGATCTAAAGGTAATTTAATCATCTTATCTTTAATTTTTAATTGCTGTAAAATACCGGAGTCAATTGATCCGTATACATAATTCTTCCACCTAAATCTCTCATAATGAATTTCCCTATCCTCGGTAACTGGTAGGGGTTCGGAGTTTCATCCGTATTTGGGTAAAACGAAGTATTTGGGCACTCTATCACTCCAGAAGTATTCTTAACAATACGCAGCAGGTCATCCCATTTGATTTTATCTCCCGGTTCCCAGTTACGGAAATCCAAATATTTCGTCATAGAAATCTGGATACGTTGACGAATATCTTCAGAATCCAAAGTAGAGTCTAAACTAACCCGGAAATCCACACCAGTACCATCATCAATATTCGCACCGCTTCCCACGAAATACCATCCAAAATTCGCTAAATCCACACCGATGGAATTACCATACAAGTCCAAATCTGCCAGAGACAAATAAGGGGATATCTGGTTCGTCAAAGTTTTCAACTCATCTGGAGTAAGTAATGCACCATTTTGAGTCGCCACCAGAATATGGATAGAATCTTCTTCATTTAACCCCGTGTTCAATATCTTTAAGATATTTGGGTTGAACTCTTGCATGGTTTGCAACAGTTTCTGAGCCGTTGTTGCACTCAAAACGTTGTTATTATTCTTGATCCGGCGACGGAACATTTCGTCATCTTCTTCATCCCGACCACCTATCGCCTGATATTCATTGGTGCATTCCACATGATTCAACGGAGGATTTGACATTGTCAAGATCGTATTTGCTGCAACATTGGTAATAGACCCGGTCATATCACTTACAACGGGGATATATCCATAGCCACCACCAGCCGGAATAGACAGCACAACCCCATCTCCCAAAATGTTAAAACGAATCCCGTTCATGTTCACAAAATAGGAACCGTCAACGGCCGAATATGTTGCTGCACCCTCTGCACGAACCCTCACATATGTAGAAGACTGTAAAGCCCCTTTTCGGGGAGATACACCGAATAACTGTGCAGCACGGTCCAAGTATTCGCCAGAGGCAGTATCTGGAAAAATTTGGGCCTCTACGATCGCCACATCTTTGATTGTCTTCTGTGCCAACTTCGCAGCACCGTGAGCCGTTGCATTCGTAATAGAACCGTCGCTCACATCCGACACCTTACTCGTCTTGTTCAAAAACGTTTCTATGAACAGACTCTTAAGATTTGATATCGTATTATTTAACTTTGTAATCATTTTGAATTAGATAACGGAATATTCGTTGTATACTTTTCTCCTAAAATCGTGGTCGCCTGCACCTCAATAAACAGACTGTCTTCCACTATACTCATTTCCATCAACCGCAAATCCTTCCAACGGCTATCAGTAGCAAACAAATTAGAAAGGTTCTTGAATAAGATTGGATATTCTATCATCGCCTGACTTGACCCTATCAACTCTTTAGTGATACCCAAATCCACGAACTCTGGAATATCCCCCTGCATCGTGCTGGTCAATATTCCGAACGCTTGTTTGCATGCTTCTTGGAATTTTACTGTACGCAAATCCCACACCCCATCAGCATCTTTTTCAATCACCCATTCCTTTGCAATATCTTTACCAAGAATAAGCTGATTATCAAGACTATCGATCACGTTATCTACACCATGAGTTCCGCTGTTCTGGAAATTCATCTTGTAACGTGTGCCACCATCCAAATCATATTCATCCTCTGCTATGGTGTTATTCACCGTAATATCCACCCAGTCATTCTGGGGGTCAGGCTTATCATAATTAGATGCAGCCATCTCAAAATTCTCACCTGTCCTCAACATCTGGGAAACAACCACCTCGGATGAATATATAGAAACACGTGAGCTCTTTAACCACCGGGACAAATTAGAAGCCGTATTCAATTTTTCAAATGCGTCCTCAAATGTGTCCAGAACCTGCCACATATCCAAAGTCAGCAGGTTATCACTAAACATTTCAAAAATACCTTCTATCTTATTGGATTCTTTTAAGAGGTAAGTGAGCTCATCAAACGATGCTGCATCCAAAGTACCACCCTCGTAATAATTCACCAGTTTAGGATACTGAGTATTTATAAACTCTATAAAACGATTAAAGTACGACTCTATGTCGTACCCTGTCACTTCATAAAATTTATCTGTTATAACACTCATTTAAAGTATGTTTGAAAAGATATCTGAAACAACTTGTTGGACCCCGGTTTGAACTATACTGGTAGCAGCCAACGTCAATCTATTCTGGTTCAATTTTGCATTCCCAAGAACATAATTCAGCGGGGCAACTGCAACCATCGTCAACGAATACTCCCAAATCATATTAGAGCTCATTGACTGATTAAGATTGAATCCGTTAGGTGGTATCTTAACCAGATAATTTTCACCAAGAGCCATATTATAAAAATACAACATAAACGGCTTCCCGTTGCTATCCAGACCGTTACTTTTATCGATCATTGCCTGCAACATCTTGGTCACACCGTAACCAGTTTTAATCCCAAAATCAAAAGGATTAAATTTGGCCGTTGTATTTGTATCATGAAGAGATTCTATGGTACGTTTTCCACTCTGGATGGAATAAGTCGGCTTACTGAATCCAGAAAAGGCCCGGCCAGCTAAAATCTTAAAGTTTCGGCCGAAATTCCCCCTTATCGTAATTTCTTTAGGGGTAAACGTACCAATCGTAAGAGCCGTAACACCATTCCCAGTCTGTTTGATCGTGGTGCGTTTCGGTTCCGTTTGTTGGATAGAATTAGGCATAACCGGGAAGGCCAAATAATCAATCGTTTTGCCATCCCATGTAGTCAATTCCAAACCTATGATATAAGCCTCAAAATCATTTGGATATAAGGCAGATAGGCCAGCCCTTCCGAGTTGGCCTAACAACCTCTGATATCTATTTGTTGATACTTGAATGCTCATGTTCCTAACTTTCTTATAAATATAGTCAAAATTTTATGAAAGGCCAACCCTAACCGGGTTTTTATTTTCAATTTGACCATTACGGCATCGGAACACTGATATTAGAAATAGCCTGCAAATTTGTATCTATCATCACTACTACACTATCAATCGCAGCTTCCGCAGCAGATATAGAAGAAGATACTACAAAAAACTGTAAAAATCCAAGTGGAGATATTGCCATCATTAATGGAGATAGCGACGTAGCGAGAGTCAAAATCTTCGCATTGAAATTAAACATTGCAAATGCAGCACCCCCAGCATTTGGAGGAATGGTTGCTAAATACCCTGCTGTCGCTGCTGCTGCCATACCTGCTTCCGTCCCTAATTCTGCAACATTCTGAACAAGTGCTCCCGCCTGAGCAGATAACACATCCAATGCCTGCAAAAATTGTTCCTTCATGTCTTCCAACATATTCCCCAAAGCAGAATCCAATTTCATCGCATTGTCATACACCGTTTTATCATCTGGATCAATATCATCCAAACTCTCAAAATCCGGTGGTGTGCCATAGACAATCAAATGTGCAGTCTTACGCCCATCATTCCCACCAGAAGCCTCATCTTGTTCCTTATATCCACTCGTCACATAAGTATATTCCTCAGCTATCTCACGTTGAGACATCAACATAGCTTCAATCTGTGCCCGAAGATTTATAGGTGGTTTGGATAAACTCTTAATCGTCTCTTTAAGATGCTCTACATCCTGTTCTAATTGTGAAGCCATTAATTATCCCTTTTTTATGTTCTTATTTACTCCATGTGAAAGCCCGTTAAACGGACAATTCGTAATGCAATTCAAATTTCCAGAAAGATTCGGTATTGCCGATTGTGGTGTGGCATTCGTTATGACCGTCTGTTTGGCAGTAATTGTAACCGTTCCAGATTTCACGTCAATCGTAGCAACATCATCAGAATTTACGTCCTTAACATTAATCTGCAAATTCTCAAAGGCATTAAGATTTATCACCTTATTTGCAGCCACATTAACGTTCCCTTCAGACTCTACATTCACTTCGGCTTTCTCGTTCCCCGAACTCTTTATAAAAATCTTTGATATGGTCTTTGAAAATAGCCTAAAGAATAACGTACCTTTCTTCGGACTACCACCAACAAAAAACCCGCCATCCTTATCATAACTGCTAAAGAACTTTTCCCCCTCGCCATTATCCTCAGAGTAATCGTCCGCATCAAGAGTTCCTATGACGAACGGCTTCTGGCGGTACATATTTGTAGTGAAGATAACTTTAGAGCCTAATTCTCCTACATTCTCCGGGAAAAAGACATTCTGAATTGCCTCGTTCGTTATATAACACTGATGATATACAACGGCCCCACGATCATCCAAAACACTCACCCGTTTCTTACGAATACAGGTAGCAACAAACTTATCCCTATCTACACCAGTAGGGATAAGAATATTACCAAATCCAACAGTATCCGGTCTATTTAGTTGCCTTTTCTCGCTGACTCCACGCATAAGACATATGTTTTCTATTTATAAACCAATCAAACACCTCGTCATTCATACCATAATTCGGCAAACCAGTATATCCAGATTTACCTTTAAGATTCTCAGATTTCATCATATGAATCTTCATCTGGTCAATATTCGCTATACTAAAATAATTATAATTGACTGGCGGTTTTTGTAACGTTAATTCTCCCCCTTCAACAGTATAAATTTCTGTATTTCTATCGTAATCTTTAATCTCAAAATCCCTATTTTGCTTCAATATATCAATAAACATCCCCCTCTCCACTTGAAGAGTCGTTGTTCTATCTAACTGCTCCCCAAGAGATATACTATGAGATACCCCATTAACATAAAATAATTCTCCAGTTGGTTCAAATAAAATATATGACCCATATTTAATCCTTCTATCTCCATTCATCGTAATTGTACCTCTACGAGTAAATGGTAAATGCACAGTCGTCTCTATTGCGAATAACAAGTCGTTTACATAGGCTTTACGAAACGCATCTTCATTCCGATCTTTAGGGACAGAACGAGTTGCATCACAAGAAAGATAAATATCCGGAATAAGCATCCTTTTTGTCCCAAACCTATCTGCATATTTAGGGAAATAAACGATTGGAGCATACACCATAGAAATAAACTGCTCATTCCCTAACAAAGCATTCTGAGCCTGGAGTTGGTACATACAATATGCCCTATCATCAAACTCTAAAGAAGTTTCATAAACATCACCAGCAGAAACATTAATAAATAACTCTTTATCTATAACATTATAAACATCGGTTCTCGTGAATGGTGGTTGCCGTATAATCAAATCAAATTGATCCGTATAAGTATCCCCAAATATCTCTACGAATGGGTCTTGACAAATACGATTCAGCATCTCAATCAACGTGCCCTGAGAATTAGATAGTGACCCATCCACCAAAACACGTTCATCCAATTGTTCATCCACATTAAGATTTACTATCTGCCAAACACCTTTAACAACCTCATCAGATTCCTTGAGACGGCTATTTCCGATTAACTCATATTTCTTAGTACGGCGATCCCCAAATGAAGAAAAAAGGTCATCCGGAACAATACCAATATTTGATAATTGATTTATAATAAATGATGAAATCTCTAAAATCTTCCTAAATCCGTATGCCAACCAATATTCAGAAAAATCGCCTGAAATTACATTTCTACGAACAACCCCATCCCCGGTACTGCCACCAAATAACCAATGATCCTGATCCCCCTGTACATATTGCAATGGAATAAAATAAGAGGCATCATCCATCAAAAGTTTGGTGAAATCCCTTCCGACAATACTAACAGTTTTATCTACAGAAGTGTTTCTTTGAGTTATACTACAAGAATCAATTAACCCAATCATATCCCAAATAGTACCCCCATTCTGAGTCGATAGCTTACTTTTTGGGATTTCAAAATAACCATTCAAATACCCCTGTTTGTATTGAGTCTTTTCTGCTGCATCAGAAATTTCTTTTCCATCCGTTCCGGACATCCCCAATTCCTCAAAACGAATAAAAATTAAATCATTTGGCTGCACATAATTTTCAAAGAAATCCATCATATATTTCCCAAGATACATAATAGGATTCTCTATATAAATATTATCCCCGCCAATACCAATAGCACCGAAAAAATTTATAACATTATTTTCATCGGCTTCATACAACTGCATCGGAGAAACATTTATACTAAAAGCCCCAACACCTGCATTTTTATTCGTAGAGGCAAACTCCAAAAATGGTGTAATATTAAACACCTTATCCAAAGCACGAATATAAATCCAAACTTTGGCATTTAACGGAATAAGGCTGCAATCAAAAGGCACATATTTACTCTTCTCTCCAATAAAAGCACCTTTCTCATCACGATCCTTAAATGGTCTCCAGCTCTTATAAAACTTATCCATCAAAAGAGCCTCATGATTCTTATTCCAAAAAGCACTATAATCGTACTGTTTTAAAAAAGAATGATCCCCAAACAAATCTTGAATATCCACAAACATATAATCTGTGTCTAATAACAAATTTGTCCCGGGCTTAATGTAAGGTGGATTTTCAGCCTTTATTTCAGCTTCATATTTCTTCTTTTCTTCTTCAGTATATTGAGATACTATATTTTCAAAATTAGTTGTTTCTGGGAGATCACGGTAAGTCTTATCCGACTTATCTTCTGGTATGGGCTTCAAATTCAAAAAATCCTTATCCGTCATTTGTTCTTTCCCCTCTTTTTGCTCAGGGAATTTTTCTTTAACAAATTCAGAAACAGGAATATTATCCGCTCCTCTATATAGATAATTCTGTAACATTATTCATCCTTTGTTGTTAAGGTCTTAATCACCTGATTAAGATAATTATGCCGATCTGATGCACTGATAGAATATTTAGTAGCTAATTGAGCTCGAGTCAATTTATTTGCTTCTTGTATTGATTCAGTCAAAGCATCAATTTTAGCAGCCGTTTCTTGGATATCAGTAGCAGAAGGTCGTTCATATTTCTCACCGCTACCACCACCAGTCAAATCAATATCCCATAATTGCTTTACAAATTTAGTAAAGTTATCAATAACAGAATCAAGGACAGGAACTAATTTTTCTCCCCAACTGGTAAAGGTATTGCTAAATGCAATAGAAGAAGCCGTTACACTACCCGCAAGATTCTGAATAGGTATTTCTTCAGCTCTTGATTTTATATCCCATATTTGATCAGCAGGTATTTCTTGAACCCCCCTACCAGTCTGGGAAAAATCAAACATATCTCCATATCCGATTCCCATATTATGTAAAGCAGCCTGATATCCAGTAGTTCCAGGACCACCAGTTACTCTCTGCATATATTCTAAAAATGCTTTCTGGAAATCTGGGTTCGAAAGATTCTGTTGAATCCAGCCCATCACTTCAAAAGGAGTTGCATTTTCGCCACCCGGCATAACTTCACGGGCAACCTGCATCCTCATATATTTTATCTGATCATTGTTATCACCATTCGCACCAACCAAACTCTCAAACACCCGGTTCAATTGTTTTACGTCCATACCAGTAGCGGTCTTAAGAGACGTAAACATATCCATCAAACCATACCCATCTATCTGTCCAGTTTGCTCTAAAAGTTTCTCTGAAGTCTGTGAATATAAATTCATATATTCTGACATCTGGGTACGAATTTCTGCTTCAGTTGCGCCACTCTTACGAAGAGTTCCATAAATCTCCTGTAAAAGAGAAACTGTATTTGTACCCTGTCCATAAGAAGACACCTGCTGTAAATTATTTACTGCACCCGGATCAATTCCATAAGAACGGCTGATTTGCAATAACCTTCCAGAATCACTAATCGCTCCACGGCCACCAGATAAAATCTGAGCCTCGGCTTGAGCCCCCTCTTGGACATTCATTCCTAATCTGGCATATAAACCAGAATTACCCCAAGAACGACCCATTCCTCTTCCTATGCCACCCCCCAGGACCTGAGATATACCAATAGCACTCTTCTCATGCTGTTCTGCAAGGCTAATAGATTTACCAGCCAATGCACCAACAGCAGCAGCAACCGGATCAGAAAGACCTTCAAATAAAGCCCCTGCTCCACCTAATACAGCCCCAGCACCAATAGCAATCGGATTTCCTGAACGTGCAACTGCACCACCAGCAGCCGACATAACTTTCCCGATTGTATTACCCATCGCCCCTAACACCATAGCCCCCATTTGAGCAGCGAGCTCATAAATATTAGAAGAAGAACCCATACTGGCAGCCATACCAGCAACAACAGAACCAGTCCCCCCACCACGAACCTGACGTCCAGTAGGAGAATATTTTGAATCATCGTCTGGCTGTTTTGTACCCATATCCCGAACAACATCCAAGATATCTTTCAATATCTGAGCTATCGCATTACTATTTCCAGGAATATCTCCACCTGATCCAGTAGGGACGGCCAAAGGAGCCCCACCAATCTGAGGAGAAGTGGGTGCCTGCATCAACCGATTCCGCTGCTCCAATAAATCAATCTCCTTTTGGAGTTGTTCAATATTTCCAGAAGTGATCCCGGTGAACTCCCGCCCTATGTTGACGAGTTCTCGCATTAAAGAGACAGCGGACTGACGTAGTTGATTTAACTGCGTTGTGTCGGCCGTTACCCTTATTCTCTTATCTTCTCCTGCCATTCTCTTTATATATCGCTTGGTAAGTTAGCCAATTCTTCCCGTGCTTCCCTAATCCACGCCTCTTGACGTTCTTCGGGAGTCATTTCTTCGGGTGATTTCTGTTTTAGGAATTCTCCTATATTTGGAACGTACTTGTTTTCTTCCTTTTGCGCTGCCAGCATTTCATCAAATAGCTGGTCTTCCTCAAACTCCAAAAGCTGATCCAAGAAATTAATTTCCCGGTGAGCTGATGACATAAAAGGGATATTGTGTTTAACCCTCCACCACCTGTCCACCGGGAAATTATTATTCCAACGAATAAGGAAATTCCGTCTCTCTTCGCTGGTCATATTTGCCTACTTTTTTTCTTGTTCCTTCTCTTTAGGTTCCTCTTTTTGTGGAATTAGGATTTTGGTGAACTCATTGAGCTTTGGGGTTACTTGATCAACGTAAGCCTTGCGGATCATAGTAAAATCCTCGAGGCCCAACTCGCTAAAATTCTTCACCATCAAATCTTTAATGAATTCCGGACACAAGATTGTGAGCGTCGCTTCAATATCGATCATATCACAGGCAGAAGCAGCAGATACGGTAACGGCTTGCGACAGGGAATTATAAAATCCCCTGCCGAGAGCCTGTTTCATAGCTTCTATCTGATAATACTGACCAACGTTCGGAAAGGCCATATTATACGTCTTCCCTTTAATTTCAAATTGCCATGCAGTTTCCATAATTGTCTTTTATTACGATTTAGTTGTAATCGGGTTCAGATAAACACCAGAAATATTAAAGCCTGAAATCTGGTTTTCTTGCAGCGTAAACGATTGATTGTTTACATAGCAAGGGTTCAGATTGGCAATCGTCTTCCCGGTATTGTCAACTTCCGTAATCAGTTTATTCGTCGGGTCGCTTGCTACGATAGTTTTAGCGAAGATGAATATCGAGAACGGGAATTCACCCATTGTAAGCGTGTTCAGAACTTGAGTAACGCTTCCGTAACGGTTCACCATTTCTTTCAATTCAGGCCGATCAAAATCAATAAAGAATTGATCAACCGTAAACGTACAATCAATTGACAGGGCGGGAACTTCCTGTTTGTTCATGTTCCCTAAACCCTGCACATTTCCACGAGTTATATTCTCTTGAAAGGTCAACCCACGTACATACCCAGCAACAGCATTCCCGAGCCGAATATAGGCTTTCGGGGCTGTAAAGGTTATCGGAGTGTAATCTGCCATTTTTATAATCTATTTAGTTAAATTCTTAAGTCATTGATCTACCGGAGAATGAATCCCGTAAAGAAAATCTTTGTAATTTCTGAGTTCACACGAATGTAGTACGAAACAAAATACGCATCCTCCTGACGAGTAACCGTGATATTCTCAAAGTCCAAAATCAGGTTGTCTTGAGTTTCCGTTGCAACTCTGGACTGCAAATAAGACTTCGTCCATTGTTGCAAAATACCGGGGCTCAGAGTATTAATATTCACACCATTTTCATCCCCTAAAAGTTCTACCTCAGCATTGTAAACCAATTCCCGGTTGATCTGTTCAACTATACGCATGAACTGTATAGAGAAGGACTGGCCGTTTCCATTAAATAACGTCTTATTATCCTGCAAGGTATTAATCCCCTGAAGAACAACATTACGTCCAATATTCGGATTAGGAACGGTAAGCAGAACACCAGCCTGAAGAGCTTTCTTCTGCTGTGCATCCGACGGAATGTGAACTAAGATATCTACACCGATACTCTTATTGGTTACAGGGATATACGGTGGCTTACCTAACGTCCTGCCTAAGATAGCACACATATTGTACATAACCGTCCACTTCCGATACCCCTCAGCAGAAAAATCAGAAGCCAAACCGACATCACCGTGTACCAGTTGCACAAACTCACTATTAAAAGTCTTCGCCAAAGCAAGAGACTGATCAAACTCCGCTTCGGTACCGTAACCACCTATCCAAAGGAACCGACGGAACTGCGAAACATTATTAATGTGACGCAATATCTTACGAGTTACCGAACTATTTGCATTCTCTCCGTATTGGTCCGTACAGATAGCATTATAGTCCAGATTGGTAATTTGCTCCAGAACTAAATCAATATCCGTAGAATTATACGTTTCCGTCCCACCAGTAGCAAGAATATAAGTTGCCGGGTCTGTAATATTCACATCAGCGGAAGTAACTTCACCAGTCCCGGTCACTTTAGACGAATCTGCGTCCAACACAAAACGAAGACCAAAATTGGTATCAGTTTTAGCCCATTCAATCAGAGTTGCAATATTGTCAAACTCCGGTGACTGAAGAATAAGTGTAGGAGTCGCATTCGCTTGATCTACTTCTCCATAAGAAATTCCATCTGCAGCCGTACCCGTATAGGTGCCAACCCAGAATTTCATCACCCACATATTCTCGTTATCTGGAGATACTTCCAACGTATATCCGTAACCCTGCGAAAGGATATTCCCCACTTTCACGCCATTTGCATTAACCCCCTCATCTTTGGTAAATACTGCAAACGTACCACCATTTTCTCCACCACCAGTAGCGGTAAAAGTCATACGGGCCGAAGTCGTCGTGGCTGCACGTACATAGTACAGCTCAGAAATCCCTTCTGCTGCTGGGTTATTTGGGTCAGGGAAGAACAGGCCCTCGGCCATCTTCCACCACATACCGCCTTTCACAAACGATTGGAACTCAGAGAGGGTACTGAACGAGTAAATAGCCTTCTGTCCAGAGGCTTGCTGTCCGCTTATACCTGCTCCACCACCATATCCGGCACCAAATACTCCGGTGTCGATAACCAGCAAACGACCGTAATCTAACGATCTGGCTGCACTTCGTTCACCTGATTTTATGGTCGAATAGGCTCCCGGGAGGGTAACTTGTTTATTATTAAAATAGAAAGTTGTCGCCATATCTTCAAAATGTTTTTCTGTTTATTATCTGATAATATAGTAAAAATTTCGTCAAATTAAAAATTATTCTACCCGTTTTCTGGAATAATGTTAGGCCAGTCAAACTCAACCTTATTCAAGAACACTTGTTTCTCAATAGAAGGGATTGAATATTGTGTCCGTAACATAAGCGTAATTGATCGCAAAAACACCGGAAAAGGTATTATCTGCGTATTGACCATAAGCTCTTTCATTCCAAACGAAATAGACGTGTAACTCTGTGCAAGAGTATTGTAAGCCCCCACAAAAAACGAATAGATAACCTCGGAAAGAAGGATACTTTCTATCATATTTACACTCACACAAATCACCTCAAAATTGAATGCCTTTCCATCCAAGAATTCAAACCTGCTACTTGAAGGTCTTTGAACAACTTGTGGCATCTCTACACCAGTTTCCCGGCCTATGGCATTATCCCCATTATCCCGGGACGGCTCCCGCAAAACAATAACCGGACACATCTGGACATCCTTTGGGAATTCCAATGCCACCCTCAACCTCTTAGAATCCTTTGGGCCTCGCAAAAATATCTTCTTTGCCTGCTCATAGAAATCATAAGAACCATCTTGGACCCCGTTTAATAACTGGTAAAGCCATGTTTCCTTCTCCTGTTCTGGAGTAGTGGCCTGTAAAGAATCCGTACGGATATACTCTAACCCAGCCTCTAATATTTGTTTTACCCGAATTATTTCCATTATATACTTTTTAAGAAACTATCAATTGCCTGATCTGCCACCGCTGGAATCCTGGAAATATTCACTGCATCATCCATTAAATGCAACGCATGAAATCCGGGATGAATCCAACTATTCGGGTCTGAATTATTACTTACCCTGCGGAACGTAAAATAACCACCCCGCTTCTTCTCATTCCCAGAACTTGTCTCTACACGAACCAGCCCCTCGTATTGAGCCGTTTTATGCTTATATTCTCCCCAAATCTTATCTTCAGTACGTATCTCTTGACGAACCCCCTTAACTCTATATTGCTCCGGTAAATCGCTAATTTTAAGAGGTGCCGTCGCACCCTTTGCAATATCATAAACTTCCCGAGGCATTGTAGAAGCGAACAACGTTGATTCTGCTACTGCGTCTGAGGTTGCATGCCGAAACGGAATCGTAAGGTACCAGCCATTCTCCGTAATCTTCCTCTTATCTGATTCCCCAAATCCGGTCTTCATATCAAACGGAGAAGCCCCATCCTCAACCATCATAGGAAGAGGATTATCCGAGTTATTACTTAAACCGAATACAACCTCTGTTTCACTTACACGATCCATATACATGGCTCGTTTGTAATCCTTACGGGTTTTCTTCAGTTTTTCATTGACGAGGTTTTCCCAATTATACATATACTCATACGCAATGCTGTCAATAATGCTCCTTCCAAGGTCAGCACTTTGTTCCTTGGAAAGAGCAAATTCCTTTACTACATCCGTTAAATCTATGTTAATAGGTATCATTTTCTATCACCCCGCCCCCATCATAATTTGGCCGATCTTGGATAATAAGGTGAGAACGCCTTGCAACGCCCTGCAAAGGCATCTTGATTTGTTCAAAAGAACCTTTCGTGCTCTGCTTCAAAGACGAACGCACCTCATGAGGAACATCTATAATCTTATATTCAATCCTATGCTTATAAGATACAGATATAGAATAATTTACAAACTCTGCAGGAAATTGTGTCATATCAAACTTGACACAATATTTGTTATCCGTAGATATCGAATATGCAGCCTCTGAAATTTTTACTAACGGCTGATTGTCTGCAACAAATACATACACTCCATAAAACTGGATAGGTGCATATGTGCAGAAACACCACCCTTCATCCCCAGAAACATTCAATTTCAAAGTTTCCGAAAACGTCGTAAATTCTTCTTTCAGGGTAATGCGGTTATAAAACTCAATAACCTCTCTTTGAGAATCCTCTACTGTCACATTTACGGCACCAATCAATTCTGGAGACCATTCCCGATATTCTGTATCCCGGTTAAGAGACGTGATCAACGCCCGGCATTCTCGCGGTTCAATATAAAAGAACCCTACTCCACCACAATTCTCACAGGTAGGATGAGGCCCCATACCACCAGAAGAACACGGGCAACGGACAGCCCGTTCACTCACGATCCAATATCCGTGAGCAAACAAGGCATTATTGAACTCTCTTGGTTTAAAATAAACTTGAGGAGTTCCCGTTAGATTCGGCTGCTGCTGAATCACCGATGGTTTCTTTTCGCCAGCCATTATATTATAAAATTGAAATTATACCCATTATAAGAATCTTTTCGCCCCAAACAACAATCAGAAATCAATCTCCTACTATTTGGAGATAACCCTATAAATATAGCACATTCTTGGATAGAATCAAAATCTTTTTCCAACCCATTGCCACTAAGATGAACTCTTTTACTTCTCATCTTCTTAATAGATAAGATAGCGGATGGATTATTTTTGTAAAATTCTTTCTTAGATTTTGACATCTTATCCCGGACTTCTTGCTTTTTAGATGGATTCCGATCCCCAGCTAAAGCACCTGGATGATCTTTATGCCACTTTAAAACCCTTTCCCGATTTCTTTTACAAAAATCTTGATCTCTTTTCTTTCCCCAAGAAGGATGGTTTTCTCCCGAAAAATCAACATGGTTCAAAGACATCTTTTCTCTTGTTTTCTTGGTATGTTTCTTTCCATAGAAAGGATTATTTTCACCCTTAAACATTTCAGACAAACGTTTACGCTTTTCTTCAGAAACAGAGTGATTCTTCCAATATTCTTTTTGAGAAATTGAAAGTCTTTCTCGAGATTCTTCACACCATCCGGGGGAATAACCACCAGCACACAGATTCAAACACAAAGGGTCAATTTCCCACAAATCTCCAACATAAATCTTCTCGCGTTGATTGAGTAATTCCTTGGTAGGTACTATCTCTAAAATCTGCTTTACATACGTTCCATTAAATCCGTACTTCTTGAAATAATCTTTAATCAACTTACCAGAACCAGTATAACGATCCATATCTACATCCTTACCCTTATATCGTCTTTGTCCGATATAATAGTGGTCTTTAAATGAACCACATAGGCAAGTAATTTTATAGATATAACAAATCATTATAAAACTGCTAACTTGATTTCATCATAAATCAATTTTATCCTCGGGATAGTAGCTTTTAACTCGCGCTCATATTGGAGAAGCCTGGCGTTATACCCACTCGAAGTTGCTGAGGCTGTGCTACTTATGGATTGACTCAACCCGTCCACACTTAATGACTGTCCAGCAATACCAGCCCCAAGAATAAGGTCACCAGCAATCCCGAGAGGACCAAACGTGGCAATCTTCCCCACAACATTCATCAAATCGTAAGGTAAATCATCCAAATCAAATCCGGTCGTATACTGGAAATCCCAATAGTCCGGAATATTGGTAAATCGCTGCATACCTAACTGACTTGTAATACCAGTCAAGATGACGTTTGCATTCGCCTGCACGGTGGATGCACCAGTAGGGACAACCGAAATTCTTCGGTGCCGTACCCCGTTACTATTGTCATTAGAACGTAACCACGACTCCGGGTATATGATTTGTTCTATGTTGTTCAACATCCCTATCAAAGACAGGGGTTTTTCCACCGGGAATCTTGTACGGATTATAGGGAAGTTCTGCCAGTAATCATCACGATAATAACTGGTATTCTCATACTCTATCAATTGCTTCTTAAAACGGAGATTAAAGAAATTCTCAACTTCTCTTTGGGCCGAACGGATATAGAATTCCATGGCTGAATCAGAGAACGCTTCCCCATCTAAAGAAGTAATGTCAATCCCATACAAATACAGGGAGAATACTTCTGCCGGAGTAAGTATAATCCCTGTATTCACCCGATACTTGACTGTTATATTCAGTGTCGGCATTTTTGATATTTAATTAGTTATTCCACAGCCTGAGCGTCTAATGCTTTTTGTGCAGCATAAGCCACCAGTTCGTCTTTCTTCATGCGTTCCGGTTTATCTTCCTCAACGTACAACCCTACCTCTTTGAGATACTCTATAATTTTCGTCGCAGAAAGATCCATAAGCGTTTCTTTGATCTCCTCTAACGTAAGAGGTTTTTCTTCCTCTTTTGTTTCGGCAGAACTCTCTTGCGCCTCAGCAGAGGGGGCAGGTTCTTCTTGTTTTGTTTCCTGCGGAGCATTTGCTTGTTCTGGAACTTGAGTCGCAGGATTCTCCTGTAATGGAGTTGTAACGGCTTTCAGTTTTGCCTCGGCTTCTTCCCACAGACGCTTCCACTCTAAAAGATCTTTCTCCAAAGATTCAATCTTATGATCTTTTTCTTTGATAGAATTTTTCAGACCAGTCACTTCCAACTGATGCTGATCAACAAGTTTCTGCATATCTTCTGTGAGCAATTTCTCAGTAGAAGTCTTTACAACTGGCTTCTCAGCGTAAATATTTGCATACCCCTCAGCAAGAATTTTCTTACCAACAGATTCCTCTACCTCTACAACACCCCCAACGAATTTCAGCTTGTGTTTACCACAAACAATTTCTTGACCTGTGTATTTTTCCGAATACAGTTTCATAATTTTCAATTTTATAAGAAAAAGAAAGGGCGAATATCGTCATAGATACCCGCCCTTTTTATTAACCTTAAACTAACCCAGGACGGCCGATATTAACGATTCGGCAAATCTTACCGGGTTGATACTCAACCGGGGTACCATAGTTCAGGATCGCAAACCGACGACTCGGAGCCGTGATAGCAAAATCCATCTTCATGGTGTCGGCAACTTGAACATACTCCATGATCTGAGCGTCGTTCACGTAAACCAGAGCCGATTTCGTACCAGCGATGATACGGTTACGGTCGTGAACTTCTCCGGCACCTGCACCGTCATAGCCAGCAGCCAGTTCAGCAACAGAAACAGAGAAGATAGGATAGAATTCTGCAACACTTGCATCGGTCACATCCTTAACCGTACGATAGATCGTAAATGCCTCTGCCGGATAGCTACCAGAAGTAGCAGCAGCAAATTTCAGCGTAACCGACTGAGTAGCGGTAACAGCCTGAGCACTCATATTGATCTGAGTCAGAGCAGACTCACCGTAACGGTTTACAGCAGCAACGGCATAGAAATAAGTACCAGCATGAGCCGTACCGAATTTCGTCTTGGTGTCGGTAGCTACTGCAATCGGGGCCGACGTGTCAGCAATAGGAGCGTCGGGAGCCTTGTCAAAGGTCTTACCAGTACCCAGCTTGCGAGGGGTGCGGATATCGAAGAACTTATCGTTCTTAACGTCCACTTTACCGAACTGAGTCGTAATGTCGTTTACCGACTGACCCATAGTTGCACCAGTAACCGAACCACCCAGACCAACAATCACTCGTTTACTTTCGTGGAATGCCTTTACATAATCGTTAAAGACAACCGGGTTCGATATAATGCGGTCGATATAACCGTTTCGGTCGTTTACGACAGCCTGAGCAGCATCTTCTACCAGAGCGTCGTTCAGAACGGCACCGTCAGCGTTGATAACTGCAACGTCACCGAAGTAAGCGTCCAAAGCCTGTTCCGAAGTTTTACCCTGCATACCACCATAGATATCGTTGATACCGGTCAGGTGCTGACGGAATACACCGTCAAATTGAGCGTCGATCTTCGAGCTGTCAGCGTCTACAAGGCGTTGGTCAATAAGGGTCTGCAACAGAACCGTCTTATTTTCCACTTCCTTGGTATACATATTCATACCACCAGCCAACGCAACTAACATAGCAGGGTGAGTAACCTGACCCACAACGCCCATAAATTTCGTTACGATGGATTTACGACGATACTGACTATCCGTTTCCTGAGGGGTTTCGCCTTCAAGATTAAAGATACCAACATCTTGACCGTATTTATACAGTTGATTGTACTCATGAACGGTGTTCGTAATTTTTTGTTTCGGCATCTCCATCAGGAAAACCAACTGATTCAGACGGTTTTCAAGAACTTTCAATACCGGGTCGAGCGATTCGACCTTCAAGCCACCACCATTGTTGATCTGGTCGTTATACTGCATACCAGTTTCCAGACCTGCTTCCATGGCCTTAAGAATATCCTGGGCTTGAATGCTTTCTAAGAAACGGTTGGAATCACCACCCGCCGAATAATCATATAATTCCATACACTTAAAGATTTTTCTTGTTTAACAATTAATTAGTAAATTTTACTCCTCGTTCATACATCAGGCGAGCGGTTGATTCGCCGATCATATGGCAGTCCGGATTGGTCAAGAAGTTTTTGGTATCGTCTATCATAGACTTCTTGATATCCTCATTTTTTTCGCGGCTAATAGCGTCAGACAAAATCTGACGGGCCAGAGGGCGTTGAGAAACAATGTTCACTTCCATTTTACCCTTTTCGTCCGTTTCCATGCTTTTTTGTAAAAGTGCAGCAGCCGAAACAGGGGCACGGAATGCGGGGGCCTGATCACCAATACTCTTCAGCAGAGTTTCCTGACCATGTACCGATTTCTCAATACCTTCAAAACGAGCGTCGATCTTAGAAGAAAGGGCTTCAAAACCTTTGGTAATGGCTTCCACAACGGATTTCATAACCTCTTCTTTTTCTTCCTTCTTTTCTTCTTTTTCCTCTTCCTTATCTTCCTCTTTCTTTTCAGGTTCGTCGCTCTTTTCCAGCTTCTTACCCTTTTCGATCTCTTCCTCTTTCTTCGTTTCTTTCATGACTTCTTTCTTGTCACAGGCCATCGCTTTTTCAATATCGATCCCACCACTTTCAATCATGCCGAGAATATATTGATCGCTAAAGCCAGCACCACGCAGCGATTTTACAATCTCAACGTCTGCATACTTTTCTAATCCTTCCATAACATTTAATTAATTAGTTTCCGTTAATATAATAATAGATTTGTCAAAAAACAAATTTTTCTCCCAACTTTTCCACACAATCACACAAAACTCTCTCGTTTATGACCTTATTTTGGAATTGTTTATAGAAAGTGGACAATTCCTTACCTACATTGATCGGAGTCGCTATAACTCTGAAATTTCGGTCAATAATGATATGATACCCATCACGGTCATATTCAAGAATAGGGGTGTTCGGTGCAAAAGGCTTTTCTGACTCAAACTCATAATCCACATAATCTGACTTCTGGACACCCTTTACAATGTCCATATATGAATTACCATTAACGGGATTAAAAGTCAAAGCCACGTTTGTAATAAGAGCCCTTGTAATCTTATTTTGGTTTTTCTTATCACGTTCAAGAGCCTTACCCTCTATAGACATCCCCGGCTTACGCTGGCTGCCACTTTCGCGCATCTCTAAACACTTGTCCCAAAATGCACGGGCCTCTGGAGATTTCTCCCACAATTTACCTTTGACGTAAAACTTATTACCGTCTACAATTTTTGCTTCCAAAGGTTCACCAATCCAATAACGTGATTTATTGGTGGGGCTGCGTGTAGGTAGGTGATCTAAATTGAAATACCCGTTTTTCAAAAAGTAATCCAATTCAAATCCAGCTGGGTCCATAGACTCCTCTTCCATATCCGTAGAGTTGTCCGAAGCAATCCCCTCAAAGATCATGTTTTTATACCGATCCTCTTCGGTTGTATTTGCTCCAGACGCACCCTTGGATATATCCAGATCAAGCCAAAAATTGAATCTATCCTTCATTATTTCTTAACTCCACCTTCTAAAAGTTTATATTTTGCTTCGACCAAAGAAAGGTTATCCCAACTATCCCCAGAACTCAATTCAAAAACTTCAAACCCATTATCCACATCATAAGTTATAGCCCATTCCGTTCCACCTTTTCCTTTATACCCCTCCTGGTCAGGGTCACCGCCTTTTGGTCGGGCATTCCCAAAAAACCCTTCATCTTCCTTAACAAATTTAACTCCAAGGTCACGAAATTCTTTGTTAAGAGATTTTACATTATATTTCTCAACTGCTTTTGCACCCTCTTCTTCTTTATAATCAAAAGAACCAGATTCAAATTCTGAATCAAAATCTTCTTGTTCCTCAGGGTCTAAAAGTTGATGATAAAATTCTTTCACCTTTTCACGTTCTCCAGTGACAATCGTATTACCATCTTTACCTTCTTTTATTTCAACCCCCTGCTTTTTAGCATCTGCCACAGCATCGTCATCTTCGTAAATAGAATCCTCAAAAATAAAAGTTTCAGTTTTCCCAGAAGATTTTTTATCTTTCTTTGGTTTTTCTTTAGAATCAAAAGAGCCAGCATCAAATTCCGCATCAAAATCATCTCTTTCTTCTGGATCAAGCAATTCTCTATAAAATTGTTTTACCTTTTCTCTATCCCCACTAACTAAAGAAACACCGCCTTTTCCTTCCTTAATATCAATGCCTTGTTTCTTAGCAGAAGCAACCATTTCTTCGTCCTCAAAAATAGCATCTTCAAAGACAAAAGAATTTCCAGAACCTTTACCGCCTTTTTTCTCTTTCTTTCTTCGTCCAAGTTCTCTTTCTGCTGCCTGTCTTACTGGGTAAGGAGTAGCAAGAGACTGAGCAGCTCTTTTTAATGCACCATCAGAAGCCTCTCTTGCTTGTTTATCATAATCAGAATCATCCTTTTTACCCTTTTCTCCTTCTACATCTTCAGGCTGTTTATCCTTACTGTACTTCTGTCCTACTCGACCCATTTTACGGTTCACAGCATTATCAGAATAATACCCCGTTTTCTGGGCCTTAAATATACTGTCCGCAAACTCAGCAACAGAAGCCACAACATTTTGATCATGTTCGCCAGCAGCACCAATAGCCCCCATCAGGGCCTTCGCAATTCCTTCCGGACCCAAATCACATTTCTTAATATCCGGATCAAGAGATTCTCCAGAACCTTTATCCGAAGCACCTGCTCCAACGGCTTTTTCAACCCATCCGTCGGGAAGCAAATCCGTCTTACCCATTTCTTTAGCACGTTTCTTAATCCATGCTTTTGCCTTTGCTTCATTTTTAGCACGGCCAACGGAACGAATAGCATCCTTTAAATCCTGCTCGTTACGAATAGGGAATGAACCGTCTGGCATGGCTTCCCCCTCATCCGCTAATTTCTCCCGTTCTTTACCTGAGAAATAATGTTTGTTAGCAGCCTTTACAATATCTGGATTATTCCGACAAATTTCTTGGAACGCAATAGGTGAAAGAACCCCGTCTTGAAGGCTCTTAATGATCGTATTTGCTTTCTTCATAGAATCCATCCCGGTTAATTTCTCAATATTGGTTCTGGCATTTTCATACTCAAATTTATATTGATCCAACTGGCAAAGAGGCACCCATGCCGAAGCAGCATGTTCCTCACTATTTAAAACGAGAGGTTCCTTATCTCCGTGTACATGAACACAGAAATATTCTATATAAACCCCGTCTTTCCGGTACTCACCCATCTTATCATACTGAACAATATGCCCCATCTGATTTTCCCGATTAGTAATTAAACCAGTTTCTTCAAACAGTTCCCGAGCCCCTGCATCCTTAAAATCTTCACCGGGCTCTACATGTCCACCGGGCAAACCCCAAAGACCAGTATATCCACCCTCGGAATCCAGTCGCTGTAACAGAAGAATTTCGCCCTTATCGTTAAATACAAGAGTGTCCGCAAACCGGGTTTCCCCTTGTTTGGATTTCATGATTTCAAAATAAAGTGCCTTGGAAATAACGCCTTGCTCATAACCATCACGGGCCACGAGTATAGCTTTAGTATCCAAAATGGCTTCAGAACATTCCTTGTCTGATTCTAATTTAGCCATAGACTTCTCAATAGAAGCCATCTCGTTACATGCTGCAACCACTTTATCAGTGTGCTCTTTCATGAACCGTTTGTACTTTGCCGGATCAATTAAACCATTGTCCGAAATGGAAGTCTCCATAGACTTCTGTATGGCATATTTGTCACCCAGAACGTCCGCTTCTTTTAAGAGCGCTTTCCTGCGATCATATAGAGACATATAATCTGCAACCTTTTCAGCTTCATTCTGCAGATTAAAGAATTTCTTCAAGTTTATCATATCTGAATATTTTGACTATTAATATACATAAAATTCTCTCAACAATTACACCTCAAAATTCAAATCTCCAACGGTGATCTTCACCTTGCTCTTACGTTGTACACGATTCTCTGAGGGTTTAGGGGCAAACTTCTTACTATCTTCATCCCATTCGTAACCCGGTGGAATGAACCGTAAATCGCACCTACAAAATGGATGGACAGTTCCTAAGACTGGTTTCCAGTCTTTAGATTTACGTCCTATATTAGTTCCGTTAGCCAACAATTCAGCAACGGTAAAAATCCTCGGCATGCTGCCTATCCCACCAGTTAAATATAAGGATATACAATGCCGACACGCTCCCGGGAATACATCAAAATAAACCCGTGCATCCACCCCGTGAACATCCATTATATTCTGTGCAGTACCCAGCGTATAAATGTTCTGGCACTCTGTTTCTACTATACGGCCCCAATCCTGATTCCAACTCCTTAACTGGTGCCCTATATTAGAAGTAATTTTCTGTACAGATTGACGTCGCAAAATACCGTCATCCATACGTTCTTTAACTACCTTAATAGTTTCCTGTCGTTTTGTTTCAACAAGGTATTCAAGCTCTCCCTCAGAAATAAACGTATTTAACGCCTTTTTCTGTCGTTCCCCCATACCCTTAATATATTCATAGGTTCTACGGCTGGCAGCACGATATTCGGCAATCTCTCTTGAAGTAGGTGGTGTATATTGCTTCTGAATAAGATACTTATTGAAATTGTTGTAATCTATCTGTGCAGCCTGTGGAACGGTCAATTGCCCGGTAAGCCTACCAAATAAATATGCTTTCCAGTACGGAGGTAAATTAGACGCTATCTTATTGAAATCTATATTATGCTGTCTCAAAATCAACTTGTCCAGAGACGTCAACGATTCCTTTCCCAGAACCTTTGCAACCAAAACAATAATATTCCGGTCTATGATCCCGAGTAAACGGCTGATTTCTGATTCTGTAAAAAGAGACTGCATACTATTTACCTTTCTGCATTTTCACCATTTCCTTCACCAACTCCTCAAATGTAGAATTCTGAATAACATTGTACATCCGTTTGGCATCATCCTCATAACCATTCACCACTTTAGGGAACCGAACAGGGTCTTTCAATTTACCCTGCTTAAAAACCGGACGGGCCGTTTTATAATCTACACCTTTGTATTCCTTTTCCATAACCAAAAGAAGGGCTCATGACTCCAAAAGAGTCTCAGAGCCCTAATTAATAGATCATTACAATGTTATTTCGCTCCCCATGTTTGGTCAATATAATCTAACGCTTTAGATAAAATCGGATTCTCTTCTTCCTCTGAGGTTTGTTGTTCGTACTCTGCAAAGACATTTTCGTTATCCTGTCCATCCACAAAAGAATTCATCCCTTCCCCGCCCATCATTTTACTCTGCTGTGCCGTTTGGTAGACTTGGTTCAAAATGGTGTCTTTATTCGGGTCAAAATCACGTCCACTATATTTCTGGAACATATCTTCCAAAGAGACCATACCATTGGACAATTTCTCTCCGTCTAATTTTACTTGCTTTTCTTCGTCCTCAACCTCAACACCAGTAAATACAAATTCGTAATCTTCTGCAAGTTCGCTGACCAAATATTTATTGATGATATTCTGCAAGAATATAAGCAAAGGTTTCAACCCTTTGTTCTTACTGTGTTCCAGACGGGCTTTCTGTCCTTCCTGACCAAACATACGGGCCTGCTCTTGGAAATTAAACCCGAGCTCACTTGGATCAATACGGTAAACAGAACAGGTAAGAATAAATAGGAACCTCAACCATTCATTGAACTCCATGTCACGGTTCCCATGCTGCAAGTCAATCCACTCCAAATCTATACCCTGTATTACGGGGACTTTGTGTGAATTCTGTACCCCCCGCATAGTCTGTGTCCATGCCTGACGGAACTCATTCAACGTGGAATTATCAATATTCCCGCCCTTTATATTGATGAACCCTTTAGGCTGGGAACCCTGTTTGAAGAAATTGCCGTTGTACTGCATACCCCAAAGAATCCATGTCATGATTTCTATAAGGGTTTCCAGCTCACTCGTACCGTATCCGTTTTGGAGGATATTGGTGGACTTATTACGTATCCCATACCCTAACTCCCATGGATAGTACATAATCAACTGATCGGTCGTAGGATTCCTCAAAATCTGGTTATTCCAGACCATTGCATAACGGGGGAGATAACCTTTCCAGCGGTATTGTTCGAATGCCTGTGCAAACCGGGGATCGGCCGTATCCAATAGACGGATCATGGCTGCGTCCACCGCTTTGAATTTACGCAGGTTAAACGATCTGTCCCGCACACATTCAAAAGTCAATTGATCTATGGTCAGGGAATCTCGTACAATCTTACGAACAAAATCCTGGAAATTATCAGTTGTTTCCCACTTGTCATTCAAGCCACCGTTCTCAAGGAACTCAACGATCTCTTCTGCCTTACGTTTCTCATCGTCAGAAAGATCAGTAGTATCCTCATCAAATATAGAACGTTTTTTACGAATCTGGAACCCTTCTTTTTGTTCGTCCGTGCTGAATTTTAGGAAATTCTGAACCTGTTCTACACGAGTGTTGATAATGGCTTTAATGATGGAAATATCTCCCATCTTCTGGAGCGTGTAGAACGTCGCCCCGCCTTTGGTGGCTTTATAGCCAGCCCCATCACTCGCACTATTCGGATCAAAAAACACGGATTTAATGTGGTTCTTGCTTCCACGCATGCTGTCAGCATACATATTCGCCTTCATCACATCTTCAATGTTAGGGGACATCAACTGGCTCTCATACTTGGTCTGGATTAAGGTGGGTAAACTCTTTTGGAGTAAATCCACCTTTTCCAGAGGCCATGCTGAAATTTCCTCTAAGACATTTTGTGTCTTTTGAACCGAAGTATTATTTTGCGGTTTTTTCTTAGCCATCTTTATTAATTACTTGAACCAGTATCGTCCGCTGTTGTAAACGTCCACGGGCCAGATATAGAATCCTGCATATTAGGAACTTGTGTCGTAACTTGCCATTTATATTCTGTACTTGGTTCTGCACTAATTGCATCCCATGCCTGTGTCGTCTCACCAGAATATCCAGATTCTGGAGTTTCAGCAGATTTCCACATCTTTACGAGATATTTAGTTGCATCCGGAACGGCATTCCAGGAAACATTCACATAACTACTATCAACTCGGGATACATCATACTGTCCATCGGTAGGTGCAACGGGAGTCGTAGTAGGTGCAACGGGCAATTCTGCTGTAACAAGTGATTCCGAACCATTTTCACCAATCGCTGTGAGGGTAAGGTTATTCTCTTTGGCAAACTCCACGAATTTTTCCTCGTTGATCGGGCCAACATTCCAATCCATTCCCAGAGCCTCTACATCTCCATTATAGCCTCTCGGGGGCCATTCTGTCACCGTG